>ENA-OQHY01000102-OQHY01000102.1-human-gut-metagenome-genome-assembly--contig:-NODE-102-length-46399-cov-4.661674_pt1 | contig 46399 bp, 52 predicted proteins | sample MGYA00242570_ERZ504733 | MGnify/ENA primary metagenome ERZ504733 (study PRJEB26092, sample SAMD00036219) | human gut metagenome | host: Homo sapiens | study: EMG produced TPA metagenomics assembly of... | reverse complement strand
CCGCAGGGGGATGCGTCATGACAAATAAGGAAGAGCGCCCGGCAGGCTGCGTGCTGCGGCTGTTCGGTGCACCGGAGCAGACCGTGCAAAAGGCTGTGGAAGCCCTGCCGGACACTTGGCAGGGCACGGTGCACTGCCGCAGCCGGGGTGCGGAAACACTGGTGGCGCTGCAAAGCAGCACCCCGCAGCAGCTGCACCGGGCGGTACAGCAGTTGCGGACAAGCCTTGCCCCGGCGCTGTACGGGGAAGGGGAGCAGACCCTTGCCGCTGCCGCAGTGCAGGCGCTGGAACAGCACCGCAAGCTGCTGGTGTGCAGTGATACCGCCGCAGGGGCGCTGCTGGAGACCCGGCTGGAAAACCTTCCCGGCGCGGAAAAGGTATTCGATTTTGGCGCTATGAGCTACGCCAATACCGCGCTCACCGCCCGGCTCAGCCGCAAGCTGCGCAAGGCACCGCAGGCAGAGCCTGCCCGCACACTGGCGCGGGTGCAGGTCATGCAGAAGCTGACCGGTGCCGCGCTGACGGTGGGCTGTGTGGAACTGCCCCAAAGCCGTCTGCTGCTGGTGGGCGGTAAAAGGGCTGCTGGCTGCGGTGCCTTGCGTCGGACGAGAACCCCGGGCTATGGCTGCTGGATATGCTGCGCCGTGCCGCCTGTGGTCTGCCGCAGGCTGGGGGCACAAACTGGCAGCCCTATGGCAGAGCCGTGCCGGATGCAGCCCTGACCCTGCCTCCTCACGGCGGAACAGTCTGCATCGCCGCGCCCGAAGCGCCGCAGGCTGGGCAAGGCACTGGTGGTGCTTTTGCTGCTGGCACTGGCAGCACTGGCTGCGGGCTGGTATTATACCGGCGGCGACCTTGCCGCCCTGCCCCAAAAGCTGCAAAGCCTTGGCGCAGAAAGCCTGCCCCACGCCGGGGCAAGGCTGGTGTGAACGTTGTAGCGGCTATCTTCCATAGAAAAGCAAAAACCAAGCCCGGAGGGTTCGTAAACCTTCCGGGCTTGATTTTGCGCTGGCGTCCCCGATGTGATTCGAACACACGGCCTTCCGCTTAGGAGTAGGGACTGAAGCCATAAATCCTAGGCAAAAGTAGGTAAAACAAGTAACGTTTTATCAATTGATTTTTTGTTGCGCTGTCAATCTGAGTAAAGAACACAAACCCCGAAATAAAACGAGTAAAAGGCTTTTCATTAGCAGAAAATTAGCAGAGCTAATGAAAAGTGGAAGGTTCATTGTAAAATGCCCACCTTTCATTAGCTGGGAAGTGTACGTTTCCCTACGGATATTTGCTTGTTTAGCATTCGTGAACCAGACCATACAGCCGTAGCTGGTGTGATGGACAAATGTTTTCAATAGAAAAAGACCAGAGCTTTCTGCGAGAAAACTCTGGTCTATGTAACAGTGCGAATGGAAATGCGCATTGTCTTGTAAAAGGAAGGGGCTTATGGTATTCTTACGGGAGTAAAGGCACTGGATGCAAGGAACTTTGCGTGATTTTAGGAGTGTGCGATGGAAAAGAAATTTAATATTGTAGTCGGTGAAGATGGAACTGTAAAACTCCCAGATGCGGTTCTGGAAAAACTTGAAGTCAAACCCGGAGAGGAAGTTCGCTTCGAGGTAGATGACAATTTCTATGCAGTCAGGCTTCTATCGCGGATAGAAGCTGAACGCTTGGATTACTTGAATTGGATGCATAATAAACATTGCCCCTCTATTGAGGAAATGATTGCAGAGTCGAGAAAACAAGCCACTCAGAACATTGTGATCTCCCGTATCCTTGATGGGATGCCGGCAGAAAAAATCGCAGAAGGCTATGAAGTTTCACTCGATTATGTAAAACAGCTTACACATCAGCTGAAGATGGACATAGAGGAAGCTAAGGCGAAAAAACACAAAGAAACGGATCATCCTAAAACAGATAGCGGCAGTTTTCCATATACGGACTGCCGCTGTTTATGTATAGAGGCTTATAGGTTCTTTGCAAGATTTTTAATGAGTGTAGCCATAGAGGGGTCAGCCAGCAGTTTAGCAAGAGCTGCTGCCGCATCTGTATCGACTGGACTGGCTTTGGGAGTGGATTGCTCTGCGCGAGGGAGGGCTTCAGGCTCTGCACCATGATGCTGATAGAAGAAATCGTCGAATCGTTGTGCGTTCAAACGCCGATCATCATCCAGAATGTGTGCGTACTGCTCGGTGACCATCGAAGCCTGTGCATGACCGGAATCGCCCTGCACGGCTTTGATATCGCCGCCGTTCAGCTTGAGCTTGTATGTAATGCTGGAGTGTCGGAAGCTGTGGAAAACCACTTTGGGGAGATCGTTTTCCTCAATCAGCTGCTTCAATGCACCGTTAATGGTGGATTGTTCGGTCGGCATTCCCAGCGGGCCGGCAACCACGAGATTATAGTCTGCATACTCTGCACCCAGTGCGTCCTTTGTCATGTCCTGCTCGGCTTTATAGTGGACAAGCATTTCAGCAACTGTTTTGGGGAGAAAAATGGTTCGGATACTGCTGTCTGTTTTAGGGCTTTTCAGAACCTGGACCGTGGTGCAGCGGGAACTCAGCGAGGGAAAACGAGTGATGACATTTTTATTTTCCAAGGCGTTCAGCGAAGCAATATCTACACGCTGCAATTCCTTATTTATGTAAATGGAGGCTCGCCCGGCTTCAATGCTTTCGGGGGAGATATCCACACAATCCCATGTCAGACCGAGCAATTCCCCTAAGCGCAGGGAACAAGAGAAGGAGAGGTTGATGCAAAGCCGGAGCCGTGGATCATCACAGACTTCTAAGGCATGGAACAGGGTCTCGGCAGTCCAGATATCACGCTTCTTTGCAGTGTATTTGGGCAAGGTGGCATAAATACAGGGATTCTTTTCCATAAGTTCCCACTTTACAGCCTGCTCAAAGGCACTTCTCAAAATTTTGTGAACCGAACGAACCGTGCCGGGAGAAACGTATTGATGCTGACGCTTTCCACACATAGGGTCAACGGCTTCGTATTTAAGCAGCCGCTGATAATATCCCTCAATTACGCGGGTGGTGAGATCTTGCAGCTTCATTGAGCCGATAAGCGGTTCTATGTAGTTTGAAATCAGTGCAGTGTTTGATTGATAGGTTGAAAGTGCCCATTTGGTTCTTCCGTACAGGGTGACGTATTCTTTAAGCAGGTCTTTTAGAGTTCGGCACTGGGGTGCCACAAAGGTACCGACGGATTCTTTGTATTCGACCTCTTTCTTACGGTTTTTGGCATCTGCAAGGTCGGTAAAGGTTTCCCATTTCTGCTTTAGCGTTCCATTAGTGTGTTTGTAGGTATAGACAACGCAGTATCGGTTATTGCGTTTGACAATGCTAGCCATTATACATCCTCCTCTACTTTACGTTTGGACTTCAGAACTTCATCGAAAGCATCTTTTTGGATGCGTTTTACCCTTCCCAACTTCATCGTTGGAATTCCTTCTTTGAGAACCCACGAGTCAAGTGTTGGGCGGCTGATTCCGTAAAAAGCCTGAATTTCCTGAAAACTGTAGTATTTCCCATTCTTGGGACATTGCAGTTTTAGCGGCGGCTCCTCATGCGTTTCTTTTTTCGGTTTTTGAAGTTGGTATGTAGATTGGCTTTTAAGCCATGCCTTAAAACTTTTTTTGGTAATGCGCGGCCTGTCGGCCACGCGCTCAATGACGAAACAATCTCGGTATTTTTTGCAATCAAGAATCCCATAAACATTCTTGCGTGGGATACCGAGTAGTTTTGCCATTTCCGGGATGGAGATGGTTTGCGCTTCAATCTCCCGGTCACGCTCACGGTCGGCTGCTGTGCGGTAGCGACTTTGTGATCGGTACCACCGCTCAAAGTCCTCTTTGGGAATTCTCATACAGAAGTCTGCCGTTTCTGTTTTCAACTTGCCCTGTCGGATGAGTGTATAGATCGTTTCGGGTTTCACCTTCAATATCTCGGCGGCGTCAGGAACGGAATAGGACCGTTTGCAAAGTTCCTCGCCCGGTGGCGAACCATTGACCTTATGATATTTGACCTGATTGGCATACCATTTCTCAAAGCTGGAAATAACGATACGCCTTTTGTCGTTTATCAGAATGACTTCAAAGAGATTCTTATGAAGCAGCCAATAGCTGTCTGTTTTGCCAAGGCCGAGAAGCTGCCGCATCTCACGAACCGACATGGTGGTTTTGGTAGTGGCAGGTTCAGCTTTTCCGTATAAGGGAGCCGAAGTATTCCGCATATCATCCATGAAAGACACCTCTCTATCTATGTAAAAGTTTAGCCGGGATTTCTCATCCCGGCTAAAGAATAGCAGATTTCGCGTGAAATGTTGAGGATGTCAAACAGCAGGATTGCGTTCAACAGTGCCATCATTGAGCCATGCTTCAAAGCTGGCTTTGGAAATACGGTAAGCGCCGCTTACCTTGAACCAGCGGAATTCGTTCTGCTTCAGTAGACGGTAGACAGTGGGACGGCTCAGGAGCAGCATTTCCATCAGGTCTTCTACGGTATAGCAGCGGCTGTCCTTTGCTGTGGAAACAGGGGAGGAAACCGAGTTGGGCGAAGGTTCTTCATGGATAATCATTGGATAATACCTCGTTAAATATACTTAAAGTTAAAACTTGAGCGGCAATGCCATTCCCTCATGTTTTCTGCGATGACCACGGATAGCCAAAAGAATCTGCTGCTGTTCCTCTTCTGTAAACTGTGCATCTTCAGGTAATGTTGTTAAAATCTCTTTTGCAATCTTTTCTCCAGCTACTTCATGCGGAATTGTCCATTTATATTGAAATGATTTTCCAATGTCATGAAGTACTGCTGCCGTATAGATCACATCTTTCTCAAACCCAAGGTTCTCTTCCAGATTTTTAATATATGCGATCCTTGCTACATCCAGAAGATGTGTCATCTGATGACAGCAAAAGATACGCTCCTTCTCTAACCGCTTGATTCTTCCATAATAATCCTGATAGATCCAGTGATGGACCACTTCATTTAACCGATACATATTTTCCTGTTTCAAGTCTGTTCACTTCTTTTCCTTTACGTATTCTTTATCTTCCAAGCATACGGAAGAATCTTTCTTCTAATGTCGGGTCTGTCTCAAACACACCTCTCCGTGCCAATGTAACTGTCTGACTTCCCGGTTTCTTGATTCCGCGCATTGTCATACACATATGCTCTGCTTCCACCATAACGAGAGCTCCCTTCGGCTGCATATACTCCATCAATGCGTCTGCAATCTGTCCTGTCAGCTGCTCCTGGAGCTGAAGTCTTCTTGCAAATACTTCTACCGTACGCGCCAGCTTACTCAGTCCTACCACCTTACCATCCGGAATATAGGCAATATGGGCTTTTCCATAAAAAGGCAGTAAATGATGCTCACAGGTTGAATAGAATGTAATATCTTTCTCTATCACCATCTCACTGCTTTCTACCGTAAATGTCTTCATAAGATGACTCCCGCATCTTCTTCCATTCCACCATATATCTCTTCATACATTCTGGCGATCCTGTCAGGTGTATCTATAAGACCTTCGCGGTTCACATCTTCACCGATTCCTTCCAACAAAAGACGGACTGCCTGTTCTACTTTTTCATGATCTATCATTTTATATTTCTCTCCTATATCTCACTGCCGGTTATTCAACACGATCCGCTGAACCTCCCCAAGATAAGACAGGGATCCGCATGCAAGAATCACAGTTTTCTGCGCAATATCCTTGCCTTGGGTCATTGCCTCTTTACTTGCATCCTCAACAGCTGTTCGGATGGTCTGTTCAGCTTTCACTTTCTGACAATGTTTCTTCACTACTTCTGCCAGCTTTTCTGCCGGAAGCGTCCTCTCCTTATTTGGAAGACTAACAGTATATATACTTCTGCCAACGGGCAAAGAATAGATGTGATTTTCTCATATTCTTTATCTTTAAAGACTCCCATGATAAAGATTTTCTTATAATCCGAAAAATAACGTTCTACCGTCACTTTCAGCTTTAATGCTGCGTCTTCATTATGCGCTCCGTCTACGAAAAATAACGGGGACTCTGACAGGCAGGTAAATCGTCCTGTCCATCTCGTCTTTGAAAGCCCCTCTCGCACCTGCGCTTCTGTAATTCGATACCCCAATCTGTTCAGACAGCGGATAACTTCGAGCGCTGTTGCAAGATTCTCTCTCTGGCACTGGCCTGCAAGCGGACTATGCATCTTTTCATATTCTTTATAAGAAAATGTAATTCCGTGGTAGGAATCTTCAAAAATCATCATCTGTTCAGGCTGCGCTTCTGTGAAAGGACATCCTTTTTCTTCTGCAGTTTTTTTCAGAATCTCCCGGACATTTTCTTTCTGCTTCGCAGATACTACTGCACATCCCGGCTTAATGATTCCAGCCTTGTTCTGCGCAATCTCTTCCAACGAATCTCCGATCACACCAAGATGATCCACACTGATCGTTGCAAATGCTGCACACACCGGTGCTCCGATGATGTTCGTCGCATCCAGAATTCCTCCAAGACCGGACTCCAGTACGACCAGATCACATTTTTTCTTCTTAAAATACAGAAAAGCTATTGCCGTTTCTGCTTCAAAGACTGTCGGAGATTCCTCTCCGGCCGCCTCCATCCGGGCAATAGCTTCTTTTACATTCTCTGTCAATTCTGCAAATTCATCTTCCGGAATCCATGTTCCGTCAATCTGAATCCGCTCCAGATAAGAGATTACTGTCGGTGAGACATAGCGCCCGGTTCTGTATCCTGCCTCACTTAATATTGTTGAAGTGTATGCAAGCACAGATCCCTTGCCATTCGTTCCTGCAATGTGTATAAACTTTAAGTCATCCTGTGGATTCCCAAGCTCACGCAACAGACCTCGAATCGTATCTAAGCCAAGTACACTTCCGTATTTCGACATCTCGTCCAAATATACCCTTGCTTCTTTATAGGTCACGTTTTGTTCCCTCTCTATTCTTTTTTCTAATCAAACAGTCTTATAATACCACTATTCTATCTTTCTAACAAGTTCTAACAAAGTTTTTTTGCATCTGTTTTACATCTGATATAATAAAGCATTGCAAATACATGCGGCAATATTGCTTCCGCCTTTTCTTCCCCGTGCCACGATCGACGGTGTATCTTCCAGACTTAAGATCAGTTCCTTTGACTGCACGACATTTACAAACCCTACCGGAACTGCAATGATTAATTCCGGATTAATCTTTCCTTCTTTGATCAACTCATAAAGCCGTACTAAAGCTGTCGGTGCATTTCCAACTGCAAAGATAGCCTCTCTTCCCAGTGCAGCTGCCTTATCCATACTTGCCACCGCTCTTGTTGTGCCATTCTTTTTCGCCATCTCTGCCACATCTTCATCCGACATAAAACAAAGCACTTCACTGCCATACTCTGCCAGACGTTTCTTATTAATTCCTGCTTTTCCCATCTGTGTATCTGTGATAATCGGCACACCTCTGCGGATAGCATCCTTTGCTTTCTCCACAACACCTTCTGTAAAAACAAGACTGTCCGCATACTCAAAATCAGCGCTTGTGTGAATACAGCGTTTCACGATCAGTTCTGTCTCCGGACAGAGAATCTTTCCCATCTCTTTTAATTCTTCTGTTATAATCTCAAAACTTCTCTTCTCTATTTCAGAAGGAAGTACCTGTTCTATCTCTGAAAGCATCACTAATTTCCTTTCACTTTATTCTCTGCGGAATCCCACACACAACACGTTCTACACAATCTGCCTGTTCTGCAAGTTCTGTCATGACACGCCCGTGAAATTCCCTGTATTCTCTTTCAAAATCATCAACGGGTACAAGACATATCCGATTTCGTCACTAATTAGTAATTGTAGATTTTCATTCTTCTCTAGTGTCGTCAGCAACGCTTCCTTTGTTCTTCCTTCCAAAAGCCAGCGTCTTGTAAATGAATGGAATTTATTAATTGCCACACAATTTTCAATCTCATCCAGCGGACAATTGAATCCGTCTGTCAGCTCAAGTCCCGGATAAATTTTCGTTGCATACTGTGCTTTTCCCTGGAATGCACCACCTATAATTATATGAGCTCTATTTTCTTTCTGACACATCACCGACTCTCCTGATTTGTTACTCTCCACGCCAGGTTTTTCTGTTCTATTGACTAGCGTATCCGGTTTCTTTTTCTGCTGTGTAATTCCATAAATAACTTCTGTCACCTGATCTGCCATCGCTGCAATTTCACGGTTGATCCTGCCAAGAATCCTTTTGTATTCTTTCATCTCCGGCGAATCCGGAACCGATTCGGAAAACACTTCATTTGTCACGATCACCAGATTCGAACACTGTTGATTCAATTCTCGGATCCCTTCCAGAATGGCTTGATCTGCATGACATCCTGCACCGGATTCCATATACATTTCATTTGCCACGAGATTCGACATACATTCGAGAAGCACATCTGAGCCTTGTAATGATCCCTCTTCCAAATGTAGCTTAAGTCCTGTATACCACTCTAATGTCTCAAACCCTTTTCCTTTACGAAGCATCCGATGTCTCTCAATCTTCTTTTCTGTCTCTTCCCCATAAGGATACATGGTTGCAATATAAAAGAGAGGCTTCGGATCCTGCCTGTTCCATTCACAGATCCGGCTTTCCGCATAAGCTGATTTTCCGCTTCCGCTGCCTCCTGTTACTAACTCAAGCATTCTCCTTCACCTCTCCCTGAATTTATCAATTCAACCTGATCATAAACAAAGTATAGCATATAACAAACTTGATGTGGGATTAAATTTCTTATAGTTCTATTACATCCAGATCATCCGGCACAAACAGATTTCCATCATAATAAACTTTGCCTTCTTCCAGATACAACTCCTGTCTGTGTTCAATATTCTTATCTTCTGTATGATACAGAATCAGATTCTCCACATTCAGGTCTGATGCCATCTCACATGCATCTTTTACTGTGGAGTGATGCTTCTCATATGGCTTGAATTCATCTGCCTGTCCGTAGAGACAGAATGCCTCATGCAAGAGCCATGTACTGTTCTCAGCATATTTCTGCTCCAGTTCATTGTACGGCTCATCTCCGCAACAGGTCAGTTTCTCATCCTCATCTAACTGCATACAAAATCCAAACTGTTTTGCCTTTGTAGAATGAATATCGAAAAATGTTACTTTCTTTCCAATAATCTCACGTTCTTCTCCATCTTCTACTACGACCATGTGAAGACGATCATCTATATATTTCATCTCCTTCGCCGAAAGAACTTCACCTGCCATCTCTTTCAGAATACGGATTACTTCTTCGTGTCCGTAAATTGTAGCTTCTCCTTCGTATTTTCCTCTATTCATATTCTGAAGAATCATACGCATCATCCAGATAATTCCAAGAAGATGGTCGATATGCTTGTGTGTCACAAAAATATCTCTCATATCCATCCAGTTAAGTCCTGCTGCTTTTAACTGATGAAGAATCGTATTTCCGCCACCACCGTCTACCATAAAATGACGGTCGTCATCACTGATCACAAAGCATGTGTTATAACACTCCGTAACGGTTGCATTTCCTGTTCCAAGTATTGTAAGCTTCACTTTTTTCTCCTTTTTGTCTGACCTGACAGTTATTTTCCAAATCTAAATTCTTCATAATCTTCCGGCAGGAATCTATGGTAAATGATATGGCATCCTTCATCTTTAAAGCAATACCGGTAAGTATCCTCCGGATCATTTTCAAAGCAGATCATATAATCAAATTCATCGCTGTGCATCTCTTCGATCGTAATCTGATCCGAATGCTGACGGAACAGTTCAAAGATATCTTGCATCTTGCAGCCATGATGAGAGATCAACCAATCAGGTCTTTGATGAATTCATTCTCTTTCATATTATTGTGTACATATTCTGCACCTTCCTCCGGAATATGAAAACAGAACCGCTCCCCCTTATTTGTCACTTCAACACTTCCAAGCTTCCCTTCTTCATACTCAGAAAACCGGCTCAATTTTTCCTGCATTCCTGTCTCATCCACATCTAACTGAAAGAAATGATTCAGAGAACTCAGCGGATAATACAGACGAATCTTCTCATTACGGTAGCCCAGCTTCGCCTGTTCTTCCTTTATTACATCTATAATATTTTTCTCAAGTCTTGCAAAATCCATGATTTTATAATCCTTTTCATCTGAAATATATTTGGCTTCAAACAGTTTCTATTCTTTTTCTTCCGGTCTTTTATTATAGAAGAACATCCATGCCGCCATTGTGAGAATGATCACATATCCAAGCACACTGTACTTGTCCGGAACCTGTCCGAAAAGAAAATATCCGAGAATCGTAGAGAAAATAATCTGAGAATAATCATAGATTGATATCTCTTTCGCAGGTGCATGATAATATGCTGCGGTAATTCCAAATTGTCCTCCTGCTGCCGCAAGTCCGGCACCAAACAGTGCCAGAATCTGCGCTCCTGTCATTGGATGGAAATTAAATAACAGATACGGAAGTGTCACGATGCAGGAAAACCCTGAGAAAAACAGAACAACAGAGCTTCCTTTCTGACCTCTCTGACCAAGAATCCTTACCATTGCATATGCAATACCGGCACCGATTCCCCCACATAGACCGATCACTGACGGAAAGAGTTCCATATTTGTAAAGGTTGGCTTAATGATAAACAGGCTTCCGATAAATGCAACAAAAATTGCAATTGCCTGCGCCGGTTTTAATTTCTCTTTCAACAGAAGAAACGAAAATAAAATAACAAAAAACGGAGACATTTTGTTCAGCATAGATGCATCTGAAAGTACCAGATGATCTACTGCATAAAAATTACAAAGGATTCCCAGCGTGCCAAATGTTGCACGCAAAACCATATAACCTAAGTTTCCCTTCTTGATTTCAAATCCGTCACCACTTCGCACAATCATTATAAGTGCAACAAAGAATGCAACCAGATTTCGGAAAAAGCTTTTCTGTATGGACGGCACATCCCCCGCAAGCCTGACACAGGCACCCATTAACGCAAATGAAAATGCCGACAATATAATAAAGCAAATTCCTTTATTTCTGGAACTCATAATTTCTAACCCCTTTTCTCTTATTACAAAACTACAATTTCAAACAAATTCCATCTCCTATTAGTATAATTTTCGTCTTACAAACTGTCAATCCAAAATATTGTAACTGTTCAGAGCCAAGCAAAATTTCAAAAAAAGGTATAAAATACTTGCATTTTTTAAACTGTTTTTGAATTTATTTGGCGGATACGCCAACCTCCAAAATGCGTAGTATTTTGAGGTTAGCTCTGAACAGTTACAAATTATTTACAGAACAATATCATCCATCTTCTCAAATCCATTCATGGAATAAGATTCTATCATATTTCCGCTTACAAGATAGAATACGTCACCAATATACAGTCCTCTGCTGCCTTCATATCCGCTCAGCTGTCTGCTCATGACTTCTTTGAATCCTTCTGCCTCATCATACGTATACAACTGATAAGTCACTCCATCATGATAGGTAACAAACCCGAACAGATTCTTCTGAACATCTACAAATACACCTTTATAATTGTATCCTACATCTGTGCCATAGCTTTCTTCAATTGTATACTTATTTTCCTCTGTTACATTGGATGGATCTGTAACATTAAACATCGAAAGTTTCACACCTTCTGTTGTAAATCCATCTTCACTTACATCCATCCCTATGCCAAGCAGTTTTCCGTCTCCATATGGATGCAGATATTCGGAAAATCCAGGAATCTTAAGCTCTCCAAGAATCTTCGGATTCTCCGGGTCTGAAAGGTCTACCGAGAACAATGGATCCACCTGACGGTAAGTAACGAAATATCCTGTATCTCCCATAAATCTTGCGGAATAGATTGTTTCATCCTTTGCCAGATTGTGAATGGAGCCAATGATCTCCAGTTTGTCATTCAGTACATAAAGTGAATTTGTACCAGGTACCGCATCCTTTACATTTTCTGCCACAGCCTTCTCCGTCACCTTACTTGCATCTGATTTATCCGTTGTTCCGTTCTTATCAGCCGTCTCATCTGCGGTCTCATTCAATGGCATAATATCATCATTCGAATAAATTTCATCAATTGTTGTAACTAATCTAAGGTTTCCTTCATACTCATCAATGCTGAAAGAATCGTTCAGCATTCCTTTGATCTTCGTCTGAGCAACACCAACAAGCTTTCCATCTGTATAAGAAATCTTGCGGATCAATGTTCTGCTCACATCTGAATCTTCATAATAATTACTTGTAATATAAATATTATTTTCGCTTACATAACACACATCCGAATAACCAAAAACAGCCTTACTGTCTGTTTTTTCTGATGGATTATCTAATGAAAATGCTGTAATGATCGTATATTCATTTCCTTCTGCTTCCTGTGGCATATAAATATTTTCTGCTTCAATAGATTTTCCCTGCACTTCCGGAATATACCACAGATCTCTTGCTGTAACATTGTCTTCGTAAGGATGGAACTGACTAAGCACATAGACATATCCATCAACAATCCTGGATGTATTATATCCTCCGCTCTGTTCCATGTTACCGATCTCTTTCGGATTTGACGGGTCACTGATGTCATATACCTGGACATACGTATTGTTCTCATAATATCCATCATAAGCTTCTGAATCCTCTGAATTTCCGACTTGTCTTCCTAACGTACCGAACAGAACTAATTTATCATCCTGTACATAAATGTCTTCTATATAGCGTTCTGCATCCTGTTCGATCGAGGCCAGCTTTTCCATGGACCCATTGTCAATAGCTGTGATTGTCACAACACTCCGACACAGTGTATAAATGTTTTTTCCATCGGTTTTGACAATATCGGCTTCCCCCACGCCGTTCTCACGGAGATTCGTATCTGAATAAGCTCCGGTATCACTAACATTACTACTTTCTGCTGATGCTGCGTCTGATGAAGATGCACTTTCATACATTCCAATGGCCATACTGTTGTTGTCCCGTGCCATCTGCTTATTGTACTCTTTGATACATTTTTCAATTTCTTTATAATCTTTCGCTGTTATAAGTGTCTGGGTTGTCTCTTTCTGATCTGCTGCTGATGCGATAGTCGCTGCATCTAATGTTTTGTTGTTTCCTTTGTTGATCTGCTTGATTCCAACTGTCGCTCCAACTATCACACAGACACATGCCGCCGCTGCGATCGGAACGATACGTTTCCAGTTCTTTTTGTTCTTTTTCGTTTTTGATCCCTGCTGCTTTTCTTCCTGTCTTGCCTGAAGCATTTTCTGAATTGCCTCCGGCTCCAGTGAGTCCGGAAGGATCACATCATCTGCCATCTGTCTCAAATCTTGTTCTAAACGCTTTTCATTCTCAATCTTCTTATTGTTCTTTTCTCTATTTTCTTCCATCTTTTCCGCCTCCTTCTTCTATTTTTTTCAACTCCAGCTCTTATAGATCATCCTGCTTCCAACATCTTACGCATCTTCCCAAGTGCCCTGCTTTTCTTTGATCGAACCGTTGCTGCATTCATCTCAAGCATCTGCGCAATTTCCTCACTTCCATATCCAGCGAATACAGAATACGAAAGGATCATACGCTCTTCTTCCTCAAGCCTTGCGAATGCCTCCTTCACATCAAAATGTTGCTCATAGTCCGGTTCGTGTCCAGCCTCTGGTGTCTCTTCCTCTGACACATGATTTCCACGCTTTCCCAACATTTTTCTGCATTGATTTCCTAAAATTGTAAAGATCCAGCTTTTAAAACTACTCTCATTCTTGAGCTTCGCAATATTTTCAAATGCAGATATAACGGTCTCACTTACCGCGTCTTCTGCATCTTCTGTATGCTTCATCATATATAATGCGAATTTATACATTTCCTTGCAAACGCCGGCATATAACAGGGAAAATGCTTTCGTATCTCCATTCTTGGCCTTGCGAACCAATTCCTCTTTGAATTGTATTTCCCTTGAATTTTCTTTATCCTTCATTCGTTCCCTCCTCTCGAATCATCTTTTTCATTTGAAGATTCTTATAACCATTTTTGTGAATCACCTGTATTGGTTCATGAAGTCTATGAATAGTTTCACATTATCTTTATTATAGGTTATATACACTAGAGTCTACAAATAAAAAAACTGTTGCAGATGAAAACTAAGAATTTCTTAATAAAAAGACAGCGAGATACAGGTCTTTTCCATATCTCGCTGTCTTTGGATGATTATTCACTCCTAAAGTGTTAACATATTTTTACTTCATCAATAAGGCTTTTCCTATTAATTCTGCACACTTTTTCAGTTCTGCTTCTGTATGGCTGGACATAAGCGCGACTCTAAGCCTTGCTGCTCCTTTAGAAACAGTTGGATAACGTATCGCTGATATAAAATATCCATTCTCATGAAGATAGTTGGAAACTGTCAGTGCATTTTCCTCATCACCAATAATAACAGGAATTATGGCAGTTTCAGATTTTACATTGATACCATATTTCCCGAGTTGTCTACAAAAATATTTTACATTGTACTGCAATTTTGTTACTCTTGAGATTTCCTTTTCAAGAACTTCGATTCCAGCCAGATTCGCAGCCATGGTTACTGGCGAAAGTGAAGTAGAAAATATGAATCCTCTTGCCACATTTCTCAGATAGTTTATCAGTCTTGTCTCTCCGGCCACATAACCACCTTCGCCACCTATCGACTTACTAAATGTTCCCATTAAAATATCTACCTGTCTTTTTTCCTGCCAGTATTCCCGGATTCCATGACCGGTTTTGCCGATCACTCCTGTGGAATGTGCTTCATCTACCATGGAAAACAATTGATTCTCTTCACAGATATCAAGAAATTCCGGAAGCTTTAATATATCTCCATCCATAGAAAAAACTGCATCACTGACAACAATGCCTTTCTCACATGGATTCTCTTGTATTTTTTTTCGCAGATCATCCATATCATTATGAGCATATGTTACAATTTTGGCTTTTGAAAGACGGCATCCATCAATAATACTTGCATGATTTAATTCATCACTAAAAACAGTATCTCCTTTTTTCACCATTGCGGATATTGTTGCTACATTTGCAACATATCCTGTGTTAAACACGATCGCTGCTTCTGTTTCCTTGTAGGAAGCAATCTTATTCTCCAGTGCATTATGTATCACTGTATTTCCGGTTGTAAGTCTGGAGCCACCGGAGCCAAATCCATACATAGCTGTCGATTCTACGACTGCTGATTTTATGGAAGGATGACTGGCAATATCCAGGTAGTTATTGGATGCCATTAATACATAATCTTTTCCATCTATAGTTACATGTGAACTCTGTGCTGATTCTATTGTCTTCATTGTGCGAAAAAGATGGTTTTCTTTTAAAGATACCAGTGCTTTATCAATTTTATCCCACTTCTGTGGTCTTTTCATATCTGATTTTTTGCAAATCTTTTTGGGTACATTTCTGACGATTACATGCTGATTCTGAAGAAAATCAATTGCTTTTTGTTCTTCTGCATCTGTTCCTCGAAACAGAAATATTCTTCCTCCTTTTTCGCTCCCCATTCTCTTCATCTTCGTGATTCTTCTATAACCGATTTCTTTTGAGCTCACATAACCGGTCACGTACTCGGGATCATCTGAAATACATATCTCACCAATAATACCAGGACAATTTGCCACTTTTGTCGCAAGTACAATTGCTTCTTCATAATGATTCTTCTCGTTTCCGATTCTGTCCCCTTTCATTCTCTCCTGATCCATATTGGTAGCACGAATCCCACGTTTTTTATCCGGTTCTAAACGAATGAGCCTGTCAACATCAAGAAGCATAGCTCCTCTCATGGCATAAGTTTCATCTAAGAATTGCATGACATCTTGCGGATTGTCTATTCCAGTTTCTTTTAAATATTTTTTTATCTCTTCCTGCCCTTTTTCCCATGTTTCGACCTCAATTGTCTCTACTGAAAGTGCATCAAGATAAATAATGTTCTCCTTGCAGACTTTATTTATCTTCAAGTTCAACGCATCTGCTTCACCCTTGGAATGATGCATTCCTCTCTCTATCAGCGCATTGGCAAATATATCAACATCCGGTGCCTCAACGATTTTCTCTGCTCCGGATATGTGTACATCCGTACCGTTTTCCTTTTTGCTTGCACGCATCTTAATACTGTACAATTCCTCCGCACTCATAGATTAAATTCCTTTCTGTTCAGTGAACCAGTCTTTCATGACATCAACAATCTGCCTGATCTCATTATCCTGTATGATATACGGAAACATGGCATACATAATATCGAGAAATGGTCTTGAAAATACTCCTCGTTGATATGCATACTCCTGAAATCCGATAAGACATGATGGGTCATGTACCTGGAAACAAAGACAACCACCCATATATCTGATTTCTTTGATAAGCGGATGAGTGAATCCGGAGACCAGATTTCTAACCATATCCTCTATATGCTTGATTTTTTCCATATAATTTTCACGCTCAAATATTTCTATAGATTTTAATGCTGCACTGCATGCGACCGGATTTCCCATAAATGTAGGACCATGCATAAGTGCATCTGTATCCTTATCAGAATAGAATCCATTATATATTTTATGATTTGCTACTGTCACTGCATGTCCTATATACCCGGCAGTCAATGCTTTTCCAAGCACGATAATATCCGGAAGTACAAGATCAGACACAAAACGATTTCCAGTACGTCCGAAACCAGTTGCAACTTCATCAAATATAAAAACAACATCATATTCATTGCAAAGTTCTCTTGCCCTTCTCAGGAAATCAATACTATACATTTTCATCCCGCCGGCTCCCTGAAGAAGTGGCTCTACAATAAATGCATAAAATTCATTTCCGTGTGTCCGAAATACTTTTTCCAATGCATCCATTTCCGTTGGAATGTGAATTACATCCTTCTTATCATCTTCTGATAATATAAAATGATAATCCTCATCATCTCCGGCCTTCATACACATAAATGTATCTCCATGATACGAGCTGGTAAGCGAAAGGAGTTTTTTTCTTCCGCTGCCACGATTAATATTAAATTGCAATGCCATTTTCAAGGCAACCTCTACAGCAACCGAACCCGAATCTGAAAAAAAACAGTAATCAAGATCTCCCGGGAGAAAATCTTTTAGTTTTTCTGATAATTTCAAGACTGGTTCATGAGTAAGCCCACCCAGCATGACATGACTGAATTGATCAATCTGATTCTTCATTGCTTCGTTAATTTCTTTATTTTTATAGCCATGTATCATACACCACCAGGAAGATACGGAATCTATCATTTTATTATCCTGCGTATACAAATAAACTCCTTCTGCATCTACAATTTTATATGGTGTCTTCATTTTCTTCATCTGTACATATGGATACCAGATCATAAGTTTATCTCCTAAAATTATTCTTATTTTTGCTTTCCTCATTCCGTTATATTGTTATCTGTATAATGAAATTAATTCTGCTATATCAATATTCAAGTCCACGTCTCCCATGGAAACTTTCGCCAGAGTTGGAAGCCCCGTCATATATTCGCACATGCGTATATTATCTTCATGCATGATATTATCCGCTATATAATGATTAAAAATCATTCCTTTTATATTCATATTTCTGTTTTTCATATATTCATAAGTTAGTACAACACTATTGATTGTTCCAAGTCCTGCATCTGCAACCAGAATGCAGTCAAGTTCCATCTCATCTATTACATCTGTCAACCCAATACGTGCCTCATCAAAACAGATCGGACATAAAATACCGCCACTTCCCTCAACTGTTATATAGTCGTATTTCTCTTTTACTTTTCTATAATTATCCAAAACAACTGCCATCTCAACATGATTTCCTTCCAGACGTGAAGCCAGATGCGGAGAATAAGCATGCTCATAGACATACGGGCACATTTCCTCTACTGACTGGGAGATTCCTGATACATTCTTAACCCACAAAGCGTCACCAGGAATCAGCGTTCCATCTTCCTCTCTTTCATTTCCACTCATAGCAGCTTTAAAATAGCCTGGAGTCATCCCGTTCTCTTTTATCTTTTTTATAATCAATCCTGTAACGTATGTTTTACCAACATCCGTACCTGTACCGGTTACAAATATCCCTTTTCCCATTGCATTCTCCTTTTTTCTTGCATACTTTAGGCAAAGTATATACTTACTCGCAACTAATTGTCAACCTTTTTTATTTAATGGTTGACAATTAGTTGCTTATTGTATACAATAGCTTTGCTTTTAATCTCTCTCAATGGGAAATGGCAGAAATATTTTAAACAAAAGGATGGGAAAACTATGAATACTATAGAAGAATCAAAAGAAAGAATTTTATCCAATCATTTTTTTAGCGTCAAAAATCTGACTATGGACGGCATGTGGGTTGTTCTGCTGTTCATCTCGGGCTTATTTAAAATCCCATCACCCATTCCAGGAACTGAATTTCAATTATCAGCCCCATTAGCCATAAGCATCGGAAGAATCAGAGGATTTCTACATTATCTTACCATCGGCATCATTGCCAGCATTATTGGGATGATATTAGGTCTTCAGACTATATACAATGTCATTATCGCAATGGTGTACCGTATTGTAGCCGGTCTTATCTTAACAGTATTAAAAAAAGACCCACTGGTCCTCATTATTGCTGGTCCTGCCGGAACGTTTGCAGCCAGACTGGTATTGGCAACAATCTTGGGTGTTGCCTGGCAGCCTTTAGTAGTAAGCGCAGCTCCTGGAATGATCTTTACTGCAATAACTGCCCCTGTTCTGACTTCAATTCTAAAAAGAGTCCTTAAGACAATTTCCTAAAACACCAACTCAGGAGCATCTATTTTAACAGCGAGATACAGGTCTTTCCCATATCTCGCTGTCTTTAGACGCTTCTTTGCTTTAGCCTGATCCTCATAGTTCCAGCAAATCTTCATTCTTGCATCCAAGCGCCCTGCTCAATCGCAACACATCAATTGCTCTGGTCTGATTGATATCTCTCTGTCTTTGCTCAAAGAGTTGTATCTGCCGCACAGATACTCCTGACAGTTCTGCCAGTTCTCGCTGTGATAGTCCCGCCAAATCACGAATTCGTTTCAGATTTGTCTCCGGATAATGTTGGTTCCATAATTCATCCAACCGCTCCACGAAATGTGCCAAATCCATCTCGTGGTATACTTCATACATATTTCGAATTTCCGTCATTGATACCGCCCTGTAGATGCGTGAAAATGTTCTTCCTCGATACCACTGATAATAGGCCAATGCCAGCCACTCCAATATTCTGGTGATTTATCCAAATACATCTCATCTGGGTACTCTTCCATTACTAACCCAGAATCCAGAATCACTTCTTTGACTAACTCACACCCTGTTTTTCCGGCTACATAAGTAGGATTTCCAATTTCAAATTGCCGTGACACATTTGAAACCAGAAACATTTCAAAAAATTTATCAATATCCATATCATATGTGTTCACCGCGAAATCCAACATATCTCCCAATATTCGTTGGGCTGACGTAAGATAATCATCTGAATAAGCGTGTATCACCATTTTCCATACCCTCCCTCATGATGTCCAGCATGAATAACTCATGAATATCTGCACTTTCTTTTTTACGTCTTCTATATTCTCGTCTTGCTTCACGCTCGCGCTCCGCTTTCTTGATATAATATATTTCCGCATCTACATTTTCATAATTCTGAAAATAAATCGACTCAAAAGCTTTCGGACTTTTTAATACAATCTGCTCGCCCAATTTACCTAACCGCATCGCCTCAGATAATTTTTCCAACGAAATTACTCCCGAAACAAAATCCTGGGCAAACGAAAAGTATGAATCATCTGCACGATATCCTACAACAATATCATATGGAGTAATATCTATCAGGAAATGCTCTTTTATGTATTTTTTTGCCTCTTCTGCAATACTTCCATTCTGCCAGTACGTTCTATTATCTGAAAGAATAGCAAGCCAATTCAATATGTGGTATTTTGAATCATTCAGATTCAATACTTTTAATCCTTCCATGTCCAATTCATAAATATTCACATATCCATTTTTTTGCTTTGCACATGCCCACTCTCTTGCTAATTCTATATTTTCTGTACAATAAAAACCTCTTCCGTAATCATTGTGTCTGGCACCCTTCCCGAACTCTGGTTTTTCAATTAAGAATTCTGATCCATGATATAATATTTTTTTCATACCAGCTCCTCCTTATGTATTAAGTATATCGCTACAGCGATATACTTGCAAGAGATTTTGAGTCAGTGTACTCCTTACAGGAAACTCGCAAAAATATTTATGATATCGTTTTTTCAGGAGATAATGCTTTTACATCTGTCCGGTTTATTTTGTGTGTAACGCACAAAGTGAATTGACTTTTTTTGTACGCAAGAATAAAATAAAAGCGTTGATTTTGCATTTTATTGACTGTATTCTGACCGGATGCTATGATTTGTGCGTAAAGAACAAATAGCAACATAACAATAATGATGTTATTTCAAATCATTACTGTTAATAAGAAAAGAGGAATACGGTATGAAGGGTTCAAAATTATTTAAGAATGTAAGGCTAAAAGGTCAAAAAGAACTTGTTTCTATATTAGTTGAAGATGGAATTTTCAAAAAAATCGCAGCAGATATACCACAGGAAAAAACTGTGGGATGTGAAGAAGTAGATTTAAATGGACAACTGGTGGTTCCACCATATGTAGATCCACATTTGCATCTTGATTATGTATTTACAGCAAGCCTTGGTGAGGAAAACGGATCAGGAACTCTTTTTGAAGGAATCCAGCGCTGGAGTGAATCAAAAGGAAATATGACTGTTGAACAGATGAAGGAGCGCATTTACAGTGGAATTAAAAAAGAGATGCTGTATGGTGTTCAGGCTATCCGAACACATATTGATGTGACAGATCCGACATTTACAGGTCTTAAGGCGGCACTTGAAGTAAGAGATGAAGTAAAAGATCTCCTTGATCTGCAGATTGTTGCATTTCCTCAGGAAGGAATGTACGCATACAAGGACGGTGACAAACTTGTGGAGGAAGGACTTAAGATGGGGGCTGACTGTGTTGGTGCGATACCTCATTTTGAGCTAGCTCGAGAGTTCGGTGAAAAATCGATCCACAAGACAATCGAACTGGCCGTCAAATATAATAAGCTTATTGATGTACATTGTGATGAGACAGACGATACGCAGAGCCGCTTTTTGGAGCTGTTGAATGCATTGGCACTTATGGAAGGTATAGGCACAAGAACTACAGCCAGCACACATGTTCCTTTGGTTCAGCGGATAATAGTTATGCATTCAGAATGATGAAGCTTTTCAAAAAATCAGGCATCAATTTCATCTCATGTCCTACTGAGAATGTATATCTTGAAGGACGTCAGGATACCTATCCGAAGAGACGAGGAATCACAAGAGTAAAAGAACTTTACGACAACGGAATCAATGTATGTTTTGCACAGGATTCCATGTCTGATCCATGGTATCCGCTTGGGAATGGAGACATGATGATGATTCTCGATCATGGAATCCATCTGGCACAAATGATGTCACCTGAAGAGATTACGAATGTTCTCGATCTTGTGACAACGAACGGAGCTGTGACCATGAATATTACAGATCACTACGGAATCGAGGAAAATAAACCTGCAAACTTTATCGTGCTTGATGCAAAATCAGAATTTGAAGCAATATGTGAAAGAGCAGGAATCACTGCTTCTGTCAGACACGGTGAATTTTTGTTTAAAAAAATTCCTGCAAAGGTAACAGAAGCTATTGACCTGCTGAAATAAAAGGTGAAAAAACAATGTTTCAGTGCAAGGATCTTCTATCACTTACGACAATGTCGCAGGCAGATGTAATAGCCGGATCAGGTGGCATGGAAAAGGGCATACGCTGGTCTTATAAGGCAGAGAATATTAATTTTGAGAAATGGGTACGTGGAAACGAACTTTTAATAATAAGTGCTCCGGTAACACAGAGAAAAAATTTTGATCTGTATCAAACAATAAAAAAAGCAATTGAACTTAACATGTCGTGTGCTCTTTTATTGATGGGCGAGAATTATGTGACACAGATTGATGAAAAGGTAATAGATTTAGCAGAAAATAATGATTTTCCGATTTTCACCATGCCTTGGAATGTACCACTTTTAGACTTTTTCGAGGAACTTGGACACGCTATATCATATCTGGATGACAGAAAAGATATAGAGGACAGTCTGCTTGCAGAGATTATTTTTGGAAACTGTATCAATACATCCAGTATCGAGCAGAAATGCAGGCAAATGGGAAATGATCTGGGAATGTTAGAACAGGTTTTCGTGTTACATTTATGTAAAAAAAGTTCGGAAGAGACATACAGTGACTTGAATCAAGGGATTACGAATGACAAAATAAGAAACTTTGCACAGACTCTAAAAGAATATTTTGCTGAATGTGATTATCCTGCAATCATTTCCTGCTATGGCGACAGAATCATAGGTTTTATGAAAAACTGTACAGATGATCGCAGGAAGATAATAAAAATTTTTGAACAGTTTGGTTGAGTTTTTGACAAAATGACCTGAACGGAATTGAATACACTCTCAACATAGGTGAAAAATGTGAAAGCATATCCAAATTACAAAAGAGCTTTCATGAGACATCTAAAACAAACTCCGTATTGGAGCATATTAACAGGAAAAATGAAATCATCTTCTATGATGAGATGGGATTTTACCGTATGCTGATGTCGTATGAAAATACTGCGCCAATGCAGCGATTTGCGGATGAAGTGCTTGATCCTATCATACAGTACGAGAAGAAAGCTCATACACAGTTAATGGAGACGATGCGGGCCTATTTCGAGTGTGACTGCAATCTGCAGAGGACAGCTGATAAGCTGTTTTCGCATAAGAACACTGTAAAGTACAGATTACAGAGAGTAGAACAGCTTACAGGAAAGAGTTTTGCGAACAGATTCCAGAGTCAGGAGCTATACAATGCACTGATGATATATTATTTTCTTGAGTGAAGAGATCTTCCGTGGAGAGTCTCTTTCAATAAATGATACATGGAGCTTGGATAAGCAAATATCCATTTGGTATTTCGTCTTATAAATATGCCGTACGGCGAAATCGTTTGTTTTGAATAAATAAGCCGTATTGTTTTTTCAATTTCTGCTGTAGGTTTTCCGCGTTCCACATCAGAAATAAAAGTGATCGAAAGGCCTGTGAATTCAGACAAATATGCTTGTGTATAATTTAATTCTTTTCTTCTTTCTCGGATTGCTTAACCTAATGATTTTGAATCTGTAGTTTTCATAATCCTTCCCCTTGACTGCGTTCTCGCTCTATCTTCCCTCAAGAACCTCTTTCGCTGTCTTTGCATCAAACAGCCAGCGCATCCCGTCTAGTATAAACTAAATGTTTAAATATATACGTAAAAGCCCTAAGATTAGAATATGTACTGGATAAAAGAAATAGTTTAACCATTTATATTGTTTGCCTCTTTCACCGTTATAGGTTAGAGTCATGCCAAAACCTATAAATGAGTAAAGTTCTTTTATAATTGATATATATCCCAGGCCAGCACCAAGGAGAGGTTTATCATAGAATATATAAAAGAGATAGGCAACGACTATTGCGTGATAATCATAATCAAGACTTAGCTCTATAGATAGAAACCCAAAAAATGCTACAATCAGGATTGATAAAGCATACCAAAGATATTTATTGCTGATTTTATCTTTAAGAATGTCAATAATCCAAATTGTAATAAGGCATAGCGCTAAGGTAAACATTATATTGTTCCAATATGGAGAGAAACATGTTTTTGATGTAAACAAATCAAAAGGCACTTCTGATATTACACCAAAAATTAAAAGCATAATCAGATATTTCATTCTGTTGCTAGTTTTGAAAAATCCCTCTACAAGAAAAAAAACAAACAGAGGGAATGCAATTCTGCCCAAAATAGAAAATAGATTGGACAAATATAATAGAAAACCTTGTCCATTTAAATAAGGTGTTATTAAAGCGTTATTAACATGATCTATTAGCATAGATGCAAATGCCAAATACTTTAGTTGTGATCCATTGAAGATCTGGAGCTTCTTTAATTTTGTCTGGTTGAACCTTGTATCCATAATATCCCCCTCTAATAATTAAATGTTACTTTATACTATGTGCAAATCGTCACTGTCGCAAGTAGCTAAAAACTCATATATGCGCATCTCTTTTTCAATCTTCCCCTGCTCCATCAGCTTCTTATAGCTCTCTGCCATTACCAAAAATCTATTCATTTTCACGCTGTCTTTCTCGGCACTCAATGCCTTTTGCATCTAGATAAGTTCGTTCTGTATCTGGCTATCTACACCAACAGAGCTTTGTTCTCGTCAGATAACCGTTCAGATATTCAATACTGACACGCTCTCCCGTGCGGTAGGCTCTGGCTTGCGTACCGTACTTGTCATTGATACTGCCAATCATTCTGAACCCTTGATTTATGGACTGATACTGTCTCGTTCTTTCCACATACGTTCTGGTCCTATGTCAAGATTTAGTACAAGTTAAAATGAGGTTTTCCTCATCTTAACTTACTAAGGTTAATTCGTCCCGCTGGAACTTATAATACAGTTCTTCGTATTCATTCGGCGACATGTAATCGCAATGACTATGAATTCACTTTGTATTATAAAATGCTTCCAAATATTCGAATACCAGTCGATATGCATGATCGTAATCACGAATTTTAAAACGATTCAACCATTCGCGCTTAATCAAAGAATGGAACGATTGAGACTGTGAGAAAAAGTCTCCAAATAAGATAAGCCAGTGTTACAGAGACTCGTGTTACAAGACTGATATACTCGCAACACCGGCTTAGATTTTCTGTTATTTATTTGTTTTTAACTTTTCTAAAATAGTCAATACGTCTGGCTGAGTCGGAGTAAACTTTACTCCTCTCTTCAACATTTTAAGAACCTTCTTCGCTTTATGCTCGATTGTTCTGGCTACATGTTCACTTGTTACCATTAAATGATTTCCCGCAATAGTGTATTCTCACTCTATATATTTTTCTATAATAGGAAACATATCTTGTATGAGAAATGCACTTTCTCGACTATCATCTAATTTTACAATATGTATAATATCACACGGCTTTCCTGCTTTTTCTTTATTCTCAACAATTTTTTTGTATTTATCTATTCTGCTTGATAATGGTATCATCCAAAATATTCCCGTATCAGAATCCTCGAAGCAATAATAATGAGGTCTGTTTCCTGCCTTATTTCCTTTAAGATATGGATCAGGCATGTCCGTAAAAAAATTATCTTTTATAATATAGAATCCCGTCTTTTTCATTATCTTGTCCTCATTATAATGTATATAGAAAAATCCTCCGCCTTACGGCGAAGGAGTAAACTTTCAACCCAACCATTTTTATACCGCATATTGGTCAGCGGTAAACTTTCGACCCAACCACTTATATACCGCATATTGGTCAGCGGTAAACTTTCTTTGTACACATATTCTAACAAGTACAAAGAGAAAAGTCAAGATGGCTTCCCACTATTATTTTATATAGATTCATCTTCAAATATTCCATCATTTCTTATACGTCCAATGAACCAATATATTTACCATTATACTTGTTAGATTTCTTTTTGTCTTTAAGACTTGATAATCGGAGATATATTATACTGCCATGTTTTATGTAAATGTTATAAATGCGAATTGTTGGGCACATGCTCGGAGATTCTTTTCAGATGCAGTAAAGATTGTTGACAAAAAATTGTTTCTAAAGAAACGGTCGAGAATGCTTTTACAAGTTACCTCTCGACCGTCATTTTTTTCTAATTCATACTGTCTAGCGATTTCTGTAACATCTCTTTATAGCTTTGCGCACATTCGAAGGGCCTTCAATCATAATTTTCCCAGCTGCTCCAAATACCCATCGATAGAAAGTTGGACTCACGCAGACTTTAACTTTTATCCGGAATTTTTCCTCACCTACGCTTTGAGTCTTAATTTTCATACCAAACTTATCAACCACAGACTTCATAATACAGTTGTCGCATAGCAATGTTACATCAATTGCTTCATCTGTAGAGAACATACGGAAGACCTCTGTCGTATATTTAGATACATTATATCCCTTCGGTTTCTCAACAGCCTTCTCCGGCAGCATCTCCGGCTGTTTTTTTATACGATCCACTCGATAAGTACGCACAGCTTCCCTCTCATCACAGTATCCGGTCAGATAGTAATAGTCGCCATCCCAAATTAAATCAAATGGACTGACAGTATATGGCTTTCCATCGTTCCTGAGCACTTCCTTCTTTTTACCATTAAGTTCAGAATAATAGAAGGAAATCTTCACGCCGGCATTGATCGCCTCATTGATGGCATCCACTATGTAATAGCCTTTTTCATTCTCGGTCTTCACACGGCCGGTGATATGCACAGATCTCTTTAACTTATCTGCATTGTTCTCACTGGTCAAAGAGAGTAGCTTTTTAATCAAACTCTCACTCTTCTTCTCTGTTATGAACTTGGAAGACTGCACTGCATCGATCAGAAGCTTTAACTCCGGCACGGAGAACGTAAGCGTGCCAGGTAGTATTCCCAGGCACGCTTACGTTCTCCGATAATCTCAAAGCCAGCCGCACGAAGCAAGTCAATATCCTTAGGCACAGTGGTTCTATGCACAAGAATATTGTGCTGCTCCATCATGCGGTCAGTGATCTGCTTTGTAGAAAGGGTATGATCCTCATCGGTCTGTGTCAGAAGCATCTGATAGAGATACAGGATACGAAGTCTAGTATCATTGTCCTCTGCCTTTGGTTCAATCACCATTTCTGCTTTGTTTGCCTGATCAGCTAAGATGACATCTGCAATTACCTGAGCAGCAAGCCTGGATCCAAGCTCATTTGGATGGCAGCCATCTTCAGCAAAGATATCCTGCTTAGCTGCTTCCTCATAGAAGCGTTTGCCTACATCGCAATCAAGGCCTCATTCCGATCGGCAGCCTCATGATAAGCATCATACATTTTCTGATACATCTCATCATAGTCCATGCCGAAGGATTCCAGCTGCTTGCCGCCCTTCTGATAAGCCCAGGTGGCATACAGAACCGGTACTGCTCCATTGGAACGAATACGCTCACACAGCAGTGCTGTGTTCTTCAGGAAGCTTTCCCTGGAAGTGATTGGACCATTGCTCATCTCCTGGAGAATTACATAGTCCCACTTCTCATTCTCCAAAGCCGCCTGCGTCATTCCTCCCATCTTAGTGTCAGGATTCAACTGCTCGGCAAGACGCGCTCCACCGCGGGTGTGCTGAACCACTTCAGCATCTATTAAGTTGGCCAGGGTTTTTGGCATGTTGTTTGCAAAAGTAAAACTATTGCCAAGCATTAAGATTCGCATTAAATACCTCTTTCTAGATTCTATTATTTGTTTCTAATACATATAACTCATTTCCATCTATAATCTTGTTCTGTTTGATCACTTTATACAACAGACTGAAACTGTATCAATGGGGCATATTTGTCGGCGTAGCTCTTGCCATTGATTCAAATTGAAGGCTGTGGTAAGTAAATGCAATTGTATAAATCCTGCAATGTTTATTATTACAAGATATGTCATAAATGGACTCAATCCACGCATCGTTCTTTTTCCTATTTCGACTTATTGCTTCGATATGTATGATATGTAATCACCACCTCAGCATCTGCACGATATTCCTTTCCAGAAGCAAACTTCCCATCATCATTCACGGTTACAGATTTTACTTTCCCATCATCAGTTATCCATCCCGTAATAATGTCATATTCTACTTCAAGTGTTATATTTTCAAAGCCTGCTTCTTCAAATTTTCCCATCACATCTTGATAGTTTGCACCTTTAGCTTCTTTCGATGACATTGGCACTGAATATTTTTCAAGTGTATGATACGTAATCAATACCGGGAAGTTGGATGGATATTTAGAAATTGAAGTAAATTTATCGAAGATGCCTATTTTCACTGTATCTACTTTATTCTCTTCCGCAATATCTTTCAGTGACAAATCCGCAATTTCATTTGTTAAAATATTACTAAAACCCTCTTTCTCAAAAGCAGAAATTACTTCCTCGTAGCTTTCTCCACGTAATTCTGTCGAAGAAAAACCCACTGGTGTAAGAAGCTTGATTTCATAATATCCAATGCCTATAAGAGCCGCAGCAATAAGGAATAATATGCCTAAAAAACGAAGCTTCCTATTTGCTTTCTTTTCTGTTTTTTGCTTAACCTTATTATCAGAATAGACATGAGAACCCCAATTATGACTTTCGTTGTTTCTCGTTCTTGCTGAATCACTCGACGTATTTGAATATGAATAATGCTGGTTCTCAGAATCGGAATATTCGAATAAATTACCACTATTATTTGAAGACTCTTCTTCTCTCTCCTCATACTCATCATAGTAATCATGATACAAGTGGGCTCCGCACTCTGTACATTCCCAGTTTTCATCATCCTCATTAAATCCCCATTGAATGTCCAATGGCGCATCGCACCTCGGACAAATATGCTTGATAATTGTATACTCATCATCACTATAAGAATGATGTAAATGAGCTCCACAAGAAGAACACTCCCAATCATCATCATATTTATTGAAGCCTGGCTGAAAATCTAGTGCAACTCCACAATTTGGACATGAAAACTCTATCTGTTCTTCGCTCACGATATCATCCTCTGAAATTCGGTTATGATGCCCACATTCAGTACATGTCCAGGATCCATAACTATCCGAGAATCCGCACTGACGATTAAGAAGAGCCCCACAACTATCACAATACCAAGCTATTCCTTCAAACGAATCTCCGTTATAAACATCATCATCCACAAGGAGCTCACCACACTCTGTACATCGCCATGTCCCACCATCAGGGGCAAATCCATATTGATCATTCAGAATAGCACCGCAGTTCGGACAAAAGTATTCGTCCATCTATTTCACCCCTTTAACTTAAGAATACTCATTCTTTATTTTTTCTTGAAATTGCCATTTTTTTAAAAGAATTGCACCTCCGATTGAAACTACTGCCGATCCAATTCCCGCCACACAATTGCCTGCTTTATTCACACAATCTGAACAAATTCCAAGTTTACTTTTTCCAACAATTATTCTCTTGCAAAATTTGCACTTTTTCTCATTTATCTTTTCCATAATCATTCCTCCTGTTCTATCCTTGGTTTAACACCTACTCAGCATATTTTTCAATCCAATTTTCTCCATCATATTCGTTAATCTGTTTTTCTAGCCTTGTAAGATAATCTTGCAACCTGCTATCCTCTTCACTGGCATACCAGACATTCGCTCGTCCAAAACCATAAGCCCAACCACTTGATTTTCTTGGAACTTCCCATTGGACTTTTCTTGATCTGATTCCTGTAGGAAGCAAAACACAATCCGACGATTTGGCTATTGCATTATAATATTGTATATCTTCAGGAGCAAACACCGCCTCTTGATAATGTCTATAAACGGTAGCATGCTTGTACCAGCCAACAACTGTTGTAAACTTATGTGCCGGATGTTTTGCGCAGTATACAACAAGTACATCATCTACTGATTCTTCTTTTTTACACAGCTCACAACCTGCAATATTCTCTATCCGCATTTGATTGACATCTTTCCCATTATGTGATTTTGTCTCGAAAAATCCCAAACAATATAAACATTCCCTGCCCTCCATATTCACCGGTGTGAAATTATACTTTTCATGTGCATCTCCGGTCTCATTGACAAAACTTCCGCCATTTACTGGAATATCTCTTCCATCTTCGTTTCCCCGGTATTCTTTCATCCATGCTATATTGCAAAAAAGTATTCTCATATCATCAGCCTCTTTTCCTTTTGAAAACGGACTCAAATCAATAAATAATTCCTTCAATCCGCTTGTATCTTTAAATTCCCTGAACAAATATTCCAGAAGCTCTTCCTGCCTTGCCTGACCTAATGTAAGCCGGTAAAGAGATAAAATCTTTATCAGCCTTTCATAATTCACCTCGTCCTTACTCATCGGATACATTGGCACGAGTCTCTCTATCTTTACACTCTGATCTTTCCCAAAACACCAGAATGGTACAAGTTCTGATTGATCATCCTGCTTTTCCGCTTTTGCTGCTTCAAACATTTCTTTCCAAATGTCACGCTTATACTCCATTCCGACTGCCTTACCATATTTATCGGCAACATTCTGTCTGATTGCCAGACACTTAAATCTGTTAATTCTGCCTTCTCTCTGCTCAAGATCAGTCGGTCATTTTTTGCGGACAGTTCAATACATGCCCTTCGGTTCCTCTCCCTACTCCTGCGTTTGCTCTCGTTTGATTTCTCCCTCTGTATCCTCTTAGCACAAGCGGGACAATACTTTGATATTCCAGAGCTGGGGACGTATTCAACACCGCACACCGTACAATTTTTAGGCTTTAACGCCGTCCACCGCTTTGTGGGTGTGATATGTAATTCACCGACAAAGCCGATGAATTTATAGTAAATCTTGATTTCCTGCCTTACTGTCCCGTCCGCAAGTTTCTCACGTTCCGAAACAAGTATCTTGTCTATGAGTGCGTTTATGATGGTTGCGTCCAACTCTTTCAGCCCCTGATAGTTGCGGATTAGGATAGAAAGTCCCTCACGCCCTGCGATTTCTCATAGCTGTCATTGAGCGTTTCCGTTACCTCTTTCAGCCGTGCTTCAATTTCAAGCTGCTCTTTCTGGTATTTCCCCGACATCATCTCAAAATTCCGCTCCGTGATACGCTCCATTACCTTGTCCTCATAGAGAGAGGAAAACAGCCTGTCAAGCTCCGCAAGGCGTTTGTTCAGCTTCTTCTTTTCTTTCTCTAATGATTTCGCCCTGCTCTGGTCTGTTTCCGTGAGCCGCCTTTCTATGGCTCTGACCGCCTTTTCATCATTGACCGCCATATCCGCAAAGCGGTTGATGTCGGCAAGGACGGCATTGAATAAGTCCCTCGCTTCAATGCTGTGTGCGGTACACATAACATTGCCATATCTGCCATAATTATTGCAGGTGTATTGTACGCAGTCGATGATGTCGGGGCGTTTCCTCCTGTTGGCACTCGCCGCCCGCATCGCATAGCCGCAGTCCGCACACTTGATAACGCCCGAAAAGATATTCTCAAATCCCCCTGCGTTCTGCTCCCGCCTGCGGCTCGTCATAAGCTGCTGTACGGTGTCAAATTCCTCCTGCGTGACTATCCCCTCATGGGTGTCTGGTATCACTTCCCATTCTTCGGGCAGCTTAGAGGGGCGTTTCTTGCTTTTCATGTTGGCTGCAATCCGCTTGTAGCCTGCAAGGTTGCCCGCATATATCGGGCTTCTTAAAATGCCCCTCACGCTGTTCTCGCTCCAAATATAACGGTTTTCCTCGTTATCCTCAAAGTACCGCTCATAGCCTGTTGCCCCTTGCTCCACCGCATAAGCGGCAGGGCGTAGGATATGCTGTTTGTTGATGTGCTTGCGGATTTTGGCGATGCCGTTGCCCGCTAACGCAAGGTCGAATATCTCCCTTACCACATGGGCAACTTTGTCATCTATCAGCAGATGGTTGTGGTCGGCAGGGTCTTTGACATAGCCATAAGGGGCTGTTGTTCCCATGAATTTCCCCTGCTGAAACCTCGCACGGTACGCCGATTTTATCTTGACTGACACATCGGCAGAATACATTTCGTTTAGGATGTTGCGGAAAGGCGTGATGTCCATAGCGGATTTGTTTAAGGTGTCCACGCCGTCATTGACCGCTATATACCTCACGTTATGCTCTGGGAAAAAGACTTCCAGATATAACCCACAATCAAGATAGTTCCTCCCCAGACGGATAAATCTTTTGTAATCACGCAGTTTATCAGCCCGTTTTCAATGTCCTTAATCATATTCTGGAAACTTGGTCTTTGGAAATTTGTTCCAGAGTAGCCATCGTCAACATACGTTTTTGCTAAATGCCATCCCTGCCTTTTCACATAATCCGTGAGGATGGATTTTTGTGTCGCAATGCTCGCACTCTCGTTATCCGTGCCATCGTCCTTTGATAAGCGGCAGTAAATGCCGACTTCATAAATCTTGTTCTCCGTTCTTATTCCTGCCATACTGTAAAACCTCCATATCTGTCCTAACGTTTTCATGTTCCATTGCGTACATTCTAAGCGGACAGCCCCTCATTGTCGAAGGTGTCGCCCTCGGCAATCTTCTTCCGAATATCCTCGGAGATAATCGGGACAAACGCTTCTGCAACGGTCTGTGTGCCGATATATTCTCGACTGATAATCATTTGTACTTGCCCTTTTGGCACAATACGCTTTCTTCTTCCAGTTGTTTTCCTATCCTCGCCCATACTTAAATCTTCCTTTCCAGACAGGGCAGGAGAACGTCTGGAAACGCCCCGCCCTGTCAATCAGATACCATCAATCCCCGCTGTTTACTTCTTTCTGTAATGCTTCAAGGAGTGCCGCTGCTTCATCAGCGTTCAACGTGATACCCTTTCCGCACTTCTCACGGTTCGGGGAAAAGCTGCGGATGTCATATTTCGGCTCTCTCCCGTTCCATGAAATAAGATTGATTTCCTTTGTGTAGCCGCTGTCACTCGCAGACAATACGGCGATTTCCTTTACAATCTCATACTGGATTTCTTTCATTCCTTACCTCATTCTCCTTAAAATTCTGTCTTTCTTCTGTTCCAAATTCCTGCATTTACTTCCCGAAAAAGAAGGTTAGCGGCTGTCCCTGCTCCGTTTTCTCTGCAACTCACGTTCCAGAAGTCGGATGATGGTTTCCTCCATCTGCTTCGGCGTTGTGTCCTTCGGAAAGTATTTTTTCAGTTTGCTTGTGTTGATTTTCAAGGTTTCTTTCTGGTTTCCCTTTTCCTCCGTCATAATGGAAAATATCATATCCATGTCAAGCTGCCCGCTCTGGCTCATGCTTTTCATCCGCTGTGCCTGTGAGAGTGAGGGCGTTGCTTCTTCGCTCTCCATCGTGGCAAAGAGATTTTCCTGCTCGTCTTTCTTCAAAAAGGACAGTTCCACCGCAGGTGTGAGGGCGATTTTCCCCTCGTCCACCATCTGCAAAATCGGCGGTATCAGTTCCGTCAGGCGGATAAAACGCTGGACGGTCATCCTGCCCACGCCGAAGCCCTGTGCCACTTTGTCGTCCGTCCGCAACTTCGTCACAACTTGTGACGAGGTTAAGTCTGTGCGGAAACCCTGCCGCTTCATGGCTTCGGATTTCATCCTGTAGGCAAACGCCCGCTCCGATGGCAGGATATTTTCACGCTGTAAATTACTGTCTACAAGGGTGATGATGGCTCGGTCACGGTCTAAGGGCAGGACAAATGCAGGCACGGTATTTATACCTGCAAGTTCGGACGCACGGACACGCCGCTGCCCCGCAATCACTTCATAACCGTTCCCGTCCTCTTTCGGGCGTGTGATTATCGGCGTGACAATGCCAAATTCCTTGATGCTTTCCGCTAACTCTGACAGCGTTTCATCCTCCACAACATGAAACGGATTGTCGGGAAACGGGTATAAATCTTTGGTCTTTAACACCTTAAAATCCTGTTTCTTCATTCACTTTTTACCTTTCTCTTGATTTGTTTCTGCCTGTTCTCTGTAATTCTTCCAACACTTCTGGCGGTATCTTTGAGAGCAGCCGCCCCATCTGCTCGTTGGTTCTCTGCAATTCAAATATCCTCTGGTTGGCTTTCTGCACCTTTAATTCCTGCTCGTACTTTTCATCACGCATACGCCCTGCATAGTCGGCTTCCTGCCCGATTTGCTCCTTTAAGCTGTCGATATACGCCTGCTGTCTGCCGATTTCCTTAGAGAATTTCTCCACTTCGGGCAGCCATGCGGCAACCAGTTCCAGAGCCTTGTCACGCTTTTTCCCTGCGTTAAAGGCGTTGATGTCGGACAGGGCAGACACGATTTCCCCATACTGCTTATCAAGCCTGCCGCCCAACTTATAGAGCCATGTGGGGACGTGTTTCCGCTTGGTTTCCATCGAAGTAAAGTTAAGCCATTCCTGCAGACGCACCCGAGCCCAACTGTCTGCGCGCGGTGCCAGGCCATATTCTGGTTTAAGATCGGCGAGGTGCTGCACAATGGCTGGCCCCTCAGTGAGTATCTGGCCATTATCCAATTCAAGTGCAGCGACATAACCTTTAGGGTTAATGGTGCGGAAGTCGCGACCATCAGCAGTGAGCTTGCTTTTGTTGTTAACCTTCACCAGTTCAAATTCAATTTCCAGTTCGCGCAGCACAATGTGCGGTGATAACGAACAGGTATCCGGGGCGTAATAGAGTTTCATTTTGTCTCCGTTAAATGTGTAAAGCCATCGAGAAATTCGAAGCAATTCTGAACTCACTGTATTTGACGCGTATTTCACTGTAAAATTAATGATATAGAATCTAACTATTAGCTGAGCTACTGATAATCATGATGAATCTTTTACACTGGCGCCTGCTGGTGGCCGTCGCGGATGCCGGCAACATCTCGCGCGCCGCAGAAGAGATAGGAATGACTCAGTCAGGTGCCAGCCAGGCCATCGCCCAGCTAGAAGCTTCGCTTGGATTTCCGGTATTTACGCGTGAGCACGGTATATCGGTATTACCGCGCTGGGTGAGCAGGTTATTGAAAATGCACGAAACATGCTTTCGCAGCTGAATGCCATCCGCATACTGCTGATAAGAGCCGAGACTTACACCGGGGGCGCATTCGCCTGGCCAGTTTTCCCTCAGTGACGTCCACATTGTTGCCAGGGCTTCTGCGCGACGTTAAGCGCCTGCATCCGGGTATTGAAATCGTTGTCCTGGAAGGCTCGGACGAGGAAGTCGAGGAGTGGCTTGCCGCCGATACCGTAGAACTTGGGGTGGTCATGAATCCCGGTCCCGGGCGTGCAGAGGTTATATTAGGACAGGATGCCTGGGTCGCGGTAATACCAGCTAAACATCAGCTGGCACATCATGCCAGGGCTTATGGCATAACGCTAAAGGTGCTGGCAGACCAGCCTTTATTCTGGCGACAGGCGGATGTGTCGTTAATGGAAAAGCCTGATGGAAATGGCTGGTTTGCAACTTTCCGATATACGCGTAACAGTACGCGACTGGATTAGCGCCTGTAAGCTAGTCGGGGAAGAGATGGGCGTCGCCCTTGTACCTGAATCAGCCCTGCCGGAGACGCTGCGCAACCTGTGCGTGGCGCCTTTGACGCCTGCTATACACCGGAATTTGGGCTGGTTTGTTCGGCATCTGGAGCGTCTTCTGATGCAACGCAGACGCTACTTAATGCGCTACGTCAGCGAAGATGAGCCAGCTGGTGTTATTCAATGCAGCGCCTTGTTAAATGTCCGCTTCTGGCACGAAGCAGCCAAACTCACTGGAGTGGGCATTGAATGTATAAGGGAAAAAATTGCTGATTTTGCATTCAGGCCCTGTTAACTTGAATGACAATGAAAACACACTCTGTCCTATTCCATTCAATGATTATTATCACCTGTCTGACTCAGGTGGGATAACGTTCGCCATTTTCCCGCCGGTAAGGCGGGCCTTACCGGTAACAATCCCGTGAGGTAAATAATGGATATCGCTTCAGTAACAACGTCAGAAAAACCCACTTTGCACTTGTTATGTGGGAAAATTGCATCAGGCAAATCCACATTATCAGCAAAGTTAGGTGCATTACCCGGCACCATAATTGTCAGTGAAGATTATTGGCTGGCTGCCCTCTTTGCCAATGAAATGCAATCCATAGCTGATTATGTGCAGTATTCCTCAAGACTCAGAAACGCTATGAAGCCTCACCTGGTGTCGCTACTCAAAGCGGGTTTATCCGTAGTTCTGGATTTTCCGGCAAACACACTAACCAATCGTGAATGGATGATGAGCATCATTAAAGAGTCAGGTGCCAGTAACAGGCTGCATTATTTGAAAGTTACTGATGAAGTATGTAAATCCCGCTTGCGCGCCCGTAATGAAGAAGGAATGCATGAATTACAGCCTCAGATCAACAATTTGAAACCATAACGCGCTTTTTCGCAGAGCCAACGGCTGATGAAGGGTTTGATATTATTGAATACAGCTGAATTTACCTTTCTGCACAAAGCGGACCGGCATAAGAGCCGCAAGGTCCGCTGTGAGCGATAAGAGGACGTTGAGTTTCTAGTAAAACTGACATGAAAACGTCCAAAGTCCCTCTGGGGATTTGTGAAAGTAGCCGATACCATTGTCCGCCCACATCCAGTTTACTTTTTCTTCTGACCCCACTTGAAAGACAAAATCTTGAATCCCCACACCATGTTGTATCTCCATTGGATATCCTCCAACCTTGGTTCCCCTGTACCGGTTAAAACCATCATAGAATCTATTACTTGCATCCTCATCATCGTTTACGTCAGACAAGTCAATAATATCCCAAGCATCCTCCCATCCCGGAGCATCATCATTGACACTCACCCACCGAACCGGAAATGCTCGATATGGAGTGTTAATTGCAGGCAATAACTCAAGCCCATCAAGGGTGGCGTATTCTCGTATTAGCCACCCCTCGCCATGAGGTTTATCAAATGGATGGCTTTCCATATTATGATAAAGCACTAAGAGCGCGATCCCCTTCAGTTGTTCAGGAATCACGGGAAGCTCATCTACGCGAATCTGGAGAAGCGGAAACATCGGCTGCCCCTTCCAAACTGGCAACCCTTCACCTGGAAGAGCGACTCCTTTTAAAAACCAGGATGTAATTGGGTCTGCTGTAGGGCGGAAACCACCGACTTGTGCCACAGATGCAGTACGTAATTTGGATCTGAGTTCTTCTAAAACTAACGCACTCTTGGATTTCATAATTGCATCCTTGCGTATGCCAATACTCTTGGATTCTGAAATGGAGGAGTTTTATTATATATCGTAATTATTACCCAACAGACCTAAATATTTCTGTGCTTCCTCGTCAGAAGAGTAACGGAGGTCCGCTTCTTGCACAAAGCGGACCGACATAAGAGCCGTACGATCACCTACGAGCGAGGAGCGGAAGTGACCTAAATTTATCATGGTCATGAGATTCAGTCTGAAGCAAGGTGAAGAATGCCCGATAAATCGATGTGCGAGATAGCGTTCTTCGTTAATCACACCATGAGATGCTTTCTGATGATATGGTTATACCCTCACCATACTTAAAGAGAGAACACTAATGATTGTAAGGACCTGGCATGGATGTGTTCCGCTTGAACATGCGGAAGGTTTTGCAAACACCTTGAAAAACAGGGTAGAGCATTCCAGGAGCATATCGGGGAACAAAGGCGCGTTCGTTCGCAGAGAAACGCAGGGAAGTTGGGAGCATTTCTTTCTGGCAACTTACTGGCAGGATCTGCAGTCAGTGAAGGCATTTGCTGGAGAAAACTATCATGTGGCGGTCACTTACCCGGATGATGAAGAATTTAAGCTACTTTCTGACCCTTACGTTTTCCAGCATGTTGTTGAGGCAATTTCACCACTTTAATGTCATCTTCCGGGTATCCTGTCGGTATCTCTGAATTGTCATAATCCCTGAATTGTCATAATCCCCATATTGACTCAACGCATCCACTTAGGGCACAGAGCAGTCTGTTTCATTTGGTATCAACATGCTGCTCCGTGCGAAGACTGTTCTGTTTAACATCACCCCGATTTAGACCCTATCACTCGGGCCTTCGCGGGTTGGACCTTGAAAGTAGAGGCTACTTATATGGCAACTGCGCGGTTGAACCAACACAAAACGAATCGCTTCCCAGACCGATCGCCCGTTCAAGAGCTGCTCTCCCATTCTGCATTGACTATCGACACTCGAATCTAACCCTGTAAGTTCGAAATCAGGAGGGTACAATCCGGTAACCCGAATATTTTCTTTGGACAATTGCTGTGCGAGTTTTGTTGTAAATCCGCTGAGCCCATGTTTGCTGGCGAAAAAAGCGGGGTGCGCAATTGAATCCGTGAAATTCGGGATCCCGCAGGAAGAGATAATTGAGACGATATCAGCACTGTCTGAACGTCTTAATCCAGGCAGCAGAGCCTGCGTCAGAAGAATCGACGCTGTCAGGCCGGAACTGACGGTATTAATAATGTCGGTATCTGGCTGGTCGTCTAACGTTCCTGACAACCATTGGGCAGCATTGAGAATTAAAATATCTATGGGCTTGTCTGAAGTTAATAGCTGTGAAGAAAACGCAGAAACGGATTCAGGCCGGGTTAAATCACAGATATACCCTTTTGCCATACCGCCTTCAGCAGTGATAAGACTGCAGGTTTGTTGAATATCATCAGCCCGCCGCGCGCAAAATTCTACCTCAACGCCTTCCCGCGCCAGCCATACGCACAGCGCCTGACCAAATCCTCTGCCCCCACCCGTAATAACCGCTCTTTTGCCTCTCAGCATCTCCATACGTCCTTTCATTAATGGGTATGTTTATGGAGATATAGCATGAGGAGAGGGAGTGACATCTTTCCGTGAGTGCTATTTTAGATGCGGGCATGGTGTCTGCGATGCGCGATAAACGCCCCCTGCAATGAATACCCTCCTGAGTTCAGGCCATCATGACCACAATACTTAGCGTTCAAGCGCAGTAAGGATTGCGGCTTCCATTTTCTCGGGGGTGGTGATCGGCGCAAAACGCTTGAGCGGTTTACCGTCGCGTCCGATCAGAAACTTGGTGAAGTTCCACTTGATTCGCCCCCCCAGCACGCCGGGCAATTCGTTTTTCAGATAGCGAAACACCGGATGCGCTGCGGCTCCGTTGACCTCGATCTTCTCGAATATCGGGAAGCTCACACCGTAATGAATGTGACAGGTCCTGGCGATGTCGTCGGCATCGCCGGGCTCCTGTTTACCGAACTGGTTGCAGGGGAACCCAAGCACCACCAGCCCCTGAGCGGCGTATTTCTTATAAAGCGCCTCAAGGCCGCCGTATTGTGGCGTGAAGCCACATTGCTGGCGGTATTCACGACCAACACCACCTTGCCAGCGAAGTCGAGCATAGCGACAGGCTGTCCATCCAGACGGGTGGCTGTCAGTTGATAAAACGTGGTCATAGCGGGATCCTCAACGCAGAACCTGTTCGACGCCAACATTACCACGTCGCGCACAGCGGCGGGGAATGGAACGTGGGAAGTCGGTTCTGTTTCTGGTTGCGCGGCAGGTCTGGAAACTTACCCTAAATAATAGCGAAGTATAAAGGCAAACATCACGCCGGAGATCACCGTCACCGGCATTGAAAAGCGCATTGCAACAACTAACGTTAACCCTAACGCGATCAGATCTGCAGGATTTCCGGAGGCAAAAAAAGGCGCAATGAAAGCCAGCATGACACAACCGGGAGACGATTTAAGAACCGTCATCGCCCTGGGCGTAAGCACCCGGTTTCGTAATATAAGATAAGCGGTCACACGCGTTGCATACGTGGTGAGTGCCATTAATACGATGGCGATGAAGGTCTGATAATCAGGCATCCTCTCCCCCTAAAAATGCGGCAACGGCTAATCCTGCTAAAGGGCCAGCAATGACGTACCACAGGCCGGCAATAAAATGACATACCGCCACGGAGACAACCAGACTGATTATCCAGGGCACGGCTTTACGAATGCCATTCCACATGCCTCTGACCAGCACAAGAAAGACCGCCGGAAAGGCCATATCAAAACCATACTGGTGAACATCGCCCAGCACCGGGCCAATTAACGCGCCGAGTGCGGTACAGAAAACCCACATCGTATAGAAAGATAAAGAGACCGCCATATAATATGGCATGCTGAACAGTGGCGCCGTTTTGTTATTTCTGGAATGCGCGTCATTATAACTGAGTGCCCAACTCTCATCCGTCATAAAAAAAAGCGCAGGTAAGACTTTTCGTTTTGGAAAACGAGAAAGTAAGGGAACCAGCGTCGCCCCCATTAAAATATGACGACTGTTTACCAGTAATGTTACGGCCATAATAAGTAAAAAAGGTGGCGGCGACGTCCAGATTTGTATGGCGGCAAATTCAGACCCGCCGGCAAAATTTAATCCTGTCATCAAGGGAACGTCGAGAGGCGTGAGTCCCTTATGGCTTGCCTGCGCACCCAACACCAGCGCAAACGGGATCACGCCCAGTAATACGGGTAACCCATCTTTCAGGCCACGAAGGATTTCTTTTTTCTTCGTTTCACTCTTATCCAGTAATGGTCTGGCAGAACTGACATCCACACGTTGTTCACTCATGCGTTTCGCTCATTTCGTCTATTTCAAATACTGGCGCCAGAATAAAATATGTGACACTATCAGTAAATATAAATAGTGTCACATTACACTTATGGTAATCTCATGCGCGAACGTTCTCCGTGGCAACCCCGTCTTGCAGAAGGCAATTCATCCCCTACCGATCGGCTGGTCCAGGCGTTGTCAGACGATATTCTTTCAGGCCTGCTGAGGCTCGGCGCGCGCCTTCCGGCGCATCGTGAACTGGCAGATACGCTCGGTATCGCGGTGGGTACTGTAACGAAAGCCTATGGGATCCTGGAGAGACGGGGTCTGGTTCGAAGCGTTAAGGGCAGCGGAATGTTTGTCGCGCTGGCCAATTCCAGAAGCCGAACCTTTATCGACCTGTCGCAAAACACCCCGCCGGCAGCACTGACCTCCCGGTCACTGAGTAAGACACTCACCACCCTCGCCCGGCGTCCTGACATGGATATGTTTAACACTTACGCCCCGGCAACGGGCCATGATGAACACCGGCGGCTTCTTGCGCAGTGGTTCAGTCGTCTGGGTGTCCCGGCAGATTACCAGCGTCTCATCTTAACGAACGGTGCTCAGCATGCGCTCTCTGTAGCGTTGTCTACGGTCTGTGAACCTTTTGGCCGACTGTACGTTGAGGCTCAGACCTATTCAGCTGATTCAGCTGTCGCATTTACTGAAGCTCACATTAGTGGGATCCCGATGGATGACGAAGGCATGGATGTCTCTGTTCTGGAAAAGATCCTCGATGAAAATGCGGAAAAAGGCGGTGCTGTCTATGTCACGCCGCTCTTACAAAGTCCGTCCACACGCATTATGAGCTAGTCCGCCGTCAGGAACTGGTTCGGGTTTGTCGGGAAAGGGGCATAAAGATTATTGAGGATGATGTTTATCGGCTGATGAGCACGACAGAATTGCCACAGATTGCCAAAATAGCCCCCGATATAACCTTATATGTGAATAGCTTATCTAAGATCCTTAATCCAGCATTGCGGATTGGCGGGCTGCTGGTACCGGAGGCGCTGTATTCACGAGCAGAATCCATGCTAAGGGCAACGGCGATGATGGTCTCTCCGCTAAGCAGCTCCATCATGGAGCAATGGCTGATTGATGGCACAGCAGAAACCGTCACCCTCGCAATTGAACACGAAACCCGGCGTCGTTACCAACTCGCTATCGACATTTTAGGGGAGCACGTTTATCGCTCGGGGCTGCCCAGCTTTCATCTCTGGTTACCGTTTTCACGCGATGACGCGCACTCTTTCTACAATGCCGCGCTGGCGACAGGCATCAAAGTGACAGCACCGGCCTCGACTGAAGTGGGTCAACAGTCGGATCAGTACGGCGTCAGGTTATGTATTGGCGGAACGGAGTTCAGCCAGTTAAAGCAAGCACTCTTGAAACTCAACGAGATTGCCGGGCAACTCAAACAGAAACCAGACCCGTTCCCGCTTTTTAATGTATGAATGACAGGATAGGTCTGACTCCTGTTTCTTCTGACGAGGGTAATGTCATTCCCTTTATGTGCTCAAAAAATCAGCGGCGATTCGATCAGCATTTTTTCATAATATTTTTATCAGTCGCCATGATGAAATAGACAATGCTTATACAATTGGTAAAGCGTATGGATGGGTCTTATCCTGCCATTCGACGCGAAGCGTAAACGCTTTTTTACGGGCCAGGTCAGGCGTTGTCTGCTTCAAAAAAATTGCCGTATTTGTTATATTGTTACTTATTGATTACTCACCTCTGCGGTGCCAAAAAGAACAAGATTCACCGCAACCCAGGACAATGAAATGTTAGATTACCGCTTCCCGACAGCTTTGCAGATGGTTCTCAGCGTAGCGATGGCGGAGCAATCGGGTGAACGTTCGACGAGTGCGATTCTGGCCTACGGACTGGAAGCGAATCCGAGCTTTATCCGCAAGTTAATGGTTCCGCTTACGCGTGACGGCATTATCGTCTCAACCCTTGGCCGTAACGGTTCTATTCATCTTGGTCGTCCGGCGGATAAGATCACCCTGCGTGATATCTATGTTTCTGTCATAGAAGATAAAAAGCTGTGGGCGTCGCGTCCTGACGTACCGGCTCGCTGCGTCGTCAGCGCCAACGCGTGCTGGTACTTTAAATCTATCGCCGATGAAGCGGAGCAGGCTTCGTTAGAGGTTCTGGCTCAACATACCGTGGCCAGCGCGCTGGAAAAGGTCAAAAAAGCCGATACCAGCGGGTGCGATCCGGTGCCTGAAATTGAAGGCCTGCATAAAAAAGCGTAGCCATGCCCTTCCTGATACGAAAAAAAAACCGCCTTAACGAGAAGGCGGTTTTTGTGCCCTGTAAAAACCTAGGCAGGTAAAACGTCGTTGACCGGTTTGCCGCGCGTAACGAATTTACGCAGCGTCACGTAAAACACCGGCGTCAGGAACAGACCAAACAGCGTCACGCCCAGCATCCCGGAGAACACCGTGATCCCGGTGACACCGCGCACTTCTGCGCCTGCGCCGTGGCCGAGGATCAGCGGAATCGTCCCGGCAATAAAGGCGATGGAGGTCATCACAATCGGGCGTAAACGCAGGCGGCACGCTTCCAGCGCTGCTTCCATAATCCCTTTCCCCTGAAGCTCCAGCTCGCGCGCAAACTCAACGATAAGAATCGCGTTTTTACATGCCAGCCCCATGAGTACCACCAGCCCCACCTGCACGAAGACGTTGTTATCGCCCCCGGTCAGCCAGACACCAAACAGCGCGGACAGCATCGTCATCGGAACGATCAGGATCACCGCCAGCGGCAGGGTCCAGCTTTCATACAGTGCGGCCAGCACCAGGAAAGCCAGCAGTACCGCGACCGGGAAGACGATCAGCGCCGTGTTGCCCTGAGTGGCCTGCTGGAAGCTTAGATCCGTCCATTCAATATTCATCCCGTTCGGCAGGATCTGCTTAGACATTCCGTCCAGTTGCGTCATCGCCTGTGCCGAAGAGAGAATGCGCGGATCGGCATCGCCAATCAGATCCGCCGCCGGATAACCGTTATAACGGATCACCGGATCCGGCCCGTAGGTGGTGCTGATATTCACCATACTGCCGATTGGCACCATTTCGCCCTGATTATTACGGGTGCGCAAATTCGCAATGTCTTCCACGCTGTCACGGAACGGCCCGTCGGCCTGCGCCATCACGCGCCAGGTACGCCCGAACTGGTTAAAATCGTTCACATAAGACGATCCCAGGTAGGTTTGCAGCGTACCGAACAGATCGGTCAGCGACACGCCCTGCGCTTTCGCCTTATCTCGATCAACCTGCACATCCAGCTGCGGAACGTTAGCCTGGTAGGTTGAGATCGGGAAATGCATCCCCGGCGTCTGCATAATCGCACCGGACATGGTGTTCACCGCGTTTTGCAGCGCACCATAGCCCAGACCGCCGCGATCCTGGATGTACAGCGAATAACCCGACCCCTGCCCCAGCCCTAAAATCGGCGGTGGCAAAATGGAGAAACCAAAGCCTGCTGAATTTGAGCGATTTTGGCATTGATCTCAGCGTTAATTTCCGCCGCCGTGTGTTTACGCTGATCGAACGGTTTCAGACCAAAGAAGACCGTCCCGGTATTCGGCGTGTTGGTGAACTGCAGCGCATTAAGCCCAGGAAAAGCGACCGCATAATCCACGCCTTCGGTATTCATCCCGATTTCGCTCATTTTACGGATCACCGCATCGGTGCGGGCCAGTGAAGAACCTTCCGGCATTTTCACGCCGCCAATTAAATACAGCTTATCCTGGGTCGGTATAAACCGCCGGGGACCGCTTTAAACATGACGCCAGCCGCACACAGCAGCAGCACATATACAACAAACACCGCGCCACGACGTCCGAGCGTTTTCCCCACCAGCCCCTGATAACCGTTTGAGCTACGGTGGAAAAAGCGGTTAAACGGACGGAACAGCCAGCCGAACAGACGATCGATAAGCCGGGTCGGGAAGTCTTTCGGGGCACCGTGCGGTTTTAACAGCAGCGCTGCCAGTGCCGGCGAGAGCGTCAGCGAGTTGATGGCGGAAATCACCGTCGAAATCGCGATAGTCACCGCAAACTGTTTGTAGAACTGGCCAGTTACTCCGGAGAGGAACGCCATCGGTACAAACACCGCGCACAGCACCAGCGCAATCGCGATAATCGGCCCCGAAACTTCACGCATCGCCTGATGCGCCGCCTGAAGCGGAGAAAGCCCCTCTTCGATATTTCGCTCGACGTTTTCCACCACCACGATGGCGTCATCCACGACGATACCGATAGCCAGCACCAGCCCGAACAAACTCAGGTATTCAGTGAGAAGCCAAGCAGGTAGAGAATGCTGAACGTCCCCACAACCGATACCGGCACCGCGATCAGCGGAATAATCGACGCGCGCCAGGTCTGCAGGAACAGGATCACCACCAGTACTACCAGCACCACCGCTTCCAGCAAGGTCTGTACAACCGCGCGAATGGAATCGCGAACGAAAACCGTCGGGTCGTACGGTGCTGCCCATTTCATATCTTCCGGGAAACGCGTGGCCAGTTCGTTCATTTTCGCGCGCACGGCGTTAGACAAATCGATGGCGTTCGCCCCCGGGGACTGGAAGATACCAATCCCAACCGCGTCTTTGTTGTTGAGCTGGGAACGCAGCGCATAGCTGCCAGAGCCCATTTCAATACGCGCCACGTCGCGCAGGCGTACCAGCGAGCCGTCTTGCGCCGTTTTCAGAATAATATTGCCAAACTCTTCTTCCGTATGCAGACGCCCCTGGGCGTTAATGGAGATCAGGAAATCGCTCTCTTTCGGCAGCGGCTCGGCGCCAAGCTGCCCGGCAGAAACCTGAACGTTTTGCTCCTGCATCGCCGTCACGACATCCGAGGCCGTCAACCCGCGGGCTGCCACCTTGTCGGGATCCAGCCAGATGCGCATCGCATATTCGCCAGAGCCAAAAATCTGAATCTGACCCACGCCCGGCAGACGCGCCAGTTCGTCCTTCACTTTAAGCGTGGCGTAGTTACGCATATACAGTGAATCGTACTTGCCGCCCGGCGAAAACAGATGCACCACCAGCGTCAGCGTCGGTGATTGTTTCTGGGTGGTAATACCCAGACGTCGTACATCTTCTGGCAGACGCGCCTCGGCCTGTGACACGCGGTTTTGCACCTGAACCTGCGCCTGATCCGGGTCGGTACCCGGGCGGAACGTCACGGTGGTTACCAGTACGCCGTCAGAGCCTGCAACGGATTTCATGTACATCATGTTTTCAACGCCGTTGATGGCTTCTTCCAGCGGCGTCGCCACGGTTTCTGCAATCACTTTCGGGTTGGCACCCGGATACTCCGCGCGCACCTGCACGCTTGGCGGTACGACGTCAGGATATTCGCTCACCGGCAACAGCGGGATAGCGATTAATCCTGTGATGAAAATCAGAATCGACAGTACTGCGGCGAAAATCGGCCTGTCGATAAAAAAGCGGGAAAAGTCCATATGTCGGATTCTCGGGTAAGGGATCAGTTAAGCGCGGCGCTGGCGGTCATCGGAACGGTTTTCGCGTTAACCGGCATACCCGGCATAAACACTTTTTGTAAACCGTCGACGATGACTTTATCGCCAGGGTTCAGCCCTGCTGCACGATACGTAAACCGGCGGCCAGACGCCCAGGCGTGATATCGCGGCGCTGCGCTTTACCTTCTTTATCAACGATATAAACGTACTTGCGATCCTGATCGGTCAGCACCGCTTTATCGTCGACAAGCGTGGCTTTGAATTCAGCGCTGCCCGGCAGGCGTACGCGGGCAAACAGTCCTGGCGTGAACTGACGCTGCGCATTATCCAGCAGCGCGCGCATACGGATGGTGCCGGTGCTCGGCGTTAACTGATTATCAAGAAAATCCACCTTGCCCTGATGGGGATAACCCTCCTCCCCCACCAGACCAATCTCAACCGGGAGTGCCAGGTGATTACTGGACGCGCCCTGCCCGCTGCGGGCAAGATTTTGATAGTGAAGGTAGGTTGCCTCATCCACGTCAAAGTAGACGTAAACCGTTTTCAGGGAGACCAGCGTGGTGAGGACGCTGGCACTGTCACCCGCTGTGACCAGATTACCCGCTTGGTGAATCAGC
>ENA-OQHY01000101-OQHY01000101.1-human-gut-metagenome-genome-assembly--contig:-NODE-101-length-46461-cov-2.826585_pt1 | contig 46461 bp, 65 predicted proteins | sample MGYA00242570_ERZ504733 | MGnify/ENA primary metagenome ERZ504733 (study PRJEB26092, sample SAMD00036219) | human gut metagenome | host: Homo sapiens | study: EMG produced TPA metagenomics assembly of... | reverse complement strand
CAGCAGCGGGTGAATATCGCCCGCGGGTTTATCGTCGACTACCCGATTTTACTGCTTGATGAACCCACTGCCTCGCTCGACAGCAAAACAGCGCGGCGGTGGTTGAACTGATCGAACAGGCCAAAGCACGCGGCGCGGCGATCGTGGGGATCTTCCACGACGACACCGTTCGCTCCCGCGTCGCAGACAGGCTGCACCCGATGGGGACGCTCGCATGATCGTGAATAACGTAAAGCTGGTGCTGGAAAATGAAGTCGTTGATGGCTCGATTGAGATCCAGGCCGGAGAGATCCGCGCCTTTGCGGAAACCCAGAGCCGCGCCCCGGAAGCGATGGACGGTGAAGGAGGCTGGCTGCTGCCGGGCCTTATCGAACTGCACACCGATAATCTGGATAAATTCTTTACCCCGCGTCCGAAAGTCGACTGGCCAGCCCATTCCGCGATGAGCAGCCATGACGCGCTGATGGTCGCCAGCGGCATCACCACCGTGCTGGACGCCGTAGCGATTGGCGACGTGCGCGACGGCGGTGACCGTCTGGAAAACCTCGAGAAGATGATCAACGCCGTGGAAGAGACGCAAAAACGCGGCCTTAACCGCGCCGAGCATCGTCTGCACCTGCGGTGTGAACTCCCACATCACACCACTCTGCCGCTGTTTGAAAAGCTGGTGGACCGCGAACCGGTCTCACTGGTCTCGTTGATGGACCACTCGCCGGGGCAGCGTCAGTTCGCCAGAATAGAGAAATACCGCGAGTACTATCAGGGAAAATACGCGCTGACCAACGAGGAAATGGCGCGTTATGAAGAGGAACAGCGACAGCTTGCGGCCCAGTGGTCTCAACCAAACCGGCTCTCCATTGCCGCCATGTGTCGGGATCGCAACATTGCCTTAGCCAGCCATGATGATGCGACGCATGAACATGTGCGCGAATCACACCAGCTTGGCAGCGTAATCGCTGAATTTCCCACCACGTTTGAGGCAGCAGAAGCCTCCCGCACCCACGGCATGAACGTCCTGATGGGGGCGCCGAATATCGTGCGCGGCGGCTCCCACTCCGGCAACGTGGCGGCAAGCGCGCTCGCGTCGCTAGGTCTGCTGGATATCCTCTCGTCCGACTACTACCCCGCCAGCCTGCTGGACGCCGCCTTCCGGGTCGCGGCTGACGAAAACAATCGCTGTACGCTGCCGCAGGCGATTCGTCTGGTAACGAAAAACCCGGCAACGGCACTCAATCTTCACGATCGTGGAGAGATAGCTGAAGGTAAACGGGCGGATCTGGTGCTGGTTCACCGTAAGGGCGAGCACATCCATATCGACCACGTCTGGCGTCAGGGAAAACGGGTGTTCTGATGGGAAGACTAATCTGGCTAATGGGGCCGTCAGGCTCTGGTAAGGACAGCCTGCTGTCCGCGTTACGGCAGCGGGAACATCCCCAGCTTCTGGTTGCGCACCGCTATATCACCCGTGCGGCGAATGCCGGGAGTGAGAACATATCGCCCTGACGCGAGCCGGAATTTTCACGCGCGCCGGGCAAAATCTGCTGGCGCTCAGCTGGCACGCCAACGGTTATTACTACGGGATAGGCATCGAGACAGACCTGTGGCTGCACGCCGGGTTCGACGTGCTGGTCAACGGCTCACGCGCACACCTTCAACAAGCGCGCGCCCGCTATGAAGCAGCGCTGTTGCCGGTCTGTCTGCAGGTCTCGCCTGATGTGCTGCGCAGCCGGTTGCAGAGCCGGGGTCGCGAAAACGCCAAAGAGATCGAGCAGCGGCTTGAACGTGCGGCGCGCTATACCCCATCGAACTGTCATATCCTCAATAACGACGGAAGTTTGCTACAGTCAGTCGATAACTTTTTAACGCTTATCCGTCAGAAGGAGAGACAGCATGCCTGACTGCCAGCTTCGCCCCGCCACTGCCGACGATGCGCAGATTGTTTACGCGCTGATTTGCGAACTCAAGCAGAGTGAGTTTGATCATCAGCGTTCCACGCCGGGTATATTGCCAATCTGCAGGACCACAATATGCGCTACCAGCTGGCTGAACTAAACGGCCAGGTGGTGGGCATGATTGGACTGCATATGCAGTTTCACCTGCACCACGCCAGATGGATTGGCGAGATCCAGGAGCTGGTGGTCATGCCGCAGGCGCGCGGTCTCAGGGTGGGCAGCCAGCTGTTGGCCTGGGCGGAGAACGTGGCGCGGCAGGCGGGCGCTGAACTGACAGAGCTATCCACCAGCGTGAAGCGCCTGGACGCTCACCGTTTTTATGCGCGTGAAGGGTATACGCAGAGCCATTTTCGTTTCACCAAACTGTTGTAGAGGTGCACGATGAGTCTGACGATTACGTTAACGGGAACCGGTAGCGCTCAGCTGGTGCCGGTGTTTGGCTGCGACTGCGCCGCGTGTCGCCGGGCGCGTCTGCAGGATAACCATCGCCGTCGCCCTGTAGCGCGGTAGTCAAATTCAACGATGCGGTAACGCTGCTGGACGCCGGTATCCCGCACCTGATGGACGACTGGCCGGCAGGCAGCTTTCAGCAGTTTTTACTGACCCACTACCATATGGATCACGTCCAGGGGCTGTTCCCCCTGCGCTGGGGCGTCGGTGCCCCTGTTCCGGTGTACGGTCCGCCAGACGAGGCGGGGTGTGACGACCTGTTTAAACACCCGGGGATTCTGGATTTCAGCCATACGGTAGAGCCGTTTGTGGTGTTTGAACTGCAGGGCCTGCGGGTCACGCCGCTGCCGCTGAATCACTCGAAAATCACCTTTGGCTACCTGCTGGAGTCCGCCCACAGCCGTGTGGCCTGGCTCTCCGATACCGCCGGATTACCCGATAAAACGGTAAAATTCCTGCTCAATAACCGGCCGCAGGCGATGATCATCGACTGCAGCCACGAGCCGCGTGACGAAACGCCGCGCAACCATTGCGATCTGAATACGGTTATTGCCTTAAATGAGATCATCGGCTGTCCGCAGGTGATCCTGACCCATATCAGTCATCAGTTCGACGTATGGATGATGGATAACCCGCTACCCGACGGGTTCGAGGCGGGATATGACGGAATGACGTTGTTGCTGGATTAGGTCACTCCCTCTCTGAATGAGAGGGCGAGGCGTATGGATGCTAAACCGCGCGTATCAGCGATCGTAATCGTCTTCTAACCGGCGCTCATCTTCTTCTAACTGACGTCTGTCATCATCCAGCTGGCGTTGACGCTCATCCAGACGGCGACGGCGATCCTCCAGTTGCCTGCGGCGATCGTCATACTGACGGCTGTCGGTCTGGCGGCTGCGATCGTAGCGATCGTCGTCGTCATCGCTACTGCGACTGCTGCTGGGGTTATAGGCATCGTTGATCGCCTGCTGAATATTGCCAATGGCTTCATCAATAACATCGGCGTGAGCCAGTTGGCTGGTAAGTGACAGCAGACCAAATAACAGAGCGGTAGAGTAACGTTTCATAAGACCAGACTCGCAGGTGGACTGGCCTTACGGTAATGAACAACAGCTGGCTGGGGTAGCGGAGGAATCTCATTTCTGCGCCTGTTCAATCACCCCTATCGCTTCCACTCTCACCTGGTGTCTCCCGCCCTCAAATTCTGCATTGAGCCAGGCATCGACAATCATTTTTGCCAGCTCAAGGCCAACAACACGTGAGCCAAATGCCAGGATATTGGTGTTGTTATGCTGCCTTGAAAGCTGCGCAGAATAAGGCTCACTACATACCACTGCACGAATGCCGGGGTATTTGTTGGCCGTAATAGAGATCCCAACGCCGGTACCACAAATTAAGATGCCGCCATCAACCTCACCGTCGAGCAGGGAGGTCGCAACAGCGCTGGCATAATGCGGGTAATCGGTGCGTTCGGGCGACCAGGTGCCTTATCCACCACCTCTACGCCACGCCCACGCAGATGGGCCAGTATGTCCTCTTTCAGTATGAAGCCAACGTGATCGCAACCAAACGCAATCCTTTTCATGATTTGCCTCTCAGTGAGTAAACTTTACGAACACGATGTATTTTGTGATTTAAGACCGGTTAGTTGTGCAATAAAACCACAAAACCATCGCGTTCTGAGCGTGTTCTACACCCCTGAGGATCGCATTTCAACCCTGACCTGATGGTTAAGTTTGCCTGTAAGTCTTAGTCCACTCAATGCCAAAGAAATTAAGTAATTGATTTACAACGAATGAAGCAACAACGCACAGCCCAAAACTTCACAACCAATAAAACTTTATGAATTTATAAATACTGTGAAGTTGGCAACATATTCCCGGGAAGGTTGTGATGATATAGTGTCGTCTTCATTTTTAAGGACAACAGAGAGCGATGAGTCAGTCAGAATTTGAAAAAGAGCTGCCTAATGGCATCGGTCTGGCACCTTACCTGCGTATGAAACAGGAAGGGATGACCGACAACGAGAGCCGTATCGTCGACTGGCTGCTTCAGCCAGGTAACCTGAGCGGTGCGCCGGCAATTAAAGATGTTGCCGAAACACTGCTGGTCTCGGAAGCGATGATCGTCAAAGTGGCCAAGCTGCTCGGGTTTAGCGGTTTTCGTACTCTGCGCGCAGCGCTTGTGGACTACTTCTCTCAATCCGAGCAGGTCCTCCCCGCTGAACTCGCCTTTGATGAAGCACCACAGGATGTGGTTAATAAAGTGTTCAACATTACGCTTCGCACCATTATGGAAGGCCAGTCGATTGTTAATGTGGATGAAATTCATCGCGCAGCACGTTTCTTCGCTCAGGCTAACCAGCGCGATCTGTACGGCGTCGGCGGCTCTAACGCCATTTGTGCCGACATCCAGCACAAGTTTTTACGTATCGGCGTGCGCTGCCAGTCCTATCAGGACGCCCATATCATGATGATGTCAGCATCGCTGCTGAAAGAGGGAGACGTAGTGCTGGTGGTAACACACTCAGGACGCACCAGCGATGTGAAAGCTGCAGTAGAGTTAGCGAAAAAGAACGGTGCGAAGATTATCTGCATTACCCATAGCTATCATTCACCCATTGCCAAACTCGCTGATTATATTATTTGTTCGCCAGCACCAGAGACCCCTTTATTAGGCGTAACGCCTCCGCGCGTATATTACAACTCACACTATTAGATGCTTTATTTGTATCCGTTGCACAACAGAATATTCAACAGGCCACACTTAATATGCAAAAAACCGGTGCTATTGTGGATTTCTTCTCCCCTGGCGCCTGAAGTAACGATAAAATGTTGATCCCGTATTAGCGGGATCAACAAAATATACCCTACATTGAGAACACTGCTATGAATAAATATCTGAAATATTTCAGCGGCGCCGCTATGGGCTTAATGTTATCTACCAGCGCATTTGCTGCCGCAGAATATGCAGTAGTATTAAAAACATTGAACAATCCATTCTGGGTGGATATGAAGAAAGGGATCGAAGATGAAGCAAAAACCCTGGGGGTAAGTGTTGATATTTTTGCTTCGCCGTCAGAGGGGGATTTTCAGTCTCAACTGCAGCTTTTTGAAGACTTGAGTAATAAGAAATACAAAGGCATTGCCTTTGCCCCACTCTCCTCGGTCAACCTGGTGATGCCCGTCTCACGCGCCTGGCAGAAAGGCATTTTTCTGGTCAACCTCGATGAAAAAATCGATATGGATAACCTGAAAAAGCCGGCGGTAACGTTGAAGGTTTTGTCACGACGGATAACGTAGCCGTTGGGGCAAGGCGCAGGCTTTATCATTGATAAACTCGGTGTGCAGGGCGGTGAAGTCGCGATTATTGAAGGGAAAGCCGGAAATGCATCGGGAGAGGCACGCCGCAATGGCGCTACAGAAACCTTCAAAAAAGCAAGTCAAATCAAGCTCGTTGCCAGCCAACCCGCCGACTGGGATCGCATTAAAGCCCTGGATGTCGCCACCAACGTTTTGCAACGCAACCCGAATTTGAAAGCCTTCTACTGTGCAAACGATACCATGGCAATGGGCGTGGCACAGGCGGTGGCAAACGCCGGTAAAACAGGAAAAGTACTGGTCGTTGGCACGGATGGCATTCCTGAAGCACGTAAGATGGTCGATGCCGGACAAATGACCGCCACCGTCGCGCAGAACCCAGCGGATATTGGTGCTACGGGCCTGAAGTTGATGGTGGATGCGGCGAAAACCGGCAACGTGATCCCCCTAGAAAAAACGCCTGAATTCAAACTGGTTGATTCGGTTCTGGTGACGAAATAACTGATATCCGGTGCGGTCAGAAGCCCACACCCCAGCTCTCTCCCGCAGGATGAGAGGGAAAACATAAGGAGTAAACATGGTCACGCCATATATCTCAATGGCGGGGATCGGCAAATCCTTTGGTCCGGTTCACGCATTAACGTCGTTGATTTAACTATTTATCCCCACGAGATTCATGCGTTATTAGGGGAGAATGGCGCCGGTAAATCAACCTTAATGAAAGTATTGTCGGGAATACATGAACCGACCAAAGGAACTATTACTATCAACGAGGTAAATTACGACAAGCTCGATCATAAACTGGCAGCACAGTTGGGCATTGGCATAATTTACCAGGAACTTAGCGTTATCGATGAATTAACCGTTCTGGAGAATTTATATATTGGCCGTCATCTGACGAAAAAAGTCTGTGGCGTCAATATGATCGACTGGAAAGAGATGCGTATTCGCGGCGCAATGATGCTTTTACGCGTGGGATTGAAAGTCGATTTAGATGAAAAGGTGGCGAATTTATCCATCAGCACAAGCAAATGCTGGAAATTGCAAAAACATTAATGCTCAACGCTAAAGCGATCATTATGGATGAGCCCACATCGTCTTTAACCAATAAAGAGGTGGATTATCTTTTCCTGATCATGAATCAATTACGTAAAGAGGGCACAGCAATTGTGTATATCTCGCATAAGCTCGCAGAAATCCGCCGCATTTGCGACCGCTTTACCGTGATGAAAGATGGAAGCAGCGTCTGCACGGGCATGGTGAGTGATGTCACAAACGACGATATTGTGCGCCTGATGGTGGGCCGCGAGTTGCAAAACGCTTTAACGCGATGAAAGAAAGTACCGGCAACCTCGAACGCGATACCGTGTTCGAAGTGAAAAACGTCACCAGCCGGGACAAGAAAAAAGTACGTGATATCTCGTTCAGTGTGAATCGCGGTGAAATCTTTGGCTTTGCAGGACTCGTCGGCTCAGGCCGCACCGAGCTGATGGACTGCCTCTTCGGGGTGGATAAACGCGCTAGCGGTGAAATCCGTCTCAACGGTAAAACCATCTCCCCACACTCGCCGTTGGATGCGTTGAAAAAAGGGATGGCCTACATCACTGAAAGTCGTCGGGAAAACGGCTTCTTCCCCAACTTCTCTATTGCTCAGAACATGGCGGTCAGCCAAAGCCTGAAAAATGGCGGCTACAAAGGTGCCATGGGCCTGTTTCGCGAACATGAAGAGCGCAAAACTGCTGAAACGCAGCGCCAGCTGCTGGCGTTAAAGTGCCATAGTGTGGAGCAAAACATCACTGAGCTCTCCGGCGAAACCAGCAGAAGGTGCTGATTTCCAAATGGCTGTGCTGCAACCCGGACGTCATCATTTTTGATGACCCTACCCGCGGCATCGACGTCGGCGCAAAGGCCGAAATCTACAAGGTGATGCGCCAGTTAGCTGACGAGGGCAAGGTCATCCTGATGGTGTCATCCGAGCTACCTGAAATTATCGCCGTCTGCGACCGCATCGCCGTGTTCTGCGAAGGGCGACTGACGCAAATCCTGACCAATCGCGACGACATGGGCGAAGAGGAGATTATGGCATGGGCATTACCACAAGAGTGAAACGCGATATGGACGAAAAAAAACCGTTTAATTTCGCGCTGTTCTGGGACAAGTACGGCACCTTTTTCATCCTCGCGATCATCGTTGCCATCTTTGGCACGCTGTCGTCGGAATACTTCCTGACCACCAATAACATCACTCAAATTTTTGTCCAGAGTTCGGTGACGGTGCTGATCGGGATGGGCGAGTTCTTTGCCATTCTGGTGGCAGGTATCGATCTGTCCGTCGGGGCGATTCTGGCGCTGTCCGGGATGGTGACCGCCAAGCTCATGCTGGCCGGCGTCGACCCGTTCCTGGCAGCGCTCATTGGCGGCGTGCTGGTTGGCGGTGCGTTAGGCGCGATCAACGGCTGTCTGGTCAACTGGACCGGGCTGCATCCGTTCATTATCACCCTGGGCACTAACGCCATTTTTCGCGGCATTACGCTGGTGATTTCGGATGCCAACTCGGTATACGGCTTCTCGTTCGACTTTGTAAACTTTTTTGCCGCCAATCTCTTAGGTATTCCCGTGCCGGTGATCTTCTCGCTGGTAGTGGCGGTGATTCTCTGGTTCCTCACCACCCGTATGCGGCTGGGACGCAACATCTACGCGCTGGGCGGTAACAAGAACTCGGCGTTCTACTCCGGTATTGACGTGAAGTTTCATATCCTGGTGGTTTTCATTATCTCCGGTGTGTGTGCAGGGCTGGCAGGCGTGGTGTCAACGGCACGACTGGGGGCAGCAGAGCCGCTGGCTGGTATGGCTTTGAAACCTACGCCATTGCCAGCGCCATTATCGGCGGAACCAGTTTCTTTGGCGGTAAAGGGCGCATCTTCTCTGTCGTGATTGGGGGGCTCATCATCGGCACCATCAATAACGGACTCAATATTTTACAAGTACAAACCTACTACCAGCTGGTGGTGATGGGCGGGTTGATTATCGCCGCTGTCGCCCTCGATAGATTGATCAGTAAGTAAGGAATTGACGATGAAAATTTCCCCCTCCCTGATGTGTATGGACCTGCTGAAATTCAAAGAGCAGATCGAATTCATAGACCAGCACGCGGACTACTTCCATATCGACATCATGGACGGTCACTTTGTGCCCAATTTGACGCTGTCACCGTTCTTTGTCAGCCAGGTGAAGAAGCTCGCCACCAAACCGCTGGACTGCCATCTGATGGTGACGCGCCCCCAGGACTACATTAGTCAACTGGCACAGGCCGGAGCGGATTTCATCACCCTGCATCCGGAAACGATTAACGGTCAGGCCTTCCGTCTGATTGACGAAATTCGCCGTCATGGCATGAGAGTCGGTCTGATCCTCAACCCTGAAACGCCCGTTGAAGCGATGAAATATTACATTCACAAGGCGGACAAAATTACGGTCATGACCGTCGATCCTGGCTTTGCCGGGCAGCCTTTCATTCCGGAAAATGCTCGAAAAAATTGCCGAGCTGAAAGCCTGGCGCGAACGTGAAGGGCTGCGCTATGAGATTGAGATCGATGGCTCCTGCAATCAGTCCACCTACAAAAAACTGATGGCCGCCGGGCTGATGTCTTTATCGTCGGGACGTCAGGACTGTTCAACCACGCAGAGAATATCGACGACGCATGGCAACTGATGGCCGGACAGATTCTGTCGGCAAAGAACGAGGCCCTTCCTCATGCAAAAACAGCCTGATGTCGTTGCCGGAGTGGATATGGGCGCTACCCATATCCGTTTTTGCCTGCTTACAGCCGAGGGGGCCGTGGCTGCACTGTGAAAAACACCGTACAGCAGACATTATCCGTTCAGGCGTCATGTGCGGCGTCGCAGAAATGATCGTTGCAAGGCTTCGCCACTATCAGGTTCGCTGTCGGGGTCTGGTGATGGGTTTTCCTGCGCTGGTCGGCAAAGACAAACGCACCATTATCTCGACACCAAACCTGCCATTACAGGCAACAGACCGACGGGACCTGGCGGGTAAACTGGCGGACGCGCTGGGATGCCCGGTCGAATTCTACCGTGACGTTAACCTCCAGCTCTCTTTTGATGTTATGCAGCACAACTTGCAGCAACAGCAGGTTCTGGCAGCCTATCTCGGTACCGGCATGGGGTTCGCCATCTGGCTGAACGGCGCGCCCTGGACAGGTGCACACGGGGTCGCGGGCGAGCTTGGACATATTCCGCAGGGCGATATGTCACGCCATTGCGGTTGTGGTAACACAGGATGTCTGGAAACCGTCTGTTCCGGTATTGCCCTGAAACAGTGGTATGAACAACAGCCCCGTGATTACGCGATTGGCGAGATTTTTACCTCAGCGTGTCATGACCCTTTGTCATACAGCTCTTAAATCATGCAGCCCGAGCCATTGCCACCAGCGTAAATCTCTTCGACCCGGATGCGGTGATCCTCGGCGGCGGCGTGATGGATATGGTCGATTTTCCACGCGACGCGCTGATTGCCAGAATTAAACAGCATCTGCGCCGTCCGCTGCCGTATGAGGCAGTCCGTTTCATTACAGCATCATCGTCATCCTTTAACGGTGCTCAGGGGGCGGCGACCCTGGCTCTCAGCCAGTTCCTGTCATCACCTTGCGCAACGCCTGCGCCAGCTGAACACGGGTAAAAGGCTTGCGCAGTAACGCCACGTCCGGCAGTTGCGGGTTATGCGTCGGACGCAGATCCTGGCCGCTGATCAGCAACACCGGAAGCTGCGGATAATGGCTGCGCACATGGTTGATCACCTCGGCACCACTGAGGTTGCCGGGCAGCATTAAGTCGCTAATAAACATGCCAATATCCGGTGACGCGTCCAGCATCTTCAGGGCCTGTTCGCCGTTGTCCGCTTCAAGCGTCAGATAGCCCAGCTGATGCAGCTGCTCGCACAGGGTCTGGCGGACATCGGCTTCATCTTCCAGCACCAGTACCAGGCGTTCATTTTCAACGGCAGCCGCGGCGGCATGGGTCTCATCAGCAGAACTAACAGGCAGCGTCGAGCGTGGCAGATGCAGCCGCACGGTGGTCCCCTGCCCCGGCGCGCTTTCAATCTCCACGCGCCCACCGGACTGGCGTACAAAACCGTAGACCATCGACAGGCCTAATCCGCTACCGCTTCCGGTTTGCTTGGTCGTAAAGAACGGTTCGAAGACCCGGGATTTGACCTCCTGCGACATTCCACTTCCCCGGTCAATAACCTCCAGCGCCACCATATCCTGCCTGCGTCCGTCACTGCGGGTCACGCGCTGATTCCACGTGCGGATCTTAATAACCCCCGTCTGTCCCTCCATCGCATCGCGGGCGTCATCACCAGGTTAATAATGGCGTTTTCCAGCTGGCTGACGTCTATCCACGCCGGCCACGCCGGTGATTGCGCTTCAATTTCCAGCGTCAGGGTGGCCGGCAGCGAGTGGTACATCAACTCCCGCAGGTTCTCGAGCAGCGGTTTCATCTCTACCGCGTGCGGGGTCAGGGATTGCTTGCGGGAAAACGCCAGCAGGCGCTGGGTCAGCACCGCACCACGCTCGGCGGCCTTGAGTGCCCGGGTGATACGCGGGGCGTCATGTGAGTCAGGATCGGTGAGTTCCAGACTGCCAATGATCACCGCCAGCAGGTTGTTAAAGTCATGCGCCAGACCGCCCGTCAGCTGCCCGACGGCCTTCATCTTCTGGCTGTGCAGCAGCGCCTCTTCCAGCCCCTGACGCTCGATGCGGTCGATCTCCATCTGCGTGGTTTTTTCTTTCAGCAGGCGGGTGGTGTGGACAAGCGAGGCGGTGTTGCGGGCAAAAACGTTAAACGCTCGCGCCAGCTCACCCAGCTCATCACGACGCTGCAGCCCGGGGACGGAAACATCCTGCTCGCCGTGGGCAAGGCGCGACATCGCCCGGGAGATGGCCGTCAGGTTGGAGGCCAGATTACGGTAGATATACCAACAGGCGCACCCGGTGATGATCAGCGCCAGCACGGCGAACACGCTGATAAATACGCTGATGGAGCGCAGCTCCTGGTGACTCTGGGCAGTGCGCAGCCGGGAGGCCTGCGCCACCTGTTCAACGTACTGATTGATGTCGCTGTTTAATATCGCCACCAGCGCCTTGATGTGGAACATATACCAGCTGATCGCCAGATCGCTCTCCTCCAGCTGCGTCGAGAGCGGAACAAGCTTGTGAAGCTCGGCATTAAAATCGGGCAGGATAGCGTTCACCACGGGCTGCGTCACGCTCCGGGGCAGCGTTGCGGTCACGGCATCCAGCTGTTGAACCGTGGCGCGCGGCGAGGGCGTTTCAATAGCGGCGATGATTAGCCTGTCCATTTCCATAAGCTGTTGCGCATCCGGGACGTTGCTGGCGTAACGGCGGTTAATGTCCTGCAGATGGCGCAAATAGCTCTGGCTTTGATAGAGCGCGCTGAGAAGCGCATTACGCTCCAGATGACGCCGCTGCCCGCGCTCCAGCATGCCCGTCACGCTCTGCTGTAACTCATTACTTCTCTGAATAATTCGCGCCACCAGCGCGGGCTCCTGTTGCGCCAGTGGCGCATCGGCAAGCTGTTCCAGCGAGTGACGCAGCGCCATCTGCGTCTGCTTCAGGCGCTCGGCTTCGCCCTTGTATTCCAGCGCGCCTACAACTTGCGAGAGCCGCACCGCCGCCGTTGCCACATTGGCGGTATCGCGGGCGAGGTTCATGCTGCCGGTCATGTCATCCAGCGTCTGCTGCTGCACCTGTTCCTGGATCTGGCTGGCATGACGAAAGCCGAGCACCGCCACGCCGCTGACCATCAGCGTCACCGCCACCACCAGCAGATTAAAAATCAGCAGGCGACCACGGGCGCTGGCAAAGAAGGGCGGACGGTGTGATGGCATACGGTAAGCTCCGGTGCAATGTGATGCCCTCACCCTGGCCCTCTCCTGCTGAGAGGGAAAAAGCGGGGAATTGTGATGTAAGTTAACTATTCATAACTATGACAAATATGAACGGCTTCTGACATTTTGCATTTACCAACCTGTGATGAAGTGCGGATATCGACATTCAAGGAGATCCGCCATGAGCAGAACCCCGGTACTGGAGATGCGCAACATTGCCAAAACGTTTGGCCATTTCCACGCGCTCAAGGGTGTGGATTTGACGGTGTACCCCGGTGAGATCCACGCGCTGATGGGGGAAAACGGCGCAGGAAAGAGTACCTGATGAAGATCCTCGCGGGGGCCTATACCGCCACCAGCGGCGAGATCCTGATTGACGGACAGCCGTTTCACATCAAAGGGCCAAAGGATGCGCTGGCCGCGGGTATCACCCTCATTTATCAGGAGATGCAGCTTGCCCCCAATCTGACCGTCGCTGAAAACATTTTCCTGGGCAGCGAGCTGTCGCGCGCGGGCTGGTACAGCGCAAAGAGATGGCCGCACAGGCGCAGGCGGTGATTGACCGTCTGGGCGCGCACTTCAAGGCGACCGACCTGGTAATGAGGCTGACCATCGCCGAGCAGCAGCAGGTTGAAATTGCCCGCGCGCTACACCGCAACAGCCGCATTCTGGTGATGGATGAACCCACCGCCGCCCTCTCCTCACGTGAAACCCATCGCCTGTTCGAGCTGATACTGCGCCTGCGAGAGGAAGGAATGGCGATTATCTATATCAGCCACCGCATGGCGGAAGTGTATGAACTCTCCGATCGCGTCAGCGTTCTGCGTGACGGGCAGTACGTCGGTAGCCTGACGCGCGACAAACTGAACGCCTCTGAGCTGGTGAAGATGATGGTCGGCCGTCCGCTAAGCGATCTGTTTAACAAAGAGCGCGATATCCCGCTCGGCAGCTCGCGTCTTAACGTGCATCACCTTACCGACGGCAAGAAAGTGCTCCCCTGCAGTCTGCAGGTGCGTTCCGGAGAAATTGTCGGGCTGGCAGGTCTGGTGGGCGCCGGACGTTCCGAACTGGCGCAGCTGATCTTCGGCGCGCGCAAAGCCACGGGCGGCATGATTGAGGTCGACGGCGAACCGGTGGTGATCCACTCCCCGCGTGCCGCCATCGACAACGGGATCGGTTTTCTCACCGAGAACCGCAAAGAACAAGGGCTGTTCCTCGAGCTGGCCGCACAGGAGAACATCACCATGGCGACGCTGGAGCGCGACGCCACCTTCGGCATGCTGAACCGCAAAAAAGCGCAGACCATTTCTGACGATGCGATCGCCCTGCTTAACATCCGCGTGCCGCATTCACAGGTCCGCGCGGGCGGCCTGTCCGGGGGCAACCAGCAAAAGCTGCTTATCTCCCGCTGGGTGGCCATCGGCCCACGCATTCTGATTCTGGACGAACCGACGCGCGGCGTCGACGTCGGGGCGAAAAGTGAAATCTACCGCATCATGAACCAGATGGCGCGCAAGGGCGTGGCGATCCTGATGATCTCCAGCGAGCTGCCGGAAATCGTCGGCATGAGCGACCGCGTCTATGTCATGCGTGAAGGCAGCATTGCAGGTGAACTTCACGGGGCAGAAATTTCACAGGAAAACATCATGACGCTGGCGACCGGCGTGAACGACTCTCATCATCAGGCGGTGCAACTATGACAAATTCAACCATCGCAGCAGGTGCCGAAGTCCGCCTCTGCCAAAAAAATGCTGATGAGCGATCTGATGCAGACGGTCGGCATTTTGCCCATCTTGATCCTGATTGTGGCGGTATTTGGTTTTATCGCGCCTAACTTCTTTACCGAAAGTAATCTGCTCAATATCACCCGCCAGGCGTCGATCAACATCGTACTGGCCGCAGGGATGACCTTCATCATTCTGACCGGCGGGATCGACCTCTCCGTCGGCTCCATTCTGGGCACCACGGCCGTGGCGGCGATGGTGGTGTCGTTAATACCTGAGTTCGCCATGCTTTCTATTCCGGCAGCGCTCATGCTCGGCCTGGTGCTGGGTTTGTTCAACGGCGCGCTGGTCGCTTTTGCCGGGCTGCCGCCGTTTATCGTGACGCTCGGTACCTATACGGCACTGCGCGGTGCGGCTTATCTGCTGGCGGACGGTACGACCGTCATTAACTCCAACATTAACTTTGAGTGGATCGGCAATAACTACCTTGGACCCATTCCGTGGCTGGTGGTGATCGCGCTGGCGGTCATTGTGCTGTGCTGGTTTATTCTGCGTCGCACCACGCTTGGCGTTCACATTTATGCGGTTGGCGGCAACATGCAGGCGGCGCGTCTGACAGGCATTAAGGTCTGGCTGGTGCTGTTGTTTGTGTACGGCATGAGCGGGCTGCTCTCGGGCTTGGGCGGCGTGATGAGTGCCTCGCGTCTCTACAGCGCCAACGGCAACCTGGGCATGGGCTACGAGCTGGATGCGATTGCGGCGGTGATCCTCGGCGGCACCAGCTTTGTCGGCGGGATCGGCACGATCACCGGCACGCTGGTGGGGGCGCTGATCATCGCCACGCTTAACAACGGCATGACGCTGATGGCGTCTCCTACTTCTGGCAACTGGTGATCAAAGGGGCGGTGATCATCATAGCGGTGCTAATCGACAAATACCGTACCCGACACCATCAAAGTGCATAACAACAATACCCTACAAGCGAGGAAGAGAAGATGCGTTTGAAACCGTTAGTGACCGCGCTCTGTGCTGGCGCGCTGCTTGCCGCAACGCCGTTTGCGCAGGCGAAAGATCTGAAGTCCATCGGCGTGACGGTGGGCGACCTGGCCAACCCATTCTTCGTGCAGATCACCAAAGGTGCCGAGCTGGAAGCGCGCAAACTGGCGGGGGATAACGTCAAAGTGACGCTGGTCTCCAGCGGTTACGATCTCGGCCAGCAGGTGGCGCAGATTGACAACTTTATTGCGGCCAAAGTGGACATGATCATTCTTAACGCCGCGGATTCCAAAGGGATCGGCCCGGCGGTTAAACGCGCGAAAGAGGCCGGGATCGTGGTTGTCGCGGTTGACGTCGCGGCGGAAGGGGCGGATGCCACCATCACCTCCGATAACACCCAGGCGGGGGAAATGGCCTGTAAATACATTACTGACCGCCTGAAAGGCAAAGGCAACGTGGTCATCATCAACGGGCCGCCAGTGTCCGCGGTGCAAAACCGCGTCGAAGGCTGCCAGACCGAGTTCAAAAAACATCCGGATATCAAGGTGCTCTCTGATAACCAGAACGCCAAAGGTAGCCGTGAAGGCGGTCTGGAAGTGATGACCTCACTGCTGGCGGCCAATCCGAAGATCGACGGCGTGTTCGCGATTAACGATCCGACGGCGATCGGTGCCGATCTGGCAGCAAAACAGGCCCAACGCAATGAATTTTTTATCGTTGGCGTAGACGGCAGCCCGGACGGCGAGGAAGCGCTTAAGCGTGAAAACTCCCTGTTTGTCGCGACGCCGGCTCAGGATCCGCAGGTAATGGCGGCAAAAGCGGTTGAGATCGGCTATGACATTCTGCAGGGCAAACCTGCGCCTAAAGAGCCTGTGCTGATCCCGGTGACGATGATCGATAAAAAGAACGTCGGATCCTATAAGGGGTGGACAGTGAAGTGATGTAGTGCGGTTTGATGCCCTCACCCTGATCTTCTCTTCGCGCGAGGGAGTTGGGGTGAGGCCTGACATAGCGTCCAGGGGCCCCATGAAACGCTCCGAAATCAATGAAATCCTTGGCCACACGCGGCAGTTCTTCTCCATGCACGATGTGCATCTCCCTCCCTTTGCCAGTTTTCCGCCGACGAAATGGCAGCAGCTTGACCCGGCCGCCTGGCAGGAAGTGTTTGATCTCAGGCTTGGCTGGGACGTAACGGCATTCGGCGGCGACCATTTTGCCGCACAGGGGCTAACGCTCTTTACCCTGCGCAATGGCTCACCGAACGGCGTGCCCTATGAAAAGTGCTATGCCGAAAAATCATGCACGTCCGGGATGGTCAGGTAACGCCCATGCATTTTCACTGGCGTAAACGGGAGGACATCATCAACCGTGGCGGCGGAAACCTGATCGTCGAGTTATGGAATGCCGATGCACATCAAGAACCTGAAAATACCGACGTGACCGTTACCCTCGACGGCTGTCTGCAGACCCACGCGCCCGGCAGTCAGTTACGCCTGCAACCCGGGGACAGCATCTGCCTCACCCCCGGCCTGTACCACAGTTTCTGGGGCGAACGCGGTTTTGGCGACGTACTGGTGGGGGAAGTGTCATCGGTGAATGACGATGAACACGATAACCATTTTTTACAGCCCATTGCCCGCTATAACAATATCGAAGAAGACGAACCGGCGGTGCTGGTGTTGTGCAACGAGTACAACCTGTTTCGGAAATAAGGAGTAAATAATGCCATTGATTTCTCTTGCCGACGGTCTTGAGCACGCCAGGAAACACCGCTACGCGCTCGGCGCGTTTAACGTTCTCGACTCCCATTTTTTGCGCGCGCTGTTTGCTGCCGCGAAACAGGAACGCTCGCCGTTTATCATTAATATTGCGGAAGTCCACTTTAAGTATGTCTCCCTGGAGTCGCTGGTCGAAGCGGTCAGGTTTGAAGCCGCCCGTCATGATATTCCGGTGGTGCTCAACCTCGATCACGGCCTGCATTTCGAGGCGGTGGTACGTGCGCTGCGCGTAGGCTTCAGCTCCGTGATGTTTGATGGATCCACTCTGAGTTACGAAGAAAACATTCGCCAGACGCGGGAGGTGGTGAAGATGTGCCACGCGGTTGGCGTATCGGTAGAAGCGGAGCTGGGTGCGGTAGGCGGTGACGAAGGTGGCGCGTTGTATGGCCATGCGGATGAAGCGTTGTTTACGGACCCGCTGCGGGCGCGCGAGTTTGTCGATGCCACCGGCATTGATGCGCTGGCGGTCGCCATTGGCAACGCGCACGGTAAATACAAAGGCGAGCCAAAACTCGATTTCCCTCGTCTGGACGCCATTCGCCAGCAGACCGGCCTGCCGTTGGTCTTACACGGCGGCTCCGGCATCAGCGATGCCGATTTTCGTCGCGCCATCGAACTGGGGATCCATAAAATCAACTTTTATACCGGTATGTCACAGGCCGCGCTCTCCGCCGTTGAGCAACGGATGGCAAAACGTCAGCCTCTGTACGATGAATTTGCAGAACTGTTGCTGGGCATAGAGGAGGCGATTACCGATACGGTCGCCGCGCAAATGCGCATCTTTGGCAGCGCGGGGCAGGCATAATGGAACGTAAAGGGATTATCGCCGCCGGCAATATGCTGGTGGATCATGTCCACCAGATTGTGCAATGGCCGGAGCGCGGCTGGCTGGCGGAGATTACCCACAGCGAACGTCAACCGGCGGTGCGCCGCTGAACGTCCTGCTGACGCTGGCCAAAATGCACGTTGGCCTGCCGCTGCAGGCCGTCGGCCTGATTGGCGAAGATAGCGACGGCGATTACATCCTGGCGATGCTCGACCAGTATCACGTCAACCGCCAGCGGGTGCAGCGCACGACCTTTGCGCCAACCTCTATGTCGCAGGTTATGACCGACCCCAGCGGGCAGCGCACTTTTTTCCACTCCCCGGGCGCCAACCGTCTTCTGGATCTGCCCGCCTTCGACCGCCTCGACGGCGCAATGAAGATTTTCCACCTCGGCTACCTGTTACTGCTCGACAGCCTGGATATGCCCGATGACGAGTACGGCACCCGCAGCGCACGGCTGCTGGCCAGATGCGCGATCAGGGGTATGAAACCTCGCTCGATCTGGTCTCGCGAAAGGGTGACCCGCGCTATCAGCCGCTGGTCCTCCCTGCCCTGCGCCATCTTGATTATCTGGTCATCAACGAACTGGAAGCCGGCGAGTTTAGCGGGCTGGAGATGCGCGACGAGAACGATGCCCCGCACATTGCCCATATCGCGGAAGCCGCCTCACAGCTTCTGGCGGCTGGCGTGCGTCAGCGGGTGGTGATCCACTGTCCGGAAGGGGCGTGGGGGTTAACACCGGACGATGAAGGGCGCTGGATCCCCTCCTGGTTGCTGGAGCGGGAAGAGATTATCGGCAGCGTCGGAGCGGGTGATGCCTTCTGCGCAGCTTCTTATACGGCTGCCATGAAGCGTTGCCGCTGGTCGAGAGTATTTATCTGGCCCATGCCTGCGCGCGGGCAAGCCTGCTGCTGCGAACGCCATTGATGGGGCAAAAACGCTGGCCGAGCTGCAGCTGTTTATTAAAGAGAATATTTAAGCCGCTTTCTCGCTGTGAGACACATCGGCAGCAAAGACGTAGCCCAGCCCACGGACGGTTTTAATGAGTACGGCTGATGCGGGTTGGCTTCTATTTTACGGCGCAGGCGCATGATCAACACATCGATTGTGCGGTCGAACACCTCGGCACTTTCGCTGTGCGTCAGCTCGAGCAGTTGTTCCCGGCTGAGCACCCGCCGGGCGTTCTGGGTGAGCGCCAGCAGCAGACCATATTCTCCCTGGGTCAACGGTACAGGGTTACGCTGCGGATGCTGAGTTCACAGCGGGGAGGTATCCAGCGTCCAGTCCATTGAACGTCACGCCCGCCACGCGTGGCACCGGGGTGTCTGCGGCCAGCGCCCCGGTACGGCGAAGCACGGCTTTAACCCGGGCAACCACCACGCGCGGGTTAAACGGTTTGCCAATATAATCCGTCGGCCCCCATCTCCAGCCCCACCACCACGCTGACTCACTGCCCAGCCGGTCAGCATCACCACCGGCAGCTCCGGACGTTGCTTTTGCAGGTGCAGTAATACCTGCAGGCCGTTGATATCCGGCAGCATCATATCCAGCAGGACAAGGGCGATGTGTGGCTCATGCTGAACCAGACTCAGCGCGTCCTGGCCGTTATGGCAGACGAGCACGCTAAAGACGTGCTCACTCAGCACATCCTGCAGCAGCTCGCAGACTGCGGTATCGTCATCAACCACCAGAATCGCCGGTTTCATCGCATGCTTCCATCAGGGGATTATGTTAAGTCTGAACTATTCTGCCGTCGGCTCCAGCCAATTTGACTTTTACATGACGGAATTACAACCCATGTCACATCCACTGCCCATTCGACACGTCAATTTTGACGATTGGCTGTTTTTCGTCAGGGTTTTGCCCCTCTTTTGGCCGTAAAGTCTGCTGATACCCACAATAAAAACATGGCATAGAAGCTGCATAGTGGGGCGTAAGCATTGATTAACTGGAGCAGACTGATGAAAAAGTCGTCACGGTTTGCCCTTATTGTGCCTCGGGTTGCAAGATCAACCTGGTGGTCGATAACGGCAAAATCGTCCGGGCGGAGGCCGCCCAGGGGAAAACCAACCAGGGCACGCTGTGCCTGAAAGGCTACTACGGCTGGGATTTTATTAACGATACCCAAATCCTTACCCCACGCCTGAAAACCCCTATGATTCGCCGCGAGCGCGGTGGCAAGCTGGAAGCCGTCTCCTGGAGCGAGGCGCTGGATTATGTCGCCACGCGCCTGAGCGCCATCAAAGCCAAGTATGGCCCGGATACGATCCAGACTACCGGCTCTTCACGCGGTACCGGTAATGAAACCAACTATGTAATGCAAAAATTCGCGCGCGCCGTTATTGGTACCAATAACGTCGACTGCTGCGCTCGCGTCTGACACGGCCCATCGGTTGCAGGTCTGCACCAGTCGGTCGGTAACGGCGCTATGAGTAACGCGATCAACGAGATAGATAACACCGATCTCGTGTTTATTTTTGGCTATAACCCGGCGGATTCTCACCCTATCGTCGCGAACCACGTGATTCGCGCCAAACAGAATGGGGCGAAAATCATCGTCTGCGATCCGCGCAAAATTGAAACGGCACGTATTGCGGATATGCACATTGCACTGAAAAACGGCTCGAATATCGCGCTGTTGAATGCGATGGGCCACGTCATTATCGAGGAGAATCTCTACGACCAGGCGTTCGTCGCGAACCGTACGGAAGGGTTTGACGAGTATCGGAAAATTGTCGAAGGCTACACGCCGGAGTCCGTCGAAGCGATAACCGGCGTAAGCGCGCAAGAGATCCGTCAGGCAGCGCGGATGTACGCCGGAGCGAAAACCGCGGCCATTTTGTGGGGCATGGGCGTAACCCAGTTCTATCAGGGCGTGGAAACCGTACGCTCCCTGACAAGCCTCGCGATGCTGACCGGAAATCTGGGCAAACCGCATGTGGGCGTGAACCCGGTACGTGGTCAAAATAACGTGCAGGGTGCGTGTGACATGGGCGCACTGCCGGATACCTATCCGGCTATCAGTACGTTAAGTTCCCGGAAAATCGTGAGAAATTCGCGAAGGCCTGGGGCGTTGAGAGCCTGCCGGAACATACCGGGTATCGCATCAGCGAGCTGCCGCACCGTGCGGCGCACGGTGAAGTGCGGGCCGCCTACATTATGGGTGAAGATCCGCTGCAGACCGACGCCGAGCTGTCAGCGGTGCGTAAAGGCTTTGAGGATCTCGAACTGGTGATTGTCCAGGACATCTTTATGACCAAAACCGCGGCGGCGGCGGATGTGATTTTACCGTCAACGTCATGGGGCGAGCATGAAGGTGTTTACACGGCGGCAGACCGCGGCTTCCAGCGCTTCTTCAAAGCGGTGGAGCCGAAGTGGGATCTGAAAACCGACTGGCAGATCATCAGCGAAATCGCCACCCGCATGGGTTATCCGATGCACTACAACAACACCCAGGAAATCTGGGACGAGTTGCGCAAACTGTGTCCGGACTTCACCGGCGCCACCTATGAGAAAATGGGGGAGCTGGGGTATATCCAGTGGCCGTGCCGCGATGAGTCAGAGGCCGATCAGGCACGTCGTATCTCTTTAAAGAGAAGTTCGACACCCCGAACGGACTGGCGCAGTTCTTCACCTGCGACTGGGTCGCGCCAATCGATAAACTCACCGATGAGTATCCGATGGTGCTCTCTACCGTGCGTGAAGTGGGCCACTACTCCTGTCGCTCAATGACCGGTAACTGTGCTGCGCTGGCGGCACTGGCGGATGAACCGGGCTATGCGCAGATCAACACCGCTGACGCAGAGCGTCTGGGTATTGAAGATGAAGCCCTGATCTGGGTGCACTCGCGTAAAGGACGCATCATTACCCGTGCGCAGGTCAGCGACCGACCTAACAAAGGGGCGGTCTATATGACCTACCAGTGGTGGATTGGTGCCTGCAATGAACTGGTGACGGAGAACTTAAGCCCGATAACCAAAACGCCGGAGTATAAGTACTGCGCCGTACGCGTGGAGCCGATTGCTGACCAGCACGCCGCGGAACAGTATGTGATTGACGAATATAGCAAGCTGAAAGCCAGACTGCGTGAAAGCGCGTTGGGTTAATGCCGTTAATTAATCGATGAATAAAAGGGGGTGACTTATTCACCCCTTTTTTATTTCTTAATAAGCTATTTATATTATCAATATATATTGTGCACGCTGCCCCGCAGCAATAATGTCATTAGCACCGAAATAAATACCCGGCTTTGTATTTTAATTCAGTGAGAGAACCTCCCCCGCGAGCGTCTAATACCCTCTTTCACAAGCATTATTGTGAGACGAAACGCGGCGGGCACCGGGAAATGTTCATTCACCTTTACCGCGCCCGTTTTTTTCTTCTGCGACGACGATTATACTGCGCGGCGTGTACCCAGATGATAAGAATCCATGAAATCAATTTTTCTGATGTTGTTATTTTTTACGTCACTCGTCCACGCGGATGAGATTGGCAGCCAGTACAAGCAACAGGCGGAAGCGGGTGACGCCCGCGCCCAGTATTACCTTGCCGATACCTACTTCAGTTCCGGCGACAGCAAGCAGGCCGCGCAGTGGGCAGAGAAAGCAGCAAAAGGGGGCGATGTCGACGCCATGGCGTTGTTATCGCAAATCCAGTTTACACAGGCGATACGCGCAGGCCAAGCGCTGGCGCAGCAGGCACTATCGCCGGCAGTAAACGCGGCGCAATTATGCTGGCACGCGTGCTGGTCAACACCCAGGCAGGGAAAACCGACTACCCACAGGCCATCGCACTGCTGCAAACGGCAACCGAAGATATCGACAACGACTCCGCGGTGGATGCGCAAATGCTGCTGGGGATGATTTATGCCAACGGCGTTGAGGTGGCGCAGGACGACGTCAAAGCCGCGTCGTGGTTCAAACGCAGCTCCTCCCTTTCGCGTACGGGTTACGCGGAGTACTGGGCCGGAATGCTGTTCCAGCAGGGCGAGAAAGGCTTTATAACGCCGAATAAGCAGAAAGCGCTCTACTGGCTGAACCTGAGCTGTACCGAAGGGTTTGATACGGGATGTGAAGAATTTGACGCGTTGAGTGGGGAGTAAAGCCTCTTACACGGCCCTCTCTTTTGGCAGAGAGGGAATGCGAAAAGGCCGGGTTAACCCCGGCCTTTTTATTTTACTGGTCTGCGGTCTTATCAAAACGACCCAGCACTTCGCGTTCATACGCCAGCGCTTTTTTACGGTCGAATTTGTGCTCCCACTTAGCGATAACCAGCACCGCCAGGGCGTTACCCACCACATTCAACGCCGTACGCGCCATGTCGAGGATACGGTCGACACCGGCGATAAACGCCAGACCTTCCAGCGGGATCCCTACGCTGCCCAGGGTCGCCAGCAGGACGACAAAGGAGACGCCAGGTACGCCTGCGATGCCTTTTGAGGTCACCATGAGGGTCAGCACCAGCACGATCTCCTGCCACAGAGACAGGTCAATGCCGTACAGCTGAGCAATAAAGATAGCCGCAATACTCTGGTACAGCGTTGAGCCGTCCAGGTTAAAGGAGTAGCCGGTTGGCACCACAAAGCTGGTAATCGATGCCGGCGCGCCGTAGGCCTCCATCTTCTCGATAATACGCGGCAGTACGCTTTCAGAGCTTGCCGTGGAGTACGCCAGAATCAACTCATCTTTGAGAATACGGATCAGGATCCAGATGCTCAGCCCACACAGCGCGCCACAATTCCCAGTACCACCAGCGCGAAGAACAGGATGGCGAAGTGAACCAGAATCACCAGCTTCGCCAGCGGCCACAGGGAGGCGAAACCGAAGTTCGCCACGGTTACCGCGATAAGCGCAAACACCCCAACCGGCGCGTAGCGCATCACCATGTGAGTCACTTTGAACATGGTTTCAGAAATTGAGCGGAACACGGTGACCAGCGGTTCACGGTGCGTGGCAGGCAGGGAGGAGAGACCCAGACCAAACAACACCGAGAAGAAGATGATCGGCAGCATCTCGCCCTTCGCCATGGAAGCCACGATGTTGGTCGGCACCAGCGAAAGGATGGTTCCCATCAGCCATGCGCGTGGCTCTGTACTTCAGCGGTAGTGCTTTGATATTTCGAAATATCCACCGTCGCCAGCTGCGACATATCGATCCCGGACCCTGGCTGGAACACGTTCGCCAGTGTGATGCCCAGAATGATGGCAATCGTCGTGATCACTTCGAAATAAAGAATTGTCTTCGCGCCGATACGGCCTAACTGTTTTGCATCCCCCACACCGGCAATGCCGACGACCAGCGTTGAGATAACAATCGGTACGACAATCATCTTGATCAGATGAATAAAGATATCCCTGCCGGGGAGAGCAGGTTCGCAATCAGCCACTCGCGGCTGTCGCTGTGATAATGCAGGTAGCTACCCAGCAGGATACCCAGCACAAGGGCTAGCAAGATTTGCCAGGCCAGGCTGACTTTAACGTTTTTCATAGAAACTGACTTCCTCAATGAAGCGCCCTATTCACATAAACTGCATGAATATGGATACATACTGAAAGGGTATGAATTGTGTTGCGTTGGTTTATGGGATTTTTTAACGCGGCGTATGAGTATCATTTGCGCGGCATGTTGCGCAAGCCTTAAAGAACGGCACATTTCGCTGCAAAAAGCGGTCATGACGTGAGTTTGTCACAATTCCCATCAATAACTTTTTGTTATAAAAAGGCTTTTTTAATGGAATTTGTGAATAATCGGCACGGTGAATTATTTTCCTTCAAAGTTTCATTCGCTCATTTTTCATACTCTTCAAACAATGCGTGATCTGTAGCCCAAATAATAAACAAAGCTTGTAAAGCCCCTACTATTAACGTTTTTGCGACATATTATTAACATCTTACAAGGAGAAAAAAAGCCATGAGCCAAGTACATAAACACGACATTCCCGCAAACATTGCGGACCGTTGCCTGATAAACCCGGAGCAGTACCACGAGAAGTATCAGCAATCCGTCTCCAGCCCGGACGTCTTCTGGGGTGAGCAGGGCCATATTCTTGACTGGATTAAACCTTATCAGAAGGTGAAGAACACCTCCTTTGCGCCCGGCAACGTCTCCATAAAATGGTACGAAGACGGCACGCTGAACCTGGCAGCAAACTGTCTTGACCGCCACCTTGCCGAACGCGGTAATGAAACGGCCATTATCTGGGAGGGTGACGACGCCTCTCAAAGCAAACACATTACTTATAAAGAACTGCACCGCGACGTGTGCCGCTTTGCCAACGTTCTGCTGGAAAGGGGCATTAAAAAAGGCGACGTGGTGGCTATCTATATGCCAATGGTGCCTGAAGCGGCGGTAGCCATGCTGGCCTGCGCGCGCATCGGTGCGATTCACTCGGTGATTTTTGGCGGCTTCTCACCGGAAGCGGTAGCCGGACGTATTGTCGATTCCAGCTCGAAACTGGTGATCACGGCCGATGAAGGCGTGCGCGCTGGTCGTGGCATTCCCCTGAAGAAAAACGTCGATGAAGCGCTGAAAAATCCGAACGTGAAAACCGTCAGCAACGTCATCGTCCTCAAGCGTACCGGCGGCAAGATTGACTGGAACGAAGGACGCGACCTGTGGTGGAGCGATCTGATTGAAAAAGCCAGCGACCAGCATCAGCCGGAAGAGATGAACGCGGAAGACCCGCTGTTTATTCTCTATACCTCCGGCTCAACCGGCAAACCGAAAGGCGTGTTGCACACCACCGGCGGCTATCTGGTCTATGCCGCTACCACCTTCAAGTACGTATTCGACTACCATCCGGGCGACATTTACTGGTGTACTGCGACGTAGGCTGGGTCACCGGTCACAGCTACCTGCTTTACGGCCCGCTGGCCTGTGGTGCCACTACGCTGATGTTTGAAGGCGTACCGAACTGGCCAACGCCGGCGCGCATGTGTCAGGTGGTCGATAAACACAAGGTCAATATTCTCTATACCGCCCCAACGGCGATCCGCGCATTAATGGCGGAAGGCGATAAGGCCATTGAAGGCACTGACCGCTCTTCGCTGCGCATCCTCGGTTCCGTTGGCGAGCCCATCAACCCGGAAGCCTGGGAGTGGTACTGGAAGAAAATCGGCAACGAAAAATGTCCGGTAATGGACACCTGGTGGCAGACCGAAACCGGCGGCTTTATGATCACCCTATGCCGGGTGCGACGCAGTTAAAAGCCGGTTCAGCAACTCAACCGTTCTTCGGCGTACAACCTGCGCTGGTGGATAACGAAGGTAATCCGCTGGACGGGGCCACCGAAGGCAATCTGGTGATCACCGATTCCTGGCCGGGCCAGGCGCGTACCTGTTCGGCGACCACGAGCGCTTTGAGCAGACCTACTTCTCGACCTTTAAAAACATGTACTTTAGCGGTGACGGCGCCCGGCGTGACGAGGACGGTTATTACTGGATAACCGGGCGCGTGGACGACGTGCTTAACGTCTCCGGCCACCGTCTGGGTACCGCGGAGATTGAATCCGCGCTGGTATCTCATCCGAAGATCGCCGAAGCGCCGTCGTCGGGATCCCACACAACATTAAAGGCCAGGCGATTTACGCCTACGTCACGCTGAATCATGCGAAGAGCCGTCACCAGAGCTGTATGCCGAGGTGCGCAACTGGGTACGTAAAGAGATTGGCCCGCTTGCCACGCCGGACGTACTGCACTGGACCGACTCTCTGCCGAAAACCCGCTCAGGCAAAATTATGCGCCGCATATTGCGCAAAATCGCAGCCGGTGACACCAGCAACCTCGGTGATACCTCAACGCTTGCCGATCCTGGCGTGGTGGAAAAACTGCTCGAAGAGAAGCAGTCCATCGCAATGCCATCGTAACGCGATCTCCCCTCTCCCCCCGGGAGAGGGAATAAAAAACCTCCCCTATAAATACTTCTGGAGACCTCTGATGAATAACGATATTTGTCAGCAGATAGAGAATAGTGCGCACTACAGGGAGCTCGTGGATAAACGGCAACGGTTTGCTTCTTACTTTCCATCATCATGCTGATATTTACGTCGGCTTTATTCTGCTGATTGCCTTTGCCCCACACTGGCTCGGTACGCCGCTGCACGCGGCACCAGCGTCACGCGTGGAATTCCGATTGGGATTGGCGTGATAATCATTTCGTTTGTGCTGACCGGCGTGTACGTCTGGCGCGCCAATGGCGAATTCGATCGTCTTAACAGAGCAGTCCTGGCAGAGGTAAAAGCATCATGAAGAGAGTCCTGACGGCGCTTGCCGCCACACTTCCCTTTGCCGCCAACGCCGCTGATGCCATCACCGGCGAGGTACAGCGCCAGCCAACCAACTGGCAGGCGATTATCATGTTCCTGATTTTCGTGCTGCTGACGCTGTACATCACATACTGGGCCTCGAAACGCGTGCGCTCCCGTAATGATTACTACACCGCAGGCGGCAACATTACCGGTTTTCAGAACGGACTGGCGATTGCAGGCGACTTTATGTCCGCCGCCTCCTTCCTCGGTATCTCCGCGCTGGTGTACACCTCCGGCTACGATGGTCTGATTTACTCCCTCGGCTTCCTCGTGGGCTGGCCGATTATTTTGTTCCTGATCGCAGAACGCTTGCGCAACCTGGGCCGCTATACCTTCGCAGACGTGGCCTCCTACCGGCTGAAGCAGGGGCCGATTCGTACCCTCTCCGCCTGCGGCTCGCTGGTGGTGGTCGCGCTGTATCTGATTGCGCAGATGGTCGGCGCGGGTAAATTGATCGAACTGCTGTTCGGCCTGAACTACCACATCGCGGTGGTGCTGGTGGGTGTGCTGATGGTGATGTACGTCCTGTTCGGCGGCATGCTGGCCACGACCTGGGTGCAAATCATCAAAGCGGTCCTGCTGCTGTTCGGCGCCAGCTTTATGGCCTTTATGGTCATGAAACACGTCGGGTTCAGCTTCAATAATCTGTTCACTGAAGCGATGGCGGTACACCCGAAAGGGGAAGCGATCATGAGCCCTGGCGGCTGGTGAAAGACCCTATTTCTGCGCTTTCGCTCGGTTTGGGTCTGATGTTTGGTACGGCTGGCTTGCCACACATCCTGATGCGTTTCTTCACCGTGAGCGATGCGCGTGAAGCGCGCAAAAGCGTCTTCTACGCCACGGGCTTTATGGGTTACTTCTACATCCTGACCTTTATCATTGGTTTTGGCGCCATCATGCTGGTGGGGGCGAATCCGGCGTTTAAAGACGCGGCGGGCGGGCTGATTGGCGGTAACAACATGGCGGCAGTGCATCTGGCCGACGCGGTAGGCGGTAACCTGTTCCTTGGCTTTATCTCGGCCGTGGCCTTCGCCACCATCCTCGCGGTGGTTGCCGGGCTGACGCTGGCGGGCGCGTCTGCGGTATCGCACGACTCTATGCCAACGTTATCCGCAAAGGTGCAAGCGAACGTGATGAGCTGAAAGTCTCGAAAATCACCGTGCTGGTGCTGGGCGTGGTCGCTATTCTGCTGGGGATTTTGTTCGAGAAGCAGAACATCGCCTTTATGGTGGGGCTGGCCTTCTCCATTGCGGCAAGCTGTAACTTCCCTATCATCCTGCTCTCCATGTACTGGTCAAAACTGACCACCCGTGGGGCGATGATTGGCGGCTGGCTGGGGCTTTTGACGGCAGTGATTCTGATGGTCCTTGGCCCGACGATTTGGGTACAGATCCTCGGTCACGAAAGCGCTATCTTCCCGTATGAATACCCGGCGCTGTTCTCCATTGCCGTGGCGTTTATTGGTATCTGGGTCTTCTCCGCGACCGATAACTCGCCGGAAGGTAACCTGGAGCGTGAGAAATTCCGCGCCCAGTTTATCCGCTCACAAACGGGTCTGGGCGTCGAGCAAGGCCGTGCGCACTAACCTCGTCTCCCCGGCCTTACCGGCCGGGGAAATCAGAACATCACCCACGCCACCAGCGGTGCAATCAATACCATCACCACGCCCGAGAGCATCATCACCAGGCTTGCCACCACCCCTTCCTGCTGCCCGAGTTCATACGAACGTGCCGTTCCCGCACCGTGCGATGCCGCGCCAAATCCCGCCCCTTTCGCCATTCCTTCACGGATCGACAGCCGCAAAAAAAGCATGTCGCCAACCGCCATCCCGAAGACACCCGTCACGACCACAAATAACGCGACCAGATCCGGCTGTCCACCGAGCGGCTTGGCCGCGGCCAGCGCAAACGGGTGGTGACCGAACGGACGGCCAGGCTGCGCTGAATTTCATCGGGCAGCGTAAACAGCCGGGCCAGCCAGACGGAACTGCAGACCGCCACCACCGTGGCCGTGATCACGCCAGCGCTGAGCGACATCCAGTGGCGTTTGATGATCGCCAGGTTGTCATACACCGGTACCGCAAAGGCAATGGTCGCAGGCCCCAGTAGCCACAGCAGCCAGTGGGATTCCCCAATGTAGTTCTGCCAGGAGATATGCCCGAAGACCAGCATCAGGACCAGCAGGATCGGCGTGAAGACCAGCGGCATCAGCGGCAGCGCGTGAAAACGGCGATACAGCCGTTTATTGGCAAAGTAGATCGCCAGGGTGGCAATCAGGCACAACACGCTTATCTGGAAGTTAGTCATGCTTTTGCCTGCTGATTTCAAACCGATACACTTTATCAACCACCCAGGCGGTGGCCCCCAGCACCATCAGCGTGCTCAGCGCAATGACCGCGAAGATACGCCAGCCATCTACCCTCAGCAGTTGCGCATAGTTCACCACCGCGACCACGGCAGGCACAAAGAACAGCAGCATCTCCGCCAGCAGCCAGCGCGCGCCGGCGCGTACCCAGTTGAGGGGGATAACGCGGCAGAGGATAAGCGTCAGCATCAGCACCATTCCGACCAGGTTGGCAGGCAGCGGCAGATGCAACCAGTTGACAAGATATTCCGCGAAAACAAACAGTCCCGCATAAAGCAGTACCTGAACCGGTACCTGAAGTCGTTGCACAACGGCAGGCGTAACACGGCTTAACGCCACGGCCATGGGGGTTTTCCTCAAAAATGAGACGAGGCGCCAGTATAGTGAGCGCACGTAATGGACTGAAATGAATTAAAATCATCAAAGGTATAGTTCCGAGGAATAATCATGGACATAAGAAGCTGCGCTATTTTGTCGAAGTGGTTCGTCAGCAAAGTTTTACCCGCGCAGCGGAGAAGTTGTTTTGTCACCCAACCCACCATCAGCAAGATGCTGAAAAACCTCGAAGATGAACTGAACTGCACCCTGCTTATCCGCGACGGACGCAAGCTGCTGCTGACCGATACCGGGCGGGTCGTCTTTGAACGCGGGCTGGCGATCCTGGCGGAGTTCCGCCAGCTGGAAGCGGAGCTTGGCGATATCAATCACCTGACAAAAGGGCTGCTGCGCCTCGGCATCCCACCGATGGTTGGATGATGATGGCCGGCCCATCAGCCTGTTTCGCCAGCGTTATCCCGGCGTTGAACTGAAAATTTCCGAGTTTGGCGGCTTAACGGTTCAACAGGCCGTCACCAACGGCGAGCTGGATGTCGCCATGACCGCCCTCCCCGTGGAGGAAGAGAGCGGTCTGGCGACGCTGCCGCTCTTTAGCCATCCGCTGTGCGTGCTGGTCCCCCGCTCTGGTGACTGGCTGAAGGTCGACACGGTGAAACCCGAACGGCTCGGTGAACACCCGCTGCTGATTTACAACGAAGATTTCGCCCTCAGCCGCCAGCTGATGGCGCTGTTTAATCAACACAACGTGAAGCCGCGCATTGCGGTGCGCAGCGGGCAGTGGGATTTCCTGGCCGCGATGGTGCAGGCAGGCGTCGGCATTGCGATATTGCCGCAGCCGATTTGCGAACGGCTCGATAAAAACACCCTGCGCTGGATCCCGCTGGAAAGCGATTTGCACTGGCAGTTAGGGATGATTTGGCGCGAAGGGGTTTATTTATCACACAGCGCGCAGGCGTGGCTGAAATGCTGTGAAGGATTTTGGTCCCCTGACCCTCTCCGGGCGGAGAGGGTCAGGTTGAGGGTATCAGCCCGCACGGACTACTGATTCTCAATCAGCAAGGCTTCCAGCAAATCCAGATCGTGCAGCAGTTTTTGCAGCGTCTCATTGCTGATTTGCCGTCGTGGCGCGCAGGTGGTACAGCTCGGCACGCTCTGAGCGCAGCGCCGCCAGACGGAACCGGCGCTCCAGGTTCTCCTCCTGCAGCGAACTTTCCACATCGTTGCGGCCATCGGCACGACGACGCAGGTTACCAATCACGCGCGAGCTCACTTCAGTCAGCAGCTGGTTGTCGATGTTCTCTTCCGTGTCCGCCGCAAGACGTTCTTCCATCTTCTGAATGGCCACAATCGCCACTTCGGCGGTCGCCGCGCGGGCAATACGCTCCTCTTTATGCTGCTGAGTCGAGTCACCCGTCTCAATATGCTGCAGCAGAAGAGGCAGCATTATCACGCCGACAAACAGTGAGAACAGAATCACGCCTGCCGCCAGGAACACCAGTTCATAGCGCGCCGGGAAGACATCGCCCGTGGGCAGCAGCAGCGGAATGGACAGCACACCGGCAAGCGTAATTGCCCCGCGAACGCCAGCAAAAGAAGCAATCAGCAGCTCCCGCGTGGTCCACGAGCCGAACTCCATCGGTTTTTTCGTCAGGAAGCGCATGCTGAATTTTTTCATCGTCCACAGCCAGCCGAAACGCACCAGCATCAGCGCCATGTAGATCAGCACGATGTCGGTGAACAACATCCACGTTTCGACGTTCGGGTCGGCCTCGGCCGCCACCAGCGAGGATTCCATGATGCCCGGCAACTGCAGGCCCAGGAGCAGGAACACCATACCGTTAAAGACAAATTCCAGCATCGCCCAGGTGCTGTTTGCACGCAGGCGCATGGCCAGCGGCGCGCGGCGCATTACGCCGGAGCGGGTGATGGTCATCCCTGCCGCCACCGCCGCCAGAATGCCCGACACGCCGATATGTTCGGCAATCAGGTAAGAGGCAAACGGCAGAAGGAACAGCAGCACAATCTGTGTCGCCGGTTCATCGCCGCCCCAGCGGCTGAGGAAGCGCAGCGAACGACCATACAGCCAGCTCACCACAAACCCGGCCAGGATACCGCCAATCGCCACCTTGAAGAATTCCAGGGTCGCGCCGCCTACGGTAAAGATCATCGTGCCCATCGCGACGGCCACGGCAAATTTCAGGCAACCAGGCCAGAGGCGTCATTCATCAGCGCCTCACCCTGTAAAATCCCCATGATTTTCTTCGGAATACGGCCTTCACCGACAATGCCGGACAACGCCACGGCATCGGTTGGTGACAGCACCGCGGCCAGCGCAAAGGCCGGAATTAACGGAATGCCCGGTACCGCCCAGTAGATCAGGAAGCCAATCCCGACCACCGTGACCACCACGAGCGCCAGCGCCAGACCTAATATCTCTCGCCCGTGCTCAAGGAATTCACGCGTGGGCGTTTTCCAGCCATCGGCAAACAGCAGCGGCGGAATAAACAGCACGAGGAACAGTTCGGGGTCGAACTCCACGTGCAGGCCAAACGTCGGCCACGCCAGCAGCGCGCCGATGGCAATTTGCATTAATGGCAGGGGGACCTGAAAGGGCAGTACGCGTGTGACTACCCCGGATAGCGAGACCACAAGAGTCATGATGAGTATTGTGAAGAAGATTTCCATGCGTTCCCTGTTTGCTGTGTTTCTTAAAAGCCAAACCTAAGGCGTCGTGCCTGTTATTCTATCTTCCCCAGAGTAACGCAAAAGACAACGGGATGAGTCCTGAAAATAAAAACGGGCGGCCTGAGCCACCCGTTTTCGCATCAATGGACAACTTAGATTGCCCAGCCGCCCGCGTAGAACGCCACCAGCGCGACGGCAATCACAACGGTGCCGATGTTCAGCTTGCGCCACTCGCCGGAGACCAGACGCCCAATCACCAGCGACGCGAAACCGATCATGATGCCGGTCACGATATTACAGGTCAGCACGATAAAGACCGCCGTGATGAGGCCTGACATCGCATCCACAAAATCAGCAAAATCGATTTTCGCCACGTTGCTCAGCATCAGCAGACCAACGTACATCAGCGCAGGTGCGGTCGCGTAGGCCGGCACCAGGTAGGAGAGCGGAGAGAGGAACAGGATCAGCAGGAACAGCACGCCAACGGTAATGGCCGTCAGGCCGGTTTTACCGCCTGCCGCCGTACCCGCAGCGGACTCGATATACACCGCAGCCGGAGCCGCGCCCACCAGACCCGAGAAGACGCTGCTCAGGGAGTCGGTGGTCAGCGCTTTGCCGCCATCGATAATCTGACCGTCTTTATCCAGCAGGTTCGCCTGACCCGCGACGGCACGGATGGTACCCGTTGCATCAAACACCGCGGTCATCACCAGCGCCAGCACGCTTGGCAGGATCACCGGGTTCAATGCCCCCATGATATCCAGACTGCCAATCAGAGAGTTGCCTTTGTCATCGCTCAGCGACGGCATGGCGAAAATCCCGGAGAAGTGAACGTTAGGATCGAAAATCAGCCAACAATGGACACCCCGATAATGGTCAGCAAAATGCCGCCCGGGACTTTCAGTTTTTCCAGACCAATAATTACCGCCAGACCGATCAGGGACATAATGACCGGGAAGCTCGCGAAATGACCCAACGCCACCGGCAGACCGTCCAGCGGATTCTTGATCACCAGGCCGACGCCGTTTGCGGCAATCAGCAGCAGGAACAGCCCGATACCAATGCCGGTGCCATGCGCCACGCCCTGAGGCAGGTTGCGCAAAATCCAGCTACGGATGCCGGTGGCGGAGATAACGGTAAACAGTACCCCCATAAGGAACACGGCGCCGAGCGCAACCGGTACGCTGATGTGCTGACCCAGAACCAGGCTGAAAGCGGTAAAGGCGGTCAACGAGATTGCACAACCGATCGCCAGCGGCAGGTTCGCCCACAGGCCCATCACGATGGAGCCAACGCCCGCCACGAGACAGGTAGCAACAAAGACGGCCGCCGGTGGGAAGCCCGCTTTACCCAGCATACCCGGAACGACAATGACGGAGTAAACCATCGCCAGAAACGTGGTCAGACCGGCAACGATTTCCTGACGCACGGTGCTGCCGCGAGCCGAAATTTTAAAGATGGCGTCAAGCGAACCGCCAGTACGCGCAGATGGCGTAGACATAGAAAACATCCCCTGAGAGTTTTTATAGAAAGTCCGTAAGCGTGGTGGAGACGCCACTGCCAGCTAAACGTCAAATCCGTGTTTTGCATTTGCGACGAAAGGGGCGTCACAGAAAAAGCAAACGTTTAGCTCCGCGCTTACAAACGGGTGGTCAAATTAAGGCAAACGATTATCTAGCCTAATCCCCGCCCTTTTCAACTGAACTTTATCGTTTTTCGCTAAAATTCCCTTATGACGCTGAAGAAATAAACAGAGGATGCGCAAACGTTATCGTCTGTGCGCAATTTGTTTACATTTCACTCCCCACCCGGAATCGATAACGGCCACCTTGCTCCAGCGTTTTTTGCCAGCCAGGGCTGCTCTCCACTTTTTTCTTCCAGGCCTGGGTATGCGGGAGGTTATCGATGCCACCGCGCGCCAGCAGGGCAAAAATCGGGAAACTCATCTGAATATCCGCCATGCTGAGCGCGTCGCCGGCAAACCAGCTGTTTTCAGCAAGATGCGACTCAATAAAGCGTGCATGGGTTTCAAGCTGGCGGTTGAGATACGCTTTTTGCACTCCCTGCCCCAGCGCTTTACCCAACGTGCGGATACCAAACGGCACGGGCGGCTTACCGAGGCTACTGAAAACCAGCTTCATCAACAGCAGCGGCATTAGCGAACCTTCGGCATAGTGCAACCAGAAGCGGTATTGCACCTTATGCGCAGGATCCAGAGGTTTAAGCCGCGACTCAGGATCGTAGGTTTCCTGAAGATATTCGAGGATGGCCCCCGACTCGGCGAGGATCAGGCCGTTATCTTCAATAACCGGCGATTTGCCCAACGGGTGCACTTTTTTGAGCGACTCAGGCGCCAGCATGCTCTTTTCGCGCTGGTAACGAACAATCTCATAGGGCAGGGAAAGTTCTTCCAGCGCCCAGATCACACGGTGTGAGCGGGACTGGTTCAGGTGGTGTACCGTGAGCATTGTGTTCTCCTTTTATTCATACTTTTTAACTATAGAAAATCGAACAACACCGCGAAAAAAATTCGCCTAAAAAACGGCCTGACCGACTGGCGAAAAGACGGGTCTTGCATAGAATTAAAGTGTCAGCACAATCCGGAACCTCCCCAACACGCTCGACATGAGGGGTGCTGATGTCGGGGGAAACCCTCCCGTGAACCAGCGGGATAGAGTGAAAGACAAAGACCGGGAAAAACTAAAGCGCCCTTTTGTGGCGCTTTAGTTCTTTATGAGGTGCGGTTTTCTGCCGCATCTCAGTCTTCCTCCAGCAACCGCGCCCCTGTCCCCTGCTCACCCAGCCTGTCGCCCGGGTTACGCAACGGACAATCACTGCGCGACAAACAGCCGCAGCCAATGCATCCGTCCAGTTCATCACGCAGCGCTACCAGCGTGTGAATGCGTCGATCCAGCTCTTCACGCCACTGAGAGGAAAGCTCTTTCCACTCTTTCGGGCTGAGAGAGTGCCCTTCCGGCAGCACGCCGAACGCATCGCCGATGGTGGCCAGGGGGATTCCGATTCGTTGGGCAATTTTGATAATCGCGACATAACGGAGCACGTCACGCGTGTAGCGTCGCTGGTTTCCGGCGTTTCGGATGCTTTTAATTAACCCTTTGCTTTCATAGAAGTGGAGCGCCGACACCGCAACGCCGCTTCGCTTCGCCACTTCGCCGGGGGTTAACAACGCTTTAATTCGCGGCAATCTCTTTTCCATAAAACCTCTTTACCTCAAGTTAACTTGAGGAATTATACTCGCCCGCAGAGAAAACGACGAATCAACCAGGGCAGTTGTATCTACAGAGGGGCAACCTTATGTCGCATCAGCAAATTATTCAGACACTTATTGAATGGATTGATGAACATATCGACCAACCGTTGAACATTGATGTGGTCGCTAAAAAATCCGGCTATTCGAAATGGTATTTACAGAGAATGTTCCGTACCGTTATGCACCAGACGCTGGGTGAGTACATTCGTCAGCGCAGACTGCTGCTGGCGGCGCAGGCCTTACGCTCAACGCAGCGGCCCATTTTTGATATCGCGATGGATCTGGGATATGTGTCGCAACAAACCTTTTCCCGCGTGTTTCGCCGCGAGTTTGACCGCACACCGAGCGACTATCGCCACCAGTTGAATTAATGGCTCTCAATGCAAAGGTTGCTGCTGCCAGGTCATAAACTCCTGGGGCGGCATCGCTTTCGCGAAGTGCCATCCCTGACAGAACTGAACGCCACGCTTCAACAACCAGCTCACCTGCTCTGCCGTTTCCACCCCTTCCGCAATGGTTTTAAGCCGCAGGCTTTGTGCCATCTCAATAATATGCTCGGCGATAAGGTGGCTGGTGCTGTTGGTTGTTAGGGTGTCGATAAAGGATTTGTCGATTTTCAGAATATCGACATTCAGCGAATAAAGGTTGTGCAGGTTAGAGTAACCCGTTCCAAAATCATCAATCGCCACTTCGTAACCCGCCTGACGGAACGCCTGAATAACCGGAGTGGTTTTAGGGACATCAATAAAACCGCGCTCCGTGACTTCGATTTTAATTTGCTGCGCACGCACGGCGTAGTGTCGGGCCTTGTCCGAAATCATGGCGATCAGCCGTGAAGAGTGGAAATCCGTGGCCGACAGGTTAATCGAAATATAGAGATGCGGATGCGTTGCCAGGAATGTGCCCAGATCGCTGAATACCTCTTCGACAACATAATCCGTAATTCGCTCGCTCATGCCCTCTTTTCCGCCAGCGGAATAAATTCAGCCGGGCTCATGACCGGTCCGTTAAAGCCAGGCCAGCGTAATAACGCCTCGGCTCCCACGCACTGGTTGTTCTTGATATCAATAATCGGCTGATAGTGGACACAAAGCTGGCGTTTATTGAGCGCTCGCTGCAGTAACCGCCCGGGAGAATTGAGTTCACGATGGGTGCGAGACCACACCAGCAAAATAATTATGCTGCAGATCATCCCCAGCGGTAGCGTCAACGTCGCCTGGTGATAAAGCATTTCATAAAAACGTTTATTCGACGTCGACACGATAGCGGCAATAGGCCGTTTTGGGGATTTGACGACCGTATAAAAACGGTTATCTTTTTGAAATACCGATTCCTTATCCCGAATCATCGAACTTAATAAAGAAACATTCGCGCGCTGACTGACGGAAAAGAATGCATTCGTTACCGTGTCGTATACCCCCCACGAAAGGGAATGATCTGTCGACATTACTTCGCTGTAGGAAAGCGGATTGACCACCACAACATAATTTCCGCGCTGCATATATGTCATTTTATAGCCAGTAAAAAATGGCGTATCGCGATAATAATAGATAGCAACGTCAGGTTTACGCGTGTAATTAGCAGTGGATATCAGATAAGGATTGGCGGGTGTAAAAACGGTCGAACAAAGAAAACTCTGACCTTCTGCATAAATTAAATCCGCAACAAACAGACGACCCCGAACAACGTTCAACATATATTGGCGATGTTCTGGTGTACAACGCTCACCCTGATATTTTTCAGCCTCGTCGCGGGCCAGATCAACCTGTTGAATTACCAGTTCTGTTTTGTCTAACGCCAGTTCAGCAAAGGTACGTAGCTGGGCGCTTGTTTCCGACACGGCTCTTATCTGGGCAAACCATAGCGCAAGCATCACCGGCAGCATAACTACCATGATGATCCCTACCACCCTGAGCATCTTGCGCCGCGCGCTACGATTCATTTCCCGCCCTATATCCCTGCATGTTGTACGCCTGTAGTAATGAAGGCCGGATGCTTTGTTTAACAGGTGATTACGTTGCATGAATCATGCGAAGTTAGCAACTGACTTTTAGTATTAAAAATCTTAATTTTCGTTATGACGATAATATTTTCCCGTAAGCTAAACTGTAAGTATTCGTTCCGTTTCAATTAAGGAAAATAATTATCCAGCGGGTACGGGAGGTTTGAAGATAACACAACAGAGGATCGTTGATTAAGCCAAACTTCTGGCAGTGTGAAAAAACAACAACGGCAACATGACATTTTATGCTATTTACTCGCGCGTATTTTGTTTTTTGATTTATAAATAATCAGCAGCCACCACCGTTTTCCCCCGACCCGTACGCTTGGCGTCATATAATGCTTTATCGGCACGCATCAGTAATCCTGAAGTATCGCGTTGGCCTGGCAGACCTCCACCGCCCCGGCGCTGAATGACAGCACCAGCTTTTTCTCTCCCACCACGAGCGGGTTGGTTTTGAGGGCAGTACGTAGCCTCGCCGAAAAAGTGCGCCCGCGTTGCCGTCGGTTCGCGCCAGCAGGAGTAAAACTCCTCGCCGCCCACACGGCCAAGCGCAGCGTTCTCGGGGCTTAACTCACGGATAGCCTGGCAAAAGTGGATAAGTGCCCGATCGCCCACCTGATGCCCCCACCGATCGTTGATCTGTTTGAAAAAATCCAGGTCAAACATGAGCACGCAAAAATGGCTGTCAGCATCCTGCCTGGCATTTGCCGCCAGCGCGGATTCCAGCTGCTGTAAAATGGTTGAACGGTTAAAACACCCGGTAAGATCGTCCGTGGTGGCTTTCACTTCCAGCTGCTGTTCGGCTTTTTTACGCTCGGTAATATCAAGCCCGATATTCAGGACTGAGCTGTCCGGCAGCAGAATGTTTGACCACAAAACCGTCAACGGCGTACCGTCTTTACGCAGTGGATGCCACTCGTACATATCCTTTAGCGGCGAGACATTTACCGACTCCCTGACCCGTCGCCGCTCTTCCGGGTCGGGGTAAAACAGTGAGAGCGGATCGGCATGGGCGCTGATCTCCGCCATTGTCCAGCCAAACACTTTTTCACACTCAGCATTCCACAGCACGCAGCGGTTAAATTTATCGAATGAGTTCATTAAAACAGGCGCTCGTTCAAACAGGGTTTTATATTGGGTCACCACACGCTGCATTTCCTGCGCTGTTTTTTCACGAACGATAATTTCTGAAAAATAGTCTTTTAATTTTTCGACCAGTACCGCAACAATACTTTTCAGGATGGCCAGAGAATATAACGGTTCAGCAAACGCCAGAAAGAAATAGCCGCTGCCTTGTCCGTTATGGGTTGAAAGCTTGCATAACACCCCGCTTTGCAATTGCGAATAGCCAGGATGATGAGCGGAGAATAATGCGCGGCCGATATTCTCTTTCCAGTAGACGACCCGCCACGCGCGGTGATGCTTCTCCAGCAGGGTACCGGCAAGAAAATCGGCCACCTCAAATGAGTGACAGGTCACTTCACCGGCACAGACCACGCGCTGTAGCCCGTCAGTATCAACGCTAATCCAGGCCAGGCTTGCCCCGAAGGCCCGGTTGATCGTCTCAAGCATCTCACCCAGCGAACAATGGGCGTGAAGCTGGGGCATCAGATCTGCCAGCGCATGCAACGCCCGCAGGCTGTCATTAACAATCTCACGTCGTTTTTCTTTCATTTTTTTCGCAGATTATTAAGCGTTAAACCGGACGCAACTTTCTTCAGATTCAAAAATCGGCGAGCCAGAGCAGGATGCTGAATATCAGCACAGCTGGAGTGCGAGACGTTGTGTGTAATTAAAAACGTACAAAGAGAAAAAAACCAATAAAATTCAAAAACCTGAATTATAGAATGCGAGTAAATTTATTTATCCACTCAAGCATAATCCAAAGGATTGTTGCTGTAAACGTTCTACAGCACACCTCAATTTGCAGAGGATTTGTTATCTCAATGAATTTATTACCTGGAAGCGATAAAAGGGGGTCATTAGCGTGCAAAGATATATTTTCCCCTCAATCCTCGTGCGACGCCTGGCTGTGATAATTCCTGCTTTTTTCACCCGTCTGAGGCTGGCGAATAAATCAACAAATGTGATATAGTTCACACATATTGTGTAACGAGAAACACTGTTTCATTCAGTTCGTCTGTTTTGTTGAGGATGGGTTTTATGGCAACCATTACTACCAGCATGGTTCTCCTGCGCTGGCCTTTGTTAAGTGCGGTGCTGATGTTCCTGGCCAGCACGCTAAACATTCAGTTTCGTAAATCTGACTATGCTGGCCTTGCTGTCATCAGCACCCTGTTGGGGTTGGGCGCAGCATGCTGGTTCGCAACGGGCCTGCTTGGCATCACCCTGCTGGATCTCGCTGTCGTCTGGGAAAATATTAAAGTGGTCATGGTGGAAGCCATGAGCCATACCCCGCCAGACTGGCCGATGGTGATTACCTGATCCCAGAGATGAAGAAAAAACCCAGACCGAGGTCTGGGTTTTTGCTTTAAACCGTCGGATATCAGAACGGAATATCGTCGTCGAAGTCCATTGGGGGTTCGTTAGACGGTGCTGGCGCGGACTGCTGCTGTGGGCGAGACTGCGCGCCACCGCTGAACTGGTTGCCGCCCTGTGGCTGCTGAGGCTGACCCCAACCGCCCTGCTGCTGCTGACCGCCACCTGCTGGTGCACCACCGCCCTGACGGCCACCGAGCATCTGCATGGTGCCACCCACGTTGACCACAACTTCCGTGGTGTACTTCTCAGCGCCGGTTGATCGGTCCATTTGCGGGTACGCAGCTGGCCTTCAATATAAACCTGTGAACCTTTACGCAGATACTCACCAGCCACTTCCGCCAGTTTGCCAAACAGCACAACGCGGTGCCATTCGGTCTGCTCTTTCATCTCACCGGTCGCTTTATCACGCCAGGATTCGGAAGTAGCCAGCGTAATGTTGGCAACTGCGCCACCACTCGGCATGTAGCGTACTTCCGGGTCCTGGCCCAGATTACCGACGAGAATCACCTTATTTACGCCTCTGCTGGCCATGTTCGTGTCTCCTGAATACGTTTCTTAATAGTGTAAACGCGCGAGTGTACCATTTCCACGCTGCAATTTGCATAGTTGCGTAGTCGGTTCCGAAATCTCCCGCGAACTCGACATTGTTACACAGTGAATCAGAAAATGCATTCCAATACTGTATATTCAAACAGGTCATTTTGTGTCATAATTAGCCGTTTCTGACAGCCGTTTGTCCTTCAAACAAACCAGGCAATCCGTGTTCCAACCGGGAAAGGTGAATGGATAAGATCGAAGTTCGGGGCGCCCGCACCCACAATCTCAAGAATATCAACCTCATAATCCCTCGCGACAAACTCATCGTCGTGACCGGGCTTTCGGGGTCTGGCAAATCCTCACTGGCTTTCGACACTTTATATGCCGAAGGACAGCGTCGTTACGTGGAGTCACTCTCTGCATACGCACGTCAGTTCCTGTCACTGATGGAAAAACCGGATGTAGACCATATTGAAGGGTTATCACCTGCTATCTCCATTGAGCAGAAATCCACCTCGCATAACCCGCGTTCAACGGTTGGTACGATTACCGAAATTCATGACTACCTGCGTCTGCTGTATGCACGCGTGGGTGAGCCGCGCTGCCCGGATCACGACGTCCCACTGGCCGCGCAGACCGTAAGCCAGATGGTGGATAACGTGCTGTCGCAGCCAGAAGGCAAACGCCTGATGCTGCTGGCGCCCATCATTAAAGAGCGTAAGGGCGAGCACACCAAAACGCTGGAGAACCTGGCAAGCCAGGGCTATATCCGCGCCCGTATCGACGGCGAAGTGTGTGACCTGTCGGATCCGCCTAAGCTGGAGCTGCAGAAGAAGCACACCATCGAAGTGGTGATTGACCGTTTCAAAGTCCGTGACGATCTGGCGACCCGCCTGGCCGAATCCTTCGAAACCGCGCTGGAACTCTCTGGCGGTACGGCCGTGGTCTCCGATATGGATAACCCGAAAGCGGAAGAGCTGCTCTTCTCCGCCAACTTTGCCTGTCCGATTTGTGGTTACAGCATGCGCGAGCTGGAGCCGCGTCTGTTCTCGTTCAACAACCCGGCGGGCGCCTGTCCGACGTGTGACGGGCTGGGCGTACAGCAATATTTTGACCCGGACCGCGTGATCCAAACCCGGAGCTGTCGCTGGCTGGCGGTGCGATCCGCGGATGGGATCGCCGCAACTTCTACTATTTCCAGATGCTGAAGTCGCTGGCAGAGCACTATAAATTCGACGTCGAAGCCCCGTGGGCCAGCCTGAACCCGAACGTGCACAAAGTGGTGCTGTTCGGTTCCGGCAAAGAGAACATCGAGTTCAAGTACATGAACGATCGCGGTGATACCTCCGTGCGCCGTCACCCGTTTGAAGGGGTGCTGCACAATATGGAGCGCCGCTACAAAGAGACCGAATCCAGCGCGGTTCGCGAGGAGCTGGCGAAGTTTATCAGCAACCGTTCCTGTGCGACCTGTGAAGGTACGCGTCTGCGCCGTGAAGCTCGCCATGTGTTTGTTGAAAACACGGCGCTGCCGACCATCTCAGACATGAGCATCGGTCACGCGATGGACTTCTTCAACAACCTGAAGCTCTCCGGCCAGCGCGCGAAAATCGCGGAAAAAGTGCTGAAAGAGATCGGCGATCGTCTGAAGTTCCTGGTGAACGTCGGCCTGAATTACCTGACGCTTTCCCGCTCCGCAGAGACCCTCTCCGGTGGCGAAGCTCAGCGTATCCGCCTCGCGAGCCAGATTGGCGCAGGCCTGGTCGGCGTGATGTATGTGCTGGATGAACCCTCAATCGGCCTGCACCAGCGTGACAACGAGCGTCTGCTCGGCACGCTTGTCCACCTGCGTAATCTCGGTAACACGGTGATTGTGGTTGAGCACGATGAAGACGCGATCCGCGCCGCTGACCACGTTATCGATATCGGCCCGGGCGCTGGCGTACACGGCGGTCAGGTGGTCGCGGAAGGAACGTTGAAAGATATTATGGCGGTGCCGGAGTCATTGACCGGCCAGTACATGAGCGGCAAGCGCAAGATTGAAGTGCCGAAACAGCGTGTACCGGCGAACCCGGAAAAGTGCTGAAGCTGACCGGCGCCCGCGGCAACAACCTGAAAGATGTGACGCTGACGCTGCCGGTTGGGCTGTTTACCTGTATCACCGGCGTATCCGGTTCCGGTAAGTCGACGCTGATCAACGATACGCTGTTCCCGATTGCGCAGACGCAGCTGAACGGCGCGACGCTGGCCGAACCGGCGCCGTACCGTGACATCCAGGGGCTGGAGCATTTCGATAAAGTGATCGATATCGATCAGAGTCCAATCGGGCGGACTCCGCGTTCCAACCCTGCCACCTATACGGGCGTGTTCACACCCGTACGTGAACTGTTTGCAGGTGTGCCGGAAGCGCGTTCACGCGGGTATACGCCAGGACGTTTCAGCTTTAACGTGCGCGGCGGACGCTGTGAAGCGTGCCAGGGCGACGGGGTTATCAAGGTTGAGATGCACTTCCTGCCGGATATCTACGTGCCGTGCGACCAGTGCAAAGGCAAACGCTATAACCGCGAAACGCTGGAGATTAAGTACAAAGGCAAAACTATCCACGAAGTGCTGGATATGACCATCGAAGAGGCGCGTGAGTTCTTTGACGCGGTCCCTGCGCTGGCGCGTAAGCTGCAGACGCTGATGGATGTGGGCCTGACCTATATTCGTCTGGGGCAGTCTGCCACCACGCTGTCTGGCGGTGAAGCACAGCGCGTGAAGCTGGCGCGTGAGCTCTCCAAACGCGGTACCGGCCAGACGCTGTACATTCTCGATGAGCCGACCACCGGTCTGCACTTTGCCGATATCCAGCAGCTGCTTGATGTTCTGCATCAGCTTCGCGATCAGGGCAACACGATTGTGGTCATTGAACACAACCTGGACGTGATTAAAACCGCGGACTGGATTGTCGATCTCGGCCCGGAAGGCGGCAGCGGCGGCGGTGAAATCCTCGTCTCCGGTACGCCAGAGACCGTTGCAGAGTGCGAAGCCTCGCACACCGCGCGCTTCCTCAAACCGTTGCTGTAATTGTCACACGGAGAGTTGCTGTCGGGTCGCTTCCGGCAGCAGCTCTACCGCCTGCTGATAAGACGCGTCCACCAGATAGTAAATTTGCGAACCCGGCAGTGAACCGTCGAGATAAACGGTGCTCCAGTGCGCTTTGTTGAGATGCTTGCTTGGCCGGACGTCATGGTGCTGCTGGCGTAACAGCTCCGCCAGTTCCGGGCTGGTTTTCAGCGACGCTGCCGGGCGACCCTCAACCTCTTTCACCATCGCAAACAGAATATCCCCCACTTTAATCTGCGTGGCTTTCCAGTCGCTGTGAACGCTTTGCTCCGCGCCAGGTTTACTCATGCAGTACTGAAGTAGCTCCGAAATTGTCATCTTTATTCCCCTTGTAGCGTTGCGATAATTTTACGCGAACCACCGTGAATACGATGTTCTCCCAGCCAGATCCCTTGCCACGTTCCCAGCAGTAACCGACCATTGTGCACCGGCAGCATCAGCGATACGCCCAGCAGAGAGGATTTGATATGCGACGGCATGTCATCTGCTCCCTCATAGTCATGTTCATAAGGGGCGTTGTCCGGAACGGTTTTGAGAAAATGCTGCTCCATGTCAGACCGGACGGTGGGATCGCAATTTTCATTAAGCGTGAGAGAGGCTGATGTGTGCTGAAGCAGCAGATGCAGTAACCCCGTCCTGATGCGCGAGAGGTCGCGAATTTGCCCAATGACTTCATCAGTCACCAGATGAAATCCACGAGGTTTCGCGCTTAAGGTCAGGGTCTGTTGATACCACATGTGCTGCTCCGTTATGAAAGATGAATCTTTCTAAGTGTGCAGCAAGAAAGCGAAAGGTAAAACCCACAGCGGCGAGATTTGATTAAAAAGAGGCAGCCTCGCCGCCCGGCGGTTAATACTCAGAATTAACAATCACTTCTTCGCCAAACTTTCCGGCCATGGGCAACGGTCGATACGTAGAGTTTGAGGCGCGTAATACCCTGATCCCTCTGGCTCCGACGTCATGCGCGGCGGTGATATCGTTATCTGAATCGCCATAGAAGACTTTGATGTTCTTCTGTTCCAGCCATTGGGTTTTGGTGTTTTGGCCGGGTTTGTCGCCGGCAAAAATAACCGGATTCATGCTGGAAGCCGGGATCTGAAAATCATCCTGCAGCGTTTTAGAGACGGTTTCGGTTTTGGTCTGGCTGCGTCCGGTCACAAAGTAAATGCTGTCACCGCGTTTAACGTGCATGGCGATAAGCGCGCGCGCCACCTCTTTAGGAATGCTGAACTCGTCCCAGCCGTTATTCATCTTTTCCCAGAACTCGGGGTTCTTCAGATACGCTTCGCTGTCCGGTGAGTAGTTTTTTTTGCCCCGCCAGAATCCCGGGCTGGAAAACAGGACCGTATCGTCGATATCAAAGCCTACAGCCATTGGCGGGCGCCCCAACAGGCTATTTTCGATTTGGGCTACGGATACCCAGTGAACAGGTGCCTGCTCGGCAAGCATGGCGGCTGTTGTGCCGGTGTAAAGTGGCGTCGGTGCGGAAGCGCGCGCCACGACGGCACTATTTAGCGAGAACAATAAGCAGGCGGCGCTGAGCGCCAGTGTGATCTTGCGCATGTTTTCCCCTGAATATTCAGTTTGTTATCGTTTTATTTTGAGTGAATGGTCAAAAAACTATCCGACCATAACCCCGGGGGGAGATGAAGGGAAGGAGTTTTTACTTATGAAGCTGAATAAAAAGAAGAAGATCACAAAGCGCGGATGAGGTCTGAAGGCCCGGTAGACGCAGCGCCACCGGGCAAGATTTTTGTGCGTCCTGATGCTCTCACTCGGCCCTCTCCCGCAGGAGAGAGGATGATAGTGATGCTTACATTACTGCAGCAAACGCCTGCGCAACACGATGAACGTTGCTGGCATTAAGCCCCGCCACGCACATACGGCCGCTGGAAATCAGGTAGACGCCGAACTCTTCACGCAGGCGATCGACCTGAGCCGCGCTGAGGCCGGTGTAGCTGAACATCCCACGCTGCTTAAGCAGATAGTCAAAATTATGCCCTGGGACGGCCTCTTTCAGCACGTCGACCAGCTCCTGACGCATCGTCAGGATGCGCTTGCGCATAGATTCTACTTCGGCAGCCACGACGCTTTCAGCCGATCGTCACCCAGCACCGTGGCGACTACCTGCGCACCAAAGTTTGGCGGGCTGGAGTAAATGCGGCGCACGGTCGCCTTCAGCTGTCCGAGCACACGCCCGGCCGCTTCAGGGTCCTCACAGACCACTGACAGGCCGCCGACGCGCTCACCGTACAGGGAGAAGATTTTTGAGAACGAGTTGCTGACCAGCGCAGGCAGTCCGGCGCTGGCAACGGCGCGGATAGCGTAGGCATCTTCTTCCATGCCCGCGCCAAAGCCCTGATAGCGATGTCGAGGA
>ENA-OQHY01000099-OQHY01000099.1-human-gut-metagenome-genome-assembly--contig:-NODE-99-length-47241-cov-9.783886_pt1 | contig 47241 bp, 44 predicted proteins | sample MGYA00242570_ERZ504733 | MGnify/ENA primary metagenome ERZ504733 (study PRJEB26092, sample SAMD00036219) | human gut metagenome | host: Homo sapiens | study: EMG produced TPA metagenomics assembly of... | reverse complement strand
ATTGCAAATACAAAAAAATAATTATAAATGTTTTGTAACAGTATATGAAAAGCAGGATAATACTGTAATTGCTAGCGATAACTATAGTATGCTGTACAATTATGTTGTTGCACATGGAGAAGATACGAATGCTGGATATAAATCTTTAACAAACAGTTTTACAAAAGATACAGGAGCGGGGATCATTGCAAATGTCGATAATAAAACCTTACAATTTAATATGGTTCAATATGTAAGTGGTGTTTATATAGTTCTTATTATGGAATTACCAAGAAACAGTAAAACAGCTAATATATCATTTTATATTATGGGACAGGCGAAGGGAACTGGAACCATCTTATGTACAGATGTTTCAGATTCTATGAGTGATCTTTCTCTGGTATACGAATCTACAGGATCTTTTGATAAGGTGGATTTAAATAATTTAGCAACGTTAGAATTACAAACTGGTATGGTAAATTGGGATGTAATTCTTATGTTAAATTCTTGTGGAATTACTATGAAAGATTTGGGATTTGAAAATAATAAATAGACAATTTTATTACATTTTGATAAGCTCATATTAAGGCTGATAGGCATGAAATAAGGTTTTGAACTTGGTTTTTGCCTAATTTATTTTGGTGAAAATTCAATTAGACATAGAAAAATAAAATTATCATTTTCGTGGATTTTTTTGACGTCAACGCTGATTTGAAAAAGTAAATTCCAGTGCAGAACTAAATTCCACTGGAAATTTAAAATTGCTGTTTTTTATGGAACAGTTTGAGGTTGAAAAAAATAGTTGACAAACCATTCTACAATGAATAAAATAAAAACGTAAAATAAATAAAAAAATCTTCAGGCAGGTGGCAATTCCCTAACCTCGGTGTACGTAGACCACCGAGCCGCAAGGCAATGATTCGGTGAAACTCCGAAGCCGACAGTACAGTCTGGATGAAAGAAGATAAAGGATAGAAACGCAAGAACCCGTGTATGGTTGTGGTGGATATTGAAATGTTTGCTCTGGAATTTATTTCCAGAGCATTTTTATTTCCTATGAATAAAAGGATTTGAAAATATATCCCCGGCAGCAGAACACGGTAAAAAGAAGCCCTGAGCATTTGCTTGGGGCTTTTGTGGTATGGCGAAGCCATATCACAGGAGCCATATCACCTGATGAAAAAGGAGAAAAAATGACAGATGAATATTACATGCGCCGAGCAATAGCATTGGCACAAAAAGGAGAAGGACAGGTATCCCCGAATCCTCTGGTAGGTGCTGTGATTGTAAAAGATGGAAAAATTATCGGAGAGGGATATCACGAACACTACGGACAGCCACATGCAGAACGGAATGCACTGGCTAATTGTATACAATCCCCGGAAGGGGCTACGATTTATGTGACCTTAGAGCCGTGCTGTCATCATGGAAAACAACCACCATGTACCGATGCTCTGCTTGCCGCAGGAATTCGCAGAGTAGTGATTGGTTCGAAAGATCCGAATCCACTTGTTCATGGAAAGGGCATCCGGATTTTGCGGGAACATGGAGTAGAAGTGACTGAACAGGTATTACAGGACGAATGTGATGAAATGAATGAAGTATTTTTTCATTATATCCAGACAAAACTTCCGTTTGTCATTTTAAAATATGCGATGACACTGGATGGAAAAATTGCCACGTATACCGGGGCATCCCGCTGGGTGACAGGAGAAGCGGCGCGTGCGCATGTACACCGTATGCGGAACCGTTACCATGCCATTATGGTTGGCGTGGGAACGTACTTGCGGATGATCCGATGCTGACCTGCCGGCTAGGAAAAACAGAAAATGGGGTAAACCCGGTGCGCATCATTTGTGATACAGTATTGCGGACGCCATTAGAATCACAGATTGTGCGTACCGCAAAAGAAGTTCCAACGATTATAGCAAGCTGTAACCGGCAGGAAGCCATGCATATGCCATATGTGGAGGCAGGATGTCAGATTTTAGTCACACCGGAAAAAGATGGGCAGGTAGATCTTTGGGATCTGATGCGACAGCTTGGAGAACAGGAGATTGACAGCGTGATTCTCGAAGGTGGTGGAACTTTAAACTGGTCGGCTCTGCAAGCTGGGCTTGTACAGAAGGTGCAGGCATATGTGGCGCCTAAGCTGTTTGGCGGGGCAACAGCCAAAACCCCGGTTGAGGGGCAGGGATTTTTAAAACCTGCAGAGGCCGTGACATTAAGCCGGACAAAAGTTACAGCGTTGGGATCGGACTGGCTGATAGAGGGATACCCGGCGACAGAGGGGAGGCCATTATCATGTTCACAGGAATCATAGAGGAGATGGGAACGATCCTGGAGGTCGCAAAAGGCACGCATTCCGCAGTACTTACAATTGCGGCGGGAAAGGTGCTTGAGGATGTGCATATCGGAGACAGCATAGCGGTAAACGGAGTCTGCCTGACGGTCACTTCCTTTGACGGTGAAACATTTACCGCGGATGTGATGCATGAAACATTAAACCGGTCGTCACTGGCACAGTGTAAGCGGAAAAGTCCCGTGAATCTGGAGCGTGCCATGCCGGCAAACGGAAGGTTTGGCGGGCATATTGTGGCAGGACATGTGGATGGAACCGGACAGATCACTGAAAAAAAACGGGATGACAATGCCGTGTGGATACGGGTGGAGGCACCACCGGAAGTGCTTCGGTATGTGGTGGAGAAAGGCTCGGTTACCATAGATGGAATCAGCCTTACGGTCGCCGCTGTGACGGCACATGACTTTTCCGTGTCCGTGATCCCACATACGGCGGAGGTGACAACGCTTGGAAGCAAAAAAGAGGGAGATATTGTGAATTTAGAAACGGATATCATCGGAAAATATGTGGAAAAACTGCTGCATCCACAGGAAGAAAAAAAAGAAAGCCACATCACCCGGGAATTTCTGGAAAACTGTGGATTCTAAAACACCATGGATATAAAAAGAGAAAAAATAACAGGAGGAATGAACAATGGAAGGATTTGCAACCGTTAAGGAAGCACTTGAGGAATTACGAAACGGAAAACTGATTCTTGTCACCGATGACGAGGATCGCGAAAATGAGGGCGATTTTATATGTGCCGCGGAATTTGCCACAACGGAAAACATCAATTTTATGGCAATGCATGGAAAAGGGCTGATCTGTATGCCAATGTCCGCTGAATATGTAAAAAGCTGCATTTTCCGCAGATGGTGGAAAATAATACGGACAATCATAAACCGCGTTTACGGTTTCCGTGGATTATGTGGAAACAACCACAGGCATTTCCGCTGCCGAGCGTTCCATGACCGCCATGCGCTGTGTGGCAGAGGATGCAAAACCGGAGGATTTCCGGCGTCCGGGACATATGTTTCCGCTTCTGGCAAAGAAGAACGGTGTGCTGGAGAGAAACGGGCATACGGAAGCAACCGTGGATCTGTGCCGCCTGGCAGGGCTAAAAGAATGTGGGCTCTGCTGTGAGATCATGCGCGAGGATGGCACCATGATGCGCACGACGGAACTGCTTGCACTTGCAAAAAGGCACGGTATAAAAATGATTACCATTGCCGCACTCCAGGAATACCGCAAATGCCATGAAAAGCTGGTGGACTGTGTGGCTGTGACAAAGATGCCGACGAAGTATGGAAAGTTTCGGGCATACGGTTATGTGAACCGTTTAAATGGTGAACATCATGTGGCATTAGTCAAAGGAGAAATCGGGGACGGAGAAAATGTACTCTGCCGTGTACATTCCGAGTGCCTCACCGGAGATACCTTTGGCTCCCTGCGGTGCGACTGTGGACAGCAGTTTGCCGCTGCAATGACACAGATTGAAAGGGAAGGACGAGGGATTTTACTTTACATGCGGCAGGAAGGCCGCGGTATTGGACTGATCAACAAACTGCGTGCATATGAACTGCAGGAACAGGGAATGGACACTTTAGATGCCAATCTTGCCTTAGGATTTGCCGGGGATGAGCGCGAATATTACATCGGCGCACAGATCTTAAAGGATCTGGGTGTGCACAGCATGCGGCTTTTAACCAACAATCCCGACAAAGTATACCAGCTCGGAGAGTTTGGAATTTCCATCACAGAGCGCGTGCCGATCCAGATGCAGGCCACACCGTATGACCTGTTTTACTTAAAAACGAAGCAGAATCGTATGGGACATGTATTAAACTTTTAAAATGAAGAAAAGGAGAATGAACATTATGAGTACACTGGAAGGAAAATTAGTAGCAAACAATATGAAGGTAGGAATCGTCGTCGCACGGTTCAACGAATTTATCACTAACAAACTGCTGGGCGGTGCCATGGATGGCCTGCTGCGTCATGATGTGAAGGAAGAGGACATTACGGTGGCATGGGTGCCGGGGGCGTTTGAAATCCCATTGATCGCAAAGAAGATGGCAATGAGTAAAAAGTATGATGCCGTGATCTGTCTGGGAGCTGTGATCCGCGGAAGCACAAGCCACTACGACTATGTCTGCAATGAAGTATCCAAGGGTGTGGCTGCCGTTTCCCTGGAGAGCGAAATTCCGGTAATGTTTGGTGTGGTTACAACGGAAAATATCGAGCAGGCAATTGAGCGTGCGGGAACGAAAGCTGGAAACAAGGGGTATGATTGTGCACTGGGTGCTGTGGAGATGGTAAATCTCATCCGCCAGATTTAAAAAGAAAAGGACAATGCAGGCACGATATGAAAATATAAGCCATGCAGTATTCTGCAACTAACCAAAATTAGTTGATAAAAACTATCAGAAAAAATGCTTGCTATTTTTCAATATGTCAGATATAATCTTTCTTGGGTTAGATACAACTAACTTCCTTGTGTAAATCAGTGGAAGACTCCTTCGCAAACGCATAACTGCTGAGTGTGTTTAACGGAAGTACAGACGACGCCATTACCGCTTCCGGAAGGAGTTCTTCGCATATCGAAAGGAGAACAGAAAAATGAATTATCTGGAGATTGAAAAAGTAGTTGGAAGAGAAATTTTGGATTCGAGAGGAAACCCTACTGTTGAGGCAGAGGTTACATTGATAGATGGTACAATCGGAAGAGGCATGGCACCAAGCGTGCATCCACCGGTGAGTTTGAAGCCTTAGAACTTCGCGACGGAGACAAGAGCCGTTACCTTGGAAAGGGCGTGCAGAAAGCCGTTGAAAACATCAACACCGTGATCAATGGGACACTGCAGGGCATGGATGCATCTGACACCTATGCAATTGACAAAGCCATGATCGATGCGGACGGAACGAAGGACAAGTCCAAACTCGGAGCAAATGCAATTCTTGCCGTTTCCATCGCATGTGCCAGAGCGGCAGCAATTTCACTGGATATTCCGCTTTACCGTTTCCTTGGCGGAACTTCCGGGAACCGTCTTCCGGTTCCAATGATGAATATCGTAAACGGTGGATGCCACGCACTGTCTTCCGGACTGGATGTACAGGAATTTATGATTATGCCGGTAGGAGCCCCTTCCTTTAAAGAATGTCTCAGATGGTGTGCGGAAGTATTCCATGCACTGGCTTCTATTTTAAAGGACAGAGGACTTGCCACATCCGTTGGGGATGAGGGTGGTTTTGCACCGGCACTGAAATCGGATGAGGAAGCAATCGAGACCATTCTTGAGGCAGTAAAGAAAGCCGGATATGAGCCGGGGAAGGACTTTAAGATTGCAATGGATGCCGCTTCTTCCGAGTGGAAGACAGGAAAGAAGGGCGAGTACAAACTGCCAAAGGCCGGAACTGTATATACTTCCGAGCAGCTGATTGACCACTGGAAAAAGCTTGTGGAGAAATATCCGATCATTTCCATTGAGGATGCACTGGATGAAGAGGACTGGGAAGGATGGCAGAAGCTTACCACCGAGCTGGGGGACAAAGTACAGCTTGTCGGTGATGACCTTTTTGTTACCAATACCGAGCGTCTGGCAAAGGGAATCAGCCTTGGCTGCGGAAACTCCATTCTGATCAAGTTAAACCAGATCGGTTCCGTTTCCGAAACTTTAGAGGCAATCAAGATGGCACACAAAGCCGGATACACAGCCATTTCTTCTCACCGTTCCGGAGAGACAGAAGATACCACAATCGCAGATCTGGCTGTCGCATTAAATACCTGTCAGATCAAGACGGTGCACCGAGCAGAACAGAGCGTGTGGCAAAATACAACCAGTTACTCCGTATCGAAGAAGAACTTGGCGCAGCAGCTGTTTATCCGGGTATGGGAGCATTTAACGTACAGAAGTAGTATCCGGATATTATAATTGACAATATCAAATTTTTGTTTTACATACTTCAATTTTTTCTTCTTATTTGAGAGAGACCGTAAGGTCTCTCTCATTTTGTGCATGTATCCGAAAAAAGCAGAAAAATTTTAAAAAGTGCAAAACATTGACGATACAGGCATAAGAAACTATAATAGGGACAGAAACAAAAGAGGGAGGGAATCGTTTGTGAAAAAGAAGGGTAACATTTCTATTAAAGCAAAATTACTTGGAATTATTATTCCGGTAGTAATTGCGATTATACTGATTCTGGTGTTTACCGCATATCATGTATCATCCGGAATTATCGAGAGTTATTCCAAAAATTTACTGGAATCTTCGGTAAACAGTCAGGCATCAAAAATTGAGGCATGGCTTGAGGAAAATCTGGCATCCATGCAGATGGCAAAGAACATGATTGAAAAATTACACCCGGATGAGGCGCAGCTGCAGACCATTTTGGATGCATCCTGCGGATACAGTGAAAATTATCCGGATGGTCTTTTCCTTGCAGATGCCAATGGCAGCTTTTTAAAAGGTACAGACTCCAAAAAGCAGGAACCGAATCCGAAGGAAAGTATGTGGTATCAGGAAGGTATGACAAGAGTGAATATGGCGGTTGGATCTGCACATCAGAATCCGGACGGAACGAATGTTGTCAGTGCATCCGGACTTTTGAATGATGGTTCAGATACCGTGCGTGTAATTGCAGCCGATATGACACTGGACCGTATTTCCGTGATTGTAAATTCTTTTATCGAAATGCACGATGCAGAGGCATTTCTTGTGGACAAGGACAGCAGCGTGATCCTTGCAAGCAGGGATTCCGATCTGATTTCCAAGACACTGGGGGCAGACGGACAGAGTGCGTTTTATAAAGATGTGGAGAAAAAGGTTTCCGGCAAATCGTATGATTTCTGTACACTCGATGGAAATATGACGGTATTTAAGGAAGTAAATGGAACCAACTGGCTGCTGGTTTCCTATGTTCCTACGAATGTTGTACTTGCGGATCTGGCAGGATTGCGGAATCTTATGATCATTTTCAGCATTATTTCGATCCTTGTATTGTGTGTTTTGATCGAACGTGTGACGCATGTGGTGATTCGTCCGGTGAAGGAGATGACAAGGGTAATTACCAGCATGGCATCCGGTGACTTTACCGTATCCATGAAGGTGAAAGGAAATGATGAGATTGCTGTGATGGGGCGCAGCGTGGAACATTTTATTGCATCAATGAAGGAAATGATCCGGCAGATGGGACATGTTTCCGACCGCCTGGAAAAACAGGCTGGATCAAGCAAGAATGTTTCGGGTGAAATGAATTCTGCTGCAAATATCCAGTCACAGTCCATGACGGAGCTGAATGCAACGGTTGATCAGCTGTCGGTTTCCGTCAATGAAATCGCACAGAACGCAACCCAGCTTGCCGGTGTTGTTGCGGATACCAAAGAGGACAGCGATAAAGTAGAAGATAAGATGCGTACCACTGTGGAAGTATCAGAAAAAGGAAAAGCCGATATGGAGAGTGTTGGAAATGCGCTTCATAATATCGAAATTTCCATACATAACCTCGAAGAAGCGGTTGATAAAGTGGGTACGGCTTCCGGAGAAATCGTAGATATTATAAAACTGATCGGGGATATTGCGGAGGAAACCAACCTGCTCTCCTTAAATGCATCGATTGAAGCAGCGCGTGCAGGGGAAGCCGGACGTGGATTTGCGGTAGTTGCCTCACAGATTGGGGTGCTTGCAAAAAACAGTGCGGATTCGGTAGCGCATATTACATCACTCATCAATGAAATCAACGGACTTGTGGATGATGCCGTCAAACAAGGCAGAAGCAGTGCCAGCGATATCGAAAGCAGTGCGGATCTGATTCATACAGCGGTGGATACATTTGACCAGATTTTCCAGAATATCCAGGAAACCAGCCATCTGATAGAGGGTGTGGTAGAAAAAATCAACCAGGTGGATCAGGTGGCAACCAATGTTGCCGCAATTTCCGAAGAACAGGCGGCAAGTTCGGATGAAATTCTTGCCACTTCGGAATCCATGCTCCAGCAGGCAAAGAGTATTTCCAAGAATAGTGAACAGGTCGAAGAGGAAGCCGGAAATCTGGCAGAATCTGCAGACCAGCTGGCGGATCAGGTCAAGCAGTTTCAGATATAGGGAGGGTAAAAGGTCATGAAGAAAGTAATCAGTTGTATGATATGCGCCCTGCTTCTTGTGGGCTGCATGGCAGGATGCGGCAGTACCGGAGGCAAATCCGGCAGCGGAAACGGAATCAAAATCATGATGTCGTTGTCACAGGGAGATGATTTCCGCAACACGATTGTGGAACAGGCAAAAAAGACGGCACAGGAAAAAGGTGCAACACTGGATGTCTATGATGAGGATGGTTCCATGGAGAGTCAGGTGGAACATATCAAACAGGCAGCAAAAGAAAAATATGATGTGATTTTATGTGGACCGGTCAATGCAGATACCGCGCTGGAACTGGAATCACTGGCAGACGGAATTCCTGTTATCTTTTATAACAGTTGTCCGGATGCATCGTATCTGGAGGCCGGAAAATATATGTATGTGGGTTCCGATGAAAATGTAGCGGGACAGTATCAGGCAGAGTATATTCTGGATAAGTTTTCTTCTTCGGATGAAATCAATGTGGCAATCTTCAAGGGACCAAAGAACCATTCGGCAACGAAAGGACGTACAGGTGCATTGAAGGATACATTGAATGCGTCCGGCAAGAAAATCAATTATGTATTTGAAGATAATGCAGACTGGGATCAGGCAACGGCACAGAAGATGTTTGAACTTTTCTTAAAGACCGGACAGTCCTGTGATGTTGTGGCATGTAACAATGATGCCATGGCGATGGGAATTGTCGATGCATGCAAAGAGGCAGGAATAAACGGCATGCCGATTCTCGGAATTGATGCAACAGCCGGCGGATGTGCGGCAATCGAGTCTGGAGATATGGCGTTTACCGTGTATCAGTCAGGCACCGGACAGGGAAAAATGGCTATAGAACAGCAATTGCAGTTGTAAACGGTTCGGATGTGACAAAACTCGAAGGAGCAACCAAAGATGGACTGTATGTATGGGTACCGTTTGAAAAAGTTGACAGTTCAAATGTAAAAGATTACGAATAGACTTGCAATCGTGCGTGCATTTTGGGATAATAAAAAAAGTTTGAACAAAGGTGGACGTAACAGTGAGTCATAGAATAAAAATAACGGACTTTTTGGCACCGGAGCTGGATGTGTACGCGCGGCTGACCGAAAATCAGCTGCTGAACCGTGCGCATCCGGAAGAAGGAATGTTTATTGCTGAAAGTCCAAAAGTGATTGAGCGGGCACTGGATGCGGGATGCATACCGGTGTCTTTGCTTATGGAAACAAAACATGCTCAGGGAGAAGCAAAAGAAGTGATCGAAAGATGCGGGGATATTCCGGTGTATACGGCAGAATTTGATGTGCTGACAAAGCTGACCGGTTTTGCTCTGACCAGAGGGGCACTTTGTGCCATGTACCGGCCGAAGCTGCAGGAACCGGAGGAGATTTGTGCCAAAGCCAGACGCATTGCAGTACTCGAAAACGTGGTAAATCCAACCAACGTCGGTGCTATTTTCCGTTCGGCGGCTGCGCTTCATATGGATGCGGTGCTTCTGACGCCGGGATGCAGTGATCCGCTGTACCGGCGCGCCATCCGGGTAAGCATGGGAACCGTCTTTCAGATTCCGTGGACATACCTGCAGACAGAAAACGGGGTGAAAAATTCACCCGGCCAGGCGGCAGGAGCAGATATTGGACATCTGCACCGAATGGGATTTCGTGTGGCAGCCATGGCACTTTCCGGGGATTCGGTTGGAATTGATGATCCGGCACTGGCTGCGGAAGAAAAGCTGGCTGTCGTGCTTGGCACGGAAGGGGATGGTCTGGCAGGACATACGATTGCGGACTGCGATTATACGGTCTGTATTCCGATGTCGCATGGCGTGGATTCACTCAATGTAGCGGCGGCAAGTGCCGTGGCATTCTGGCAGCTAGGGAGAAATAATTGTACAATTAAGCATTAATGTGGTACACTATATATTGTTTTTATTAGCTTACAATACTTTTCAAAGGAGAAATATATATCATGAAACTCGGCATTGTCGGACTCCCAAACGTGGGAAAAAGTACATTATTCAACTCACTGACCAAAGCAGGTGCACTGTCTGCGAACTATCCGTTTGCGACCATCGATCCAAACGTAGGAATCGTTTCGGTTCCGGATGAGAGAATCGTAAAGCTCGGTGAACTTTATCATACAAAAAAGGTGACACCTGCCACGATCGAATTTGTTGATATTGCAGGACTTGTAAAGGGTGCCAGCAAGGGAGAGGGACTCGGAAACCAGTTCCTTGCCAATATCAGGGAGGTCGATGCGATTGTACATGTAGTGCGCTGTTTCGAGGATACCAATATTATCCACGTCGACGGTTCCATTGATCCGGCGCGTGATATTGAGACCATCAATCTGGAACTGATCTTTTCGGATATTGAGATTCTCGACAGAAGAATTGCAAAGATTGCCAAGCAGGCAAGAATGGATAAGACACTTGCCAAGGAACTGGAACTTGTTGAGGCAGTCAAGGCACATCTGGAAGATGGAAAGATGGCGAGAACTTTTGAGGTGCCGGATGATGATGACGCACAGATCTGGTTTAAGGGATACAACCTCCTCACGGCAAAGCTACCATCTATGCAGCAAACGTAGCAGAGGATGATCTCGCCGATGATGGAGCCTCCAATCCGCATGTGGCAAAAGTGCGTGAACTGGCAAAAGAAGAAGGTGCAGAAGTATTTGTGATCTGTGCACAGATCGAGCAGGAACTTTCCGAACTTTCCGATGAAGAGAAAAAGGAATATCTTGATGACCTCGGCGTTTCATCCAGTGGTCTGGATAAGCTGGTAGCGGCAAGTTACAGTCTGCTGGGACTGATCAGTTTCCTGACAGCCGGCGAAGATGAGTGCCGTGCATGGACCATTAAAAAAGGAACCAAGGCACCACAGGCAGCCGGAAAGATCCATACGGATTTTGAACGTGGATTTATCAAGGCAGAGGTTGTCAATTATCAGGATCTGCTGGATAACGGAAGCCTTGCGGCAGCCAGAGAAAAAGGAATCGTTGGCATGGAAGGAAAGGATTATGTGGTTAAAGACGGCGATGTGATTCTTTTCAGATTTAATGTCTAGTCAAGAAATATGTGATAGTTATGTGGGAGCATATGACAGAGCAGCAGTATCAACATGAGGTTATTGTGCCGGACAAAGGCTTTCCGTTTAAACTTTTTTTATTCGAGGGACACAGCGGAAAATATATCAGGGAGAAACACTGGCACCGGTCGATTGAGATTTTTGCAGTGCAGGAAGGAGAACTTGATTTTATTCTTGACACAACGCATTATCATCTGGGAGAAGGCGAGTTCATCATTGTCAACAGCAACGAGGTGCATGCGATCCATGCGAACAGGCCGAATCACACGATTGTGCTGCAGATTCCGCTGAATCAGTTCGCGTCGTACTTTACGGGCGAGCAGTTTATCTGGTTTTCGCACAGTGAACGGACATACGATGAGCAGGTGGCATGTCTGATCTTTCGTATGTATCAGGTGTATCGGATGCAGACAGATGGCTATGATTTTGAAATTTTAAGTATGTTTTATCAACTATTACATATTCTGGTGAAGAAATACAGGAAGCTGGATGTGCAGGATGAATTGCTCAAAAGCAATCAGCAGCTGAACCGGCTCGGTATGATTACATCCTATCTCAAGGATCATTATATGGAAGATATTTCGCTTGGAAAACTGGCGGGAATATTTGGATATTCGCCGTCTTATCTGTCAAAAATGTTTGCACGCTATGCGGGAATCAATTATAAGGATTATCTGCAAAATATCCGGCTGGAACATGCGGTAAAGGATTTGGAAAATACGGATAAGCAGATCGTGGATATTGCATTTGATCATGGATTTGCCAACAGTAAAGCGTTTACCAATCTGTTTCGCAAGCGGTATGGAATGCTGACGAGTGAATACCGAAAGCAGCTTGTTAAGAAAAAGCAGAGGGAATCATATGCCCATCATCGGGCATTGCTGGAAAAAGACAAAAAAGTGACATTGTAAAGACAAAGAAAGGCATGTCTCCATGGCTACCAAACTGTTATACTCAGAAAAAATGAGTATGAGGAGGTAATCATGGAGATTTTTTCTGTTAATGATGAAAAATTCCGTAAATACGGTAAGGTTTGGAATAACATTGAATGCACAAAACTGATAAAGGGGATGGAGCACACACCGCTTCCGGAGGATGTTATTTATGTGTCATCAGTCGAGGAGCTTGAAGCGGTTCCGGAAGCAAAGACATTCAGCGAGCGTGTCTTTGGCGGACTTCCAATCCAGATTGGTTACTGCAACGGAAACAATCACAAGTTAAACGCGGTAGAATATCATAGAAATTCCGAAATCAACATTGCGGTAACGGATATGATCCTTTTATTGGGATGGCTGCCGGATGTAACGGATGAATTTACTTATGATACAGCAAAAATCGAGGCTTTTAAGGTTCCGGCAGGAACGGTCGTTGAAATGTATGAGACGACACTTCATTATGCACCGTGCAACGCAGCAGACGGTGGATTTAAGTGTGTTGTGATCTTGCCGAAGGGTACAAACACACCGATTGATTTTACCCTTGCAGCAGATGGTGAGGACAAACTTATGACCGCGAAAAACAAGTGGCTGATCGCACATGAGGAGGCTGCCATCAAGGGTGCATTTAATGGATTAAGAGGAGAGAATATATCACTTTAACCGTGCTTGCGGATGCGATTGCTTGTCCTTTGACAGAAAAAAAGCTATAATAAAAGAAAGCTTTTGAAGAGAAGGTAGAGTTATATGAAAAAGAAAATCGTATCAACTTTAGTTGTGATTGGATTGCTTATTGTACTTGGGGGATACAGTTACAACGTTCAATATAGGCAGAAACCGGAAATTAAACATTTTACCGCTTTTTTCAGTGTTACGGGCAGACCACTGGGAACGCAGAACGATATAAAGGAAATCATTGCTGACGAGATCGGAGCAGACTGCGAGGAGAACTGGCTGGTTGGACAATCCAAGGAAGAGGTGCTCAATTCGTACATTGCTTCGGGAGAATATCCGGATTTTATTCTTGGAGAGAAAGCATTACTGGAGGCAGATGCTTTGATCCCGATTGATGAATACTGGGATGATTATCCGAATCTCAGAAATTATCTTTCCGACGAGCAATGGGAGCACTTCCGGCAGGAAGACGGACATATTTACTGGATTCCACCGTTTTGTGTGTCTCAGGGGGAGAATATTGAAGTAACGCATACGGGCGAGGCATTCTGGATACAGACGCGCGTTTTAAAATGGGCCGGATATCCGAAGATTACAACGGTGGATGAATATTTTGATCTGATCGAAGCTTATGTGCAGGCGAATCCGGTCATGCCGGGCGGAACAAAAAATGTTCCGTTTACCATGTTGTGCGATGACTGGAGATTCTTCTGTCTGGAGAATGTGCCGCAGTTTCTGGATGGATATCCCAATGACGGAAGTTGTATGGTTGATCCCGGGAATGATCAGGTCATTGATTATAATACGACGGAGACTGCCAGACGGTATTTTCAGAAGCTGAACGAAGAGTACCGCAAGGGTATTTTTGATCCGCAGTCGTTTACCAGTACATACGAAGAATATGTGGATAAATTAGGAACCGGTGCTGTTCTCGGAATGGTTGACCAATGGTGGCAGTTCTATTACAATCTGGAAGAGCCTTATGAGACAAACGGACTGAGTGATCTGGGGTGCGATTATGTTCCGCTTCCGATTACAATGGACAAAGGTACGTCAAACCAGTGGCATACAAGCCGGAATGCAGAGATAGATACATCGAGCGGACTTTCGATTACCACATCCTGTGAAGATGTGCAGGGGGCACTTCAGTTTGTAAATGATCTGCTGGATTCCGATATTACGAAGCTTCGATTCTGGGGAGAAAAAGACCTGGACTATTCGGTGGACGAAAACGGTATGTTCTATATGAATAGTGAACAGGGAAAACGTCACGGAGACAGCGCGCTGAATGAATCTCATTTTTGTTCCTATTCGTATTTTCCACGAGTAGAAGGTCTGCTTGACGACGGAATCAATGCATTTTCGATGGAGTATCAGCCGGTGGAGTTTATGAAAAGCCTAAAGCCCGACATACGGGAGTGTTTTGAAGCGTATGGTGTACAAAATTATGTCGAGCTGCTGGGAACAAATGAAGCGCCCGGCGCATGGTATCCGATGTATTCCTATACACAGTCTTTGTCATCAAAATCCAAAGGCGGCATGATTCGTGATGAAATCGACGCGGTCAAGAGAAGCTGGTTACCGCAGGTGATCATGAGCGATGACTTCGCATCGACATGGGATGCATATATGGCTGCATATCAGGAATGCAATCCACAGGACTATTTCGATATCCTGCAGAGGCATGTGGATCAGATTCTTCAATAATACGACAATTATGTGATATAAGTGATAGAAATAAAATCCTCATTCATAGTGCGATATTTTTGATCGTACACGGATGGGGATTTTTATTTACGCTGAGCAATGAAAGGACAGGCAGATGGGGAGAAGTAAATGGAAGTGTTGAAATTGTATATTCATGTGAATGGCTGCGAGAAGGTGGAATCTGAATGCGCTACCGTACAGATGATTTCGTTTGACGGAAGGTGCGATGGAGATTATTTCAGAGGAGAGATCCTTCCGGGCGGTGTGGATACGCAGATTTATTATAAGGATCAGCCATCAAAATTATCGGCTCGTTATCTAGTGCAGGGAATCGATCATACGGGGCGCGGATGCCGAATCTTTATCGAAAATAACGGAATCATGTATGCCGGTGAGACGATTACCAGACCGGTCATCTATACGGACAGTATTGCACTGAAATGGATGGAAACGGCATCTTTGTATGGAACCCTTACGGTTGTGGAAGGACAGCCGGTAATCACGATTTATACGGATAAGAATGAAAATAATGGAAAAGGGGAAAAAGGGAGCGGAATATGAAATTTATCATAGAACAGAGTGCGTATTCCGGGGTTTTGAAGATTGCAGGAAAAGTTGCACATGACATGGAACTTGTGACCGGCACGCTGCCGGAAATCCGTGTTGTCGAAACGATTGATCGTGAAGAGGTAAGAAGCAGTGCAGCCCGTGAACTGACGATCATTGTCGCAACGATGGAGCATAGCAGGTGGCTGGATGCACAGAAAAATATCCCGACGGATGTGTTAAAAGGAAAACGGGAGTGCTACGGATGGTTTTTCCCGGATGATGGCTTGCGGGAGAGACTGCTTGTCATTGTTGGAAGCGATAAGCGGGGAACAATATACGGACTGTTTCATTTGTCGGAGATCTTTGGTGTATCCCCGTTTGTGAACTGGTGTCATGTGGTGCCGGTGCATCGGGATGAAATCCGGCTGAGCACGGATATGGCATGTATCGCAAAGGAACCATCGGTGGAATACAGGGGATTCTTTATCAATGATGAGTGGCCTGCTTTCGGCACCTGGAGTGAGTACCATTTTGGGGGACCGAATGCGAAGGCATACGAGCCGATCTTTGAACTGCTTCTTCGCCTGAAAGGAAATTATCTCTGGCCGGCGATGTGGAGTGCACGGTTTGAGGATGACGGTCCGGGACTTCTGAACGCAGAACTTGCGGACGAGTACGGTGTGATCATGGGAATGTCACATCATGAGCCGTGTCTGCGGCAGGGTGAGGAATACAAATATCTGCGCGGAAAAGACAGTATTTACGGAGATGCGTGGAATTTCAAGACGAACCGGGAAGGAATCATAAGATTCTGGGAAGATGGTCTGAAGCGGAGCGGTAAATTTGAGAATGTGATCACGGTTGGTATGCGTGGAGAAGCGGACACCGCGATCATGGGAAAAGGGGCAACGCTTGCGGACAATATTGAACTGCTCAGGGATGTGCTCAGAACGCAGCGAAAGCTGATCCGGGAGAATGTCAATGAAGATCTGTCGAAAGTTCCGAGAATGATCGCTTTGTACAAGGAGGTGGAGGCTTTCTTCTACGGGGATGAGACGACGCAGGGGTTGATCGGATCCAAGGAGCTTTATGATGTGATCCTGATGCTTTGCGATGACAATTACGGAAACTTAAGAACGCTTCCGACGGAGGAGATGCGTAAGCATCCGGGCGGATACGGTATGTATTATCATTTCGATTATCATGGGTGGCCGACCTCCTATGAGTGGATCAACAGTTCCTATCTTCCGAAAATCTGGGAACAGATGACGCAGGCCTATGATTTCGGAGTACAAAAACTCTGGATCGTCAATGTGGGAGACATTGCAACGCAGGAATTTCCGTTATCGTTTTTTATGGATCTGGCTTATAATTTTAAGCGTTGGGGAACGACTGCACCAAATACGACGGATGCCTATACCAGACTGTGGGTAAAGCGGCAATTTGGCAGGCTGTCGGAAGTGCAGCAGGCGCAGATTGCGGATATCCTGACGGATTATACAAGGATGATACACAAGTGCAGACCGGAGGCGTTAAGACCGGAAACCTATCATGCAGCAAATTATCGTGAAGGTTCACGGGTGCTTGCGGAGGTCGGGCGGGTGATGCAGACCGCACAGGATTTGTACGATGAGCTGGAGCGTGTTGCGCCCGAAATACTTCCCGCTTATGTTGCGCTCGTCTGGTATCCGGCGATGGGAACGATGAATGTGCTGAAGCTTCAGCTGTTGTCCGGAATGAATCATTATCTGGCAGAAATCGGTGCACTCAGTGCCAATGATTATGCGAAAGAGGCAAAGGCATGTCTGGATGCCGATCAAAAGATCATAGAGCAGTATCATCGGACAGATGATGCGCGCTGGTACGGAATGGGACTGTCGCAGCATATCGGGTTTACGAATTGGAATGAGGATGAGTGTAAGAACCCGCTTCTGATGCAGGTGTTACCATTGCAAAAACAGGCGGTCATTGCGACGGTGGACGGAACCATGCAGCATGTGGAAGGCAGTCCGTGGCTGAATCAGAGAATGACGATTTCGGATTTCTTGAATCCGGAATGTGAATGTGCTTCGATCAGCCTGTACAGCAGAAGCGAACTTCCAGCATCGTTTCGGGTGATCGAAAAGCCCGAATGGATCGTACTGTCCGCAATGGACGGAACGCTTGACGGTGAAGAGCACAAGAGGCTCACCATTGATGTCACAGTGGACGAGAGTGCGCTTGCGATGGCACTCACCGATGGAAGAACGCAGGGAATGATCCGGCTGGAATTGCCGGCGGGCATCTGCAAGATCAGCGTGCCGGTCGACCGGTCAACGTATGAATATGGAAACAATACGTTTGTGGATACACAGGGATGGATCGCAATCGAGGCGGAACATTACAGCAGATGCAAGGACGGTTTTGATCGGGAAGGACAACCGATGCAATGGAAATGTCTTGCCGGCTACGGAAAGACTTTATCTGCGATGAAAGCATTTCCGACGGATTCCTACGCAGATGCAGAGAATGGGGCACCGTATATCGAATACAGCATCGTGACAAAGCAGGCGGGGGATTATGAAGCGGAATTCTATATGCAGCCGTCGAATCCTGTGACAACAGAGAACCGATTGCAGTATGCAGTGTCCGTGAACGGTGTTCCAATGCAGATTTTGGATGCCGTTACGGATGATTTTAAGATCGGAGATCATCAGCCTGTGTGGGCGCGCGGTGTGCTGGATCAGATCCGGCGCCGGAGTGTACCGGTGCAGCTGGAACAGGGAATCAATACGATCAGGATCACTCCGGTCACGCCGGGCTTTGTTCTTGAGAAGATCGTGATCTATCCCCATGGAAACAAACCGGCAGAAGCCTATCTTGGACCGACAGAAACGTATCGGTGCAGGAGCTGATCATATATCAATACAGTGAGGAGCATGTCAGTCCATTTGCGGAAAGGAAATATGGCATGGGCTGACCGAAAGAGGAAGGAGAAAAATATGGCAGGAGCTTATGAAACAAAACAGTACCGCAATGTATTTGCGGAGTATGGTTATTCGGAAGAAGAAATCGAAAAAAGAGTACAGGAGACATTTGAGACGATTTTTCATGGCAGCGAAGAGGAGCGCTTTTACCATGAAGCCGGGGAGGATATGGGATTTATGGAAGATACCGGCAATCATGATGCGCGGACCGAGGGCATGTCGTATGGCATGATGGTCTGTGTACAGCTGGATAAGAAAGAGGAATTTGACCGTCTGTGGAAGTGGACAAGAACTTATATGTATATGGATGAAGGATCGGGAAAGAATTATTTTGCATGGTCCTGCGCTTTGGACGGCACAAGAAATGCGGACGGACCGGCACCGGACGGGGAAGAGTATTTTGCTATGGCCTTGTTCTTTGCATCAAGAAGATGGGGAGACGGAGAGGGCATTTTTAATTACAGCAGGGAGGCAAAAGCGATTCTGCATGAGTGTGTGCATAAGGGAGAACCGGGACATCCGGGCGATCCGATGTGGGAGCCTTCCAACAAACTGATCAAATTTGTCCCGGGACTGGATTTCAGTGATCCATCGTATCATCTGCCGCATTTTTACGAGCTTTTTGCGGAATATGCCGATGAGGAGGATCGTAAGTTCTGGAAAGGCGCTGCCGAAGCAAGCCGGGCCTACCTGCATAAAGCCTGTCATCCGGATACCGGATTGTCTGCAGAATATGCGGATTATGACGGAACCCCGCACAGTGCGCATCAGGAGATCTTCGGCCGCCACGACTGGTATTACAGTGATGCCTATCGTACGATCGCAAATATCGCGATGGACCATCTGTGGTTTGACAAGGACCCGTGGCAGGTGCAGATTGCAGAGAAATTCCAGAAATTCTACTGCGAGGATCAGAAGGATCACTGGGACGGTGTCTTTTTGACCGACGGAACCAGACTGGAGGAGAAAGCACTGCATCCGGTAGCCATCATTGCGGTCAATGCCGAAAGTGCACTGGCTGCGGACGGAACTTATGCGAAACAATGTGTTGACAAATTCTGGAACACACCTCTTAGAACCGGTGAGAGACGGTATTACGACAATTTTTTGTATATGTTTGCGATGCTTGCTTTATCGGGAAATTACCGGATCTATTAGAATGATGATTAGAAAATGAGATATTGGGAAAGGAGGAGAAAATGGGACACAGTGAGGAAATGATCCAAAAGGCAATCGCACAGGAAAACGGCAAGGTACATGTGAATGCACAAAGCATTCCGGAAAAATATCAGCAGAAGAGAGCCGATGAGGCGGAGTGATCGAGCATATCCGCTACCCGTCAAAAGATTATTTTCTAGCTGGAAAAGAAATCACAAAGGAAGCAAATGTTTATCTTCCGTATGGTTACAGCCGGGATAAAAAGTACAACGTGCTCTACCTGATGCACGGAATCGGCGGAGACGAAGCCGAGTGGGGAATGGTTGATGAGGATTCGCTGGTAAAAAGAATGATGGACAATCTGATCTATTACAAAGAAATCGAGCCGTTCATCGTGGTGACACCAAACGGACGCTCCACCGAAAACTGTGCAAGAGAAGGTTCGGATTATAACTCGTTTTATGTGTTTGGCAAAGAACTGCGTTCGGATCTGATCCCGTATATGGAAGCGCACTATTCGACCTATGCGGTGGAAGGCGATCCAAGTGCTTCAAGAATGCACAGAGCGATGGCGGGACTTTCGATGGGAGGGATGCAGACGATTAACATCGGAATCGGAGAATGTATGGATCTGTTCAGTTATTTTGGTGCATTTTCCGCAGCACCGACCAGCAATCTGGCGGAGAAGACGGCAAAAATATTAGAGGATACTCCATATACCGTTGATTATTTTTACAATATCTGCGGAACGGAGGATGAGATCGCATATGACAGCGCGGCAGCAGCTGCAAAGAATCTTCCTGCTCTATGTGATAAATTAAAGGAATCTGATAATTTCATCTGGCAGGAATTAAAAGGCATGCATGATTTTCATATCTGGTATCTTGGCTTTTTCAATTTTGCACAGATAGCTTTTAAGTAAATTGACGCGCGGTGTTATTTTACCAGTAAATGTAAAATTTCGCCGCGCGTGATTTATTTTATGTACAACGTTAAAACAAGCAGAATAAGGATTGGAAGTGTCCCAGCATGTGGGACAAAAATCACTAAAACATCACAACAAATTACACTCCTTGTTCAAAATCCAAGCCGGCAAACCCGAATTGTTTTACTGCAATTTGTCGGCTGTTCTTCTATAGTTTTTCCCTGTTTTTGTCGGCTTTGATTTTGTTACTATTAAGATGCACGAAAATCTTTTTAAGGAGGAAAATAGGAGTGGGAAAAATGTGGAAAATGGGGGCGTGCATTGCACTATCCGCGGCAATGACACTCACGAGTACAGGAGGTATGCTGCCGTCGGATTGGGGTATTGAGACGGTATATGCGGATGAGACACAGACAACAGCCAAGACGTTCACCGCGGAACAACTGGAAGTGATTTGGGGAAATGCAGAGCATAAACTTGAGGATGGACAATGGAAGCTTTCCTTTGCAAATCAATATGATCAGGTGAAATGGAAAGTGCCGGAGGCAATTGCACTTTCGGATGTGAAGTCTGTTACGTTTCATGTTGCAGATCAAAAAGGATCCGTTACTTTAAAAGTGTATAATGGTGGAGATGATGCAGAAGCCGCTAATACGCAGTATGGTTTGACAGGAAGCGAAGAATATACGATGGAACCATCTGGAGAAGGTAGTGTTGATGCAGTTGGACTTATGACAACTGACGAAACTGGATCAGGTTCGGAAGTTAGTCTGATCAGTGTAACATTTGAATTAAAAGAAGGAAGCGGAAGCCCGATTACCTATGGCGATAACATCATCAAAGACGGCGATTTCGCAAGCAACGAGGCAGCCGCTTCATGGAATGCATCAGTTGGAAATTCGAAGATCACCGTTGAGGAAGAGGAGAACGAAATCGGTGACAGCGGCTTGAAGACTTATGGTGTGATCAATCGTGATCCTGCTACCGCTACATCGGGAGACTGTTTCTCACAGGATATTACAGACGCTGTGGAACTCGGTGAAGAGTATCAGTATTCGTTCTGGGCAAAACTTTCGGACGTATACAAAGATGCACCGGAAGAACAGCGAAATGTTGATTTTGCGCCGTTTTATGTATCCGGTGGAGAAGCAACTTATCTTGGAAGTTATTCGACAGGCGTTCTTTCCGGAGAAATTACGAAAACACTTACCGCAGGAGAGTGGACGAAGTTTTCCGGTACATTCAATGTTCCGAAGACCGCGGATCAGATTGTGATCCGTATTATTGAACAGGGTACAAACTATGGACAGGGTGACTGTGTCAAGGGCGCGTACTGCGTGACCGGTGTGTCGATGAAAAAGATTACACGGCCAAAACCGGAGATTGAAAAGGACATTCCGGAATGGAAAACATCCGTTACAGAAAGTCTTGGAAATGATTCGATCGCAGGTACTGCCATCATGTTAAGTGAGATTTCAGATGATACGTTGATGGAACTTGTCGAGAAGCATTTCAATGCGGTGACATTCGGAAACGAGTTAAAGCCGGATGCACTTTTTAATTATCAGATTGATGGCAATTCAGTACCAACAAAGACCATTACATTCGAAGGAGAAGAACTTCAGGTTCCGGTTGTGAACGATGCAGGAGACAGCCTGGACTTTTCCCGCGCAGATGCGATGGCAGATAAGATCCTTGAGTGGAACAATGCCCATCCGGATCAGAAGATCCGTATCCGCGGACATGTGCTGGTATGGCATTCACAGACACAGGAATGGTTCTTCCATGAGAACTATGATATTACAAAGCCATATGTGAATAAAGAGACTATGAACCGCAGACTGGAGTGGTTTATTTCCAGTGTGTTTGATCATTATTTTGGAGAGGCTGCAAACGGAAAGTATGACGGACTCTTCTATGGATGGGATGTTGTGAATGAGGCAGTCATCGGTAACACCTATCGTACCGATAAAGTGAGTGCCGCAGAATCGCTCAGTGAGATCCGGCATGGAAATAACTCAAGCTGGTGGCATGTGTATGAGAGCAACGAGTTTATCATCAATGCTTTCAAGTATGCAAACAAATATGCACCAGCGAATGTAGAACTTTACTACAATGACTTCGGAGAGACCGACAACACCAAGTGTGAGGGTATCGTAAAACTGATCAACGATGTGAAGTCTGCAGAAGGAACCAGACTGGATGCTTTGGGGATGCAGGCACATTACAATGTGGACGGTTTCTCAGCAGCACAGTTTAAGAGTGTAGCGAAGAAGTATGCACAGGCAGCCGGCAAAGTGCAGCTGACTGAGCTGGATTTTAAGGCAAGCAGTACCTACGACGGTACAGCGGCTACAAAGGAAAGCGAATACACAAAGATGGCATACTGCCATAAGAATCTGTATGAGGCGATCAAGGCGTTAAAGGCAGAAGGAGCAAACGTATCCGGCCTTACCGTCTGGGGGGTCATTGAGCCGAATTCATGGCTGCATTCCCAGTCGAATCTCGGTGGCGGAGCAAGCGGCTCTGCACAGTGCCCACTGCTTTTTGACGGAAACTATAAGGCAAAGCCTGCTTATTGGGCTTATGTGGATGCAACGAAACTTCAGCCGGCGATTCAGAAGGTTACCATTACAGAGGCGAAGGATGGAAATATTGCAGGAGAAACCTATACGATCGATCAGGGTGCGGTACAGGCAGAATTTATCCCGGTTTGGGATGCAGACGGTCTTACCGTACAGGTAAAAGTAAAAGATACAACCGTAAATGACGCAGATGCCGTTACGGTATATGTAGATCCAAAAAATTCGGCATCGGATATCACACCACATAAGGTGACGGTTGCAAGAACAGCTGCTGCTGCGATCGCAGGCGGATATCAGGCAACCGTCAAGGTTTCGATGAAGGGTTTGAAAGTTGCACAGCAGATCAGTCTCGATGTTGTTGTAAACAATGACGGGGAGACAGGAAGCTTTAATGATCTGACCGGAAAGCAGGAGTCAAGCAGCAAGTATTATGCAGTGGCAACCATGAAGCCGGGCATCGAGAAGATCCCGTACGGAATAATTTCGATTGACGCAGATGCAGATGCCGCATGGGGCAATGCGGTAAACATCCCGCTTACGATCAACAAAGGCTCCGAGCTTCTGCCAATGCAAAGGTTCTCTGGGATGATGACAATCTCTATGTATATGCAACCGTAAAAGACGCGGTATTGGATAAAACAGGCGCTCAGACGCATGAGCAGGATTCTCTTGAAGTGTTCATCGACGAGGACAACGGCAAGACCGCTTCCTATGGAGAGGACGATAAGCAGTATCGTATCAATTATAACAATGAGCAGTCCTTCAATGGTAAAAAATGTCTGGCAGAGAATGTCAAGTCTGCAACAAAAACAATCGATGGCGGATACGTGGTTGAGGCTGCTTTCAAGTGGACGGATATCAAGCCGGCAAACGGAGCCAAGATTGGTCTGGAATTCCAGATCAACGATGCAAAAGGCGGCAAGCGTATCGGTACGTTAAGCTGGTATGATGAGACCGGAATGGGTTGGTCAGGCTCAAACGTATATGGTACGGTCGAATTAACCGGAAAGACCGGCAGCAATGGCGGCGGCTCGTCTGTAAATCCGGGAATTTCGGATACGAAGCCGGATGTGAAACCGGACGGAAAACAGGATGCGACCATTGAGACAAAGCCGGACGAATCAACCGTTGAGACATCCAAAGTGGAAATTACAGTTTCCGGCGGTAAGAAGGCTGAGGCATCGGTAACCATAACAAAGGATGTGCAGGGAAATGTGACCAGCGCAAATGCAACGGTATCGGGATCAAAGGGAACACTTACCGCAGATGTGGTAAAGCAGCTTACCGAGGCGGCAGGAACCGAAGATCTTACGATCATCGTGCAGGTTAAGAATGCGAATGGTGATGTGAAATACACGGTTTCCGTTTCCGCAAAGAATGTGAAAAATAATAAATCACTGAAGGCATTTGTTGTCAACCGTAAGACGGGTGAATATGAACTGATCAACAGCAAGACCTATAAGGCTAAGGATGGAAATCTGAATGTAAGTTTTGGAAAGAAGGGCGATTATGTACTTCTGACGACAAAGGAAGCAGCCAGAATTGAAAAAGAAATCCTTAAGACCATCGCTCCGAAGAAAACAAAGGCAACGGTTAAAAAAGGAAAAACAACGGAGTTTAAGCTTGACAGCAAGCTGAATCAGAACAATGTAAAGAAGGTAACCTACAAAACTTCCAAGAAGTCGATTGCTACCGTAAACAAGAACGGTAAGATCAAAGCAAACAGGAAAGGAACGGTAACGATCAAGGCGACCGTGACTTTAAAGAATGGAAAAACAAAAACGGTATCAATGAAGATAGCCGTTCGATAGAAAATATTGACAGGAATACAATTACTATAGTTTGTCGGTAATTATTCCATAAAAAGCCCTCGTGACGCAAGCGGGGGTTTTTTTTATAATCAAATCACAAGAAAAGCATAATCCCAAAAGAAATCAAGCAGTAATAATAAGAAGTGGCCGGAGTGGATCTTTTGAAGAGTGCATGCGCATGAGTGATATAGAAATGTATAAAGAAAAGAAAGCAAAGAAAGTAGGGAGGTAATGATTATGAACGGACCGGCAGCACCAAAGGATCCGGAGAAGAAAAGACCATATTTTTACATTATGAAGGATAAAGAAATCTTCGGAGCAAAACAGGAAGACGGAAGTGCGATTCATTTTATCTATGAGAGTGACGGAAGACTGATCAACAGCGCACAGATCGTCGGAAATATTACGGATGAGAACATGCTTCGGTTGTTGGAGACGGTGGAGGGATTCGGCAAGCTTGTACACAGTATCGGGGTGTCTGTTGAGACCGACAATCCAAAGGAGGAGATGGAGTTCATTTTCCAGATGTACGGGAAAAAGATCTCTACGGAGGCGGAACCAATCTGCGATGCAGCCTGACCGGAGACGGAATGGAACGGCGCATTTATCTGTCGGATTATACATGGACAGAGGATGATTATATTCCGGGACAGATCAAGTTCATCATGAGCGTACCGGAAAAGATGGGAAAAGCGAGCGTTCGGTTTTATCTGAACGACGGATATACGGCTCCGGAAGAGGTGGAAGAAGAAGCGGTGGATACGAAATCGGAACTGTACTGCACGATGATCGAGCGTTCTCTCATGAATCTGGGCAACACCTACCGTATCCGCAAAGCGATCGAGAAGGCGAGAGCCGGAAAAGAAGTAACGCTTGCCTATATCGGAGGTTCGATCACGCAGGGGGCGGGAGCAACACCGATCAATACCGCGTGTTATGCCTATAAGTCCTATCAGCTTTTCAAAAGCAGATTTGCGATGAGAGATAACGTTAAATTTGTGAAAGCGGGCGTTGGAGGAACCCCGTCGGAGCTTGGAATGCTCCGCTTTGACAGAGATGTGTTAAGAGACGGCGAGAAGCCGGATATCGTAGTCGTAGAATTTGCGGTCAACGATGAGGGCGACGAGACGAAGGGCGATTGCTACGAAAGCCTTGTGCGCAAGATCTTAAAGCTGGATTGGAATCCGGCGGTCGTTCTGCTTTTTTCCGTATTTGCCAATGACTGGAATCTGCAGGATCGCTTAAGTCCGGTCGCAGACTGTATGATCTGCCGATGGTCAGTATCAAGGATACCGTAGTGGAGCAGTTTACAAAGAAACCGAATGAGGGAAGGGTTCTGACAAAAAATCAGTTCTTTTACGATATGTTTCATCCGAGCAACCTCGGCCATACCATTATGGCAGACTGTTTACAGTATCTGTTTGAGCGCTGTGATTTGAGCGAACATGCAAGACTTGACGCTTTTGAGAGCGGCCTGACCGAGGAGGGAATGCTTGCACAGCAGCTGCAGATGAAGCCGGCAATCGGCAAAAGCTTTGAGCATGTACGGCTTCTGGATAAGAAAGATGTCTATGCCGGGGCTCAAATCGACGCCGGTGGCTTCTGTGCAACGGATGATCAGCTCCAGAGTGTGGAGATGGATGACCGGTTAGAATTGACACCGGAGTTTCCGTACAATTGGATGTACGATGCAACGATGCCGGAGAATGCTGTCTTTACAATCCGCATCCATTGCAAAGCGCTTGTGTTGATCTTTAAGGATTCCGGAGAAGTGGACGTTGGAAAGGCGTATGTCGATGTGGACGGTGAGCGTCGCATGACGGCGGATCCGCATATTAACAACTGGCAGCACTGCAACGCGATGATCGTGTTCAATGAGGATGAAAGCGCCGACCATACGGTACGCATTGAAGTCGCAGAAGAAGACAGAGACAAGAAGTTTACAATTTTAGGATTTGGTTACGTGTTATAAGGAGGAGTAAAATGGTTACAGTTAAGAATCCGATTTTAATGGGATTTTATCCGGACCCTTCCATTTGCAGAAAGGGAGAGGATTATTATATCGTCAATTCAAGTTTTGTGTATGCACCGGGAGTGCCGATCTTTCACAGCAGAGATCTCGCACATTGGGAGCAGATCGGTAATATTTTAGACCGTCCGTCGCAGCTTCCTGTGGCGGGAGCGGATATCTCAGATGGTATTTATGCGCCGACGATCCGCTATCATGATGGTTTGTTTTATATGATCACGACCAATGTGACGCACGGCAACAATTTTATCGTCACAGCGGAGAATCCGCAAGGACCGTGGTCCGAGCCGTATTATCTCGCGACGATGCCCCGGGCATCGATCCGAGCCTTTTTTTTCGACGATGACGGCAAATGTTATTATTGCGGAACCCGTCCGAATCCGGAGGGCGTTCGCTATAACGGGGACTGGGAGATTTGGATTCAGGAATTGGATCTTAAGACCATGAAGCTGGTCGGTGAGAGCATGGCAATCTGGAAAGGTGCGGTAAAGGGATGTATCTGGCCGGAAGGTCCGCATATTTACAAGATCGATGGTTATTATTATCTACTCCACGCAGAAGGCGGAACCGGTCCGGAACATAGTATTACGGTGGCACGCAGTAAGAAGCTGTTCCAGTGGTTTGAAGGCTGTCCGCGCAATCCGATTTTCACACACCGCAATCTCGGTATGGATTATCCGGTCATCTATGCGGGACATGGAGATCTGGTTGATGACGGCAAGGGAAACTGGTATGTTGTAATGCTTGCATCAAGACCTTGCAAAAAGCATAGCAGCATGGGGCGTGAGACTTTCCTTGCCAGGGTGATCTGGGAGAACGGCTGGCCGGTGATCGCTCCGGGAGTCGGACATCTGGAGGACGAATTTACGATCGATATGCCTGAGCATCGCTTTGCGGAAGAAATTACGAATTCCGATGTCATTCATTTCTGGGGAGAACAGCTGGATCAGCGGCTGGTGGCGATCGAGGACTGGACATCCGGAATTTATTCGCTGACCGAACGTGAGGGTGCACTTCGGATGTACCTTCGCAAAGAAAAGATTTCCGAGAGAGCAAACTGTGCATATCTTGGTGTAAGACAGAAGAGTTACCGCTTTGTCGCAGAGACCGGAATGGAATTCTATCCGGACAATGAGTCGGAGACGGCGGGACTTGTGCTTTACCAGAATAATGAAAATCATCTCCGGTTTGAAGTGGTGCGCGTGGATGGAGAAGTTTGTTTTGTGGTTACCAGCTGTATTCACGGAGATGAGCAGACGCTGGCAACAACACGGCTGGAGAAGAAAGGAAAATTAAAGATCCGCCTGCAGTGCGCAATCAGTGTGCCCGTGTCTGGATTTCGGAAGGCAAAGGATATGTATCCGTTGCGGAAAATCTGGATCTTCTTGCTTACACGACAGAGGAAGCCGGAGGCTTTGTAGGATGCACAGTCGGTGTATATGCGTCTTCCAACGGCAGTGACAGTACAAATTATGCTGATTTTGAATGGCTGACATGCCAGTCGATGGATTGATAGAAAGTGTTTAAGATGAGAAAATGAAATAATGAGTAGACAGACAAAAGAATATGCAAAGAAACTGGTTGCACAGATGACGGTTGAGGAAAAAATGAGCCAGATGCTCTATGAGTCACCGGCGATCGAGCGACTTAATATTCCGGCATATAACTGGTGGAATGAGGCTTTGCATGGTGTTGCAAGAGCCGGAGTTGCTACGGTATTTCCGCAGTCGATCGGACTTGCGGCGACATTTGATCCGGAGCTTGTCGGACAAATCGGGGATGTGGTATCGACGGAAGGCCGCGCAAAATTTAACGAGTTTTCACGGAGAGGAGATCACGGAATCTACAAAGGGTTGACGTTCTGGGCACCGAATGTCAATATTTTCCGCGATCCGAGATGGGGAAGAGGCCATGAGACATATGGCGAGGATCCGTATCTTACGGCGGAACTCGGATGCGCGTACATCAAGGGATTGCAGGGACGGATCCGGATCATCTGAAATCTGCAGCGTGCGCAAAGCATTTTGCGGTACACAGCGGTCCGGAAGCGATCCGCCATGAATTCGATGCAAAAGCGTCTAAGCATGATATGTATGACACTTATCTGTATGCGTTTAAGAGATGTGTCAAGGATGCCAAGGTTGAGGCCGTCATGGGCGCTTACAATCGCGTGAACGGAGAGCCGGCGTGTGGAAGCAAAACTCTCCTGAAGGATATTTTAAGAGATGAATTTGGTTTTGAAGGTCATGTGGTATCGGACTGCTGGGCGATTCTTGATTTCCACGAGCACCATCATGTGACAGAGAGCGTCGAGGAATCTGCGGCTATGGCAGTAAACAACGGCTGCGACCTGAACTGCGGAAGCGCCTTTTTACATTTGCAGGAAGCTTACGAGAAGGGACTTGTTTCCGAGGAGGCGATCACAAAAGCGGTGGAGCGTCTGATGGAAGTTCGTATTCGTCTGGGTATGATGAAGGATTATCCGTCCCCGTATGAAGACATTACCTATGATAAAGTAGAATGTCCGGAACATGTGAAGTTGTCTGTTGAAGCGGCAAGAAGAAGTCTTGTTCTGTTGAAAAACGAGAATGCGTTCCTGCCGTTGGATAAAAATAAGATACAGACCGTCGCAGTCATCGGTCCGAATGCGAATTCAAGAGATGCGCTGGTCGGAAACTATGTCGGAACCTCTTCCCGTTACATTACTCCACTGGAGGGAATTCAGCAGTATGTGGGGGATGATGTGCGTGTATTATATGCAGAAGGCTGTCATCTGTACAAAGACAAAGTGGAATTTCTGGCAGAGACGAAGGATCGATTCAAGGAAGCGGTCATTGCGGCGGAGCAGGCAGATGTTGTAGTTATGTGCCTTGGTCTTGACGCGACGATCGAAGGCGAGGAAGGCGATGCCAGTAATGAATATGCCAGCGGGGATAAACTGGGACTCAATCTTCCGGGACTTCAGGAAGAACTGCTCGAGACGGTTACGGCTGTCGGAAAGCCGGTTGTGCTCGTGATTTCGGCGGGAAGTGCACTCGATCTCTCATGGGCGGATGCGCATGTTGCTGCGATTATTGACAGTTTTTATCCGGGAGCGTGGCGGAAAGGCAGTCGCAGAAGCAATCTTCGGTGATTTTTCACCATCCGGAAAGCTGCCTGTCACCTTTTATCAGGGAACGGAAAATCTTCCGGAGTTTACGGATTATGATATGTCCGATCGCACATATCGTTATACGGACAAGAATGTGCTCTATCCGTTCGGTTACGGATTGCATTATGGAACGATCCGTTACGAGAATGCACAGATTTCCTGTGCGCAGTGCAGTGTGAGAGATGCCGTCGATGTGAGTGTGGATGTCATAAATGAGAGTTCCTACACGATCCATGAGAGTGTTCAGGCGTACATTCAGCATGAGGAAGCGGATGCGTATGAACCGGGATATCAGTTGAAAGGAATACAGACGGTTACATTACAGCCGAAAGAGACGAAGCGTGTGACCATATCTCTTAAGGCACGTGACTTTGCGATTATCACGCAGGAGGGAGAATGCGTTGTAAGACCGGGATCTTACCGCATCGCAATCGGAGGTCAGCAGCCGGATGCAAGAAGTGCAAAACTTACCGGAAGTGACGTGGCTGCGCTGGTGGTCCGCAGAGAGGGTGCGCAGACACCGGTTGAGTATTAGCGTGCAGAAATATCAAGAAACAATTTTAAATATAGTCTCGTATATGTTATAATGAATTTAATCGGTTGTACGAATGAGGAGCAGGTCGAAAAATCTGCTCCTTTATCGCTTTGTTGTGTGTGAATTTAGAGGGGTTGGTATGAATATCATCGAAAAGTTCATCAAGGTATTGAAAAGATATATGGATAATCTTTCTATTAAGAAAAAATTTATACAGTTATACATTTTCTGTGTTTTATTACCGCTGATCATTACGGACAGTGTCGTCTTATATATTGAAGACAGCATGGAATCGCAGCGGCAGTATCATGAGATGGCAAACGTTGCGAATGCAGTCAGCTATAATATCAGTGCACTGGTGGAGAATGCGGGAGAAATTGCCAAAAGTATGTACACCGATAGAAGGATGAATACCTTTTTGGAGAAGCAATATGAGAGCACTTCGGATTATTATGCGGAATATCAGAATTTCTTTCAGGATTCGACGTTGGAAAACGTACTCGGCATGAATCAGATCGTCTTTACCCTGTATACGGATAATCCTACCGTGGTAAAGGGTGGAAAGATTGATAATATGTCCAATCTGAAGGAAACGGCAGCGTATGAAGCGTGGAAGGAACGAGGCGAAAATGAAGGACTTTTTTTTGTATATGAGCGTAAGAGATATGCCAATTCCTATCATCGTAAGATCATCCTATTGCAGAATCTTGATTTTTTTTCCAAGAATAAGGAAAAGATGCTGCAAATCGAATTTGATTATAACAGTATGATGCGGATGCTGAGACGAATGAAGTTTGACAATGAAGTTCTTATTTGTCAAGGGGATGCGATCGTACTGAGTAACGGACCTTTCAGTGGTGTCGGTAAAAAATTTGACATGATCAGTGTACAGCAGAAGATGGGATACAAACAGACCATTACACTTCACGGAGCTAAACTTGATATTTATGTTTTAAAAGCGGATAATAGAGTGCGGAGTAAGATTGTGCGTTTTCTTCCGATTCTTGGTTTTCTGGTGATCATCAATGTGGTTCTCCCGATGGGATTTGTGCTGCTTCTCAATCATTCGTTTACAAAGAGAATCCGTGGGCTGAGCAAAGTGTTCCAGTCTGTCAACGGTGAGCATCTTGTTCAGATGGCACACGAAGACGGTAGGGATGAGATTGGAAGCATGATCCGGAATTACAATCGGATGGTCAAACGGACCAATGAACTAATCCAGACCGTATACAAGAACAAGATCAAAGAACAGGAAATCCTTGTCGGCAGGAAAAATGCAGAACTATTGGCATTGCAAAGCCAGATCAATCCGCATTTTCTGTTTAATGCGCTGGAAAGTATCCGCATGAGAAGCCTTTTGAAGGAAGAAAACGAGACGGCAGATATGGTCGAAAAACTGGCGATCATGCAAAGACAATATGTGGACTGGGGAAATGATTCGGTAGAGATTGAACAGGAACTTGAATTTGTAAAAGCGTATCTGCCTTGCAGAAATATCGTTTTGGTGACCGGCTGAATTACAATCTCGAGATTGATCCGGAATGTGCGCAGATCCGGATACCGAAACTTACAATTGTAACTTTTGTGGAGAACGCCTGTGTACATGGAATCGAAAGTAAGGCATCACCGGGATGGATTTTCGTAAGAGCTTATAAAAGGGAAGAACAATTATACATCGAGATTGAAGATACGGGAAGCGGAATTGAGGAGCAGAAGTTGTATCAGATGCAGCATGATATGCAGAATGCGGATATTGAGATGCTGAAAAACAAGAAAAGCGTGGGAATGCTCAATGCATGCCTGCGGCTTAAAATGTACACAGAAGATCATGTGTGCTTTGAAATTGAAGGCGAAGAGGGTGTGGGAACATGGATTACGATCTGCATTCCGATGGAGTATTTATCATTTGCTGAAGGCTGTGTTAATGGACCGGTGTGCAAAAGGGGGAAAGAAATATGTTAAAGGTTTTGCTTGTAGATGATGAGCCTTTTATTATTCAGGGATTAAAAGTGCTGATCGACTGGGAACAGGAAGGCTATATGATTGCAGGGACTGCATCAAATGGAAAAGAGGCATATGATTTTCTGAAAAAAGAGAGTGTAGACCTGATAATTGCAGATATTCAGATGCCAGTCATGACAGGGCTGGATCTGCAGGAAGCGATACGAAAAGAAAATCTATCGAATGCATATTTTGTCATATTAAGCGGATATGCGGATTTCGAGTATGCAAGAAGGGCGCTTCAAAATGAATGTACGGATTATATTTTAAAGCCGGTTGACCGTGATATGCTGCTGAAACTGCTTAACAGGGTATCTGCGATGCGTGATGAAGATGACCGGATGAGGCAGAAGAACAATAAAATGGAAAAGGCATATCTTGCAAGAAATCAGATTGCTTTGATCAAGGGAAAATACGATGATTCCAATCTGCAATATGTCACATCACAGATGAAATGCAAAGAAGGTGTCCGCTACGTTGAAATTCAGATGGCGGGATGTGATGCGGACGAAGATGTGACGGATCAGGAGATGCGCGAATTCCAAAGACAGATGTATGAATGCTGTACTGCATTCCTGAAAGATTATGCGGAGAATTGTGTGTTTGACGCATCGGCAGATGAAAAAATATATGATGTGGGATTGATCTTTTTTCAATATATGGCGGAAGAGGCAGGACTCGATGAAAACGCTTATCTGAACGGTTGGTGGAATATCTGGGTGAGAATCTGTCGCGCCCGGTTACGATGCTGGTCGGGAAAAAGGTGCAGGATATCAGCCTTATTGCAAGATCATACGGGAATGCCTGTATGCTTCGTTCCTTTCAGGGATTTCGAAGCAAAAAGGACATCTATTTCTACGAGGAAGAAGTGCAGGTGTCCAATGACGGTATGGTTTTGTGCAAGAAGAGTCTTGATGATTTGCTGAAGGTAGTGGAGCAGAACAATCATATGGAAATCCGGGCGGCGGTGGACCGTTTCTATGGAGAAATGAGTCAGAGAGGCCTGCGTGGGGAATCCATGACGCTTAATATTAACTATCTGCTTTTTCAGTTGATCCATCTTGCAAGCGAGCAGGATGATGAGGTCAATCAGGAAGAAATCCTGCGTCTGATTTCGGAGAGCAGCTTTGAAACAGGAACGATGCGCGGCAGTAAGACACATCTGATGCGTTTCGCCTGTGAGTACGGAGACTATCTGTCCCAGCTTCGCAAGAATGTATCCAGAGGTGTTCTCGGAAATGTAGAGAAAGAAATTAAGGAACATTATGCGGATAACCTCACACTCAAGGGGCTTAGCGAGAAATATTATGTCAACAGCGCCTATCTCGGACAACTGTTCCGAAAGAAATACGGTCAGTCGTTTAAGGATTATCTGAATAATTACCGGATGGATCAGGCTGTTGATCTTCTTCTGCATTCCGATAAGAAGATTATTCAGGTGGCGGAAGAGGTTGGATACCATGATCTGGATTATTTTGTCAACCGCTTTATTCAGGTAAAAGGATGCACACCGGCAAAATTCCGGAAGCAGATGCAGCAGTAAAATGGAATAGAAAGAGATGGAAAACAGGGTAAATTATAGTCCGGCAGAATGAACTATAGTTTACCCTGTTTTTGACTATAATTCGTCGGATTGTTTGAAATGGTAAAAAAAGTAAAATAGTTAATATAAAGAAGGAGGTACATTCTATGAAAAGAAAAAGAATGCTAAGTGCCTTGCTTGTAGTAGCGATGGCAGCAACCATGTTCGCCGGTTGCGGAAATAAAGGCGGCAGCAATTCTTCCACACAGGGTGGAAAAGCAGCAAATGATGGAGATATTAAAGAGTTTACAGCTTTCTTTGCTGTTCCGGGATCCGAGATCAACGATGATAACGAAGTTCAGCAGATCATCGCTGAGAAGACCGGCGTAAAGGTAAAAGAGACATGGCTGACAGGCCAGACGGCAGAAGAAGCAATCGGAACGCTGGTAGCCGGTGATGAATATCCGGATTTCATCTGTGGTGGAAATGGTATGCCGCAGTTATATGATGCAGGTGCATTGGTAGCATTAGATGATTACATTGACAAATATCCGAATATCAAGAACTACTTCACCGAACAGGAATGGGATCAGCTTCGTCAGGACGACGGACATATTTACTGGATTCCACAGTTCTCCAATATTAAGGGAGAAGAGAAAACCTGTACGCATAACGATGAGGCATTCTGGATTCAGGCAAGAGTTCTTGAGTGGGCTAATTATCCGGAAATCAAGACGATGGATGATTATTTCAAGCTGATTGAAGATTATAATGCAGCAAATCCTACCATGGAAGATGGAACGGAGAATATTCCATATACCATCCTTTGCGAGGATTGGAGATATTTCTGTCTTGAGAATGCTCCACAGTTCTTAGATGGTTATCCAAATGATGGTTCATGTATGGTTGATCCGGATACATTAAAGGTAATGGATTATAATACATCTGATACTGCTGTAAAGTACTTCAAGAAGTTGAACGAGGAATATCAGAAGGGTATTGTTGATCCTGAGTCATTCACACAGACTTATGATGAGTACATTGCAAAGCTTTCTTCCGGACGTGTACTTGGTATGATCGACCAGTGGTGGGATTTCGCCTACTCAGCAGGTGATGCAATTAAGTCTGCAGGACTGGATGCACAGGGATGCGATTACATTCCGGTACCTGTAACGATTGATGGACGTAAGAACCAGTGGCACAACTCCGGCGGAGTTTTAAATTCCGGTGATGGACTTGCAATCACAAAGGATTGTGATGATGTGGAAGCAGCTTTACAGTTTGTAGATGATCTTCTTTCAGAGGAAATTCACAACCTTCGTTTCTGGGGCGTTGAAGGTGAAGATTATCAGGTTGGCGACGATGGACTTTTCTATAGAACCAAGGAGCAGAGAGCAAAGGCTGCAGAGACGGATTATAAGGCATCTCACGCATGTTCTTATTCCTATTTTCCACAGTATGACGGAACCTGTGATGACGGTCTGAATGCAACAAAGCCGAGTGGACAGGCAAAAGAATTCTTTGACGGATTAAATGATGATGTCAAGAAAGCATTCAAGGCATATGGTGTTGAAACATACGTTGAGATGCTTGGAACAAACGAGGCACCTGGTCCATGGTATCCGATGTGGTCATTCTCAAACAACTTTACAACAGACACAGAGGTGGAATGGCATGGACCAAGATTGGCGAAGTTAAGCATGAGCAGCTTCCGCAGGTTGTAATGGCAAAAGACTTTGACAGTGCATGGAAAACTTATATGGATGCATACAATGCATGCAATCCGGACGCTTTCCTTAGCGAGTTGCAGGCAGAGCTTGATAAGCGGATGAAAGACGCAGCAAAATACGAATAATACATAGAGAATGAGGTTTTAGATGGGCAGATGTTGTGAAAACTCCATCTGCCGTTTAAAAAAGGAGTGAGGTCATGTCTATAGAGAGAACAAAATCAAAACAGAAAGTGAAAGAACCGAAGACGAAAATTACCTGGAAAGAGATTAAAAGACAGAAAGTATTATTGTTCTGGGCGGCAATCATGGTAGTGTATGGCGTGGTTTTCTATTACCTCCCACTTGCAGGCTGGACTATGGCGTTTCAAAACTATAAACCGAGACTTGGTATCTTTCATTCGAAATTTGTAGGATTGGATAAATTCCGGACATTATTCTCGGATATGACTTTTATCCGGGTAATCAGAAATACGTTGGCAATGGGTGTTATCAATCTGGTGGTAACATTTATTACAGCAATTGTTTTTGCAATTTTATTAAATGAAATTAAATCCAAAGGCGGTAAAAAAGTCGTTCAGACAATTTCCTATCTTCCGCATTTCCTTTCATGGATCATTGTAACCGGTATCTTACACGATATGTTATCCGGTGGCGGAATTGTGAACGAATTATTACTTAACTTCCATATTATTTCACAGCCGATCAATTTCTTTGCTCATCCGGGTTATTTCTGGCCAATCGTTGCATTTGCCAATGTCTGGAAAGAAACAGGATGGAATGCAATTATTTATTTGGCAGCAATTACTTCGATCGACCCGTCACTTTACGAAGCTGCAGCTATCGACGGTGCAGGCAGATGGGCAAAAATCAAGCATGTTACACTTCCGGGTATTAAACCAACCATTATCATTCTTCTTCTGATGAATGTAGGTAATGTACTGAACGCCGGTTTTGAAGTTCAGTATTTGTTAGGAAACGGTCTGGTTCAGAAAGTATCACAGACAATTGATATTTACGTATTAAAATGGGGAATCAGTCAGGGCGATTTCGCAATCGGAACTGCAGCCGGTATCTTCAAGAGTTTCGTAAGTATTATTCTGATCGTGATTGCAAACCAGATTGCAAAGCGTAATGGTGAAGAACAATTGTTCTAAGGAGGTTATACAATGGCAGCAAAAAAAGCGAAAAAAAAGGTGCAGATTTTTCCGATTGTCAATACGATCATTATGATCCTGTTTGTAATCATTACACTGTATCCTGTGTTAAATACATTAGCAATATCATTAAATGACGGTACGGATTCCCTTCGTGGAGGTATCTATCTGTTACCGAGAAAATTTACATGGAAGAACTACATTACGGTACTTCAGAAAGACAACCTGATCACAGGTGCTTATGTTACGGTTGCAAGAACTGTGATCGGAACAGTTCTTGCGCTGATCTCCAATGCAATCCTAGCATTTATCGTCAGCAGAAAAAGATTTATGTTTAAAAAGCAGCTCTCTTTATTCTGGGTTATCACCATGTATGTAAACGGAGGTCTGATCCCGACATTCCTGTTGTACAAGGGACTGGGACTTACCAACAGCTTCTGGTATATGTTATCCCTGGAATGGTCAGTGCGTTTAACATGCTGGTTATCCGTACTTATATGAACGGTATCCCGGACAGCTTAGAGGAGTCGGCACAGCTCGACGGTGCTGGGTATACGACGATTTTCCTGAAAATCTATTCACCGCTCTGTAAGCCGGTATATGCAACTGTTGCATTGTTTGTTGCAGTTGGTCAGTGGAATTCATGGTTTGATGCAATGTTATATAACCGTATGAACGGCAAACTGACAACATTACAGTATGAGTTGATGAAACTACTGTCATCCGTAACAAATACGAGCAGTAGTGTCGAGGCAATGAAGAATGCAGCGGGAACGGTTACACCGACATCGGTTCGTGCAGCTGCAACGATTATTACGATTCTGCCGATCATCTGTATTTATCCATTCTTACAGAAGTATTTCGTAACAGGACTTACGCTTGGTGGCGTAAAAGAATAAAACTTAAATCTTCCCTTTTTATAAGCTGTGCCGCAGAAGTGGCACAGCTTATATATTATAATGTGGTAGTGCGCGGAGTCAGGCTTGTTGTAATAAATGCCATCGGGGCATTGCAGGTGCAGCACAGAGGAGATAATGAAGGGCTTCCAGACCGTGCACAGCTAAAGGCGGCAATCTCTGAAATGAAGCAGCGTGCATAAACATAAAATACAGCTAAGACGCATAGAATATTCCAAGAAAGAAAAGCAGGAGTGTTCTGTGCGTTTTTCTGATTTATGTGAAAAAGAAGTAGTCAATGTAAAAGACTGCCGCTGCTTGGCAGCGTCCGGGATCTGGACATTGACAAGGAATGTGGGAGAATTCTGGCACTGATCGTTCCCGGACCGGGAAAATATCTGGGCTGTTTTTGCAGGGACAGCGAATTTTTATTCCATGGGCTAAAGTTATCCGGATAGGACCCGATATAATACTCGTAGAGTTTGATGAAAAAGAAATGAAACACCGGATAAAAGGATAAAAATTTGCAGATTGACAGAAAACAGGGAAATTGTGTATTATAGAAATAGTCATATATTTCCGGATTGGGATTGGATGCAGGAGGAGAAATCCTATGAAATGTCCGTATTGCAGCAGTGAAAATACAAGAGTGATTGATTCGCGTCCTGCGGATGACAATAATTCGATTCGCAGAAGAAGACTTTGCGATGATTGCGGAAAGCGTTTTACAACCTATGAAAAGGTGGAAACCATTCCCCTGATCATTATAAAAAAAGATAACAATCGTGAGCAGTACAACCGGACAAAAATCGAAAAAGGCGTATTGCTTGCATGTCACAAGCGGCCAATTTCTGCAGAACAGATCTCAAAGCTTGTGGATGATGTAGAAATCGAGATTTTTAACCGTGAAGAAAAAGAGATACCGAGTGCTTTGATCGGTGAAATTCTCATGGATAAGTTAAAGAATTTGGATCCGGTTGCCTACGTGCGTTTCGCATCGGTATACCGTGAATTCAAAGATGTAAACACATTTATGAATGAGCTGAAAAAAATGCTCGGATGAATTTGTAACCAGAGGTGCTTATGAATATTTCAGGAATGCGCCCGTATGAGGGCTTTTATGAGTACAATTCCATAAAGGCTGTTGCGCTTAGAAGCCAACAGATTGCGGCAGTGCAGAATGCCTCTGGGGATGAGGAACTTTTCGGTGGCAGTCAGCCGCAGGGACAGACACAGACGAAGCGTCCGCAGACGTACAATGCATTTGATTATGCAAAGGAGTACCAGCCGGATGAAACGTATGAACTGAAGGGTGCAGACAGTGATCTGGCAGGTCTGGATATGCAGAAAGCAATTTCCGATATGGAAAAGGATCAGGTGTTGCAGCAGTATCAGTATTTTGTGGGAACGCAGGATACCGGAGTGAAGAAGATCCCGTTGGATACCGGGATTTCTGCTTTGCGTTCCGGAGAGAATTTTTCCCTTTAGTACATAACACACAAAGGAGAGACCTATGTGCGCATTTCTATATCCGGATGAATATCTGGATTCCACTTACAGCATAGATTTTGATCAATTATATAAAGAAGGATACCGGGGAATTATATTTGATATTGATAACACCCTCGTACCACATGGAGCGCCTGCGGATGAGCGGGCGATTTCTTTGTTTACCCATTTAAAGGAACTTGGGTTTCATTGCATGCTCCTTTCGAATAATAAGGAGCCACGGGTGAAAATGTTCAACGATGCAGTGCACGTCAATTATATTTACAAGGCAGGGAAACCCAAACCGGCAGGGTATCGCAAGGCAATGGAGGTACTGGGCACGGACACATCAAATACTATTTTTGTGGGAGATCAGATTTTTACGGATGTGTGTGGGGCAAATCTGGCAGGAATCCGGACAATTCTTGTAAAACCGATCCACCCGAAAGAAGAAATCCAGATCGTGTTAAAGCGCCGGCTGGAGGCGATTGTGCTTTTATGTTACCGTCTGCACCGTAAAATCGTAAAACCAAAGTACCCATCTGCTGCAAAAAAGGAGGATTCATCCATTTTGTAGGATAAATTTTCTTTTTGCAGAATTTTCTATGCGTGACCGTACACAGCCGGTCGTTTTCTATTTGACGAAAGTTCGTTGAAGCAGTAAGATAAAAGAAGTGCAAAAAACGAAAAGGAGAGTTGTGATGAAAGTCGGGATTGGAAATGATCATGCAGCAGTAGAACTGAAAATGCAGATCAAAGAATTTATTGAGAGCATGGGACATGAGGTCGTAAATTATGGGGTGGATACCGCAGAAAGCTGTAATTATCCGGAGATCGGAGAGAAAGTAGGACGTGCAGTGGCTGACGGAGAAGTGGATTGTGCAGTTTTGATCTGTGGAACGGGTGTCGGAATTTCCATTGCTGCCAATAAAGTAAACGGAGTACGTGCAGCTGTCTGTTCGGATGTGACAACCGCACATCTGGTAAAAGAGCACAACGATGCAAATATCATCGCGTTTGGTGCAAGAATTGTCGGAGTGGAGCTGGCAAAGGATATTGTGAAGGCTTATCTGAATGCGGAATTTCTTGGTGGACGTCATGCGACACGCGTGGCTATGCTTGCGGACATCGAAAAACGGAACAAATAAAATACTTGAAAAGTATTCCATTTTATAGTAAAATTGTAAGTCGAGAGACTTTATACTCGTAATTTAAGGAGGAAGATCGAATGATTTCAGCAGGAGATTTCAGAAATGGTGTTACCATCGAACTTGAAGGTAACATTTATCAGATTATCGAATTTCAGCATGTAAAGCCAGGTAAGGGTGCAGCATTCGTTAGAACAAAATTAAAAAATATCGTCAGTGGTGGTGTAGTAGAAAAGACATTCCGTCCGACAGAGAAGTGTCCGACTGCTCACATTGATCGTAAGGACATGCAGTATCTGTATTCTGATGATGATTTCTATCATTTCATGGATGTAGAGACTTATGACCAGATTGACCTGACAAAGGACAGTGTCGGTGATGCACTGAAGTTTGTTAAGGAGAACGAGATGGTTAAGATCTGTTCTCACAAGGGCAATGTATTTGCAGTAGAGCCACCTCTTTTCGTAGAGCTTGAGATTACAGAGACAGAGCCGGGATTCAAGGGAGATACCGCTACAGGTGCTACCAAGCCTGCTACTGTTGAGACAGGTGCAAACGTAAACGTTCCTCTGTTCGTAGAGCAGGGAGACAAGATCAAGATTGATACCAGAACAGGTGAGTATCTGTCCCGTGTATAATCGCACCTTATAATAGAAAAGTCTTGATAAAGAAACGCCGGTTCCGGCAGAGTGATCTGTGGAAACCGGCGTTTTTTCTGCCTGAGGGAGATCAAAAAGTGAGGAATCATCCGGCACGGGAATAAGGAATAAGCAAAAGAATGTCTGCAATCGCAGCAAATACATAGGACAGCAGCATCCCCCACAGATATGCATCGATTCCGTACTGTGGGACGAGAAACAGAATCATGCAGATCCTGATCATGCATGCCAGCAGTGTGACAAATAAAACCTGCCGGGCATTGCCGAGTCCGTGCAGAATACTGTTCAGCAGACTGGTGACATACAGCAGGGGACAAAGCCAGGAGAGCTGGCAGATAAAATTGCCGGCCAGCGTATTGTGAAACAGAACTTCGCCCATCCGGTCACCGAAAACCAGAAACAGAATCGTAAAAACAAAGCCAAGAAGCAGTCCCGTACAGGATTGCTTTTTTTATCGTTCGCGCAATCTGTGCGTGGTTGTGTGCACTGTGGGCTTCCGAGACAGCTGGAAGTAAAAGGACGGAAAAGGAATTGGTCAGTACACTGGGAAACAGAATGATGGACATGGTCATACCGGTCAGGATACCAAAAATACTCAGGGCATCCGAAGCACTGTAACCAAATGCCTGAAGTTTTTGCGGGATCAGAAGATTCTCCAGGCTGTTGAAAAGAGCTGTCGTCACCCGGTTGATGGTAAGTGGAACCGCCATGGAAGCAAACAGTTTGCCCATCGTTTTCCACTGACCGGAAAGGGTGTGGTAGGAGTGTCCGGGAAGCCGTTTTTCCAAAGACATGGCAATCAGACTGGTGATAAGACCGGAACATTCCCCGGCCACAAGACCGGCAACCGCGTGGAACGCCGTCAGCTCCATGCCTTTTTCCAGCGTGTACTGATAGATCAGCCATACACTTCCCACGCGTGCAAGCTGTTCCACCAGCTGACAGAACGAAGGAATTCCTGCCCGCTTTTTTCCATAGTAATAACCGTTGATACAGGCGTGGATGCAGCAGGGAAGCATGGAAAAGCTAAGGAGCGAAAGGAGGGGAGCGCAGCGGAGCTCTCCGAGAAAATGCAGGGCGATCCAGTCTGCCTGTGTGTAAAGAAAAATACCGACGATTACAGAGGCTGTGCAGGAGATGACCAGACCGAGCAGCAGATATCCGCGTGCAGTTATTTCTCCCTGCGATGTTCCTGCGTTTTTGCCGCAGGCATCGCCGACAAATTTGGAAATGGATGTCTGGATGGAGGAGGCAGTCAGGGCGAAACACATTGCAAAAACGGGTGCAATCAGCTGATAGATTCCGAGCGCTTCTGCACCAATTGTCTGTGCCAGGAATATCCTATAGAAGAAGCCGATGATACGGCTGGCAATACCGGAAGCCGTCATCAGAAGGGTGCCGGTAATCAGAGGATTTTTTAGGAATCGGGAAATGTTCAATGGGAACTCCAAATGGAAAACTTGATAACTATTGTATGAGGGGATGGTGCAGAATATGAGCTGTAAAATCTATATGGATCATGCGGCCACAACCGAAATGCTTCCGCAGGTGCGCAAGGCTATGGAGCCGTATCTCATGGAAGAATATGGAAACGCCTCCACATCTTACGAAATGGGGCGCCGCACACGGGAGGCATTAGAAGGGGCAAGAGAACAGATTGCCATGCTGATTAAGGCAAAGCCGGAGGAGATTTTTTTACATCCGGGGGGAGCGAATCGGATAACTGGGTAATCAAAAATGTGGCGGCGGAGAAAAAGGAAAAAGGGAAACATGTGATCACAAGCAAAATCGAACATCATGCGGTGCTGCGCTCATGTGAATATCTGGAGAAACTGGGATATGAACTGACTTATCTGGATGTCGATGCATACGGTGTGATTGATCTGGCACAGTTGCGGGAGGTATTGCGGGAAGATACCACATTGGTTTCCGTTATGACGGGAAATAACGAGATTGGAACGATCGAACCGCTGGATGCGGTTGCATCCATGCTGCGGGGGACGGGAACATTATTTCACACCGATGCGGTGCAGGCCATCGGGCAGATTCCGCTTTCCATGAACCAGCTTCCGGTGGATTATCTGAGTGCAAGTGCACATAAATTCCACGGTCCGAAAGGGGTTGGCTTTTTGTTTGTGAGAAAAGATCGGGATCTGCCGTCGTATATTCACGGAGGCAGTCAGGAAAACGGCAAACGGGCAGGAACCGAGAATGTGGCAGGAATTGTGGGGATGGCAAAGGCACTTGAAATTGCAGTGGAAGAGATGCAGGTCGTGCGTCCGCGGATTGTGCGGCTGCGTAATTATTTTGTGGAACGGGTATTACGGGAGATTCCGCAGGGAAGGTTAAATGGGCATCCGCATAAGCGCCTGCCGGGAAATGTGAATTTCAGTTTTGAGGGGATTGATGCGACATCCCTTCTGGTGCTTCTCGAAGAAGACGGAATCTGTGCTTCCGCAGGATCTGCGTGCAATACCGGACAGACACGGATCTCCCATGTGATTGAAGCCATACACGTACCAAAAAATTATGCACCAGGCAGTGTACGTTTTACCATGGGAAGGGAGACCGACCGCCGGCAGGTTGATGCAGTCATTGCATCTTTAAAGAAAAATATCGGGTTGTTGCGCGGTGAGTGAAATTATAGGATAAAATGTTCGATGGCCGCTGCCACCCCGTCCTTGGTATTCGTTGTGGTGACGTAATCTGCCCGGGCTTTGACGGCATCAGTGGCATTTCCCATTGCCACACCGATACCGGCAGCCTCAATGATGGCAAGATCATTTTCGGTGTCACCGATTGCATGGTGGCATCCGGATTGACACCGAGAATTTCGGCAAGTTTTCGTAAGCCAACGCCCTTGTTTGCATCTGCACGCGTGAATTCCAGGTTGTTGTATCCGCCGCAGACGGTAGTAATTGACGGATTGGACACGAGAAATTTGCGGACGGTTTCGCGGTCAATGAGTGTTCCATCGGCTGCTGGATAGAAATTCAGAGTCATTTTCTGGACCTTTAACTGATTTTCATGGATAAACTGCAGGATATTGTCCAGCCGTGTGCGTGTGGTGATAATATAGTTTTTGATCGAAGAAGGCACGGTCAGTTTTTGTGCTGTTTCTACGCACTGGATCGGGGTGTAGCCTTTTCCGCCGATAAATGCATCCATATGGATATCACGTGTGAGAAGGAAGTTTAAAATCGGGGTGACCAGCTCTTCATCCATGGCATTTTCATACAGGCATTTTCCGGTGGAAATCTCATAGATTCCGCTGCCGTTTGCGGTGATGGCATAGTTGATCCCGGTGCCTTTGATCTGGTCAAACGGGATTCCCTCAAATGGGCGGCCGGTGGAGATTACGACATGGATGCCTTTGTCTGTAATGCTGCGGATTGCCGTAAGATTGCGTTTGCTGATGCGGCTGCTGTTGTCAAACAGCGTACCGTCGAGATCCAGTGCAACTAATTTTATGTCTTTCATGATAGATTCTCACTTTCTTTTTTTTCTGTGATAAGGTATGATATTGTTACGCATGACGTAGAAATAATCTGTGGTATTATTATAAATAGAACGAAACGAAACTGCAAGTGAGGAATGCAAAATGACAAAGACAGAATTTGCCGGATTTATCAGGGAACATGGTCCGGTTATTTTAGATGGTGCAACGGGAACGAATCTGATGGAGGCAGGTATGCCGATTGGAGTGTGTCCGGAAAGCTGGGTGCTGGAAAATCCGCAGGTACTGCTCGATCTGCAGAGGCGGTATGTAGAAGCCGGCAGCCATATCGTATATGCCTCCACGTTTACCGGAAACCGGATCAAACTGGAAGAATATGGTCTGCAGGAGAGGCTGGAAGAAATCAACACGCAGCTGGTAGCACTTTCCCGGCAGGCGGTGGGCGATCAGGCACTGGTTGCAGGTGACATGACGATGACCGGCCAGCAGCTGTTTCCGATGGGAGAGCTGTTGTTTGAAGAACTGGTGGACGTATACAAGGAACAGGCATCGGTGCTGGCAAAAGCAGGGGTGGATCTGTTTGTGGTAGAAACCATGATGAGTCTGCAGGAATGTCGTGCGGCAGTGATTGCGATCCGGGAAGTCTGTGATCTTCCAATCATGGTGACACTTACCTACAACGAAGACGGACGGACATTATTTGGAACACCTCCGGAGACGGCTGTGGTCGTACTGCAGTCTCTGGGCGTGGATGCGATCGGTGTAAACTGTTCTACCGGTCCGATGGAGATGGTACCTCTGGTGCAAAGGATGGCAGAATATGCTACGATTCCGCTCATTGCAAAGCCAAACGCCGGACTCCCGGAACTCGAGGGAAAGAAAACGGTGTACCGCATGACACCGGAAGAATTTGCCGGGGCAGGTGTGGCACTGGTAAAAGCGGGAGCAGCCATTGTAGGTGGATGCTGCGGTACAACGGAAAAGCATATCAAGGCACTTTCGGATGCAACGCGGGGGATGGAACTTCACAGGCCGCTTGCATCGCATCGCAGGATTCTTGCGTCTGAGCGCAAAAATGTAGAAGTTGGTCTGGATGGCAATTTCCTGGTGGTCGGGGAACGGATCAATCCGACCGGAAAGAAAAAACTGCAGGCCCAGCTGCGCGAAGGAAAACTGGATCTTGTGCGTGAGATGGCAATGGCGCAGGAGGAAAACGGGGCAGCCATCCTTGACATCAATATGGGAATGAACGGCATTGACGAAAAAGAAATGATGAAGCAGGTGATCTATGAAGTTGCGGCGACGGTAGATTGTCCGCTTTGCCTCGATACCAGCCATATTGATGTTATGGAAGAGGCACTGCGTGTCTATCCGGGAAGAGCACTGATCAACTCCGTTTCCCTTGAGACAGAAAAAATCGAGCATATGCTTCCGCTGGCAAAAAAGTACGGGGCTATGTTTGTCCTGCTTCCGCTTTCCGATGAGGACTGCCAAAGGATGCCAAAGAAAAGCATGAGATTATCGATACCGTATATGACCGTGCCATGGAGCTGGGAATGGCACACGAGGATATTGTCGTGGATGGCTGGTTGCCACAATCGGAGCCAATCCAGAGGCTGCGAAAGAATGTTATGATACCATCTCTTATTGTAAGGATATCAGGAAGCTTCCGACGATCTGTGGTCTGTCGAATATTTCGTTTGGCCTGCCGGAGCGGAGTTTTGTCAATACGGCATTTCTTACCATGGCCATCTGCCGGGGGCTTACCATGGCGATTGCCAATCCGTCGCAGGAACTTTTGATGAATGCCGCATTTGCTTCGGACATGCTGCTGCACCGTCCGGACAGTGACATCCGCTACATCGAGCGTATGAATAAACTGGCAGAGGAAAAGGCAAAATATGAGACGGTTGTTGTGAAAAAAGAAGGTGCTGCGGGTGGCACGGCATCTGTGGAAGAAAAAGCAGATCCTGTTACGACAGCGGTTTTAAAAGGAAATAAAGGAAGCATTATAGATGAAGTGAAAAAGGCAATTGCAGACGGCGCAAAGCCGGAGGAGATCATCAATGACCAGCTGATTGCAGCCATCAATAAAGTCGGGGAATTTTTTGAACAGAAAAAATATTTCCTGCCGCAGCTGATTGCCAGTGCAAATACCATGAAACTTGCCATTGATTATCTCGAGCCGATGCTGGAGAAGAAGAACGATGGACAGGAGATGCCGACGCTTGTCATTGCAACGGTAGAGGGGGATATCCATGATATCGGAAAAAATCTTGTCGTACTGATGCTGAAAAATTATGGCTACAACGTGATTGATATGGGAAAAGATGTGCCGTGTGAAGATATCGTGGATACCGCGATTCGTGAAAATGCTGCGATTATCGGGCTGTCCGCGCTGATGACTACCACGATGATGCGTATGCAGGATGTTGTGGAGCTTTGTAAGGAGAAAGGCTGCAAGAGCAAGGTGATCATTGGAGGAGCCTGCATCACACAGAGTTTTGCAGATGAGATCGGAGCCGATGGGTATTCAAAGGATGCCGCGGAGTGTGTGCGCCTGGTAGAGCGGCTGCTTGCATAGCATGTGTGGGACAATCCTGCATGGAAATTTGTTTGGAATAGTTACAACAAATACA
>ENA-OQHY01000098-OQHY01000098.1-human-gut-metagenome-genome-assembly--contig:-NODE-98-length-47493-cov-2.468817_pt1 | contig 47493 bp, 67 predicted proteins | sample MGYA00242570_ERZ504733 | MGnify/ENA primary metagenome ERZ504733 (study PRJEB26092, sample SAMD00036219) | human gut metagenome | host: Homo sapiens | study: EMG produced TPA metagenomics assembly of... | reverse complement strand
GCTTGCCGAGTAAAATCGCGAGGCCATTCATTGCCTGCCGTGCCTGGGCCTGATACTGAGGAAGCTGCGCTTCGAGGTTCCCCAACTGGCACGCGCATTTTCAACGTCCATCTGCGGTGGACAGCCGCCCCGCTGGCGGCTTTCGGTGAGTTCCAGGGTTTGTTGCGCGCTCTTAATCTGGGTGTTCAGCGTGGCAATGATGCTCTGCGCACCCCGCAGCTGCAGCCATGCGCGCGCCACTTCCGCCTCCAGCGACACCAGCGCGTCGTTACGCTGCTCTATCGCCGCTTTCTGCTGCGCTTCGGCAGCCTCTACCTGTCGGCGCACCTTGCCCCACAGGTCGATTTCCCACTGCGCATCGAAGCTCCCCTGGTAAAGATTGAGCGGCTGCGTCAGCGGCCCTAGCGCGCCCCTGAGTTCAGGATCCACGTTATCAAGCTGGTCGTACACGCCGTGGGATTTCAGCTCTCCCTCCAGCCCAAGCTGCTGGCGCGTGGCCTGCAGATTACCGTTTACGGAAGGGTAAAACGCCCCACCCGCCTGGTTAATCTGTTCGCGCGCCCCGGCAATACGCAATACCGTCTGCTGCAGGGATAAATTTCCCGCGATCGCGCGCTCTATCAGGCTGTCCAGCTGCGGCGAACCGAAGGTTTTCCACCAGCGTGGGTTGGTTGCCGTCGAGGCCGTTTTTGACTTCACGCCGCTGTCACCCGGGTCGTTCCAGTGTGTCGGGGTCTGCGACGCCGGCGGCTGGTAATCCGGCCCCACGGCACAGCCTGCCAGCAGCATGATCATCAGGGGGGTTAAACGTCTGTGTATCATCAATGTGCTCCTGCACTCCCCTCGCTCTTAACCGGCGAGAGCAACAAACAAAACGGAATCAGTAACATGGCTACCACGCTCAGAATGGTGAACACGTCGATATACGCCAGGAAGCGCGACTGCTCGATCATGGTCTGGTACATGCGCCCGGTGGCGATACCGGTAGGGTCCCCGACCTGAGTGGTGAAGTTCTGGATCGCCTGTGCGCTTTCGCGTATCGCCAGCTGGAACTGTTCATTAAACGGTGACGCGTGATAGGCAGATGCGCGCTGTGCGCCTGGGAACGTTCGGTAATGGCCGCCGTAGAAAGCGAGATGCCAATTGAGCCCGCCACGTTGCGGAACATGGTAAACAGCGCCGCCGCATCGGCGTTCAGCCGCCTCGGTATCGAAATAAAAGCAATGGTGGTGAGAGGAACAAACAGGAACCCAAGCCCTATCGACTGGGCGCTGCGGAACAGCACCAGCGTTTCGAAATCGATATCCGGGGTCAGCGTACGTGACCAGAAGAACGACACCGCCAGGCAGGTAAAACCGAAAGCGATAATCCAGCGCGTCTGCACCACCGGCATCAGCTTCAGCACCAGCGGGATAGTCAATACGATCAACACGGCGCCCGGCGAAAGCACCAGCCGGACCAGGTGGCGGTATAGCCAGGTCCTGCTGTGCAAGCTGCGGAATCACCACCGAACTGCCGTACAGAATCATCGCCATGCCCGCCATCAGCAGGCTGGAGATGGCGAAGTTGCGATCTTTCATGCAGTGCAGATCTACCACCGGTTTTTGGCATACATCAGCCAGTAAATCGCTCCAATAATGCCGATGAGCGTCAGCACGGCGAAGGTGCGAATAAGTTCGAATAAAACCAGTCCTCATCTTCTCCCCGGTCGAGCATCACCTGCAGGCAGCCCAGCCCCAGCGCGATCAGGCCGATCCCCGTCCAGTCGATAGACAGCTTCTCTTTCGATTTGCTTTCCCATGGCGGGTCTTCCAGCAGCTGGTAGATCGCCAACACCGTTACAATCCCCACCGGAATGTTGATGAAGAAAACCCAGCGCCAGGAGTAGTTATCGGTGATCCAGCCGCCCAGCGTCGGGCCAAGTACCGGCGCAACGATGATGGCGATTGACGACAGACCAAACGCTTTACCCCGGTCCTCGGGTTTAAAGTAGTCGAGCAGCACCGACTGCTGCGTGGCTGCAGCCCCCCGCCGAAAAAGCCCTGCATTACGCGAAAGAGAATGATTTGCCACAGCTCGGTGGCGATCCCGCACAGGAACGAACAGACGGTGAACATCACGATGCAGATGAGGAAGAACTGCTTGCGGCCAAAAACCCGGCTCAGGAAAGCCGATATCGGCAGCACTATGCCGTTTGCCACCAGGTAGCTGGTCAATACCCAGGTGGATTCGTCGTAGCTGGACGAGAGCGACCCGGCCACATGCGGGAGTGCCACGTTAACGATAGTGGTGTCGAGGATTTCCATAAACACCGCCAGCGTGACCACAATCGCCACCGCCCACGGATTACTGGCGGGTCGCCAGTTGTCGTGGCTGTGATCCGTCATTCCACTGTCACCTTCGGTGCAACCGACAGCCCAAGCGGCAACGGTTTGTTGGGATCCAGCCCTTTATCAATCACGATCTTCACCGGCACGCGCTGAACGATTTTGACAAAGTTACCGGTAGCGTTTTCCGACGGGAAGGCGGAGAAGCGCGAGCCGCTGCCCTGTTGAATACTGTCGACATGGCCTTCGAGCGCCATATCCGGCCAGGCATCTACGGACACCTCGACCTTATCGCCCGGCTTCATGCGTTCGAGCTGCGACTCTTTAAAGTTCGCCACCACCCACACATTCGGAGAGACCAGTGAAAACAGCGCGGTACCCGCCTGCACCAGGGTGCCGGGCTGGACGTTGCGTTTAGTGACAAAACCGTCAAACGGGGCGCGGACTTCGGTGTAAGAGAGGTTCAGCGTCGCGGTTTCCAGCTGCGCTTTGGCCTGATCGACCTGGCGCTGACGCGCTTCCACATTGGTTTCCTGCTGGCGGATCTGCAGCTGTACCTGCTCCGCCACTTCAAGCTGCGCCTGCGCACTTGCCAGGCCCGCCTGGGCACTGCGCAGCTGGGCATTGGCGGTATCAATACTTTGCTGGGTGGTCGCTCGCGGGTCAACGCCTCGCTGGCGGCGATACTCCGCCTGCGCATTGGCAGATCGGCCTGCGCTTTAATCACCTGCGCTTTGGCTTCATCACGCTGAGCGGGATACTGGACTTTTGACAGCGCCAGCTGCGCCTGAGCCTGATGCAGCTGGGCTATCGCCAGCCCAAGCTGGGCCTGCGCCTGATCGCGCTGGGCGGTGGTATCACGCGGATCGATAACCACCAGCAGGTCGCCCTTTTTCACCCGCTGGTTATCGCGCACACGCAGCTCGGTGACATAGCCTGCCGTTTTCGGGGCAATCGTCACCACATCACCGTCGGTAAAGGCGTCGTCAGTGGTCTCTTCGTTACGGGTTAAAAACCACCAGACCAGCGCCACGATAACCATCACCACCACGACAATGCCAAGGATGATTAACGGTTTTTTGCCCGGGCGCTTACGCTGTTTAGTGTTGTTTTCCTGCTCGTCAGCAGGCAGGTTTTGATCTTCAGCCATAGGTCAGCAACAGTCCTGTCAGTGAGCGGCATCACACTATGCCGTTCACTAAAGCTAGGACGTTGCTATACGTTTGCCAGGAAAAACTGACAAATTGCGCACTATATGAGAAGGAAAATTCCGAAACCGATCGCCGCGGCCCAAATCAGCATCGGGATCGACCAGACATGGAAACGCCACCAGATACGACGATCGTTAGCCATACGCAGGGCAATCAGGTTAGCAAGCGAACCGGGCAGCAGCCCAAACCCGCCGATATTCACCGCCCACGCCAGCAGCGTGTCAGGGGGAACGTAGTTGAGGAGTAAAATGGTGGAAGGCACGTTGCTGATGAACTGTGACAGACCAATCGCCGTGAGCCACAATCCCGGCTGCGACAGGCCGCTGACGCTGTGCAGAACGTGTTGCAGTACCGGAAGCTGGATAAGCAGATGCACATCAATAAACATCACCATAAAGACCAGCAATAACGTCCAGTCCACGCTGATCAGCACGCGCCGCGCCAGGAATAAAAAACCGGCGGCGACGAGCAGTACGCCCGCCAGTTCATACTTCAGTTCCAGCGCGAACAGGAAAACGATGTACAGCGCCAGACAACTCCACACCAGACGCGGCTGCCACTGCGGGCCCGTGGTACCGCTGTGGTACTGCAGTTTTTTAACCGGGAACGCGAACCAGCAGACCGCCAGCAGCGACACCATCATCACCAGCGCCAGCGGAGCCATCTGCCAGGTAAAAGCGGCAAACGACAGCCCGGAGCGTCCCCACAGGAGAATATTTTGTGGGTTGCCGATAGGGGTCAGAAGCGAACCGGCGTTAACGGCCAACGCCTCGAAAATGATCAGCCGGCTAACCGGGATCTCGCAGAGCTTACGCAATGTGAGCGTGAGTGGCACGATGATAAACAGCGCCACGTCGTTGGTCAGAAACGTCGACAGCACCGCAGCAGAGAACACCATAAACAGCGCCAGACGGCGTTCAGTGGCAAAGCGGCGCACCATTTTACGTCCCAGGACGTCAAAATAGCCGCTCAACTCTACCCCTTTGGTGAGCATCATCAGGCCACTGAGGGTAATGATGGTGCGCCAGTCAATCACCGCAGGCCAGGTGTGTGGCGCAAACGGCACAAAGATGCTCAGTACTGCGCCAATGATGAATAAGAGATGGAAGAAACGATCGCGTGCCAGGGCCTGCAGTCCGGGGATGTTCATTCAGCGGAGGGACCATATTTAAGGGTAAATTCGCGAAACTTAACCAGCGTCTCTTCGCTGACGTGGTGTTCCATTCCTTCCGCGTCCCGGCGGGCAATTTCCGGGCTTACGCCCAGCACCAGTAAGAAGTTTTCGACGAGCTGGTGGCGCTCGCGACTCTCCTGGGCAAGTTTCTCCCTTCCGGCGTCAGAAAGACGCCGCGCCAGGGGATCATTTCAATCAGGCCCACGGAGCCAGACGTTTTAACATTTTTGCCACTGTCGGTTGGGAAACGCCCAGCCGTGCAGCCATATCCACCTGGCGCGCCTCCCCGACCTCGCGAATCAAATCGGAAATCAGTTCAACATAGTCATCAATCAGCTCACGACGGTGCGCTTCACGTACCTGGCGAAAACCTTCGACATGTTCTTCAACATTCACCAGTTGCGTCGTTTTTCTGATTGTTGGCTTACCTGCGCGACGGTTCATTGTACTTCCTCAGTGGGGTGACGCTTCCAGCGCCCGGTATCGAGAGCGCACATTGTAAACCATCCCTCTACAAGCACAAAAAATTAACGAAATAGCCATAGCTATACAATATAGCCTGTGCTATATCTGTATGTAATGCAGTCACCCTTCACGGATCGAAGGGATCAAAAATCAGGAGGTCTCATGAACGAATTCAAGAGGTGTATGAACGTGTTTACCCACTCTCCCTTTAAAGTACGCCTGATGCTGTTGAACATGCTGTGCGATATGTTTAACAACAAACCCCCGCATCAGACGACAAACCTTCCCACTAAGCGGCGTTGCGGTACGCCGCTTCATTTTTCCGTCACAAACCCTCTGTATACTGCTTTCAGCCGCCCTATTCCCGATCTTTTTTACGGATTTGCAATACCCTTCGCAAAACATCTGCTTAGCAACTGTTGCTATTATTTAGCGCTCGCACTATCTTCTTGCAGCCCTGCACAATTTGCGGCTCGCTGAAGCGGACCCTCATTCCCTCTCCACGCACTGTCAGGCAGGTTATGACCCTTGACGCCAGGGTGAGCACATGGCGTTTTTATCCATGATAGTGACCTATGAATTAACCCTGATAGACACCGTTGTTACCCGTAGCCGGGCCCTAAGCCGTGGACGGGATTTTACTTTTTGCAGTCATTACTGATTAACTTTGCGCTGGGCTATCCCTTTAGCCTGCTCTATGCCGTGGCCTTTACCTGCATATTGCATGTGCTGTGGCGAACGGCTCCGCGTGCGCAAAAACGTTAGTCGGAATCTGTTCTCTGGTCGCTGCACTCTATTTCCCGTTTGGTCAGGCTTACGGCTCGCCGAACTTTAATACCCTGCTGGCGCTGCACTCGACCAATATGGAAGAGTCGACAGAGATCCTGACGATCTTCCCCTGGTACAGCTACGTGGTCGGCCTCTTTATCTTTGCCCTTGGCGTGATAGCCGTTCGCCGTAAAGCGGAAGAGAAAAAAACGTGGGGAAAAATTGAGCACCTGTGCCTGGCGTTCAGCGTGGTGGCGTTCTTTGTCGCACCAGTACAAAACCTGGCCTGGGGCGGGGTTTTCAAGCTGAAGGATACCGGCTATCCGGTGTTCCGTTTTGTGAAAGACGTCGTCGTTAATAATAAAGAGGTGCTCGACGAACAGGCACGTATGCTGAGCTTTCAAATATGAAAGACACCTGGAACGTGCTGGCCGTGAAGCCCAAATATCACACCTATGTGGTGGTGATTGGTGAAAGTGCACGTCGCGAGCCATGGGAGCCTTTGGCGGACACTGGGACAATACGCCGTTCGCCAGTTCGGTCAAAGGCACCCTGTTTACCGATTATGTTGCGGCCAGCGGCTCAACGCAGAAATCTCTCGGCCTGACGCTGAACCGGGGTGGTCGACGACAAACCCCAGTTTCAGGATAACTTTGTTACCCTGGCGAACCGCGCAGGTTTCCAGACCTGGTGGTTCTCCAATCAGGGGCAAATTGGCGAATACGATACGGCCATTGCCAGTATCGCCAGACGCGCCGACGAAGTGCAGTTCCTGAAGAACGGTGATTTTGAAGCGGACAAGAATACGAAAGATGAAGCGTTGCTGAAAATGACGGCGCAGGTCTTTGCCTCTCCGCGTACCCAGCCGCAGCTGATTGTTCTGCACCTGATGGGGTCTCACCCGCAGGCCTGCGATCGGACCGGCGGTAAATACGCAGAGTTGTGCAGTCCAAGGAGACCTCATGCTATCTCTACACCATGACGCAAACCGACGACCTGCTGAGCAAACTGTACGATCAGTTACGCAATACGGGTGACAGTTTCTCGATGGTCTACTTCTCGGATCACGGGCTGGCGTTTAAAGAGCGCGGAAAAGAGGTGCAGTATCTGGCGCACGACGACAAGTTCCAGCAGAACTTCCAGGTACCGTTTATGGTTGTGTCGAGTGATGATAAAACGCATCGCATTATTAAAGCGCGGCGTTCGGCCAATGATTTCCTGACCTTCTTCTCGCAGTGGACGGGGATTTCGGCACAGCAGATAAAAAATGCGTACCCGTTTGTCTCTAACAAGAAGGCTCCCCCAGTTTACATTACCAACTTCAAGTTACAGAAAGTTGACTATAACCATCTGGGAACCGATATCTTCGATATTAAGAGTAAATAATCCGGGCAATCTGCTACCCTCTCCTGCAAGGCGAGGGATTAACGTAAAAAAAAATCCGCCACATTGGGCGGATTTTTACTGGCTCACCGAAGTGATTAGAAGCGGTAACCTACGCCCGCGATCCAGGTGCCAACGTCAACGTTGCGGATACGGCTCTGCTCATAAGAGAAGTCCAGAGCGACGTCCTGGATTGGGTTGAACTGCAGACCCGCGCCATAGGAGAAGCCGTAGTCGCTGTTGCTTGCAGTGCGGTTCAGACCCTGGTTTTCGGTCTGCTGGAATTTACCGTAGCCAACACCTACAACACCGTAGATGCTTGCCCAGTCGTTCAGACGGTAAGCTGGACCAGCGGTGATGCCGTAGTACTGGCCTTTGTTGTATGCGCCGTTTTCAGAACGATCTTTCTCGGTGTAGGTGAAAGAACCGATCACGCCCAGTGGGTTGTTATCCTGCTCGTAACGATACTTCAGGTTGAAACCGTTAGCTTTGTTCATCACGCCCTGCATATCGCTCTGAGCGTAACCACCAGTTACAGTAGAAGTAGCAGCTACAGCGGTACCTGCGGAAACAGCCAGTACAGCGGCCAGTGCTGAAAGACATGCAATTTTTTTCATAACCACCTCAAATGTGCTTCAAGTAAGTCCGTAAGTTTTAAATATATCAAAAAATTTGCGAAACTCTTTGTGATTCGTGATGTCTAACTGAACCTTTCCTGTAACAGAACGTTTCCAGCGTCAGCTATCTCATTCAAATCACATACAATTTTCGCTATAAAACGCTCATACTGCGCGTCTGCGCCGTTACATTCATCCAGATTATTCCTAATCTGACAGGCGATAAATCCACCAGCGCTTAACCATTTTACGGAATTTACACGTTTTTTTCAACGGTCTCTCAACCGTTGCAGCTTATTTCCTTTACACTGCAACCTTTACTTCATTTGACATAAGTTGACAGGAGAAAGGATGCCTGGGTTATCCCGCTCGTCGTCGGTCTGGTTGCCGGTTGTCGTCATACTCATCGCCATGTTGTCCATTCAAAGCGGTGCCTCGCTGGCCAAATCCCTCTTTCCGCTGGTCGGTGCGCCTGGGGTCACGGCCCTGCGTATTGCCCTCGGAACCGCGATCCTGGTGGTGATTTTCAAACCCTGGCGTTTACGCTTTAAAAAAGAACAACGCTTACCGCTGCTTTTTTACGGGCTGTCCCTGGGAGCGATGAACTACATGTTCTATCTCTCCATCCAGACAATTCCGTTGGGGATTGCCGTGGCACTGGAGTTTACTGGCCCGCTGGCGGTAGCGCTTTTCTCGTCCCGTCGTCCCGTTGACTTTATCTGGGTAATTTTAGCCGTTCTTGGCCTGTGGTTCCTGCTGCCGCTGGGCCAGAGCGTCTCAGAGATCGATCTCACAGGCGCGGCGCTGGCTCTGGGGGCGGGTGCCTGCTGGGCTATCTATATATTGACCGGACAGCGCGCCGGGGAAGAGCATGGCCCGGCGACGGTGGCACTCGGTTCATTAATTGCCGCTATCATCTTTGTGCCGGTGGGTATGGCTCAGGCCACCGAGTCCATCTGGCAATGGTCAGTCATGCCCATCGGCTGGGCGGTCGCCATTCTTTCCACAGCACTCCCCTACTCTTTAGAGATGATAGCCCTTACGCGCCTGCCAACGCGCATTTTCGGCACGCTGATGAGCATGGAGCCCGCGCTCGCCGCCCTGTCAGGGATGGTCTTCCTCGGGGAAACCCTGACCTTCACCCAGACGCTGGCCCTGTGTTCGATTATCGCCGCCTCAATGGGCTCAACGCTGACGATGCGCCCGGAACCTAAAGTTGAGAAAATTGACCTCAATTAGCGCTCTTTATTCTGCGTGGCTTTATAGCCATGCAGAATAAAGGCCAGTTTCCCGTTTAAAATATTTTTTTACATACTTTGCACTCTTCGTGAAATATTTCCCCGCTGTCGATAACGTTTTCCTGAATTAGGATTGATCTGCATCAATTTTAAATAATCCCTTTAATTTCATACCATTGAAAACACAACGTCCTTCTCACTATTAAACTGATAGGCAGAGCCTCCCCCGCAGGAAAAAATCCGGTGCTATACTTAATCCCGCAATTACCTGGGACACAAACATCAAGAGGATATGAGATTATGAGTACCGCTAAACTGGTGAAAACGAAAGCGTCTAATCTGCTTTATACCCGTAACGATGTATCGGATAGCGACAAAAAAGCGACCATTGAGTTGCTGAATCGCCAGGTGATCCAGTTCATCGATCTTTCGCTGATCACCAAACAGGCCCACTGGAATATGCGCGGTGCAAACTTTATTGCCGTTCATGAAATGCTGGATGGCTTCCGCACAGCACTGGTTACCCACCTCGATACCATGGCCGAACGTGCCGTACAGTTAGGCGGTGTGGCACTGGGTACCACGCAGGTAATTAACAGTAAGACGCCACTGAAAAGTTATCCGCTGGATATCCATACCGTTCAGGATCACCTGAAAGAGCTGGCAGACCGCTACGCGATAGTGGCTAATGATGTACGTAAAGCTATCAGCGAAGCGAAAGACGAAGATACAGCCGATATCTTCACCGCCGCTTCCCGCGACCTGGATCAGTTCCTGTGGTTCATTGAGTCCAACATCGAATAATTCATAAGAATTTCCTATACAACCCTCGCCCTCCGGTGAGGGTTTTGCACATCTATGGTGCACGTTTTTGGCCTGAGACGCTGCAAAAGTGAAAAAATTGTAATAATCACCTCACACAACCGTTAACGGAAGATTGTTTTTTCGTCAGAATTTACGCTAAATAACGCTTCGTCTGTTGAGCCAAATGACGCGCACCAAAACGGTGCTCCACTTTGGTGCAATAAAAGTTCATTGCCCCGTTTTCTGTGCAATGCATGACATCATCCCCTTTGTAAAACAACAGCTTGTAAAGTTGGCACGATTTTTTCATTGTGCCACTCGTTCTCGCAGGGGATCGCCCCGTGGATATAAAAGGAAATGCTATGAAGTCTGTATTAAAAGTTTCACTGGCTGCACTTACCCTGGCTTTTGCGGTCTCTTCCCAGGCTGCCGACAAACTGGTTGTGGCGACCGACACGGCGTTCGTTCCGTTTGAATTCAAACAGGGTGATAAGTACGTTGGCTTTGATGTTGATCTGTGGGCTGCTATCGCAAAAGAACTCAAACTGGATTATACCCTGAAGCCAATGGACTTCAGCGGCATCATCCCGGCACTGCAAACGAAAAACGTTGATCTGGCCCTGGCCGGTATCACCATTACTGAAGAACGTAAAAAAGCGATCGACTTCTCTGACGGCTACTACAAAAGCGGCCTGCTGGTGATGGTGAAAGCCGATAATAACGATGTAAAAAGCGTGAAAGACCTCGACGGTAAAGTCGTCGCGGTGAAAGGCGGTACCGGTTCTGTTGATTACGCGAAAGCAAACATCAAAACCAAAGATCTGCGTCAGTTCCCGAACATCGATAACGCCTACATGGAGCTGGGTACCAACCGTGCTGACGCGGTGCTGCACGATACCCCTAACATCCTGTACTTCATCAAAACGGCGGGCAACGGCAAGTTCAAAGCCGTCGGTGATTCTCTGGAAGCCCAGCAGTACGGTATTGCGTTCCCGAAAGGCAGCGACGACCTGCGTACGAAAGTTAACGGCGCGCTGAAAACCCTGAAAGAGAACGGCACCTACAACGAAATCTATAAAAAATGGTTCGGTACCGAGCCTAAATAATAATTCTTAAAATGACGTTCACTCGGGGGCGACCTTTCGCCCCTGCTATTTTAGAAACACGGTAACAGTAACAGGAAACTATCATGCAGTTTGACTGGAGCGCCATCTGGCCTGCCATTCCTATCTTGCTTGAAGGCGCTAAAATGACCCTGTGGATTTCGGTCCTCGGTCTGGTTGGTGGGTTGATTATCGGTCTTGTCGCCGGTTTCGCCCGTACCTACGGCGGCTGGATTGCAAACCACATCGCACTGGTTTTCATCGAAGTGATCCGCGGCACCCCAATTGTCGTTCAGGTCATGTTCATCTACTTCGCCCTGCCAATGGCTTTCACCGACCTGCGTCATTGACCCGTTCAGCGCCGCTGTCGTGACCATTATGATCAACTCAGGTGCCTATATCGCGGAAATTACCCGTGGTGCGGTCCTGTCGATTCATAAAGGTTTCAGTGAAGCGGGTCTGGCGTTAGGCCTTTCTCGTCGCGAAACGATCCGCCACGTCATTCTGCCGTTGGCCCTGCGCCGCATGCTGCCACCACTGGGGAACCAGTGGATCATCAGTATTAAGGATACGTCGCTGTTCATCGTTATCGGCGTTGCTGAGCTGACCCGTCAGGGCCAGGAGATCATTGCGGGCAACTTCCGTGCGCTGGAAATCTGGAGTGCGGTAGCCGTTGTCTACCTGATCATCACTCTGGTTCTGAGTTTCGTTCTGCGTCGTCTTGAAAGAAGGATGAAAATCCTGTGATTGAATTTAAAAACGTTTCCAAGCACTTTGGCCCAACCCAGGTGCTGCACAATATCGATCTGAATATCAAACAGGGTGAAGTGGTGGTCATTATCGGGCCATCCGGCTCCGGTAAATCGACCCTGCTGCGCTGCATCAACAAGCTGGAAGAGATCACCAGCGGCGATCTGATTGTCGATGGCCTGAAGGTGAATGACCCGAAAGTCGACGACCGTCTGATTCGTCAGGAAGCCGGCATGGTGTTCCAGCAGTTCTACCTGTTCCCGCACCTGACGGCGCTGGAAAACGTAATGTTTGGTCCACTGCGCGTACGTGGTGCCAGCAAAGCGGCGGCGGAAACGCTGGCTAAAGATCTGCTGGCTAAAGTCGGCCTCGCGGAACGTGCTCATCACTACCCCTCTGAGTTGTCCGGTGGACAGCAGCAGCGTGTGGCTATCGCCCGCGCACTGGCGGTAAAACCGAAGATGATGCTGTTTGATGAGCCAACCTCGGCGCTTGACCCGGAACTGCGTCACGAAGTGCTGAAAGTCATGCAGGACCTGGCTGAAGAAGGGATGACGATGGTTATCGTGACCCACGAAATCGGCTTTGCTGAGAAAGTGGCTTCCCGCCTGATCTTTATTGATAAGGGCCGTATCGCTGAAGACGGTAACCCACAAGCGCTGATCGCCAATCCACCGAGCCAGCGCCTGCAGGAGTTCCTGCAGCACGTCTCCTGATAGCGCTTCAGTTACGCCATTCTGAGCCGGGCATGCCCGGCTTTTTTGCGCCAGATTGTTCCCAAAAATCCTCCCGCGCGCCTCGCCCTCTATACTTATCTTTTTGTTCATTATTTTCACCGGAGGATGCCGTGCCGTGGATCTTGCTGTTGCTTAGCCTGTTTTGTGCGCCATCGTTCGCCGTTTCTATCCCCGGCGTCACCACCGGCACGACCGCCACACAGCAAACGACACCGCCCCAGAGCCGGATGTTGAACAGAAAAAAGCCGCCTACAGTGCCCTTGCCGATGTGCTTGAAAACGATACCTCCCGGCAGGAGTTAATCGGACAGTTGCGAAAAGTCGCCGCCACGCCGCCGCAGGAGCCGGTGCCGACAATTACCCCTCCGCAAGTGGAAGAACAAAAAACGGTGCTGGAAAATGTCACCGACGTGAGCCGTCACTATGGAAGCGAGCTCTCCTCGCGCTTTGCCCAGCTCTATCGCAACCTGATTGGTTCGCCCCATAAACCGTTTAATCCCCATACGTTTACGACAGCCGCCACGCAGTTTTTGATGCTGGCGGGCGCTGTATTTCTGTTTTACTGGCTGGTACGCCTGTGCGCATGGCCGCTCTACCGTAAAATGGGGCAATGGGGGCGCAAGAAGAACCAGCAGAAAAGCAGCTGGTTACACCTGCCGCTGATGATAGCGTCGGCGTTTATCATCGATTTACTGCTGCTGGCGCTGACGCTGTTTATGGGCCAGGTCCTGGCCAACAGGCTTAACGCCGGCAATAAAACCATCGCTTTCCAGCAGGCGCTCTTCCTTAACGCCTTTGCGCTGATTGAGTTCTTTAAGGCGCTGCTGCGTTTGATATTTTGCCCGCACGTACCGGATCTTCGTCCTTCTCAATTCGGGATGAGAGCGCCAGATACTGGGCGCTGCGCCTCAGCGTGCTCAGTGGATTGATTGGTTACGGTCTGCTGGTTGCCGTGCCGATCATCTCCAACCAGGTCAACGTGCAGTTTGGCGCCCTGGCGAATGTGCTGATTATGATCTGCATTACCGTCTGGGCGTTGTACCTTATCTTCCATAACAAAAAGACCATTACCCAAAGCTTGCTGCATCTGGCCGATCGTTCCCTGTCGTTTTTCAGTCTCTTTATCCGCGCCTTCGCGCTGGTGTGGCACTGGCTGGCGAGCACCTACTTTATCGTGTTGTGCTTCTTCTCGCTGTTCGACCCGGGCAACAGCCTGAAATTTATGATGGGGGCGACGTTCAAGAGCCTGGCCATCATTGGCATTGCGGCATTTGTCTCTGGCCTGCTGTCGCGCTGGCTATCGAAAACCTTCACCCTCTCGCCACAGGTGCAGCGCAGTTATCCGGAACTGCAAAAAAAGGGTCAACGGCTGGATCTCGGTATCACTGAAAGTGGCGCGCATTCTCACCGTCTGCGTGGCGATTATGCTGTTGCTTAACGCATGGGGATTGTTTGACTTCTGGAACTGGCTGCACAACGGCGCGGGCGAAAAGACCGTCGATATTTTAATTCGCATCGCGCTGATCCTCTTCTTCTCTGCGGTTGGCTGGACGTTGCTGGCGAGCCTTATCGAGAACCGTCTGGTCTCCGACATTCACGGCCGCCCCCTGCCCAACGCCCGTGCCCGCACCCTGCTGACGCTGTTTCGCAATGCGCTGGCGGTTATTATCAGCACCATTACCATCATGATTGTGCTCTCGGAAATCGGCGTGAACATCGCGCCACTGCTGGCAGGTGCCGGCGCGCTGGGGCTGGCTATCTCCTTTGGTTCACAAACCCTGGTGAAGGATATAATCACCGGCGTCTTTATCCAGTTTGAGAACGGGATGAACACCGGGGATCTGGTCACGATTGGGCCGTTAACCGGCACGGTAGAGCGCATGTCCATTCGCTCCGTCGGCGTGCGGCAGGACACCGGGGCGTACCACATAATTCCATGGTCATCGATAACCACTTTCGCTAACTTTGTCCGAGGCATTGGCTCGGTAGTGGCCAACTACGACGTTGACCGTCATGAAGATGCAGATAAAGCGAAACAGGCGCTACGGGACGCCGTGGAGGAGATGATGGCGATGGAGGATATTCGCGGGCTGGTGATTGGAGAGCCGTCGTTTGCCGGTATTGTCGGCCTGACGAACACGGCATTTACCCTGCGCGTGTCGTTCACCACGCAGCCACTGAAGCAGTGGACGGTGCGCTTTGCGCTCGACAGTATGGTGAAAAAACACTTTGACCTGGCCGCGGTGCGGATGCCGGTGCAGACCTATCAGGTATTACCCTCACCGGCGTCCCCCACACCGCCACAGGAGCCCACCTTTTAGCGTGGGGACCGGGTAACGGCGTCGCCTTACCGGCCTGCCTGTGGGTTATTTACTGCGCTTGTTAGCGTCCATAAATGACCAGGCGATAAAGCGGCTCTGCTTCTGGCCTTGCGCCATCTCTTTTTTCACCACGTTAACGGCACCCACATCGGTCAGTGCACGGTAGAGAGGTGGCAGGTTATCCCCACGGGATACCAGCGTCGTGAACCATTTAACCTGACGGCCAAATACTTTACTTTCCTCAATCATTCGCAGGATGAATGCCACTTCTCCCCCCTCGCACCACAGTTCCTGTTGCTGCCCCCCAAAGTTCAGCGCGGCATCTTCCGCCTGACCGAGATTGCGGCGTTTGCGCTCACTGCCCGCACGGGCGGTGGCCGCGGAGTCATGGAACGGTGGGTTACACAGGGTGGCATCGTAGCTTTCGTTCTTGTGGATAATCCCGTTGAAGATCGATGCGGCATCTTTCTGCCGACGCAAGCGGACAGACCGGCTTAACCCAGGGTTGGCGTTGATAATCGCCTGTGCGCTGGAAACGCCTCATTACCGATTTCACTGCCGGTAAAGCGCCAGTGATATTCATGAACGCCAATCAACGGATAAATCAGGTTCGCCCCGGTACCGATATCAAGCACGGATGCTTGCTCAGGGATGACACCGTTGCGATCATCAGCGAGAAGATCGGCAAGATGGTGGAGATAATCGGCCCGCCCCGGCACAGGTGGGCAGAGAAAGCCTTCCGGAATATCCCAGTGCGCCACACCGTAATAGTGTGCCAGCAGGGCTTTATTGAGCATTTTAACCGCCTGCGGATCGGCAAAGTTGACCGAAGGTTCACCGGCAGGTGTCTGCACAATGTAGTCCTGCAGCGAAGGACAGCTCTGACACAACGCATTCATGTCATAGCGGTTACGATGGCGATTTCGTGGGTGCAATCCCGGCTTTTGGGAAGTCATGGCTTTCTCCTTTAAACAGCGGCGTAAGATACCCTTTGCAGGCTCAACGGTAAATATTTCTCTGCGACGCTCAAAAACCCGTCATAAATCAAACACCTTTATGTCTATGATCTGTCAGTAAAACGTCAGTTTATATCGTTCAAAAAATAAGCAGATCATCATCAAATTTTTGCGCTAAATCACACTCGCCAGGCTTCTAAACTTAAAGGGAATCACCTGTTGTTTCCTCATGAGGATGTGATTATGAAAAAATACCTGACCCTTGTTGTTCTCGCGGGTGCACTGGCTACCGCGTCATTCTCTGCCATGGCGGTACAGTCATTGACCGACAATACAGATACCAGCCAGCTCAAGCCTGCGGGCACCGTCTCGGTAAGCCGCGCAAGTAACCTTGACGATCTCCAGAATAAACTCGCCGAAAAAGCCCGCCAGGAAGGGGCTAAAGGTTTCGTGGTTAACGCCGCGGGCGGGGATAACCATATGTATGGCACGGCGACCATTTATAAATAACGTCTCTTTCTATAAACAAACTGCATCTGCCTGACAGATGCAGTTCCTCTCTGCCTTGACTGCACGTTTTTTCACCCCATATTAAAAACAGGGTTTAACAGATTCCAGGAGTAAACCATGGCTTCCGGTTGGGCGAATGATGACGCGTTAACGAACAAATCAACAGTACAATTGAAGATGCGGTTGCACGCGCTCGCGGTGAAATTCCGCGCGGTGAAAGTCTCTATGAATGTGAAGAGTGCGGAGAAGTGATCCCGGAAGCGCGGCGCAAAGCCATACCAGGCGTACGGTTATGTATCGCCTGCCAGCAGGAGAAAGATTCGAAAAATAGCGCTCACTCAGGATATAATCGCAGGGGATCGAAAGACAGCCAGCTACGTTGACTTTCCTTTACCGAAGTTAACGGCGCAAGCGGTTACCTTTACGCTCACGGTTTTTTGCGAACCGCGTAGCAAAATGTGCCCTTCTCGTCGCTTCTGTAAAGCGCAGCTACAAGAAGTGTAAAGTCGTCCTCTGAATTTATTAATATTCAATAAGTTATTTGTCATTCAATTTTTTTGAGCAACCACGTCAATTCTCTTCGATTTTCTCTCGCATAAAAAAAACGTGATACTTATCACATCGACGGAACATCGTCCCCTTAACAGAATCACCTGCGAGAGATTAATTATGAAAACCATCAAATATGCTGTTGCTGCTGTTGCCCTGTCCGCTCTGTCTTTCGGCGCTTTTGCTGCAGAACCTGTTTCTCCATCTCAGGCGCAGAGCATGAACAAACTCGGTGTGGTAAGTGCTGAAGGCGCGACCACTCTGGACGGTCTGGAAGCGAAACTGGCTGAGAAAGCTGCTGCTGCCGGTGCAAGCGGATACACCATCACCTCCGCGAACACCAATAACAAACTGAGCGGTACTGCGGTTATCTATAAGTAATTGACTGAATGCTCCACCCTCGCCATACCCTCTGGTGAGCTGCTCCAACCCTCATTGACCCTGTTGTTGTTACCCTTGCTTGCCCGTCCGCCACTGGACGGGCTTTTTTTTGGGCTTAAAACGTCTTCCCGACGCGTTCCATCCCTGCCTCTACGGATTCAACTTCACCGGTCGCCAGCAAGCAACAGGCCATCTGCAGCTTGATCGCGTGCGGTACCGGAACCTTCCGGCCAGGCACTGCTCAATCCAGTGGGCGGTGGTATGCGGATCTTTTGCGTCAGGCAGGATCGCGTCGGAACGCTCTTCCCCTCGCTCGAGAATGGCGCGCGTGCCAGCGGAATCAATCAGCATCATCTGTGGGCAGCGCTGCGGGTTAGCATACACCTCGCCTTCCGTGCCGTGCATCAACAAGGCCCTGCCGCCTATGTCTTCAAAGAATTTCCCCACGCGCGTCACGTACTCCGGGTGAGAGACGCTGGAAAGACGCAGCGCCGCGTCTTCGCCAAACGGCGTAGCCAGTTTCGCCAGCGTATGCGCGCTGTTACGCACGCCCATGCGCCAGCGCATATCCAGCTGCTTCTCCAGCGGGGGGCAAAGGGCTCCGACAGGGATATAAACCGGCTGATGGCCATCAAGCTTCGCCTGTGCCTGGCCGGCATGCCGTGTGGGTTCGATACCCAGCATGCCGAAAATCGTTTCGGTCAGCACGCGGGTTGGATCTTCGCTTACACCATGCACCACCACCGGGAAGCCCAGCTTGTGCAATAAAATAGTGAGCAGCGGCGTCAGGTTGGCCTGCTTGCGTGCCCCGTTATAGCTCGGGATCACAATCGGCATCGGTTTTGCCACTGGCGCGTTTAAGCGCAGGGTCTGCGCCTGCATTGCTTCGTAGAAGCCACGCATCTCCGCTTCGCCTTCTCCTTTGATACGCAGCGCTATCAGGATACCGCCCATTTCAAGGTCAGGTACGTCACCGTTGAGCATATGCGTATAGAGCGCACGAGCGGTTTCATGGTCCAGATCGCGGGCATGATTTTTCCCTCGTCCTACCTCTTTGACAATTTTGCGATAATCCACGACATCTCTCCTGACAGCTTCATCTTGTTAACAATATAGCCCTGAAGAACGTCTGGCCGTTAGTGTTTTTGAACCGGATCATCCTGCTGTTTTTATGATGAAAAAAGAAACTCAAGCACTATTTCAATTATTTGTGATTGCCGTTGAAGATTCTTACCCCACCCGTTTCTGATTAAATAACCAACGGAAAATCATTTAAGGTCAACGGTGAAAACGTCCAGGCAACGTTCTCACCAGAAACATACCAGGATTTGTTATGAACAAGGTTGCTATAGGTTTATTTATCGCCGCAACGGCAGGATGTTCTGCATCCGCATTTGCGGCAACAAACGGTGAAGGTCAGATTAACTTCACCGGTGAAATTATTGATTCTGCTTGTCAGGTAGTGAACGGGTTAAGTAATCCATTAAATGTTCAGTTAGGCAAAGTCTCTAAAACGGTATTTACCGGGGCTGGATCTACCAGCACATTAACCAAGTTTGATATTCAATTAAAGAATTGCCCGGAGACCGTGACTTCCGCCGCCATTAACTTCGGTGGCACGCCGGATCCGGATAACAACACTACGCTGGCATTAACGCCGGATGTTGATGCTGCAACAGGTGTCGCTATTCAGCTGGTGGACGCGTCTGAGCAACCGGTGAGTCTGTATACGCCCTCTCAGCAATATCCGTTAGCCTCCGGTACGGCGGTCAATAACCTGGAGTTTGGAGCCCGTTATATTCAGACCCAGGCTGCAATCACCGCAGGCCTGGCAAACGCCGTGTCGACCTTCACCGTTATTTATAACTGATATTATCCATCCTGAGATATTAGCTCTGTTCTGAGAGTTAATATCTCTTCTTTTATTGAGATACCTTTATGCGCCACGGTTATTTACTGAGTGCTCTTTTACTGGTAGCCGCCACTTCCCATGCCGGTGTCGTTATTAATGGCACACGCCTGGTCTATCAGGGCGATAAAAAGGAGTCGTCTCTGGGTCTTTCAAACCCAGATGCCACGGATTATCTGGTACAGTCCTGGGTTGATTCTGGCGGTAAAAACCCGGCTAAAGCCCCCTTCCTGATCACCCCACCGCTGTTTCGTCTCGATGCAAAAGAGGATAACGTCCTGCGTGTCGTGCGCACTGGCGGGAATTTGCCCGAGGATCGTGAATCTCTCTACTGGCTTAATATCAAAGCTATTCCCTCGTCAAAGCACGTCGAAGGGGTAAATACCCTGCAGATTGCCATTAATACACGCATTAAATTGTTGTATCGCCCGTCAGCAATAACAGGCAAACCCGAGGCTGTGGCGGACAAGCTTCAGTGGCATCGTGAAGGTCACGACCTGGTTGTGAATAACCCGACGCCTTTCTATATGAATTTCCAGACGGTGATGTTTAACGGCCATAAAGTGGATAAAGCCACCTGGGCAGTCCCCAAAACGGAAACGCATTTTGCCTTACCCGATAATGCCAGCGGGTCGACCGTCACCTACTCCATTATTACTGATTACGGCAGCATCAGTCAGACCTGGTCGGCATCCGTTCATTAACACCCACTCAGGCTATTAATATCATCATGTACAGCCATAAAAAGCCGTTCATCCATCGCTTTTCTTCAATGCTGGTCATTTTATGTGGCCTGGCACTGGCGATCTTTGCGCAGCAGGTTATGGCTGATGATTATTTCAACCCGGCATTACTGGATATTGATAATCCTCAACAGGGGAAAACCGACCTGTCTGTTTATGAAAAAGGACCGGGACAAGCCCCGGGAAATATCAGGTCAACATTTTCATCAACAATAATAAAATTGATACCCGTGATGTCACGTTCAAATTAATAAAAGACGCTCAGGCAATCATTCTCTTCAACTGCTTTAGCCTGGATGAGCTAAAAAACCTTGGGATCAAAACCCGGCAGTATCCCGCGCTGATGGCTAAAGGCCAGTGCGCCGATATAAGCGCCATTCCCGCGGCATCCGCAACGTTTCAGGTTCGTCATCAGCAACTGTTGCTCAGTATTCCACAAACGGCGCTGGGCCAGGTCCCGCGCGGGTATATCGACCCGAAAACGTTCGACGAAGGGATCACCGCAGGTCTGCTGAACTACAGCGCCACCGCCAGCCAGAGCCATGCCCGTGTACAGGGAGAGCAGGATAACAGCAGCCAGTACGTTAACCTGCGCCCGGGCCTCAATGTGGGCGCCTGGCGCATACGCAATTATTCCACGTGGAATCGCAGCACAACGGACAACGAGGAAGAGCACAGGTTCTCCTCCGTCTACACCTATGCTCAACGCGATATCGTGGCGATGAAAAGCGATATGACCGTCGGGCAAAGCACCTCCCCGTCGGACGTTTTCGACAGCGTGCCTATACCGGGGTTGAGCTGAAATCCGATACCGACATGCTCCCGGACAGTGAAAAAGCTATGCGCCGATTATTCGCGGCACTGCCCACAGCAATGCGCTGGTGATGGTTCGTCAGAACGGTTACGTCATTTATCAGAACACGGTTGCACCGGTGCGTTTGAAATTAACGATCTCTATCCCACCGGCAGCAGCGGCGATCTGCAGGTCACCGTGAAAGAGACCGACGGCAGCGAAAGTCACTTTGTCGTGCCTTACGCCTCGGTCCCGGTCCTGCAGCGTGAAAAGAATCTCCGCTACAGCGTGACCGCCGGGCGTTACCGGTCTTACGACAAGGACGTCGAACAAACCCCGTTTGCCGAGGGCAGCGCCATCTACGGCATGCCATTGGGTTTCACCGCCTACGGTGGTGCGCAGCAGAGTCGCCATTATCAGTCCCGGGCGCTGGGCGTCGGGAAAAACCTGGGCGATTTGGGTGCTTTCTCCCTTGATGTCACCCGCGCCAAAGCGCTGCTGAAAAAGCAGCAGGCCAGCAAAGGCCGCTCCTGGCGCGTTCGCTACAGCAAAGATTTTGTCGCCTCGGGCACTCACTTCTCCCTGGCGGGCTATCGCTACAACAGCAAAGGGTTTTACACCCTGGAAGACACGATGGAGTCTTACACCCGTTCAGACAACGGGTCTGCGCCGCAGCAGCGACGTGCCCGAACGGAAGCCACCGTCGACCAGACGCTGCCCGCGGCTGGGGCTCTGTCACCCTGAGCCTGGTCAAAGAGACCTACTGGAGCCAGAGCCAGGATATGACCTCCATGAGCGTCAGCTACAACAACAGCTGGCACGGCGTCAGCTACAGCCTGAGCTACAGCATGAACAAAAACACCCAGGACAGCGATACGAACGGTGAGGATGTGATGAACGACAACCAGTTCTCGTTAAACGTCTCCGTTCCACTGGATCGCTGGATGCATAACACCTGGGCCACCTACAACCTCAACAACACCAAAGACGGTACGACGCAGAACATCGGCCTTAACGGTACCGCGCTGAAGGGAGACAACCTGAACTGGAATATTCAGGAGGGGCTGAGCAGCACCGGTAGCGGAAGCTCCACCAGCATGAACGCCGATTATAAAGCGACCTATGGCGAAGTGAGCGGCGGGGTAAGCCAGGATAAATATCAGCAAACCGTAAACGTCGGGCTGCAGGGTGGCGCGATCGTGCACGCCAACGGCATAACCCTGAGCCAGCCGCTCGGAGAGACCATCGCCCTGGTGAAAGCACCGGGAACACACGGTACCCATATCGCCAATCAGACGGGCGTTGAGACCGACTTCCGCGGCTATACCGTCGTGCCGTTTGTTACCCCTTATCGCCACAATACCATTGCGCTGGATACCGAAACCCTGCCCGACGAGGCCGACGTGACGCACGCAGCGTACGTTGTGACCCCGACACGCGGGGCCGTGGTGCGCGCCAGCTTTAATACCCGCGTGGGCAGCCGCGTGCTGATGACGCTGACGCACAACGGTAAACCGCTGCCCTTCGGTGCGACGGTAACAACGGAGGATAAGGACAGCGAATTTATTGTCGGCAATGACGGCCAGACCTATCTCTCCGGCCTGCCAAAGCGAGGGCATCTCGCCGTCACCTGGGGACAGGATGCAAGCGAGCACTGCGAGGCCGACTACATCCTTACGGATGAGACAGAGAAAACCAACATCCTTAACGCTGCTGCGCAGTGCCACTGATTCACCGTTCAGGCAAACCATTATGCAAATGATTAAACAGTGCTTTTTCTTCCTGGTCCTGGGAACCGCCGCGTTATTTATGCCACATGCTAACGCGCTCTGTACCTCATCCGATCTGCCAAAACAGATTAATGTGGCCTCCGTATCCGTCTCAAGCACGTTGCCGGTAGGTGCCACCATTCCGGGTACCGAGCAGACCGTTCACGTGGCGGGCAACTGCTATAACCCTTCTGACTTCGGGCTTCCGATTGTTGCGTGCTATTACGGCGCAGGTCTGGAGATCCCCGGTCTTTCTGGGGTGTATGAATCAGGGCTGGAAGGAATTGGCGTAGCGCTGATGAATGACAAAGGCCAGCGAATTACCGGTGCCGGGGGAATTTACTGTAATTCAAGCGGCACGCCGCTGGGCTATGTCTCCAACGACATTTCTGAGTCCTTTAACTTTAATGTCACGCTGGAACTGGTGAAAACGAGCAATACGGTCAAATCAGGTTCGCTTTCTCAGGCGGAGTCTAAATTTGGTGTCGGGGTTTATCAGCATGAAGGCATCAGCGATCCTAATACGATTTCCTATGCGGGCAATGTGAATCTCGAAACGGTTACCTGCTCTGTCCTGCCTAAAAATCTCACCGTGAATCTGGGCGATTTTCCCGTCAGTGATTTTATCAGTATCGGTTGCTATCCAGCCCTGCACAAAACTTTGACGTCACGATTAATTGCGACAGCACCGTCCAGCCTGAGCTAAAGGTGACCAGCGCAAACGGCTACGAAACGGCATTCGAAGGGTGATCAAATTGACTCAGCAGAACGGCATGGCAACCGGCGTGGGCGTGAGGATGCTCTTTGATGACCATCTCGCCACCTTTGACACCTATGTCAGCACCCGAAGCCAGGCCATCGCCAACGAAACCCTGCGAATACCGTTCGAGGTTCGTTACGAACAGGTCAGCAACGTGGTGACACCGGGGCCGGCCAATACCGTGGCGACGATCACTCTGGCTTATAAGTGACCAACATGAAAAAGACACTTGCGATCCTGATTCTCGCTTGATGCCGGGCACAGGCGGACGATATTCAGATCCAGATGACAGGCAATATTTACGCCAACACCTGCATTATTGACAGCGCCAGCCGCAACCTGACGGTGGATTTAGGCCAGGCAGTATCAGGGGATTTTAAAAATGTGGGCGATACCGGCGCGTGGAAAGACTTTACGCTCTCGGTCTCGCATTGCCCTCCACACTTGCGCTGGCGACCGCCTTTTTCTATGGTCAGGCCGACAGTACGCACCCGACAAAATTCGCCAATATCGGCAGTGCGAAAGGTTGGCTCTGGAACTGGCAGACCGCCAGGACAATATACTCATTGCCCCGCAGGCAGCCTTTAACGTTCCGGTTAACTCAGCGGACCACACGGCAACGTTTCCTCTGGCTGCCCGCTATTATGCCAGCGCATTGCCCGTCACCGCCGGAACGTTTAACAGTGTGGTCCAGGTGACCTTTACTTACCAGTAGGACCACGCCCCTTCGTACGGACGCTTTTACGCCGCCCGGCGGCAGGTTTTGCCGGACGTTTTTTAACATCGGGCACGTCTGGCTGTTCAATCGGAAAAACAGGCAGAGCGTTGAGTAACCGCTGGCCGTAGTTTTTGGTGAGCAGACGTTTGTCATAAATCACCACCTCTCCCCAGCAGCTGTGGCTACGGATCAGACGCCCCACCTGCTGAATCAGATTAAACGACGCCGCGGGTAAGCTTTGGACCTCGAACGGATAGCGATTGAGGCTTTTGAGCCATTCACCTTCGGTGATGACGACCGGGCTGTCGATGGGCGGGAAGGCGATTTTATGGATATGCACCTGCGTCAGGTAATCCCCCTTCAGATCCAGCCCCTCCGCGAATGACTGCAGCCCGATCAGCACGCTACGTTCCCCGTTATCAATGCGTTTGCGGTGCAACTCTACCAGCCGGTAGCGGGCTGATCGCCCTGCACCAGCAACAGTAAGCGCAGGTCGGTAACGTGCTCCAGAAAACGCTGCATCGCCCTTCCACTGGCAAACAGGACCAGCATGCCGGGATATTTTTCACTCTCCAGCTGCTCGCGGAAATACGCTGCCATTTCGGCAATGTGCTGTTCTTCGTTGTCGATAAGCGGCTCATACTTCATGCGCGGAATGACCAGCTTGCCCTGTTCACAGTGGTTAAACGGCGAATCCAGCGCCACAAAACGGTCGCCGGCTTTCTCTTTCAGCCCGCTCATCTCCTGTAAACGGGAGAAACTGTTCAGGGAACGTAACGTCGCGGAAGTCACTACCACGTGCGGCACGCTGCGCCAGATAAGCTTTTCCAGCTGATCGGCAACACGAATCCCCACGCAGTGGAAAAACAGGTGCGCCTGTCCGTCTTTCACGTCACGGGTTGCCCATTTGGTGACCGGCGCACCGGACGCCTGCGCCATCGAGGCCAGACGCCAGAGCTTGCTCTGGGCTTCGAACATGCCCAACGCACGGTTCATCTGCAGCAGAATGCGGTGCAAACGCACCACGTCGTGGGTACCGGTTTTCTCACTGAGATCGTTTAAGAACATCTCCGCCAGCCCGCGCAGCTTTTCAAGGTGCTTCGCCAGCTGCTGGCAGATCTCCATCACCTCGTCGGGCAGCTCTCCCATCGCAAAGCGATGCTCTGCTTCCTGGGTCGCCGGGAGATAAAGATTGAGAATGTTATTCAGGGAAGCAATAAGGCTGTAGACCGCTTCGCAATGTTCGCTCAGCCGCTCGGGCACCGCCAGCGGCGGCGTGGTTTTCGGGCGGAACTGCTCCATGCAGGTCGCCACCAGCTTGCAGAACAGATCCAGCTGCAGGCGGAACCACGGCGCGGTGATTTCGGCGCTCATTTCCAGCGCATCCCGCGCCACATCGGGCAAATGGTGGCCTTCATCGAGCACCAGCAGCAGGTTTTTGGGCTCCGGCAGGACGGCCTCACTCTCCAGCGCGGCCATGACCAGCGCGTGGTTAGCGACAACCACCTCCGCTTCCTGAATCTCCCGCCGTGCGACAAAGAACGGGCACTCGCGGTAGTAGTGGCAGTTGCGGTTAAGGCAACTGGCTTTATCGGTGCTGAGCCTGCGCCACAAATCATCGCTGATGGCATGGCTGGTGTGATCGCGAAGGCGTCCCACTTGTAGCTGTCGAGCTCGGTTTTTAGCTTCGCGCACTGCTCCTGTTCCGCTTTGTTGTTCGGCGTCAGTTCATCATCCAGGAAGGCCAGCAGATCCTGCTGAGAGGGCTCACTGCTGGCGAGAGCCGCGAGATTGCGCGGACACACATAACGCCCGCGCCAAAGGCGGCTGTAAATCGCAGTTCAGGGATGATTTTGCGCAGCAGCGGCAGGTCTTTGCTGAAGATTTGATCCTGCAGGGCCACGTTAGCGGTGCTGACCACCAGCGTTTTTTGCTCTTCCCGCGCGATGGCAATGCCCGGGATTAAATACGAAAGGGTTTTCCCGACACCCGTCGGGGCTTCAATCGCCAGATGCCGTCCGTCGTCCCCGGAGAGCGTTTTTGCCACATCAGCAATCATCTGCCGCTGAGGCGCTCGGGGGATAAAATCGGGGATCTGCTGTTGTAGCGCCTTATACCAGGCGCCAATTTGCGCTTTGAGCGCCGCGGTTAAAGCCATCGGAGGACCTGAAATACTGTATAAACAGCCACTATTGTGGCACTTTCTTTCCGCTGCCGCAAAAGAAAAGCCCGGCTTTACGACCGGGCTTCCAGATTACTGCGGGTTAGCAGGTTTACGCGGGCGGCGTCGGCGCTGCCCTTCCCCTGCCGGTTTCCCCTCGCCGCTACGCATGGGCTTTCACCGCCTGGCTTAGCCTCTGTATTACGACGCGGAGGTTTGCCCGCGGCTTTCGGTGCACCGCCTTCAGAACGACGCGGCTGCTGACTGCGCCCCCCGCCACCCTGACCACGACCACCGCCGCCGCCCTGACGGCCATTCTGAATAGCTCCGCCTTGATGGACGGGTCCACGTCATAGCCCGGGGTTTCGATGCGCGGGATCTCTTTTCTCAGCAGACGTTCGATATCACGCAGCAGTTTGTGTTCATCCACACACACCAGCGAGAGCGCTTCACCGGTTGCCGCCGCTCGACCGGTACGACCGATACGGTGAACATAGTCTTCCGGTACGTTTGGCAGCTCGTAGTTTACGACGTGCGGCAGCTCTTCAATATCCAGACCGCGGGCAGCAATGTCGGTGGCAACCAGGACGCGAATGTCACCGGATTTAAATTCAGCCAGCGCGCGGTACGTGCCCCCTGGCTTTTGTTGCCGTGGATCGCCGCGCTGCGGATACCGTCTTTATTCAGCTGCTCCGCCAGATGGTTAGCACCGTGCTTGGTACGGGTAAAGACCAGCACCTGCTGCCAGTTGCCCTGACCAATCATATGGGAGAGCAGTTCCCGCTTACGCTTTTTATCAACGAAGTGCACGTGCTGGGTAATTTGCTCAGAGGCGGTGTTGCGGCGCGCCACTTCCACTTCCAGCGGGTTATGCAGCAGTTTTTCCGCCAGCGCCTTGATCTCATCAGAGAAGGTGGCAGAGAACAGCAGGTTCTGACGACGCGGCGGCAGCTTAGCCAGCACGCGACGAATGTCGTGGATAAAGCCCATATCCAGCATGCGGTCAGCTTCGTCCAGCACCAGGATTTCGATGCTATCAAGCTTCAGTGCATTCTGGTGCTCAAGATCCAACAGACGACCCGGCGTTGCCACCAGCACGTCCACGCCACCGCGCAGCTTCATCATCTGCGGGTTAATGCTTACTCCACCGAAAACCACCAGCGAGCGAATGTTGAGATAGCGGCTGTACTCACGCACGTTCTCACCAATCTGGGCCGCCAGCTCACGCGTTGGGGTGAGGATCAGGGCACGCACCGGACGACGTCCTTTGGCGTGCGGCTGATTTTTTACCAGCAGTTCTAACAGCGGCAGGGTAAAACCCGCGGTCTTACCGGTACCGGTCTGGGCGCTGGCCATCAGGTCGCGGCCCTGCAGAACGGCCGGAATAGCCTGCTGCTGGATTGGGGTTGGCTCGACGTAGCCCTGCTCTGCGATAGCGCGCAAAATTTCAGGGTTCAGGCCAAGGGAATCAAAAGACATAAAAACTCCGAACCGCCCCGACCATCACAGGTGTAGTTTTCAGGGAGATATAACGAATAGGGAAGGACAAAAACCACAATGTCGTGAAGCAGCGGAGTGTAGCAGGTTTTGTGACGTGGCGCATAAAATATCCCGCGGCGCTGCGTTGACGAAAGATTTCCCGCCGTGTGGTCACTGGACAAAAAGGGCAACCGGGCATAATGTTAATCAATCGATTGATTAATTTTTAAAACCGCCATGAATACGACCCCAACGACATCGAAAGGTGAACAGGCCAGAAACCAGCTTATTGCCGCCGCGCTGGCGCAGTTTGGCGAATATGGTCTGCATGCCACCACGCGGGACATCGCGGCGCAGGCCAGGCAAAACATTGCGGCCATTACCTACTATTTTGGCTCAAAAGAGGATTTGTACCTCGCCTGTGCCCAGTGGATCGCCGACTTTATCGGTAACCATTTTCGGCCACACGTTGAAGAGGCCAGCGGGCTATTGAGCCAGCCGTCGCCGGATCGCGCCGCCATCAGGCAGCTGATTATCAGCGCCTGCGACAATATGATTCGCCTGCTGACCCACGACGAGACGCTGAGCCTGAGTAAGTTCATCTCCCGTGAGCAGCTCTCCCCTACGGCGGCTTACCAGCGAGTGCACGATCAGGTGATTGCTCCGATGCATACGCACCTGACCCGGCTGATCGCGGCCTATACCGGACGAGACGCCGACGATACCGAGACTATTTTGCATACCCACGCCCTGCTGGGTGAAATTCTCGCCTTCCGTCTTGGGCGCGAAACGATCCTGTTACGCACCGGCTGGACACAATTTGATGAGGATAAAGCCGCGCAGATTAGCCAGGTCATCACCTGTCATCTCGATCTGATCCTGCAAGGCTTAACGCAAAGGAGCCTGAAGTCATGAAAAAACCTGTCGCCATCATTCTGGTGGTCGTTGTTCTGCTTGCCGCAGGTATCGGCGGCTGGCTGTGGTATCAAAGTCACCAGGACAGAGGCCTGACGCTGTACGGTAACGTCGATATTCGCACCGTGAATATGAGTTTCCGCGTCGGGGGGCGCCTGGCCTCCCTCACCGTTGATGAAGGCGATACCATCAAAACCGGTCAGATGCTGGGGATGCTCGACAAGGCCCCGTACGAGAACGCGCTGATGCAGGCGAAAGCAGGCGTTTCCGTGGCGCAGGCGCAATATGACCTGATGCTGGCCGGCTACCGTGACGAAGAGATTGCTCAGGCCGCCGCCGCGGTCAAACAGGCGCAGGCCGCCTATGACTACGCGCAAAACTTCTATGCCCGTCAGCAGGGACTGTGGAAAAGCCGCACCATTTCCGCCAACGACCTGGAAAACGCCCGCTCCTCCCGCGACCAGGCCCAGGCGACGCTGAAATCCGCCCAGGATAAATTAAGCCAGTACCACACCGGTAACCGCCCGCAGGACATCGCGCAGGCAAAAGCCAGCCTGGAACAGGCGCAGGCGCAGCTGGCGCAGGCGGAACTGGATCTGCACGACACCACGCTCATTGCCCCGTCTGACGGCACGCTGATGACCCGCGCCGTGGAGCCGGGCAGCATGTTAAGTGCGGGGAGCACCGTCCTGACGCTTTCTCTGACGCGTCCGGTATGGGTGCGCGCCTACATTGATGAGCCTAACCTCGGCCAGATGCAGCCGGGCCGCGAGCTGCTGCTCTACACCGACGGTCGGCCGGATAAACCGTATCATGGCAAAGTTGGCTTTGTGTCGCCGACGGCTGAATTCACGCCCAAAACGGTTGAAACGCCGGATCTGCGTACCGACCTGGTTTATCGCCTGCGCATCATCGTGACCGATGCCGACGACGCGCTGCGTCAGGGCATGCCTGTCACCGTAAAAGTCAGCGACGGGGAACGACATGAATGACGCGGTTATTCAGCTCAACAATCTGGTCAAACGCTTCGCGGGATGGAAAAACCTGCCGTCGCCCCGCTGAACTGTACCGTTCAGAAAGGCTATGTGACCGGGCTGGTTGGCCCGGACGGCGCAGGCAAAACGACGCTGATGCGGATGCTGGCGGGTTTGTTAAAGCCCGATGAAGGAACCGCCAGCGTGCTCGGACTCGACCCGATTAAAGACGATGGCGCGCTCCATGCCATGCTGGGCTATATGCCGCAGAAGTTTGGTCTGTATGAAGACCTGACGGTGATGGAAAACCTCAATCTGTATGCTGACCTGCGCAGCGTCACTGGCGAAGCCCGTCAGAAGACCTTTGCCCGTTTGCTGGAATTTACCTCGCTTGGCCCCTTCACCGACCGGCTGGCGGGCAAGCTCTCCGGCGGGATGAAACAGAAGCTGGGGCTGGCCTGTACGCTGGTGGGCGAGCCGAAGGTTCTCTTGCTCGATGAACCTGGCGTGGGCGTCGACCCGATTTCGCGCCGTGAGCTGTGGCAGATGGTGCATGAGTTAGCCGGCGATGGGATGCTGATCCTCTGGAGCACCTCGTACCTTGATGAAGCGGAACAGTGCCGTGACGTTCTGCTGATGAACGAAGGTGAACTGCTTTATCAGGGAGAGCCGACCACGCTGACGCAGAGCATGGCTGGACGCAGCTTCCTGCTGCACAGCGCCCAGGCCTCCAACCGTCAGCTGCTGCAGCGGGTGCTAAAGCTGCCTCAGGTCAGCGACGGAATGATTCAGGCCGTTCGGTGCGCGTGATCCTCACGAAAGAGGCGACCGCGGACGATATACGCCGTGCACCGGGAATGCCTGAAATTGAGATGGAGGAGACCGCGCCACGCTTTGAAGATGCGTTTATCGATCTGCTCGGCGGCGCAGGGACATCAGAATCCCCCCTCGCCGCGATCCTGCACACGGTTGAAGGCACGCCGGGTGAAACGGTGATTGAAGCCAAATCCCTCACCAAAAAGTTTGGGGATTTCGCCGCCACCGATAACGTCAATTTCGCGGTGAAACGCGGTGAGATTTTTGGCCTGCTCGGGCCAAACGGCGCCGGGAAATCGACCACTTTTAAGATGATGTGCGGCCTGCTGGTACCGACCTCGGGGAAAGCGCTGGTGCTCGACATGGACCTGAAGGTCAGCTCCGGCAAGGCGCGTCAGCATCTGGGCTATATGGCGCAGAAATTCTCGCTGTATGGCAACCTGACGGTCGAGCAGAACCTGCGCTTTTTCTCCGGCGTGTACGGCCTGCGGGGCCGCGCGCAGAACGAGAAAATCCACCGCATGAGCGAGGCCTTTGGCCTGACGGGCATTGCTTCCCATGCCACCGACGAACTGCCGCTCGGTTTCAAGCAGCGGCTGGCGCTGGCCTGCTCATTAATGCATGAGCCCGATATCCTGTTTCTCGATGAGCCGACCTCCGGCGTTGACCCCCTCACCCGCCGCGAGTTCTGGCTGCATATTAACAGCATGGTGGAGAAAGGGGTCACGGTCATGGTAACCACCCACTTTATGGATGAGGCGGAATACTGCGACCGCATCGGGCTGGTGTATCGCGGCAAGCTGATTGCCCACGGTACGCCGGACGACCTGAAAGAACAGGCCGCCGATGACGAGGTCCCGGACCCGACCATGGAACAGGCGTTTATTACCCTCATCCACGACTGGGATAAGGAGAATGCCCATGCGCAATAACGCCATTTCATGGCGCAGGTGCGTGCGTTGTGTATCAAAGAGACGCGCCAGATCGTGCGTGACCCCAGCAGCTGGCTGATCGCTGTGGTGATCCCCCTGCTGCTGCTCTTTATCTTTGGCTACGGGATCAACCTCGACTCCAGCAAACTGCGGTCGGGATTTTGCTGGAGCAGCAGAGCGAAGAGGCGCTTGATTTCACCCACACCATGACCGGCTCCCCTTACATCGACGCCACCATCAGCGACAACCGGCAGGCGTTAATCCAGATGATGCAGGCCGGGAAGATACGCGGGCTGGTGGTGATCCCGGTGGATTTTGCCGCCAACATGGCGCGCACCGATGCCAGTGCGCCGGTGCAGGTGATCACCGACGGCAGCGAGCCAAACACCGCGAACTTTGTACAAGGCTATGTGAGGGTATCTGGCAGCTGTGGCAAATGCAGCGCGCCGAAGATCGCGGGGAAACCTTCGAACCGCTGATCGACGTGCAGACGCGCTACTGGTTTAACCCTGCGGCCATTAGCCAGCATTTTATTATCCCGGGTGCGGTGACCATCATCATGACGGTTATTGGCGCCATTTTGACCTCGCTGGTGATTGCCCGCGAGTGGGAACGCGGCACCATGGAGGCGCTGCTGTCTACCGAGGTCACACGGTTGAACTGCTGCTCTGTAAGCTTATCCCCTACTACTTCCTCGGCATGCTGGCGATGCTGCTCTGCATGCTGGTCTCGGTGTTTATCCTCGGCGTGCCGTACCGCGGATCGCTGGTGGTGCTCTTCTTTATCACCAGTCTGTTTTTACTGAGCACCCTCGGGATGGGGCTGCTTATCTCCACCATCACCCGTAACCAGTTCAACGCCGCGCAGGTGGCCCTGAACGCCGCCTTTTTACCGTCGATTATGCTGTCCGGGTTTATTTTCCAGATAGACAGCATGCCCGCCGTGATCCGTGCCGTGACCTACATTATTCCGGCGCGCTACTTCGTGAGTACGCTGCAAAGCCTGTTCCTGGCGGGGAATATTCCGGTGGTGCTGATCATCAACACGCTGTTTTTGCTGGCATCGGCAACGATGTTTATTGGGCTGACGTGGATAAAGACCAAACGGCGTCTGGATTAAGGAGCGAACATGTTTCACCGTTTATGGACATTGATACGCAAAGAGCTGCAGTCGCTGCTGCGCGAGCCGCAGACGCGCGCCATTCTGGTATTACCGGTGTTGCTTCAGGTGTTGCTCTTCCCGTTTGCCGCCACGCTGGAGGTGACTAACGCCACCATTGCTATCTACAACGAAGATAACGGCAAACATTCTGTCGAATTGACGCAGCGTTTCGCCCGGGCGAAGGCTTTTACCCACATCCTGCTGCTGAAAAGCCCGCAGGAGATCCAGCCCACCATCGATACGCAAAAAGCGTTATTGCTGGTGCGTTTCCCGGCCGATTTTTCCCGCAACCTGGATACCTTCCAGACGGCACCAATGCAGTTAATCCTCGACGGGCGCAACTCCAACAGCGCCCAGATTGCAGCCAACTATCTTCAGCAGGTGGTGAAAGATTACCAACAGGAGTTGATGGACGGGAAACCTAAACCCAACAACAGCGAGCTGGTGGTGCGCAACTGGTATAACCCGAATCTGGATTACAAATGGTTCGTGGTGCCATCGCTGATCGCCATGATCACCACCATCGGAGTGATGATCGTAACGTCGCTCTCCGTCGCCCGTGAGCGCGAACAGGGGAGCTCGATCAGCTGCTGGTTTCCCCGCTCGCAACATGGCAAATTTTCGTCGGCAAAGCGGTTCCGGCGCTGATTGTCGCGACCTTCCAGGCCACCATCGTGCTGGGCGTGGGAATATGGGCCTACCAGATCCCGTTCGCCGGTTCGCTGGCGCTGTTCTACTTCACCATGGTGATTTACGGGCTGTCGCTGGTCGGGTTTGGACTGCTGATTTCCGCGCTCTGCTCTACCCAGCAGCAGGCATTTATTGGCGTGTTCGTCTTTATGATGCCGGCGATTTTGCTTTCGGGCTACGTCTCGCCCGTCGAGAACATGCCGGTATGGTTACAGGATTTGACGTGGATAAACCCGATTCGGCACTTCACGGATATCACCAAGCAGATCTATCTGAAGGATGCGAGTCTGGACATTGTCTGGGGAAGTTTGTGGCCGCTACTGATTATAGCGGCCACGACGGGCTCAGTGGCGTACCGTGATGTTTAGACGAAACATCGCGTAGCTTTTTCTCTTTGGTCAGTAACGAGACCACGGCAGGCCCTGCGAGGATTGCCAGACCGGCCAGGGCCAGCAGCAGGTTGTTTTGCAGCACACGCGACAGCAACCAAAGCACAATCATCGCCGCACCAAAGTACCAGGTGGTGGTGAGCTCTTCGAGCACATCACCCACCTCACGCCAGCGTGCTTCGTGGTGGCGCTGTAAAACAGCATCGACAGTACGGTGACGCCATAGAGGACGCATAGCCCTAAGCCGACCCGCACCAGCGTGCCGCTCATCCAGCCCATCACCAGTACGGCCACGACCAGTAAATGCAACATTATCTGCCAGCAACTCAGGCCAGTTGCGACACGAACGCGTTGTTGCCACTTCATGGCTTCTCTCCTGAAGGATTTTTCTCTGCTTAATCAGACTACCGCACTTTACGGAAAATTCCGTAACACCGCATCTTTTTGTGACGCCTACTACACTTTATTTTCATCGGGATAGTCACCCTGGAAGGAACGTATGACCAAAAAATGCAGCATTTCTCGCTTAAAGTGCTGACGATAAACATTCATAAAGGCTTCACAGCATTTAACCGCCGCTTCATTTTACCGGAGCTGCGCGATGCGGTACGCACCGTCAGCGCGGACATTGTCTGCCTTCAGGAAGTCATGGGCGCGCACGAAGTGCATCCGCTTCACTTTGAAAACTGGCCGGACACCCCGCACTACGAATTCCTGGCCGACACCATGTGGAGTGATTACGCCTACGGGCGCAACGCGGTGTACCCGGAAGGGCATCACGGTAATGCGGTGCTGTCACGTTTTCCCATCGAACATTACGAAAACCGCGACGTCTCTGTGGGTGAAAGTGAAAAACGCGGGCTGCTTTACTGCCGTATCGCCCCGCCGATCTGGCGTTCCCGGTGCACGTGGGCTGTGTTCATCTGGGCCTGCGCGAAGCCCATCGCCAGGCTCAGCTAAAAATGCTGGCCGAATGGACCAATGCCCTGCCCGAAGGTGAACCCGTGGTCGTGGCCGGTGATTTCAACGACTGGCGGCAGCGGGCTAACCATCCGTTGAAGGTTGATGCCGGACTTGAGGAGATTTTCACCCGTGCAAACGGCAGGCCTGCACGCACCTTTCCGGTACGGTTCCCGTTTTTGCGACTCGACAGAATCTACGTGAAAAACGCCCATGCCAGCAGCCCGACCGCACTGGCGTTACTTAACTGGCGACATCTTTCCGACCATGCGCCGCTCAGCGCGGAGATCCACTTATGAAATGTTCATGGCAGGAAGGCAACCGGATCACGCTGCTGGTCAACGGGGATGAATATTACCCCGCGGTGTTTGACGCGATTGACCACGCAAAGCAGAAAGTGATCCTTGAAACGTTTATCTGGTTCGAAGACGACGTCGGTAAGCAGTTGCACAGCGTGCTGCTGCGTGCTGCCCTGCGTGGCGTCAAAATCGAAGTGCTGCTGGATGGCTATGGCTCACCGGACCTCAGTGATGCGTTCGTCAATGAGCTCACCTCAGCAGGCGTCGTGTTCCGCTACTACGATCCTGGCCCTCGCCTTTTCGGCATGCGTACCAATCTTTTCCGCCGGATGCACCGCAAAATTGTGGTGGTGGATGAGACGGTAGCGTTTGTTGGCGGCATTAACTACTCCGCTGAACATATGTCCGATTACGGCCCGGAAGCCAAGCAGGATTACGCGATTCGCATTGAAGGACCGGTGGTGCAGGATATCCTGCTCTTTGAGCTGGAAAACCTGCCCGGTAAAGAGGCTGCCCGCCGCTGGTGGCAGCGCCGCCATCATCGTCCGGAAGAGAACCGTCACCCCGGTGAAGCGCAGGCGCTGTTTGTCTGGCGGGATAACGGTGAGCACCGGGACGACATTGAGCGGCATTACCTGAAGATGCTGGCGAATGCGAAGCGCGAAGTGATTATCGCCAACGCTTACTTTTTCCCGGGCTATCGCCTGCTGCATGCCATGCGCAATGCGGCCCGACGCGGCGTGCGCGTGAAGCTCATTGTTCAGGGCGAGCCGGACATGCAGATTGTCAAAATCGGTGCCCGGCTGCTGTACAACTATCTGGTGAAAGGTGGCGTACAAATTTACGAATATCGCCGTCGGCCGCTGCACGGCAAAGTTGCCTGATGGACGATCACTGGGCACCGTGGGCTCCAGCAATCTCGATCCGCTCAGTTTGTCACTGAACCTTGAAGCTAACCTGATCATCCACGATCGCCAGTTCAACCAGACTCTGAGGGATAACCTGCAGGCGTTGATCGTGAACGACTGCGTGCGCGTGGACGAATCCATGGTACCCAAACGCACCTGGTGGAATCTGGGCATTAGCGTGGTGGTGTTCCACTTCCTGCGTCATTTCCCGGCGATGGTGGGCTGGCTGCGGCGCACACGCCAAAACTTGCGCTGGTGGATCCGCCTGTCCAGCCCGAAATGGAAACCCAGGACCGCGTTGAAGCGGAAGATGGAGGGAAAACCTGATGTCGAAATCACATCCACGCTGGCGGCTGGCTAAAAAGATCCTCACCTGGCTGTTTTTCATCGCCGTCGCGGTTCTGCTGGTGGTTTACGCACAGAAAGTTGACTGGGAAGAGGTGTGGAAAGTTATCCGCAACTACAACCGGCTGGTGCTGCTGGGCGCGGTGGGGCTGGTGATTGTGAGCTACCTTATGTACGGCTGCTATGACCTGCTGGGCCGCGCCTACTGCGGCCATAAGCTCGCGAAGCGCCAGGTCATGCTGGTGTCGTTTATCTGCTACGCCTTTAACCTGACATTGAGTACCTGGGTGGGCGGGATCGGCATGCGCTATCGCCTTTACTCGCGCCTCGGCCTGCCGGGCGGGACCATTACGCGCATTTTTTCCCTCAGCATCACCACCAACTGGCTGGGTTACATTCTGCTCGGTGGGGTGATTTTCACCATCGGCGTGGTGCAATTGCCTGCGCACTGGTACATCGATGAAACCACGCTGCGGATTTTAGGCTTTGCATTACTGCTCATCATTGCGCTCTATCTTTGGGCCTGCGCCTTTGCCAACGCCGACACATGACCATCAAGGGGCAAAAACTGGTACTGCTTCGTGGAAATTCGCGGTCCTGCAGATGGCCGTGTCCAGCGCCAACTGGATGGCGATGGGGGCGATTATCTGGATGCTCATTGGTGAAGATGTGAATTACTTCTTTGTGCTGGGCGTGCTGCTGGTCAGCAGCATTGCCGGCGTGATCGTACATATCCCGGCGGGGATTGGGGTGCTGGAGGCGGTATTTATCGCCCTGCTCGCCGGAGAGCATGTTTCACAGGGTACGATTATTGCCGCCCTGCTGGCCTACCGTATGCTCTATTACTTCCTGCCGCTGGCGCTGGCAACGGTGTGTTATCTGGTGCTGGAGAGTCGGGCGAAGAAACTGCGGGCGAAGAATGAGAAAGCGTTAGCGAAGTGAGGTCTGGCGGGGGAACTTACCCGGCCTGCGCAACGCAGGTCGGGTAAGGGAAACACCCTTAACGACGGTTGCCTAAAATACGCAGCAACATCAGGAACAGGTTGATAAAGTCCAGATACAGCGTCAGGGCGCCCAGAATCGCGTATTTGCGCAGGTTTGAGCTGTCGCGTACGTCAATCTGTTCGCCAATATTTTTCAGCTTCTGAGTGTCGTATGCCGTCAAACCGACGAAGATCACCACCCCGATATAGGTCACCGCCCACATCAGCGCTTCACTCTTCAGCCACAGGTTCACCAGCGACGCCAGCACAATCCCAATCAGCCCCATAAACAGCATGCTGCCGAAACCGCTCAGGTCACGCTTCGTGGTGTAGCCGTAGAGGCTCATCGCACCAAACATCCCGCCAGCGACCACAAACGTGCTGGCGATGGAGGAATAGGTATACACGATGAAGATGCTGGAGAGCGTTAGCCCCGTCAGTGCCGAATAGAGCATAAACAGCGTGGTCGCCATTCCGGCGCTCAGCTTCTGCACCAGGCCGGAGAGAACAAAGACCAGCGCCAGTTGCGCGATGATCAGCCCAAAGAAGGTGATTTTGCTCGAGAAGATAAACATCATCAGCTCAGGCGTGTTGGCTGCATACCATGCGATAAAGGCGGTCAGCAGTAAACCGACCGTCATCCAGCCATAAACCTGAGCCATATACGTCTGCAGCCCGGTACGGGTCTGCTGTACTATTGAATCGGAACGCGGAAATCGGTCATGATTCACTCCTGATTAAGTACGATCAACACACGTTAAGACTAACACATCCACGCAAACCGACTACCAACGACTGGCGGCTTCTTTGTCGCTGTCACGCGACTCAACCCACCTGTCGCCTTCCGGCGTCGCTTCACGTTTCCAGAATGGCGCTTTGGTTTTGAGGTAATCCATAATGAACTCCCCAGCTGCAAACGCGCTACTACGGTGGGCACTGGTCACGCCGACAAAAACGATTTCCTCACCAGGCCACATTTCACCAATACGGTGGATAACCGTCACTCGCCCGAGCGGCCAGCGGCCACGCGCCTGTTCAACGATCTCCCCGAGGGATTTCTCCGTCATGCCCGGATAGTGCTCCAGCGTCAGCGCCTTTACGCTGTCGCCGAGATTATGGTTACGCACTTTACCGGTGAAGGTGACAACCGCACCGTCTTCGTCACGCTCTGCCAGCCAGTCATATTCTGTACCAACGCTGAAACGATCATGACCTACCAGAATTCGGGTTTCAGCCATCTTAGCCCCCTGTCACCGGCGGGAAGAAGGCCACTTCATCCCCGGCCGTCAGCGGATGGGTCAGCTCCACCAGCGTCTGGTTAACCGCGGCCAGCAGCTTGCCTTCATCCAGCGCCAGCGCCCAGCGGTCGCTTTGCGCGGCAAGATGCACACGCAGGTCGGCAACGGTGTCAAACGGGGCATCAAGCATCAGGCTGTCGGTGCCCACCAGCTCGCGGACCTGAGCAAAAAAGAGCACCTTAATCATGGCTGTCCACCTTAAAATCACCGGATTTACCACCGCTTTTCGCCAGCAAACGAACCGGGCCAATCACCATATCTTTCTGCACCGCTTTGCACATGTCATAGATAGTCAACGCGGCGACAGAGGCCGCCGTCAGGGCTTCCATCTCAACCCCGGTTTTCCCGGTTAAGCGGCAGAGCGACTCGATGCGCACGCGGTTGTGCTCCGGCTGCGCCTGCAGGTTAACTTCCACCTTGCTCAACATCAGCGGGTGGCAGAGCGGAATTAAGTCCCAGGTGCGTTTCGCAGCCTGGATCCCGGCGATGCGGGCGGTGGCAAAGACGTCGCCTTTGTGATGGCTGCCGTCAATAATCATCGCCAGGGTCTCTGGCAACATGGTCACGAAGGCTTCAGCACGCGCCTCACGCACCGTTTCGGCTTTGGCGGAGACATCCACCATATGTGCTTCGCCAGCGGCGTTAATGTGGGTCAGTTGCGACATAACTTATTTCTTTAAATGGGGATGGAAATTACACGGACGGGTACGGGCATCCAGCTGCGGCGCAATGATATTTTCCCACGCGGTGCGACACGCTTTTGTCGAGCCGGGCATGGCAAAAATCAACGTGCCGTTCGCCACACCGGCCACCGCACGCGACTGCAGCGTGGAGGTGCCAATCTCTTCAAACGAGAGCATGCGGAACACTTCACCAAAGCCTTCCACTTCCCGGTCAAACAGCGGGACGAGCGCCTCGGGAGCCTGGTCGCCTGTGGTAAAGCCGGTGCCACCGGTGATCAGCACCACCTGCACCTCATCGCTGGCAATCCACTGAGAGACCCGTGCACGAATGGCATAACGGTTCTCTTTCACGATCGCCTTATCAACAATACTGTGCCCGGCATCATGTGCCGCATCGCGCAGCCAGTGGCCGGAGGTGTCATCCTCTTCACCGCGGCGGTCGGAAACGGTAAGAATAGCAATGCGTGTCGGGATAAATTCCGCGCTAACCTGACTCATCTTCTGGTTCCTTCTTAAGCCTGATTACCCGCCAATGTAGGACAGGTTCTGAGTAATGCCGGTGTTGCCCTGATGCAGGAAGTGGGTCTGTTTTTGTGCGTCAGAGCTTCAGAAATCCGCGCTTCAAGCGCGGCCTGTTGGGCGTCTTCCGCCAGCAGATCGCGAAGGTCAACACCGCCATCCCCGAACAGGCACAGATGCAGCTTACCAACGGAGGAGACGCGAAGACGGTTACAGCTGGCACAGAAGTCTTTCTCATACGGCATGATAAGCCCGATTTCCCCTTCGTAATCCGGATGACAAAAGACCTGCGCCGGGCCGTCGCTGCGCTGACGGATCTGGTGGATCCAGCCGCGTTTCAGCAGCTCATCACGCAACACCATCCCGGAGATGTGATGCCGACGGAACAGCTCACTGCCCTCGCCAGTTTCCATCAGCTCGATAAAACGCAACTGGATGGGGCGGGATTTGATCCACGCCAGGAAGGTATCAAGCTGGTGATGGTTGACGTCACGCATCAGCACCGTATTGACTTTGACCTTCTGGAACCCGGCACTGAACGCCGCGTCAATTCCATCCATCACCTGGCGGAATTTATCCTGGCCGGTAATGGCATGAACTGGCGGGCATCGAGCTGTCCACGCTGACGTTGATGGCGGTTAAGCCCGCGTCGCGCCAGGTCGCAACGTCGCGAGCCATGCGGTACCCGTTGGTGGTGACCGCAATCTGACGGATACGATCGTTCTCACGCACCGCAGCAATGATATCGGGGAAATCACGACGCAGAGAGGGTTCCCCTCCGGTCAGGCGGACCTTTTCCGTGCCGAGTTCAGAGAATGCACGCGTGACGCGGCGCACTTCGTCCACGGAGAGAAAGCCGTTATTGGTGACGCTGCCCGGTTTGTAGCCATCGGGCAGACAGTAGGTGCAACGGAAGTTGCACACATCGGTAATCGACAGACGTAAGTAAAAAAACTTACGCGCGAATGCATCAGTAAGTTGTGAAGCCATGTACACCTTTCCAGAGACGGGAGGCACAGTCATTTCTTTCTGTACCCTGGTGGCATATTCGCCACGGCCAGGACGCCATATCTTTCGACACAGGCGCCAGGGCTCGAGTGTATGTTTTCAAATTTGAAAACGTGGTTATGGCGATAGTAGCGCGGAAATCTTCCTTCGCCATTATCACTTAACGCTATATAACCATGTACATAACGACATAATCGTGTATTTTCGCTACAGAATACCTAAAAACAGCATATTCACATTGATATACGTCATTTTGCGCCGGGTGAGGCATCGTCTTTTAGGGGTAGTTAGGGTAGTGTTACGCAGATCGAACGTGATAAGGAATGTGTATGCGCAATCGCACTTTTGCGGATCTTGACCGTGTTGTCGCTCTTGGCGGAGGCCATGGTCTGGGGCGAGTGATGTCTTCTCTGTCCTCACTTGGCTCAAGGCTGACAGGGATAGTGACAACCACGGATAATGGCGGCTCCACCGGGCGTATTCGACGCGCGGAAGGGGGTATCGCCTGGGGCGATATGCGTAATTGTCTGAACCAGTTAATTACCGAGCCGAGCGTCGCTTCGGCGATGTTTGAGTACCGTTTTGGCGGTAACGGCGAACTTTCCGGGCATAACCTTGGAAATTTGATGCTTAAAGCGCTGGATCACCTGTCAGTACGCCCGCTGGAAGCCATCAATTTGATCCGAAACCTGCTCAAGGTTGACGCGTTCCTGATCCCAATGTCCGAACAACCGGTCGATTTAATGGCGATCGATGCGGAAGGCACGAGGTTTATGGCGAAGTGAACATCGACCAGCTTACCGTGCCGACAAAGAGCTGATGACCTACCCAAGCGTGCCCGCCACGCGTGAAGCCATTGAGGCCATCGGCGAAGCGGATTTGATTTTGATTGGGCCGGGCAGTTTTTACACCAGCCTGATGCCCATTTTACTGGTCAAAGAGCTGGCACAGGCTCTGCGCAGACGCCCGCCCCATGGTTTACATCGGCAATTTAGGCCGTGAGCTGAGCCCGGCGGCGGCCAGCCTATCGCTGGCGGACAAACTGAATCTGATGGAGCAGTACGTCGGGAAGAAAATCATCGATGGCGTGGTGGTCGGCCCGAAAGTTGATGTATCAGGAATTGGCGATCGCGTGGTGGTGCAGGAGCCGCTGGAAGCGAGCGATATCAAATATCGCCACGACCGTCACCTGCTACGTGAAGCACTGGAGAAGGCGATTCAGGACCTGGGATAGAGATTATGCCTTCACCCAACTTCTCTCCCGTGGGAGAGAGCAAACACTAAAAAAATGACAGCCTGCGGCTGTCATTTTGCTTTTACCTAGGAGGCGGCGATAAACAGATCGCGCAACTGATGCAGCTGGTCGCGGATTTGCGCGGCCTCTTCGAATTCGAGGTTCTGCGCATGCTGCATCATCTGCCCTTCCAGTTCGTGGATTTTCTGCTGCAGCGCTTTTGGCGTCAGCTCGACGGTATCCGGCTCAACCACTGAACGCGCTTTCCCGCGCCCTTTCGCTTTGGTCTTCGCAATGTTCTGACCCAGCGCCAGAATATCCACCACTTTCTTGTTCAGGCCCTGCGGCGTAATGCCGTGCTCTTCGTTGTAACGCTGCTGTTTCTCACGACGACGCTCCGTTTCGCCAATTGCTTTCGCCATTGACGGGGTAATTTTGTCACCGTAAAGGATCGCTTTACCGTTAACGTTACGCGCGGCACGGCCAATGGTCTGGATCAGGGAGCGTTCAGAGCGCAGGAAGCCCTCTTTGTCGGCATCCAGAATCGCCACCAGCGAGACTTCTGGCATATCCAGGCCTTCTCGCAGCAGGTTGATTCCCACCAGCACGTCAAACTCGCCCAGACGCAGGTCGCGGATGATCTCCATACGCTCGACGGTATCGATATCCGAGTGCAGGTAACGCACCCGCTCACCGTGCTCCTCAAGATACTCGGTGAGATCTTCCGCCATACGCTTGGTCAACGTCGTTACCAGCACACGCTCGTTGATGGCCGCGCGGATACGGATTTCTGACAGCAGATCGTCAACCTGAGTGGCGACCGGACGCACCTCGATAATCGGATCCAGCAGCCCGGTCGGACGCACCACCTGGTCAACCACCTCATCGCCCGATTTTTCGAGCTCGTAGTTGCCCGGCGTAGCGAGACGTAGATGGTTTGCGGTGCCAGCGCCTCAAATTCTTCAAACTTCATGGGACGGTTATCCAGCGCCGATGGCAGACGGAAACCATACTCCACCAGCGTCTCTTTACGCGCCCGGTCACCGCGATACATCCCGCCAATTTGCGGGATAGTCACGTGAGATTCGTCGATCACCAGCAGACCGTCTGCCGGCAGATAATCAAACAGCGTCGGGGGTGGCTCGCCCGGACCACGCCCGGAGAGGAAACGTGAGTAGTTTTCGATACCGGAGCAGTAGCCCAGCTCGTTCATCATCTCCAGGTCAAACTGGGTGCGCTGGCTCAGGCGTTGCTCTTCCAGCAGCTTATTATTCGCCAGAAGCACCTTACGGCGGTCTGCCAGCTCAACTTTGATCTCTTCCATCGCCTGCACGATACGCTCGCGTGGCGTCACGTAGTGCGTTTTCGGTAGATGGTATAGCGCTGAACGACCGACTCGACGTGGCCGGTCAGCGGGTCAAACAGCGACAGGCGTTCAACTTCTTCGTCAAACAGCTCAACGCGCAGGGCGATATCGTCCGACTCTGCCGGGAAGATATCAATCACCTCGCCGCGCACGCGGAAGGTACCGCGCTGGAACGCTGATCGTTACGGGTGTACTGCAGCTCTGTCAGACGGCGTAAAATAGCGCGCTGATCGATGATCATCCCCTGGGTCAGGTGCAGCATCATCTTGAGATAGAGATCCGGATCGCCCAGACCGTAGATAGCCGACACTGACGCCACCACCACCACATCGCGACGCTCAAGGAGCGCCTTCGTCGCCGACAGACGCATCTGCTCAATGTGTTCGTTCACCGAGGCATCTTTCTCAATGAAGGTGTCAGAGCTCGGGACATACGCTTCAGGCTGGTAGTAATCGTAGTAGGAGACAAAATATTCCACGGCGTTATCCGGGAAGAACTCTTTCATCTCACCGTAAAGCTGAGCGGCCAGGGTTTTGTTTGGGGCCAGCACCATCGTGGGGCGCTGCAGATCGGCGATAACGTTGGCAATGGTAAACGTTTTGCCGAACCGGTTACCCCCAGCAGCGTCTGGTGCGCCAGCCCATCTTCCAGCCCCTCTTCGAGACGTCGGATCGCCTCAGGCTGATCGCCGGAAGGACGGAATGCAGAATTCAATTTGAACGGTTTACTCATGGGCGACAACCTGATGACGTTATAAGCGGCAGGTGAGTAATTTTACTCGTTGCTGCCAGGAATGCCAGTAAAAAACACTGGATGAAAAACCAGTAGCATGTCAGGATATTTAGAGTACCGGCAGGGTGATTAGCGCGATAGCGGTCAAAATTTGGACCGTGACAACATAAAACACCAGTCAGGACGGGTTATCCCCAGAACTTTTTCTTTTTTAACATTTGTCAAGCCAGGTAATGATAGTTTTATGGCAACAGGTGACACTTTCATTACGGCAATTGCTTTTATCTAACCAATTAAATATTAAGCGATATTTTCTAAAGCCGCGTTTCGCGCCAATTTGGTCGTAACCCGCGTCTTCTCTCGCTTATCGCGTGTTTTCTAACTCTAATGCACATGGTTATCCACAGGAATAGTGGATAACTGCTTCCAGCCCGTGCAGACCGCCGCTCAGCAAATTCCCGACTTTTCCCACGAAACGGCAGCAAAAATTTTTTATAGCTATTTTTTGCTGATAAACAGTTGTGTCATTCATAACCAACCGATGCGATCTTGCTCACATTTCCACCATTTTAACCCTGCACCACAACTCATCACGTCCGGCACCGCGGATGTGCAAAGGGGGTAATCACACACCGCTTATCCAGGACAAATTCCTAAAAAAGTCTCTTTTTTAATCAATTTAGGGTTTCTGGCAGGAGTTTTGCACATCCCACAATGAGCCTCATCCACACAGATTTTTAAGGAGAGAAAGATGTTGAGTCTGCGTGCAGTTAACCAGTTTTACGGAAGCCAACATACGCTATGGAACGTGGATGTAGATTTTCCCAAAGGCATGTGTACAGGCGTTGTTGGCCTGCCGGGGATGGGCAAAACGACCCTGATGAATTGCATCGCCGGGAAAGTGCCTGTCGACAGTGGCACCATCATCTGGCACGAAGCCGGTGCACCGCCGCGAGATTTGCTTAGCCAGACGCCAGAACCCTTCGCTGGCCCGGGAATAGGCTATGTCCCGCAGGACAGGCGGATTTTCTCCCAGTTAACCATTGATGAAAATCTGCATATCGCCATGCGGGCGACAGGGAAACCTGACCCTGAAGCGAAAAGTGACGTTTACGACCTCTTTCCGGAACTCTATGCGCTGCGACAAACCCGGGCCAACACGCTTTCGCCAGACGACCAGTATCAGCTGGCGCTGGCCAATGCGCTGGTCATCCGTCCGCGGATGCTGATTCTGGATGAACCGATGCATGGCGCGGGCCACAGCTTCGCCCAGAAGCTGAGCCAGCTGCTGGTGCGGTTAAACCGGGAACTGGGAATGACGGTGTTGTTAGCTGAGCAGCAGCTGTCGTTTATCCGCCGGGTCGCGGAGCGCTTTTGCATGCTGTATCGCGGGCGTAACGTGGCCCAGGGCCACGTTAACGAGCTGGACGACGAGCTTATCGCCCACTGGATGTCGCTGGAGGCAAGACGCTGAGATCGAGGTAATGCCGGTTTCAGCGCACCCGGCAGTGTCAGCCAGCCACGGGATCTCCCAAGAAACGGCGCAGGAAGCACCCGCTTCAGCGTTGCCAGATACTCCTGATGTCGCCTGCCCGGCGCAACCACGTCGTTGGCTATCCAGCCGGCCAGCGCAGCCCGGCCTGCTGAACGGCTGGGCGGTCAGCATCGCATGGTTGATACAGCCGAGTTTGACCCCTACCACCAGGATTACCGGCAGCTGCTCGATTTGCACCCAGTCAGCAAAGGTCTGGTCCGCCGAAAGTGGCGTAAACCAGCCACCGGCGCCCTCCACCAGCACCCAGTCAGCCTGGCATTCAAGCGCGTAACCCGGCAGAAAGCACGGCAAAATCAATCGGGCGACCTTCATCGGCGCTGATAATATGCGGCGAGGTGGGCTCGGCAAAGGTGTACGGATTCACCGCTGAATAGGCAAGTTCAAGCGTGCTGTTGCGCTGAAGCGCCAGCGCGTCGGTATTGCGTAACCCGTGCGCCGTCATCTCGCTGCCGGAGGCGACAGGTTTATATCCGGCGGTGGTTTTTCCCTGCATGCGCGCCGCCTGCAGCAGCGCTGAGCTGGCAACCGTCTTGCCCACTTCGGTATCTGTTCCGGTGACAAAATAACGTTCAGTCACGTTCAATAATCCCATGAAAAAGTTGATATGAGAGCGGGAACTGCCCCCGCTGCTGCGGCCACGCCAGCTCCAGACGCTGCAACTGGCCGCGGGTAAGAGCTTCTTTTCACGCCCCGCATGCAGATGGGTCGCGCCAATGCCCTTCAGGGAGCGCATGGCGCTGAAGGCATCGTCGAAATTCAGCGTAATGGTCTGCTCAGCACAGCGATAGCGCCATCCCGCCAGCGCGTGGATGACCTGCTCGTGCGACAAAAAACGGTTAGCGTGAGGTTGTTCATCCACCGCTTTCCACGCCTGATTGAGCTCCGGTAAAGAGCTTTCCAGCAGCGTGGTGAAGGCCACGCATCCACCCGGGCGCGCCACGCGATAAAGCTCGTTTAATGCCTGCGGGAGACTACTGCACCACTGTACCGCCAGATGGCTCCAGACCAGATCAAACCGCGCATCCGGCAGCGGAATGGACTCAATATCGGCAACCAGATAGTGGTGCGCGGCCTGCTGCTGACGGGCCTCCTCGAGCATATCGGGCGACAGATCGATAGCCGTCACCTCGCTGCCGGCCGCACGCCAGTGTCGGCTATTGGCACCCGGCCCACACCCGGCGTCCAGCACCAGAGGGAACCGGGTCTCGTTGAGTAAAGCAAGCAGACCCTGCGCGCTCTGACGCTGGAGTTCATCGTGCTGCGAATAGCTGCGCGCGGCCCGGCCAAATGCCGCCGCGATCGCCTGTTTATTCACGGGTGTCATGCAGCGCCTCCAGAAGTGCCTCGATATCCTCTGCTTCGTGCGCCGCCGTGAGCGTCAGACGCAGCCGGGCAGTGCCTGGCGGTACGGTTGGTGGACGAATAGCCGTCACCCATATCCCCCGCTCGCGAAGCGTCTGCGCCAGCGTGAGAGCCAGACCGTTTTCCCCCACCATCACCGGCTGGATTGCGCTCTGCGAATCGGTGCTCTGGAACGGGAGATGGCGTAACCCCTGGCGAAAACGCCGAATATGTTCCGCCAGACGCGCCCGTCGTTCCGCACCTTCAGCGCTGCGGATCACCGCCAGTGATGCAGACAGCGCCACGGCCTGTGCGGGCGGCATACTGGTGCTGTAAATGAGATGACGGGCGAACTGCAGCAGATAGTCGGCGACAGACTCGCTGCACAACACGGCCGCCCCGCTCACGCCAAAACCTTTCCCGAAAGTCACCACCAGCAGTTCCGGCTTCACGTTTTGCTGATGGACGCTACCGCGCCCTTCCTCACCCATCACGCCAATACCATGGGCATCATCAACCAGCAGCCAGGCGTTGTCGCTGCGCCGTCTCATGCAGCGGACGCAGCGGTGCGCTGTCGCCGTCCATGCTGAACACCCCTTCTGTGACCACCAGCTGCTGTCCGGTGCAGGGCTTATCGAGCAGGCCAGCAAGCTGAGCCGCATCGTTATGGGCAAAGCGGCGGAGCTGCGCAGGGCTTAAACTTGCCGCTTCCAGCAGCGAGGCGTGACTTAAGCGGTCGGCAACAATGCGGTCGTCCTTG
>ENA-OQHY01000097-OQHY01000097.1-human-gut-metagenome-genome-assembly--contig:-NODE-97-length-47604-cov-7.700402_pt1 | contig 47604 bp, 60 predicted proteins | sample MGYA00242570_ERZ504733 | MGnify/ENA primary metagenome ERZ504733 (study PRJEB26092, sample SAMD00036219) | human gut metagenome | host: Homo sapiens | study: EMG produced TPA metagenomics assembly of... | reverse complement strand
GAAAAAGAAAAATATGATGGCATATGGGCTTGTGCATCTATCTCCATTTGCCGAAAAAACAACTGCGTGAAGTTTTGAAAAATATGTATGCAGCATTGAAATCGAAAGGATGGATTTATACCTCTTTCAAATACGGAGAATTTGAAGGTGAACGAAATGGAAGATATTTTACCGATTTTACGACAGATACATTTAAAGATTTCATACATGACATGCATGGCCTTAAAATAGAAGAACAATGGATTACAGGAGATGTCCGACCGGGAAGAGGTGAGGAAAAATGGCTGAATCGACAAAGACATAACAACTTACATCAAATTCTATATTATGAACAGAAGAAACAGACGCTCTGTTGCCTCTGTGATAGCTGCTATAGCTTTAGCTATGGCAGCCTGTCCGGTATCGGCACAGACAAAAGCACAGACTGCGAAGTCGGGTGCTAACTTCCTCAGTCCGCTAAAGGCAGCAGCACGTGCAGCCAGCCGCAACCTCTGGGGCTATGTGAATAACGCTACGCAGTACCCTACAGCCAGCAAGCAGATTGGTTACATGGAGTTCGACGCAGCTACAGCTGGCAACTTCCGCGACCTCAAGACGGAAGATTTGGACAGCAGAATGTCGCCAAACGGCGGATGGTCGTACTACGATGGTAAGTACCACGCAGTACACTTCACAAGAAATCAGGCTTCAAGCTCGCTTGTTGTTACCTACTATCAGTCAATACCGAAGACAAATGGCATCAGGAGATTGCACCGGAGTTGGTTTCAAAGCTTGAACTAATCGCTACAACTACCGCTACAAGCCAGCTCACCGGCAAGGTATATGGTCAGTTCTATACCACCGACCTTTCGTCGTTCGAGTTCGGTATCATCGACTACGACAAGATGCAGCGCACTACAATCGCTCCGTCAAAACACAAGTTTGTGGCAATGGGCGTAAGCTCTGAGGAGCGCGTCTACGCTGTGGCTACCGACGGTGTGCTCTACGAGCTGAACACCATCACTGGCGAAGAGACCGAAATCGGTCCGACCGGTGTGTACGTAGCACCATCGTCAGAGAAGAGCTACACACAGAGTGGTGGCATCGACCAGGACGACGACACCTTCTACTGGGCTGCATACGATGCTGACAAGAAGGCTGCGCTCTACTCGGTAGACCTCAAGACGGGTAAAGCAACACTCATCGCCAACTTCCAATACAATGCACAGATACTCGGTTTGGCTATACCAGAGGCAACACCCGACGCAGCAGCACCGGCTGCACCGACCGGCTTCTCAGTGAAGTTCGAGAACGGATCGACAAAGGGCTCGGTGTCTATATCTGCACCAGCGAAGACATACGGCGGACAGACACTCAGCGGCAATGTGACCTTCTTGGTACGCTCTGGCAAGACAGAACTACTCACCGGCACTATGCCTGCCAACTCGTCAATCACTAAGGAGATAACAGCTCCAGAGGGTCTGAACAATTTCACCGTTACGCTCTCTAACGCCGCAGGCAAGAGCAAGGCTGCCAAGACAACAGCATACGTAGGCTACGACGAGCCAAACCAGGTGTCGTTCGCACGTCTGAATATTGACACCAACGGTAAGGCAACCGTCAAATGGGGCAAGCCCTCGGGTGCCGTACACAACGGCTACCTCGGCGACCTGCGCTACGACATCGTGCGCTATCCCGACGCTAAGACCGTAGGCACTAACATCAGCGGTCTGTCGTTCTCGGAGACAATCAAGGACAAGCACCTGCGCAACTACTACTACGGCATAATACCAATCAACGGCTCTAAGCGTGGCGCAGAGCGTCGCACTGGTGCTGTGGCTTACGGCGACAACATTGTGCCGCCTTATTATGAGGACTTCTCTTTAGAGGAGTCATTGGATCTCTTTAACATTATCGACGAAAACGGCGATGATAACACATGGAAGTGGCATGAGAATAAGCATAGCGCATACTACCCTGCTTCATCCAGCAAGGCTGCTGACGACTGGCTCATCACTCCTGCCATACAGCTTGAGGCTAACCACTCTTATAAGGTGGCGTTCACCGCACGCAGCTCAAGTGCTTACTTCCCCGAGAAGATAGAGGCAAAGTGGGGCAATAAGGATAAGGTGGAGAACCTTACAAATAAATTCCTTGCAGAAACAAAGCTGCCAGCTACGAGCACTACATACGATGGCGAGATTCGCACCTCTGCCGCTCAGCAGTTCTTCCTTGGCATACACGCTATCAGCGACAAGGCGATGGACTATATCTATGTGGAGAACTTCTCTATCGTAGACAATGGTCACCTCAATGCGCCTGCTGCTGTGGAGAACGTAAAAATCACTCCCGACCCGACGACCGCACTGAAGGCTAACATCAGCTTCCGTCTGCCGACAAAGACCGTTGCTGGTAAAACACTTGCTGCTGTCACAAAGGTTGTAGTAACTCGCGACGGCGTAACCGTTAAGGAGTTCGGCTCAAGCAAACCGGGCGCAACACTCTCTTGCGATGACAACTCACCAGTAGCTGGTTTCAACAACTACACCATCACTGCTTACACCGCCGACGGTGCAGGCACCCCGACTGTTGTTGCTGCTTACGTAGGTCTTGACAAACCGGCTCCGCTCACAAACGTGAAGGCTGCTGACGTGAAGACTGGCGTTAAGCTGACATGGGACAAGGCTTCTACACAAGGCGCAAATGGTGGTGCTGTGCTCACCAACGACGTAACATATAACGCTTACCGCGTGCGCATCTCTGACGGCGTAACAAGCCAGCAGCTCCTCGGCTCTGTTACAGAGAACACATACACCGAGAAGTTCAATACAGCAGAAGGCGAGCAGGCTGTACGCCTCTACTCTGTAGGCGCTAAGAACAGCAAGGGCGAGAGCGAGCGCGTAATGTCATCGCCAGTTGTAACTGGTAAGCCTTACGCTCTGCCGTTCCGTTCTAACTTCGTGAGTGGTGAGAATGCACACCTCTGGTGGTCGCTTACACTCGACGAGGAGGGTGGCATCGGCTTCCTGCATAACACCCAGACCTCAAGCGACGGCGATAACAACTGCCGCGTGTTCACATCGTTCAGCAAGGGTGGCACAGCCGACCTTAGCTCTGGTAAGATAGCTCTCGCTGGTGCAAGCAACCCGGCTGTGATATTCAGCCACAACGCTACAAGCGGAAAGAACTGCAGCATCGAAGTGTACGCACAAACTCCTGACGGCACACGCAAGCTCATCGGCACTGTCGACTATTCAAAGCTTAGCGGTAAGGCAGAGGATTGGCACCGCTCACTGTTCAAGATTCCGGCAGAGATGGCAAAGGCAGACTACGTTATCCTCACCTTCGTGGGCAAGGCTGACACATACGGCGTAGTGCGTATCGACGACGTAAACGTACACAATATCTACGACAACGACCTCGCTGTAAGCATCTCGCTCCTGCCAAGATGAAGCGTGGAGCTTGGAGTAAGGCTACCGTTACCGTGACAAACAACGGCGAGAAGGCAGCTTCTAACTACCGCGTGCAGCTCAGAAGTGGTAATGACATCATGTTCGAGCAGACCGTAGCAGAGGCTATCCAGCCACTCGCAAGCAAGTCGTTCGTTGTGAATGTAAAGAACAACGCTACCAACACATCGAAGACATTCAAGTTGTATGCTGACGTAGAGTATGATGCCGACCAGTATAAGGCAGACAACAGCACTGCATTTGTAGTAGAACTGACTGAGTCGGGCATCCCGATGCCAGAGAACTTCTCGGCTACAAAGGACGAGGCTACAAGCAAGCTCACCATGAACTGGAGCGTACCGACATCGGCAAGCATCCAGACTCGCGAGACATTCGAGAGCTACGACAACTGGACTATCAACCAGTTCGGCGATTGGACTACTTACTCTTCTATCAAGAGTGGTGAGACCGGTGGTCTGTGGGGATCGCAGGGTATGCCTTTCCCGCACGAGAACGAGCTGTACAACTACATCGTGTTCAACCCGGATGCTATCCAGGACGGTATCACTTCGCAGAACCTCACTCTCAAGCCTCACGGCGGCGAGAAGTGTCTGATGACAATGTTCGCTCGCGAGATTGTCAACAAGAAGTTCGTTTACTACGATGCTGACAACTGGCTCATCTCGCCGATGCTCTCTGGCGAGGCGCAGACCGTGCTCTTCTGGGCTAACAACGGTCAGCCTAACCCGACGAATATACGCTATCCGCAGACTATCGAGGTTTACTACTCTGACAAGTCTGCCGACCACGCAGACTTCAAGAAGCTCGAGACCTTCACACACAGCGGCGGCAAGTGGGACTCTTACACAGTAGACCTGCCGGAGGGTGCAAGCTACTTCGCAATACGTTGCGCTACACCTGAGGCTAACGCTTATATGCTTCTGCTTGACGACATCGTCTACAAGGCTGGCTTCGGCAAGCTTGAGGGCTTCCGCGTATATCGCAACGACAAGATGATTAAGGAGCTTCCGGCTACCGCAACATCTTACGACATCAACTTCGACCCGAAGGCAGAGCCTACACGCTATAGCGTATCGGCTGTGTACACCGGTGGCGAGTCGACTGCTGCTACATCTGACGAGTGTCAGACAGCTATTCACGGCATTACGATCGACGCTCAGCATCCTGCTGATGTCTACACCATCGACGGCAAGCTCGTGATGAAGAACGCCACATCGCTCAGCTCGCTGAAGCGCGGCGTGTACGTTGTGAACGGCGTTAAGATCGTGAAGTAACAAGGTCGGAAAGTAAACCGTTTTCGTAAAGAAAACTGGAAGATAACCAGAAAAGGCTGGAAGATAGGCTGGGAGATATCACGCTCCCAAGGCTCATCTTCCAGCCTTTATCGTTCTTATAATCTGTGGGTTACGGAAAAACTGGCAGATATGGAGGATTTTTTCGCATACAGACTTATTATAGGGGTTATTTAGGGGGTGCACTTGTCTCAAGTGCACCAACAATGCAATAAGTCCACTGACATAACATTGGTGCACTTTTCTCTGTTGGTGCACTTCTTGCTCTGGCAAGCGGCAAAGCCGAGCGGAGACAAGTGCACCCCCTTGGTGTTATCGGACATCCCTAATACAAAAAATCGCCTCGCTTGGAGATCATCTCCAAGCGAGGCGATTTTATTTGTTGTATTATTGAAGTCTTTAAAATACAGCAGCAATACGGCGAATATTTTTCAATTTTTCGTGCAGTGAATTATCTTCCATTGCCGTGTGCATATTGTATTTCATCTGCATCTTTAGGAGAGAATCAGCAGGGATGTCTAAAGCCGCTTCGAACATCAATGCTGTAGTTGTGGTGATTGGGCGACGAGCATTAAGTATTTCGTTCAGTACGCTGTAGCCCATTTCTAAGCTATCTGCAAACTTACGTTGTGATATGCCTCTCTCCTCCAATTCGTCTTTTACTACTTCACCAGGGTGAGTAGGGTAAAAACCATAACCTAAATCTGACATAATTATATTTACTTATAATGGTTTGACAACTCTAAAATATTGCAGATCGTAATCTTTCTTTCATTACCAATAACTTCTGAGCGGAACTCTATTCGGTATTGGTCATTGACTTTTACTGATTCACGATCTTTTTTGTCACCGATTAGTGCTTCATAATGAAGTGACTTGTATCGGTAGAAGTCTTCAGTGCAACTTAATGATTCCATCAAGTCTATCACTCTAATGTATTTCTTTATGATTTGAGGCTGAAAGCGATATTTCTTATTGTGCGCTTTTCCCTCATAATATAATTCTCGGAGATAGTCCTCTTCAAATTTGATTTCCATTTCTTTTGTCTTATGCTTGCAAAGATAAGTGTTTAATTTAATATTCGCAAAAAAAGCGAACATTTATTTTAAATATACACTATTATGAGCAGTATTATCAAGATTTCTCAGCTGCGACGATACTCCGACGGCGACATTCCAGTGTGTTCCTTGAAGTATTTGCCGAGGAACGACTGGTTGGAGAAGTTCAGCTCTTGCGCAATCTCCTTAATGCTCTTCTGCGTGTTGCGCAGCAGCATACGCAGCTCGATGGTGACGTAAGAGTCGATCCACTCGTTGGGCGTGCGCTTCGATACGGCTTTGATTGTCTCGGAGAGATACTTTGGCGATATGCAGAGCTGCTCAGAGTACCAACCACGCGGCGCTCCGAGCGGAAGTGCTTCTCAACGAGCTTTATGAACTGCGTGAATATCTCCTCGGCACGTGTGTTGCAACTTCGTTCTGCGCCTGCACGCTGTAGATGACGTTCGACAGCTCGTATGCCATGGCGAGGAACATCGCCTGCACCATCTCGCGGCGGAAACGGTTCTCGGGCTCGTCTATCTTTGTCTTCATGCGGAAGAATGTCTCGTAGATGAAGTCGAAGCGCTCCTTCGGAAGGCGGAATACGGGGTGGTTGCGTGCGAAGAGGAAGAGCGACGACAGCTCGTGTACGCTCTTTATCGTCTCGTTGAAGAACTTGTAGTCGACGAGTATGCCTATGCCGCGACAGTCGGGCGAGAGCGTGCAGTTGTAGACCGACCTGCCTTGGTTGATGATGATGAGGTCGCCGGGCTCTACGTTGTGCTTCACCGAGTCGACATAGTAGCTCACGGTGCCGCGCAGGCACATGGCAAGCAGCAGACACTGCATACGGCGTGGCTCGCGCGGAATGGGTATCTTCGCCACTTCGTCGAGTAGGAGTATGTCGTTGCCAATATGGCTACCGTCGCAGAAGCGTACTGACTGGCTGACGGTGATATCTCTGAAATCGGGCATGATGTGTGGTGTTGAGATGGTGTGGTGTTGAGATGTTGAGGTGGTGTGGGTTGATATGGTGATTATTGCTGCGGCTTCTGCAGTCGCAGGTTGAGCTGGAACATGGAAGCACCGAATATCATCAGCGAGAAGACGATGGCGAGTGCCACGCGCTTCATGTCGCCACCGAAGAAATCGGCGAACTGCATGTCTGCCGACTGTGGCATGAGGCGGTAGAGCAGCACGGCTGTTGAGTTGTTCACCCAGTGGTAGACCACACCGGGCACGATGCTGCCCGTGCGCACGTACATCCAGCCGAGCAGCAGTCCGCAGAGGAACGCTCCGATGCCTTGCGCCATGTTGCCGTGAACGGTGGCGAAGAGTGCTGCCGAGAGAACTATGGCTACCCACTGGCGGTGTTTGCCCGTTATGTCGCAGAGTACGCGCAGTATGGCTCCGCGGAACACGTATTCCTCGGCGATGGGCGCTATGATGCCAATGGTGATAAAGCCAAGCTTATGCTGCATGATGCCCTTGAACATCTCGTTGTATGTGTCGGGCAGCGTTACGCCGAGCAGTTCGGTGAGGTATGCCAGTGGAGCTATGGTGCCTATGGTGAGGCATACCACCCAGAACATCGTGAACCACGGGCGTGTGTTGATGTATGCGCCCGAGCAGGGTGTCCAGCGCAGCTTGTAGAACAGTGCGATGGTGATAATGCTGCTTGCGAGTGTTGTGATGGTTGTGGCACCCGCCGTGATGCCATTCGATAGACTGAAGAGCATCGTTGCTGCTAAGCAGATTGCTTGTATTGTGAGGAAGGCGAAGAGGTACAACGCCACGTTCAGTAATTCTCGCTTTTTCATATTTTGATGTTGAGATGTTGAGATATGATGTTGAGATGTTGAGATATGATGTTGAGGTGTTGTTATGTTGAGGTGTTGAGGTGTTGAGATGGTGAGATGGTGAGGTGTTGACAATAGTACAAATCTCAACACCTCAACATAACAACATCTCAACATAATACCTTCTCAACCTCTTTCTTATCAGCCTCGAGTTGCTTCTGCAGTGCTTCAACGCTCTCGAAGCGTTGCTCGTCGCGCAGCTTCCTGCCGAACTCCACTCGCACTTTCCGTCCGTATATGTCGCCCTCGAAGCCGATGATGTGCGCCTCGATGGTGGTCTGCTGCCGTTGGAACGTAGGGTTTGTGCCGATGTTGAGCATCGCCGGCATCCACTCGCCGCCCTCTACGCTCACTCTTGTGGCATAGACACCGTTTCCGGGCACGAGCTTCTCTGCGCTTTCGGGCACGATGTTCGCCGTGGGGAAACCTATGCGGCGGCCCTCCTGAAAGCCGTGCGCTACGCTGCCCGTGATAGAGTAGGGGTGGCCCATGCAGTTGCTGGCTTCAGTGATGTTGCCCTCGACTATGAGACGGCGTATGAGCGACGACGACACACGCAGTCCGTCGATGTCTATCGGCGTGTTCTGCAGCACCTTCATGCCCATCTCCTCGCCATAGCGCACATAGTCGTCGAAGCCCTCGGCGCGGTTGTGTCCGAAGCGGTTGTCGTAGCCCGTGAGCAGCATCGCCACACCGTACTTCTCGTGCAGCACCTGGCGCATGAACTCGTATGCCGAGAGCTGCGCCATCTGCGTGTCGAAGTGGAGCACCTCTATGCGGTCGGCAGCGGTGGCGTGGAGCAGCTGCAGCTTCTCGTCGGTGGTGGTGATGAGCTGTGGCACGTAGTCGGCATGTACCACCTGACGTGGATGGCGGTCGAACGTGATGACGAGCGACTGCCTTCCTTGTGCGTGTGCCATGGTCGTAAGGCTGTCAATCATAAACTGATGACCGCGATGTACACCATCGAAGAACCCGATTGTTGCGCAATATTCGTTTCTCATATATGCAAAGATACTGATTTTAAGGCGAATGGCAAAGGAATAGTGCCTTTTTATGTCGGCGCGAGCTCTCCGCCGTTCGCCTACGCCTACCAGCGGTTGAACAGTTCGAGACTGAAGCGCACGGCTATATCCGTGAATTTCCACTTCTTCTGCGACGCAAAGACACCTATCGACAGTGCGCGTGTCTGCACACCGTAGCCCCATTCTAAGTAGGGCGTGAGGTGACTCACGGAGAGCGCGCTGACGTACACGCGTTCCTTCTCCAACAGACGTCCTATGTAGGGTAGCCAGTAGAGTGCGAGCTGCGGTGTCTCATACGTCACGTTGCCACGCACGTAGTATTGTGAGGCGTTGTACCAGTTGGAGTTGAGCAGCTCGAATGAGCCCGACCAGTTGTCGTTCCATCCGTTTGGTATGTTGTTCTCGCGGAAGTTGCGATAGTCGAGGAAGTATCTGCCCGTGCTGCGATGTGTGTAGAAGCCCGTGCCCAGGCGCATCTGCAGGGAGTTGAGAGCCGACAGACGGTGGATGTACTGCGCGTCGAACTCCATGCGCTCGTAGTCGATGTTGGCCCCCATGAAGCCGTTTATGCTGCGCTCGTAGTTGGCGGTCAGTATCGGACCCGCATAGCCTATCGGTCGGTACGTCAGTTCCACCATTGGTGCCACGGAGATGTATGTCGTCGGCATACCCACCTCTTCAAATCCCGTGTCCTGGATGGCTGTGCGGCGGTGTCCCATCACTCCCACCTCCAAGCCCCAACGCGGCGTAGGGTCGTAGTGCACGTATGCCTTCAAGCTGTGGTCGCGGAAGTAGGTCAGGTTTAGACTGTCCCAGTTCATGGCGTCGTTGTGCTTGTCCTTGATGGCGTCGAGCACCGACGAGTTGCGTATGCGCCTGCCGCTTGCCCACTCCATCTGCACGAATCCGTTGTGGCGGTTGCTGAAGTAGTATGTGATCGGAATGTTGAAGTAGAACTGCTTCTGCTTGAAGGCATAACCAGCTTTATGCGTGCCTGCATCTTCTGGTTGGCAGTGAAGTTGTACTGTGCCTGCACGTCGAGCAGGTACGTCAGACCGCGTCGGTTGCTGTAGCTGAACTGTAGAGGGTTCAGTATCGGACCGATGTTGAATGTTCCGCGCTTGTCCCTACCTATGTCGCCCCCGATGCGTCCCATCAGCGTCTCGCCGACGTTCGTAAGCAACTGTCTGTTGAATATGCTCCCATGCGTTTTGCTCGTTGAGTCGTTAAGAATATTGTCGTTGTAGCTCTGTTGGCAGAGATAAACCTCGTGCTCGGTGAGCGGAATGGGGCGCACGCGAGCGAGTAGGGTGGTGTCGTCACGCTCTGCGAGCGAGTCGATACCGCAGTCGGGCAACCCGTAGATCGTAGTGTATTCAGCCGTGATGTCGTTGCCGAGGAACAGAAAACGCGCATTCAGCGTACACTCCTTGGGCAGCAGCGTGCGTCCCTTCTCCTCGTCCATGGTCGTGGAGAGGTGAAATCGCACCATGTCGTACTCGCCGTCGAGCGCAAACTCAATGATGCGTCCCGTCAGTTCGTCCACTTGCGCCCAACCGCTCACCAACTGCGTGCTGCTCTGACGTGGGGTGAAGTTCACGAGTGCCGTGCCCTGCGTGAAGCTCTGCGCCTTGTAGCGATAGTAGCGACGGTTGCGTTGGAAGAAGGGCGAGATGATACGCCCGTCGATAAGCATCTCTTCGCTGATGAGCGGTGTGAGGTAGTTGAGCACGGTAGGCATAGGCTGCGACTTGCGCGTCGTCGTCGAACTTTCAAGCAGTCGGGTGGCGGAAACCGTTCCCTCCGCATCAATCCTCATATGGTTGTATGTCTCGCCGAACACCTCGCGCCTGCTCGCGTTGCAATGGCAAACATCGACGGCACAGTGAGCAGCACGGCGTTGCGACGGTTCGTGCGGATGGCGTACTTTGTGTAGGCATAGCCCTCCTTCGGGCTGTGTTCTGTCGTGTCCACTGAGGCAGCATAACTGAACACGCGCTTCATGGTCTGAAGCGTGTAACTGCGATTGTCTGCTCTAACGCCACTTACGACAAACACAAATAGTATGGTTAATATGAATATTCTGCCTCTCACCCTTTCCGTTATGTTACATATCTTGATGAATTTCCTTTGTTTTCAGCATCCGCGCCGACCGTTACGAGCATCCGCGCCGACCGTTACGGGCATCTGCGTTGACCATCGCGAGCATCTGCGTCGACCGCTGCGAACCATCAGCATACGCTTGCAAAAGTAGTTAAAATAATGTCAAACACCCCATCAACCCACCCGATACTCCCAAAAACATAACGTTTATTAATGATTTTTCAGCCCTTTCTCAGTGTTTTTTCACTCCTTTCTTATTGTTTTATGCAGAAAACGTTCCAAATATTTGGCGTTTCTCCCGAAAAACACTACCTTTGCAGTCGCAAACTTATCCTAATACATAGGTTAAGTCGGACTTGTAGCTCAGTTGGTTAGAGCAACAGACTCATAATCTGGAGGTCCCTGGTTCAAGCCCAGGCTGGTCCACGCTTCTATTACAGCGACTTACGCTTCGGCGTAGGCCGCTGTTTTTTGTTTCTGCGTAAACAATGCATTAAACGTCCGTAATATGCCAATACTGAAGCCATGCACGCAGCTCCACAGTCATTCTGATCATGTTGTTTTACAGAAACTTCTTGCTGATTTTAATATTCCTCATTTTCGTTCCACATATAAACTGTTAGATTTTTGCTATCCCAAAACACTTTATCAAATCGTTTCAAAAATTTAGAACCTAAAAGTCTCTTTTTTAGTTGAACTACATGTATGTTTTTATATAGTCTTTCATTAATATATAATTCTGAAAATATTATTTTCTTTACTGTTTGAGTATCAAATAGCGTATTATTTGTTCTAATCATTGAATCGCAAGAATGATTAGATTTTAGCTTCTCTATGTAATGTTCATCTATCGACAAATCACTATCAAATCCTGTGTCAATAAGAATATCATCAATAACTACGTTGTCTAATCTTAAGGTTACCTTTGGAGATATTCTATCTTTATATTGAAGAATAGTGGCGGATGAAGGAATCTGTGGTTTGAAATCAAAAGACTTTATGTCTAATGTATTTTGGGTCGAAAGAAAAAGCATGTTTAGCTTTGATAGTACATTCATTCCAATGATTGCTTTGATTCGATTGCTTTTGAAACCTGAAAAGTATGCGAAATTTTTAATTTTTACTTTATCATTAACTTCAAAATATTGTGTGAAATACATTGGTAAAATTTTATTATTACCTTCTCCATCGTTAACCAAGACTGGAGATAAAAAAGGGAATCCAATTTTATTAGAAGATATATATGAAAAATCTGCACCAGTATCAAATACTACACTATCTTGTGTAGTAAAATAAGGACAATCACCTAATTGAATCTGACCGACCTCGATATTAGTTAAATATCCTTTATAACAAAAAAAAACTACAACAATCCATACTGTAATCAATGATAAAATAAAAATCACGACATTCTTCATATTCTTTTTAAGTTTTACGGATTCAGTTTTTTAGAAAATAGGTTTCGATTAGCTAATCATGGTTCAAAAATACACAAAATCCTCAAAATAACAAACAAAATAAGAAATGTATTGAATATCCGTGATGTTTTTAAAGGTAATAAAACGTTGCAGAATAGGCTTTGGAGTCACACTCCGAAGCCTATTCTGTTTTTTCTGCGTGGCATCTCTATGGGCACAATGTCCTCCGGCGTAATCAGAAGGAGGTCGTTGTGATTCTTCGGCGGCTGCTTCACGCATCGTGTGGCGTGCTGAATGTATATGCGCTCCAGCTGGTTGGCTATGAAGCGTGCGTTGCCCCACGTCTCGGTGTCGCGAGCGCTGAAGGCGAGAGCTATCATATCGGTGTATTTCTGCCATGCCTTTACGGTGAAGCGGTCGCTGTACTCCTCAATGCGGCGGCTGGTTATCTCGAGCAGTTCGTCGACGCTGAAGTCGGCAAACTCGAAGCGGTTGGGGAAGCGCGACAGCAGTCCGGGGTTAGTCTCGAGCAGTTCGTTCATCGGCTCCTTGTATCCGCAGAGCACCACGGCGATGTCGCGCTGACTCTCGTCGGCGAGCAGATTCATGAGCAGTTGCACGATGATCTTTCCGGGGTCGTTCTCGTTCTTTCCGTTCAGAAGGTATGCCTCGTCAATCATCAGGACGCCGCCCTGCGCCATTTCCACCACTTGCTTCATAGCCCTTTCCTCGTCGCCCCAAAGCGTGCCGATGAAGGTGCCGCGGTCGCATATCACGACGTGTCCTTTCGAGAGCGCTCCCGCCTCGTGCAGCAGCGCCCCGAATATCTTGCAGACCGTGGTCTTGCCCGTGCCGGGGTTGCCGAGGAATAGGCTGTGCAGCGAAACCCGGTGCTGCTTCAGTTCGGGAAACTGTTCGTGCAGCATGCGGTTGTAGGCGGTCAGCGCCACCAGTTCGTCCATGCGCTTCTTGATGTTGCCGCAGCCCACCAGCTTCTGCAGCTCTTCCTGCGGATTGTCTATGGGGCGCAGTATCTCCACCTTTACTCTTACGTTCTGGTTCTGCTCTATGACGTCGCCAGGTAGCGGATTGTCGGTGCAGATGTCGTCAGCCTTCTCTGTCGGAGTGTTGTCCTCGGCTTGGTATTCATCTACATCTTCATCTTCATCTTCATCTTCAAGAAAAGGATCCTCTTCGTCCTCAGTCTGCATGTCGTCGAGTTTGACATCCTTGTACTCTTCGCTCAAGAACTGCTTCATGAGTCGTTCGAAATCCTCGTTAAAATTCTCGTCAGTGTTATTCTGCATATTAGTCATAATTCTATCACGTTAAAAAAGCAACTAAATTCTTTGTCATTTCGTTCATTTTTTTGCTACAATAATTTTTGTTTTGTGATAAAATTATGATTATCTGCTGCAAATGTAGTGCAAATATAGATAACTACCAAATGTTTTTGCGTAACTTTTTATAACTTTGTACGTACACTACTTTAAAACCAATTTATTACAACATTCATCAATATGATTAAGTCATTAAGAAAGATACTTCTCGTGGCGTGCCTTGCGGCTCCGTCTGTGCTGCCGGCGCAGGTTTGTCTCGTGAGCAAGGGCAAACCGCAGGCACGCATCGTGCTTGCCGAGGACAACGACGTGAACCGTAAGGCGGCGCAACTGCTGCAGCGCTTCGTGCGCGAAACATCGGGTGGCGAAGTGCCTATCGTTGCCAATGGTCGCCGCTCTAAGAACTGCGTTGTGATTGGAGAGTCGACAACGAAGCCACCGACGACGGATACGTAATCGACTGCTCGCGCGGCACACTCGCCATAAAAACGGCGGGCGGTAAGGGTGCCATATACGGCGTTGCGGCACTACTCGAGAAGCAGCTCGGTGTCGACTATCTCGCTAAGGACTTCTACACGCTCACGCCGTCTGTCGACGTGCGCATTCCGCAGATGCACGTGGCGGAGAGTCCGGCGTTCCGCTTCCGCCAGACGTTCAGCTACTCTAACAACGACAGCACCTACCGCGACTGGATGCGCCTGCAGGAGCACCGCGAGATGTTCGCTGCCGACATGTGGGTGCATACGTTCGACCGCCTGCTGCCATCGTCGGTCTATGGCAAGTCGCACCCCGAATACTACTCGTTCATCAACGGCGAGCGTCGTCCCGGCAACCACAGCCAGTGGTGCTCACCAATCCCGACATCTTCGAGATTGTAGCCCACCGCATCGACTCTATATTCAAGGCTAACCCCAATCAGAACATGATTTCGGTAAGTCAGAACGACGGCAACGACATCTACTGCCAGTGCCCCGAGTGCCGCAAGGTGAACGAGTACGAGGGTTCGCCTGCCGGATGCTACGTGCGCTTCCTCAACCGCCTGGCTGAGCGCTTCCCCGACAAGCAGTTCTCTACGCTTGCCTACCTCTTCACCATGCACCCGCCGAAGCACGTGAAGCCGTTGCCTAACGTGAACATCATGCTCTGCGACATCGACACCAAACGCGAGGTGCCGCTCACCGACAACGAGTCGGGTCGCGACTTCGTACGAGCGCTCGAAGGCTGGGCGAAGATTTCCAATAATATCTTCGTATGGGACTACGGCATCAACTTCGACAACGTGGTGGCACCGTTCCCCAACTTCCATATTCTCAAGAAGAACATACAGCTCTTCAAGCGCAACCACGCTACGATGCTCTTCGAGCAGGTGAACGGAACGCTCGGCACCGATTTCGCCGAACTTCGCGCCTACATGCTCGGCAAGCTGATGTGGAACCCCGAGCTCGACGCCGACTCGCTCATGCAGCGTTTCATGCGTGGCTACTACGGTGCGGCGGCTCCCTATCTCTACCGCTACCAGCAGATGCTTACCGGTGCGCTGCTCGCATCGGGCACACCGCTGTGGATATACGACTCGCCCATTACGCACAAGAACGGAATGCTCAACGCCAACCTCCGCAAGGCTTACAACGAACTCTTCGCTGAGGCTGAAAAGGCGGTGGCTGCCGACTCGGCGATGCTGGCACATGTGCGCATTGCCCGATTGCCGCTGCGCTACAGCGAACTGGAGATTGCGCGCACCGAGAGCGGTGGCGACAAGGCTGCGGTGGAGAAATCGCTCGACACGTTCGGCACAATCTGTGCCCAGTACGGCGTGCCTACGCTCAACGAGCGCAACAACAAGGTGGAGGACTACTGCCGTCTATACCGTCAGCGCTTCCTGCCTAACGGCACGAAGAACAAGGCAGCCGGAGCGAAGGTAATATGGAACATACCGCCGCAAAAGCGCTATCAGCCTATAGCCGACAAGGCGCTCACCGACGGACTCTACGGTGGCACCACGTTCGTGGAGAGTTGGGTAGGCTGGCAGGGTGAGGATGCCGACTTCGTGCTCGACATGGGCGAGCAGAAGCAGGTGAACAAGATAACCACCGACTTCCTCCACCAACTCGGACAGTGGATTCTGCAACCCAAGAGCGTAGCTTACTACGCCAGCGACGACGCCAAGAACTTCCGTCTTCTCGGCACACACGAGTTCCCCGAAGACCGTGACATAAGCGTTAAGTTTGTGCCTGCCACCGTCACTCTCGCTGCTCCCGTCCAAGCCCGCTACATCCGCGTCGTCGTCAAGACACTTGGTCTCTGCCCCTCATGGCATTACGGCGTAGGCTATCCTGCCTGGTTCTTCCTCGACGAAGTAGTAGTGGAGTAGAAAAGTTTTGTTTGTAAAAAATCTACCATATCTGTCAGAATCGTCGTAACTTCCAGATTATAAACAGTATAAAGGCTGATAGATTTGGCTCCGTAAGGGCAAATCTATCAGCCATCTACCAGCATTATTAACATAATAACAGAGCGACATGAGGAAACTGATAGCTTTTTTATTGTTCCTGTTGGCAGTAGGGCAGGGAGCAACGGCGCAGGAAGTGTCGGGGCTGCAGATGCCGTTGCCGAATGCGGAGCTTCATCCGCTTACTCCGAGTACAGAGCTTCACCAGCTTGCTACAAATGCTGAACTGCACCCGATAACGCCGACCTATTCGGATATTCTGATGATGAAGGCACTATCGTCCTCCGAGCTTCTTGCTACGCCGAATATGCCGATTGTGCCGATGCCGTTTGCAATAGCGCAGCCGCTTGTCTACGGATATGACGCGAGCCGTACTGGGGCTACATCGATGGAAGTGTCGAAGAACTTGAGGCTGACTGCCACGGGCGCATACCGCAGCTACATCGGACTGATGGATGTGCAGTCGGTAAGCGGCGGCGTGCAGTACAGTCTGGGAGCGATGACTATGCAGGGCGCACTGGCTGCCAATCGTTACCTCTACTACGGGCGTGTATTCACGCAGTACGGCGTGTCTGGACAACTCTCTTACTGCTTCAATCCTAACCTTGCGCTCACCATCTTCGGAACCTATTACAACACGAATCCGTTCTTCAGCATGGCGGCATTCCCGTTCGTGCCGACCACCAGTTACGGTGGATACATGACCGTAGGCAATCGTAGTTTCTACGTGAACCTCGGTGTTGAGCGCCGCTTCAATGCTTTCGAGCACAAGATGGAGACGGTGCCTATCATCACTCCTGCGTTCAAAATCTCGAACAAGGTGACCATCGAACTGCCCTTGGGCGACCTCACGAGGCATATTGTTGAGGAAATCTTGATAAAGAGCGGACCGCACAGACGCTGATGCCAGCCCTAATATATAGGTTGGTGCTTATCTGATGGCGAAGCTCACGAACAGACCATGTGCACTTGATGCACTCCTGCTCGTAGAAGTAGCGGGCGAGAGGGTCGTCAACCTTCATAATCTCATTGATATGTGAGAATGAAAACTTTTGAAACCAATGTTTCTCCAGAAGTTACGAATTTGCATGACGCTGTTGTGCAAATTATATCGGTACGCATTGAGGTGTCTTCGGATGGTAATGAAATTATATCTTCTGTAGATTTGCATGACACTGTCGTGCAAATTCTATTCTTAAAATTCTCAATCATCTGAGGATACATACGATAAAAGTTGCGAGAACTTTGGAATGTATTACGTGTCAGTCCCTTCCTATCCACCCTTTCCTCCAACTTCTTCAGCAGTTACGTTCCATACTCAGCCCTATCCTTGCCGTGCTGTTCAAACTCAACGATGTAATAACCTATGAGCCAGTTGCGCATCGTCTGCATACGATTGATTGCTTTTACTGCGGACGATTGTGCTGCATCATGAGTAGTCTGAACGATCGAAGCCAAGTCGTTGAAGGAGTGAAGCGTCTTGCTCCAATCCTCAAAAGGCAGTTCCATGCCGTCGTGCAGGTATCTTTTCACTTCGTTTGCCATAATGTTGTGTTTATGTCTTGTATCTTATCCTTTCTGCATAATAGCTGCCTATCCCATCGCCAGCGAGTAGAGGAAGAACATCCAGTGGGCGGTGATGGCAGCCACGAGTCCGCCGCAGAAGTGGGCGAGGATAGCCTTCGGGGTGAGGTCGCGATAGCCGAGCGAGTCGAGCATGGCGGTGTGGGTGCTGAGGAAGCCGCTCCAGCACATGCCGATGGCGGTGAACACGGCGATAGCGTTGCCGTCAATCCAGCCGTGCGCTATGAAGTTGGGTATCAGGCTGAGGGCAGCGCCCACCGCGCCGAGTGCGTGATGGGGAACGCCACGAGATGCGGGTCGTGGAAACCGAAAAGCCACTCGAACACGAAGTCGATCTTGTTGGCCAGCCATGGCAGCAGCTCCACACCCTGGTAGGCAGCACCCGTGTATGAGCCGTCGGCAGACGCGCCGAACGTGAATATCATCACGAACGTAGAGATGATGAGCACGCCCGGAATGATGGCTATGCCCACCTCCACACCGCTGCGTCCGCCGTCGAGCATGGCGTTGAGCAGGCGTATGAACACGGTCTTCTCTTCGCTCTCGCCTTCCTCCTTCTCCTCTTCTTCGATGTCCTCCTTCGACACCGCGTCCTCTGTAGCATACTGCGGATATGCCTTCAGCACGAAGCGCTGCATGAGGCGCGTAGAGCAGACGCAGCCGAAGCAGGCACCGAGCAGACCGATGAACGGCGCGGCATAGTAGCCTTGACTCGCCATGAACACAATGACGAGCAGACCCATACCGAACGCCGTACCGAAGTTGGTGAGCGAGATGAACTGATATTTCTTGAAGTAGCTTGTGAAACGCTTGTCGTGCGCAAGCGAGATGATTGCCGGGTTGTCCGAGAGGAATGTCATAACCGCACCTAACGATGTCACGCCCGGCAGGTTGAATATCGGGCGCATCAGCGGTCGCAGCGTGCGTTCGAGCAGCGTTACCACGCCGAACTCTACGAACACCTTGCCTATGGCACCGGTTATCACGCAGATACTCATCAGGTAGAACACAGTGTTGAGGAGCAGGTCGTGCGCTGTGCGCATAATAGTGTTGAGCATGTTCGGCACACCCATCACCATGCCGAGATAGCCGAAGAGTACTACTACTGTGGTTATGCACCATACACCGCTCGGGATGAGTGTTTTGCGTTTAGAGTTGTTCTGTTTCATAAGGTGTTCGTTTAAATGTTGAATGTTGAGTGTTGAATGTTGAGTGTTAGGTTGTAGACTGCAAATATATGAATAATTAGTGAACTGCGCACGTTCTACGCCGATATTTTTTCGATTAGAAAACTCTAATGCCGCATTAACGCCTTCTAATCGGCTGCGCTTCACGCCTTTGAAGTCCGCACTAATTGAACTTTTACACATCTTACTCCTACAGTTCTTCATCGTACACCGAACACCGTCCAATCGGACGGCGGACGCAATCTGATCGGGCGGCGTACGGAATCCGATTGGGCGGCGTACGGAGCACGATGAGAAAACATCAACATTGACGCAACAAAACATCAACATTCAACCACGTAAACACCAACGTAAATAACAATAAATATGAAGATATGCATATTCATTCTGTTAGCCTCTGTAACGGATGGATACAAAAAAGTGTGTCATAACTCGCGAGTTATGACACACCTTAATATCGCTTAGAAGTGGAACTTCGTTCCGATGCTGAACTTAAGCTCGCCGTGAGCAGGACTATTCGAGTCTTCGATGCCCTTTCCATGCACAACGGCAGACGGCTCAGCGTATATCTCGAAGTGGCGGCTTAAGCGCCAACCTGCCTGTAGAGCAACATTCACACCAGGCACCACCTTCGTCTTCCTACCATCGCCCGAACTGATGCCCATCTGGACACCAGCCAAACCGGTAAGTTGGAAGAGACGGTCGTCGTTCTGTTCGCCGGTGATAGCGTTGCGTATGTTCATCATGTAGTCGGTGGCGACGGTGGTGATGTGGTTAGTGTGCTCCGTATCGCGCTTCAGGAACGTCTCGCTCACGCTGCCATACACACCATGCACACCGTTCAACCAGCGGCCATATCCGGCACGCACGTTGTAGGTCAGCTTCTTCGTTCCGCTCACCTTGCCGAAGTTGCCCGAGTAGAAGCCCATTCCGCCACTCACGTCCACAACGTTCTTCTGCTCCGGAGCCTCGTTCAGTTCGCTTGTGTGCTTCTCGCGGTTCAGCACATAGTCGATGCCAACGAGCACACGCGGCGTAACGCGTCCCCAGTTCTTGCCCTTGAAACGATCGGACAGCTCATAAGCCATGGTAGGTTCTACGAACAAGCCCGTGGTAGAAGAGAGGCGGATGCGCGCCTGACCACCTGCGTGTACGTCAGGAGCGAAGTATGCCTTATGTGCTCCGTAGTCGGCGCCGATAGCAAAGCCCACCACTGAGCGCAGCGATAACCACGCGCGGTTCTCTGTGCCATAGTTCATTGCAGTGAGGTCGGCAAGCCAGTCGAAGTCAGCCACCGCCTTAGCGTAGCGACCCTCAGCGGTATAACGGCGCATTGTGCCATCAAGGCTGAAGCGCAGACCATTTGCCGAGCGCAACCACTGCGTATAGCTCAGACGCGCTGTCGGCATCCAGTAGTCGCTCTGCTTCATCTTCGTAGACGTAGATGCCAAACCGCCTGCGATACTGATAGACACCTTCTTTGTGCCGCGGTCGCCATTGGCACGGCGCTCGATGGCGTATCTGTCGTGATAAGTATAGACGAAGCCAGTGAGCAGCGACGGCATCACGTTGTATGGTTTGAAGTGACCATTCTGTTGTATGAAGTGCTTGTTGTAGATGTCTACACGCGGCTCGATGACAAAGGAGAGACCACGCGAGATGCGCACATTGGCTTGCAGACCACCGCTCACACCCCAGCTGTTCTTCAGTCCGTAAGCTGACAGTTGGAGCGGTTGAAGCTGACACCTCCCAACAGATTAAGCCAGAAGGTGCGTTCGGGGTAAGCACCGGTGAGCACATTGCTCAGATTGAGCATGTACTCCACCTGCGAACTGAGTGCTTTAGTACGCTTTTGGTCAGTAGGACGCATGGTGACGGCACTTAGTGAGAGGCGCACTGCGTTGTACGGGTCGAACCATTTGCCCACACTCGCCATAGGACGAACGCCTGCATAATCGCCCCACGATGCGTTGTGTGCATTAGAAAGGAACGTAGCACCTACCAGTCCGCTCACGAAGATGCCGTCGGCGAAGCTGTGTTTGGTCTTGTCGGGTGCGGCGTAATGCTTGCGCACAACGGGGAGACGATAGCCGAAGCCCATGGTGAGGGTGGTGAACGGTCGCCATCCATGCCAGTTGTTCACCTGCGAGATTTGATCCTCTACCAAGCCGAAGCGCGGTTCGAGGTATGCATATACATTGCGCGACAAAGCGAGTTGTCCGCGCAGACCGAGGTGTACGTCGATGCCATAATCGGCTGGTCCGGCGTTGTGTGCTATGGCGAGAGCTGCGCCCGCTATGCCGTACACCTCGAAACGTTTCGGCGTGTAGTAGCGTCCGCTCTGTGCTATCGCAGTGATGTTGAGCAGATAGTCGAGTCCAAGGGTGGTGTACTTCGACTTCACTCCTTGTGTGCTCCACTCGCCGGTGTTTATATTTAAGCGTACACCATGTTCAGGTGTAATCCAATCGCCGATGTTGAACCCTCCGCTCAAATCGAACTCAGGCTTTCGCGCTCCCATGACGCTCGTTCCTATGCCTCCGTCGACGAACAGATGGTCGAATGGTTTCTTGTGCTGCCATTGTTTTGCCACACGTGGGCGTTGAAGCATGTATTCGAGAGCTCCGCCGTCTATCTGTGCGTGTGCTGTTGTGGTATAAGCAGTGGCAATGAGTGCTATCATTGCCGTTCGTATCATATTATTCATATTATTGTAGCCCCTCCTTATTGTGTTTTTCTACCAATAAATCGTTGACATCACCATCGACGTGCGCTATGTTCTTCAGCGATGGATCCATCTCGAAAGCACGTTTCAGCTCATCGTATGCTCCGACAGCATCCTCAGCACGGTTGAGGCATACGGCGCGCAGATAATGGGTGAGTGCTTCGTCGTCGGGCAACTCGCGACTAGCTTCAGTGCTTCGCTGTTGCGTTTCATGGCGAGCAGCATGAGCAGGTTGTTGCGCTTGCTCGTAGCTGCAATGACTGAGTAGTTGTCCTCGTAACGTCCGTTGAACGCACCGTTCACGCGTGTAGCAGACGTGTATTGTCGGTCTTGGGTACGTAGCTCATTATCTCGTCTGCCTCGCCATACTGTTGGTCTTTTAGTAACGCGATGGCGTGGTTGGTGTTGACAGCACCGGAGCCTTCTCGCCTGCGAATTTCTCCAATAGCTCGGGGTCGGGCTCGCCACGCTCGATGAGCATGGCAGCGAGGTCGTTGGCTGCAATCATGAACGAGGGGAACATCTCCAACGCCTGACGCAGGATGGTCTCGCGCTTCTTTGGGTCGGACTCGTTGCGGTAGAGCATGAAGAACTCGTAGCGTGAGAGCTTATGATAATCGTCGGCATATAGCTGACGAATTTCGTCAATCGTGAGTTGACGGAATATAGCATAGTTCATGGTGTAGTTCACCTGGCGCAGCTGAGGCAGATAGCGTGCTTCGAGCACACTGTTGTAGAACGGCAGGCGGCGCATACGTCCGCTCTGTACGTTGGGGTCGGCATAGCGGTCGATGATGCCTTGCACCTTATCAGCTTCGCTGAAGAGCGAGTCGCGACGCATCAGTGTCACCACGTCGCTCCATGTAGCTACTGACGACTTCGTGCCGAACTCCATGTCGTTGCGAAGGTCGTCGGGCAGTTGACTGCGTATATGTCCTAAGGCGAATTCCATACGTTGGCGTGCGAGTGTCTGGTTGCGCGAGAGGCGACCGTCTGGCGACGATATACCCTCAAGCTCAAACGACAGTAGCGTCGCATCCTTGTCGGCACGTATGGCATCAATCTGACGGCGCAGCTTCTCTATCTCGGCGTGGTTCTGCGGGTCGTCGGTGTTCAGCGTCGACTTGCCGATGAGGAACTTCAAGTTGATGCTACCCTTGCTGTTGCGCATCTGCTTCTCGGGTGTGGGGTAGTAGGCCTCGTCGTTAAGCGTACTGCCCATGATGGAGCAGTCGAGCCATCGCAGAGGGTTCACCGTGCCACGGGCAATGATGGTGGTGTCGCGGTAGAGTATGTGTGTGTAGTCCTCTATAGCCATGTACACGTCGCAAGAATAGTCGGCTTTCAGGTTCTCGACATATATAGAATCTGTGTAGCCGAGGATGTCGTTGTCGCGACCATTCTCGCGCAGCGTGCGACTCTTTACCGTTATGTACTTAGCGAGTGGATCGCCATTGTCGCTGTTCTTAATGTCGTAGTTGTAGAGTCGGTCTTGTGTGATGTTATACTTTTTGCCGTCGTACACCATCGGACGCAAGAGGGTGAGCTGCTTGTCCGTCACATTGTTTAATATAGGTTGCACCACGAGACGTCTGTTGCTGCGGAACATCTCCTTCGGCACACGCACGCGAGTGCGCACGTATAGCCAGTTGCCCTTCACCTCAATGTCGGTTGGTTCGGGCATGATGCGGTCGGTGATGCGCTTTGTCTTCACCACCACCTCGCCGAGAGTAATGTCGTCTTCGTTGAGTTTCACCTCAGTGAACTTGTCGTTCTTCACCTTCAGTATCTCGGGCTTCGCGCCAATCATAGAGAAGCGCAGCTGTGCGCCAATCTGCGTGTTCATGGAGAAGCGTCCGTCCTCGTCGGTGACGGCGAGAGCGCGGCGCAGTTTGATGTCGGTGATGTTCACGCCAATGAGCGGTTCGCCGGTTTGCTTAGACACCACGCGACCCGTGAAACGTATCACGCCCTGAGCCTCGGTTTCGAGTGAGAAGCTGATAACGGCAACGAACACTATGAGCAGCCGTTTGATGTGTAGGGTGATGTATTGTGATATAATGCTTTTCATATCTGTTTATTTAATAATGGTTTCCATCTCCTACTATTTAATAATGTACACAAAGCTGACAGCAGCCTTGATTGGTGCGAAGTTGACGGTGCTTACGTTCGGCTTGTCAAGAGAGGCACGCTCCTCTTCGTTACGTGAATACTTCTCTTGACGATACACGGCACCAACGCCAATCGTAGTCTCAAGGCTCCAGTGGCGACTAAGTACGAAGCTATAGCCATAGGTGATACCACCACCGAAGAGATCGCCGTCGTGACGTTTATCGTTGAACTGTAAATCGTAGTTCGCAGCAACGGCTGTTAGACCAACGAAATGACCCGCCTGCGGACGAGCACTGAACCAGTAGCGTGCTTCGGGTTCGAATGCGAAGCCCTTGGTGCTGAGGTTGGAGACACCATATGGTTTGAAGCCACTAACTCGGTTGACTACACCTTCGAGATTGAACGTCATGTGGCGGTTAATTCTGAACTCAACCCCAAGGTTGGGAGACATGGCAAGCCAATACAATGCGTTCGTTTTTACATTTATGCGCTGTGCTGTGGCTGGTGAGGCAACGGCAAGCATTACCACAACGGTGGTAATAAACGCAATTAGTTTCTTTGACATTTATGCGATTATTTGTATAGTATTAATTGTATGTAATTGTATATTTCGTATTGCTATCAGTGGATAGGGTGGGCGACAGCGTTATTCGCAAAGCTCGTCGAAATGTTCAGCCACCTCGCAAAGCGCAGCGTACCACTCCTTGCCGAAGCGTCGGGTGAGCGGACCTTCGAGGAACTTGTAGACGGGCAATTGCAGCTCGCGACCCTTCTTCACAGCGTCCTTGCACACATCCCATCGGTTGTAGTTGAGTGCTACGGTACCATTGGCGAAGCGTTTCTCGCGGATGGGGTAGAGGGCGCAGGAGATAGGCTTGATGAACGAGGTCTTGCCAGCGCGGTGCGCACGCTCCAAGGCACATAGGCAGCAGTCGCCCTCGTAGCACGTAAAGACGCAGTCCTTGCCGCCCACGATGCTTGTCACGAGGTCGCCATCGCGGTCGGTGTACGCCACACCTTGCTTGTCGACCACGGCTTGTGCCTGAGCCGACATGTCGCCCCATACGGTGTCGAGCGCATCTTCGATGCCGCCAATCTCTTCGAGAGTGACGGGTGCGCCGGCATCGCCCTCTACGCAGCAGATGCCCTTGCAGGCATCGAGGTCGCAGCAGAACTGCTCGGTGATGATGTCAGACGAGACGAGTATATTCTCAATGTCGAGTATCATATTTCTGTTTTGTTTCTTAATGATTATTTCTATTTTTTGCTGTGTGTATGTTCTCCCACGGAATTCACGGAATACACAGAACCTTCTTGCTGTATGTTCTCCCACGGAATTCACTCTTCTTGCAGTATGTTCTCCCACGGAATTCACGGAATACACAGAACCTTCTTGCAGTATATTCTCCCACAGATTGCACAGATTTTCACAGATGCTGCTTTCAAGGGGGTGCACTTGTCTCAAGTGCACCAACCGTTCTGTTGTTGTACTTCTTGCTCTGTTGGTGCACTTGAGACAAGTGCACCCCCTTGAAAGAACCTATCTGTGTCGAGTGAAATCTGTGGGAGAATACTTTCAGCAACCTCTTCCGTGAATTCCGTGAATTCTGTGGGAGAATATCTCGGCAGAGTAATCTCCGTGGGCGTGTTACCAGTCAATCTCCTGCTCGCCATGCTCGCGCAGATAGGCGTTGCACTGCGAGAAGTGGTGGTTGCCGAACCACCCGCCACGGTTGGCAGACAGCGGTGAGGGATGTACCGATCGAGCACGAGGTGGCGCGAGCGGTCGATGAGCTGCGCCTTAGAACGAGCATAGCCACCCCAAAGGATGAATACCAGGTTCTCGCGTTCGGCGTTCAGCGCACGTATCGCAGCATCAGTGAACTGTTCCCAACCATGACGCTGATGGCTCGCTGCCTGATGCGCACGCACAGTGAGCGTGGCGTTGAGCAACAGCACGCCCTGCTCTGCCCAGCGCGTGAGGTCGCCCGTCGGCGGCATGGGTTTGCCGAGGTCGAGCTGTATCTCCTTGAAGATGTTCTGTAGCGACGGTGGAAAAGGCACACCCTCGGGCACGGAGAAACTCAATCCCTGCGCCTGACCGGGTTCGTGGTACGGGTCTTGACCTATTATCACCACCTTCACACGGTCAAACGGACAGAGGTTGAAGGCGTTGAAGATGAGCGACCCGGGCGGATAGCACGTCGTGGTGGTATATTCGTGGCGCACAAAGTCGGTGAGCATAGAGAAGTAAGGCTTCTCAAACTCCGCACCAATATGCTCGCGCCATGAGTTGTCGATTTTTACGTTCATGTGTACAAAATTACTAAATTAATGCGAACAATCGCTACTATCTGATATATTTTAGCTACTTTTGCCTTTATATAACATAATGATTATGCAACTTATACGCTTATTGAAAGACTGGACGCTACCCGTGGCAATCGGAACCGGCTGCGTGGTGTATATAATATTCGCGCTCGTGCCCCAGCTCGATGGCTTTGCAACAGCTGCCGCACCCGTGTTCGATGCGATGCTTCCGATGTTTATGTTCCTCGTGCTATTCGTCACGTTCTGCAAGGTCGACTTCCGTAAGTTGCGCCCCGTAGCGTGGCACTGGTGGGTAGGCGTGTTTCAGTTGCTTTGCGTGGGTGCAGTGATGGCAGCCGTGCTCGCTTTCGGGCTGAGCGGCAACCTGCTCATCCTCGCAGAAGCGCTACTCACGTGCATCATCAGTCCGTGTGCATCGGCTGCTCCGGTCGTAACGCAGAAGCTCGGAGGCAACCTCGAAGAGATGACCACCTACACCTTCCTCTCCAACTTCATAACGGCACTGATGATACCAGTCTGCTTCCCGCTCCTCGACAGCGAACGCGAGATGCACTTCCTCGCCGCCTTCGCCCTTATATTATATAAGGTGTTCACGGTGCTCGTGGTGCCTATGTTGCTCGCCTACGTTGTGAAGCATCACGCCAAGAACCTCTGTCAGCGTATCGTCAGTGTAAAAGACCTCTCATACTATCTCTGGGGATGCTCGTTGCTCATCGTCTCCGGCACTACGATGAAGAACATCTTCCACGCCGAAACCACATTCGTCTTTATGCTGCTCATCGCCATCGGGTCGTTGCTGCTTTGCATATTTCAGTTCACTTGCGGACGCGCAATTGGCGGCAAGTTCGGCGAAACGGTGAACGCCGGTCAGGGACTCGGACAGAAGAACACAGCCTTCGCCATATGGATAGCCTGTACCTACCTCTCGCCCCTGTCTGCGGTAGGACCTGGCTGTTATATCCTGTGGCAGAACATCATTAACAGCATAGAGATTTGGCAAGCACAAAAGCATATTTCTAATAAATAATTTGCACGAGCCAACTGAAAGCATTATCTTTGCAGATACAAAAGGAAAACACATAATTAATAACTTAAACAAAATAACAAAAATGGAAGAGAACAAGAACCAGCAGCCCCAGGGTCTTCAGATCGAACTGAAGCCAGAAATCGGCGTAGGCGTTTACGCTAACCTCGCACTCATCACACACTCATCAAGCGACTTTATCCTCGACTTCACTTGTATGCTCCCAGGTATGCAGCAGCCGCAGGTACGCAGCCGTGTCGTAATGGCTCCTGAGCACGCAAAGCGTCTCCTCATGGCTCTCAACGACAACATTCAGAAGTACGAGCAGAACTTCGGCAAGATTAATCTGCCAGAGGCACAGCAGCCACGCACAGCTACTCCGTTCAATAACCCGGAGGCTTAATCACGCAATGATTAGCTTATAGGCTGTCTTAAATACAGTCTTAGGCAAACCAATATGCACATAGGCGCGTTCCAGCGATGGAATTGCGCCTTTTTTTATCGCCTTTTGTGGTCAAACACCGCTACTCTTTGAGTGCGAACCTCACACTTTTTCGTTGCGCACCGACCGACGCAGACATCCGCACCGGTCGGCGCAGACATCCGCATCGGTCGGCGCAGACATCCGCACCGGTCGACGCAGACATCCGCATCGGTCGACGCAGATGGAAAACGCAATGGTCCAATGGCGTTAAAGCACATAAAATGCATGGCATAAGTTCGTGGTTCAGATTATAGAAGAGGTTAGTGTTTGAAGTGAAGTAACACAAAAGTTTGTGTAAACAGTTGTTAAAATAACCTGTAGTACATTAAAATTTTTATTCCGCAGTGAGATTGTGTTTTTATATATTAGGTAGTTTCGAGAAAAGTTAGTACCTTTGCACCCCGAAAACGGCTTGTAAAAGAGCCGTTTGATGAACACGACAATTGAAAATAAAATATATAAATTAAAAAATTAAAATCATGCCTACAATTTCACAATTGGTAAGAAAAGGCAGAAAGGTGCTCGTAGACAAGAGCAAGTCACCGGCTTTGGACTCATGTCCTCAGCGTCGTGGTGTTTGCGTTCGCGTTTACACAACAACACCTAAGAAGCCTAACTCGGCAATGCGTAAAGTTGCCCGTGTACGTCTCACAAACTCTAAGGAAGTTAACTCTTACATCCCGGGAGAAGGTCACAACCTTCAGGAGCACTCAATCGTGCTTGTTCGCGGTGGTCGTGTAAAGGACCTTCCTGGTGTACGTTACCACATCGTTCGCGGTACACTCGATACAGCAGGTGTAGCTAACCGCACACAGCGTCGTTCTAAGTACGGTGCTAAGCGTCCTAAGGCAAAGAAGTAATCTGAAAATTGTCGGACGAAACAAATTTTAAAAACGTTTTGCTGGAGAATTGTTAATAGACAGGTTGAGTAAATGTCCAAGAGAGGACGTTGAAGAACAGTAAGAAACAGCCCCACGCAGACAGAAATTTTTCAAACAAAATGAGAAAAGCAAAACCAAAGAAGCGCGTGATCCTTCCGGATCCGAAGTTCAATGACCAGAAGGTCTCTAAGTTTGTAAACCACCTTATGTATGATGGTAAGAAGAATACATCATACGAAATCTTCTACAACGCACTCGAAACTGTAGGTGCAAAGATGCAGAACGAGGAAAAGTCAGCTCTCGAAATATGGAAGCAGGCTCTCGACAACATCACTCCGCAGGTTGAGGTAAAGAGCCGCCGTATCGGTGGTGCTACTTTCCAGGTGCCGACAGAGATCCGCGCAGAGCGCAAGGAGAGCATCTCTATGAAGAACCTTATCCTCTTCGCACGCAAGCGTGGCGGTAAGAGCATGGCAGACAAGCTCGCTGCTGAGATCATGGACGCTTTCAACAACCAGGGTGGTGCTTACAAGCGTAAGGAAGATATGCACCGCATGGCAGAGGCTAACCGCGCATTCGCTCACTTCAGATTCTAATATAATAATAAGGTAAAAGGAAAAATGGCAAATCGCGATTTACATTTGACTCGTAACATCGGTATCATGGCGCATATCGACGCTGGTAAGACCACAACTTCTGAGCGTATCCTGTTCTACACAGGTAAGACTCATAAGATTGGTGAGGTTCACGACGGCGCTGCTACCATGGACTGGATGGCACAGGAGCAGGAGCGTGGTATCACTATCACATCTGCTGCTACAACATGTAACTGGAACTATCTTGGCAAGTCATACAAGATTAACTTGATTGACACCCCGGGTCACGTTGACTTTACCGCTGAGGTGGAGCGTTCACTCCGTGTACTCGACGGCGCAGTTGCAACATACTCTGCAGCTGACGGTGTACAGCCGCAGTCAGAGACAGTATGGCGCCAGGCAGACAAATATAACGTACCGCGTATCGGCTACGTAAACAAGATGGACCGTTCAGGTGCTGACTTCTTCGAGACAGTACAGCAGATGAAGGACATCCTCGGTGCTAACCCTTGTCCTATCCAGATTCCAATCGGAGCTGAGGAGAACTTCAAGGGCGTTGTAGACCTTCTCAAGATGAAGGCTATCCTTTGGCACGACGAGACAATGGGCGCTGAGTACGACGTTGAGGAGATCCCTGCAGATCTCGTTGACGAGGCTAACGAATGGCGCGAGAAGATGGTTGAAAGCGCAGCCAACTTTGACGACGCTCTCATGGAGAAGTATCTCGAGGGCCAGGAGATCACAGAAGAGGAGCTTATCGCAGCTATCCGCAAGGTACAATCTCTATGGAGCTCACTCCTATGCTTCTCGGTTCTTCATACAAGAACAAGGGCGTTCAGCCGCTTCTCGACTACGTTTGCGCATTCCTTCCTTCACCTCTCGATACAGCAGCTATCGTTGGTACAAACCCTGACACAGAGGAAGAGGAAGACCGCAAGCCGTCTGAGGACGAGCCGACATCAGCTCTCGCGTTCAAGATCGCTACCGACCCGTTCATGGGCCGTCTGGTATTCTTCCGCGTTTACTCAGGTAAGGTAGTTGCAGGTTCTTACGTTTACAACCCACGTTCACGCAAGAAGGAGCGCATCAGCCGTCTGTTCCAGATGAACTCAAACAAGGAAATTCCAATGGAGTCAATCGACGCTGGTGATATCGGCGCAGGTGTAGGCTTCAAGGATATCCGCACAGGTGACACACTCTGCGACGAGGCACACCCGATCGTACTCGAGTCAATGTCGTTCCCTGATACTGTAATCTCTATCGCAGTAGAGCCGAAGAGCCAGGCTGACATCGCTAAGCTCGACAACGGTCTCGCTAAGCTTGCTGAAGAGGACCCGACATTCACCGTACGTACCGACGAGCAGAGTGGTCAGACCATTATCTCTGGTATGGGTGAGCTTCACCTCGACATCATTATCGACCGTCTGAAGCGTGAGTTCAAGGTTGAATGTAACCAGGGTAAGCCACAGGTTAACTACAAGGAGGCAATCACCAAGCCGACTACTCTCCGTGAGGTTTACAAGAAGCAGTCAGGTGGTCGCGGTAAGTTCGCTGATATTATCGTAACAATCGGTCCGAAGGACGAGGATTACAAGGAAGGCGACTTGCAGTTCGTTAACGAGGTTAAGGGCGGTAACATTCCTAAGGAGTTCATCCCGTCAGTACAGAAGGCTTCGAGAACGCCATGAAGAATGGTATCCTCGGTGGCTATCCGATGACTGGTCTGAAGGTTGTCCTCACCGACGGTTCGTTCCACCCGGTTGACTCTGACCAGTTGTCATTCGAGCTCGCTGCCCTCAACGCTTACAAGAACGGCTGCCCGAAGGCAGGTCCGGTTCTTATGGAGCCTATCATGAAGGTAGAGGTTGTTACTCCGGAGGAGAACATGGGTGACGTAATCGGCGACTTGAACAAGCGTCGTGGTCAGGTAGAAGGCATGGAAGAGGCTCGCTCTGGTGCCCGCATCGTAAAGGCTCAGGTACCTCTGTCAGAGATGTTCGGTTACGTAACAGCTCTCCGTACTATCACTTCAGGTCGTGCAACAAGCTCTATGGAGTACGATCACCATGCACCACTCTCAAGTGCTATCGCTAAGGCAGTGCTCGAGGAGGTTAAGGGTCGCGCAGACCTCGTGTAATCAGCACGTTAAACGAGACGAATTCAGAATTGAAGAATACAGAAGTTAAGCCAAATGATTGGCAAACCAAGCAAATGGCTTAACTCCTGACTCCTCTCTCACGATAAAAATATTAAAGGGACATGGGGCGTCGCTTAGCGAATGACTCTTAAGCGACGTACCCCACCTCCTTTTTTCGGCTGTTCAGCACTCCAAGTTGAGAATATAATCACGCTGAACGTGCCACATTAAATTGCATTATAAACTTTAAATACAATTATGAGTCAGAAAATTCGTATCAAGCTGAAGAGCTACGACCACAAGCTCGTAGACAAGTCAGCTGAAAAGATTGTGAAGGCAGTTAAGGCCACAGGTGCTATCGTTAGCGGTCCTATTCCATTGCCTACACACAAGCGTATCTACACTGTAAACCGCAGTACTTTCGTTAACAAGAAATCACGTGAGCAGTTCCAGCTCTCAGACTTCAAGCGTCTTATCGACATCTACAGCTCAACAGCTAAGACAGTTGATGCGCTCATGAAGCTTGAACTCCCGAGCGGTGTAGAAGTAGAGATCAAAGTATAGTAATTTTCATTTTTAATATTCATTTGAAATGCCAGGATTAATTGGAAAAAAAATCGGAATGACATCCGTTTTCAGTGCCGACGGTAAGAACGTACCGTGCACTGTTATCGAAGCTGGTCCATGTGTTGTAACACAGGTAAAGACCGTTGAAACAGACGGCTACAAGGCAGTTCAGCTGGGCTATGGTGAAGCTAAGGAAAAGAACACCACAAAGCCTATGATGGGCACCTTCAAGAAGGCTGGTACAACACCTAAGAAGCACTTGGCCGAGTTCAAGTTTGACGAGGAGTACAACCTCGGTGATGTTCTCACTGTAGAGCTCTTCGCTGACACAGAGTTTGTTGACATTGTAGGCACATCTAAGGGAAAAGGTTTCCAGGGTGTTGTTAAGCGTCATGGATTCGGCGGTGTAGGTCAGAGCACACACGGTCAGGACGACCGCGCACGCAAGCCGGGTTCTATCGGTGCTTGTTCTTACCCAGCAAAGGTATTCAAGGGAATGCGCATGGGCGGCCAGATGGGCGGCGACCGCGTTACAACCCAGAATCTCAAAGTGTTAAAGGTAATTCCGGAGCACAACCTCCTTCTCGTTAAGGGTTCTGTAGCCGGATGCAATGGTTCAACCGTATTAATCAAGAAATAATGGAAGTTAGCGTATTAAATATCAACGGTCAGGAGACCGGAAGAAAGGTTCAGCTGAACGACGCAATCTTCGGAATCGAGCCTAACGATCACGTACTCTATCTCGACGTTAAGCAGTACCTCGCTAACCAGCGTCAGGGCACAGCAAAGTCGAAGGAGCGCAGCGAGGTTAGCGGTTCTACACGCAAGCTCGGACGCCAGAAGGGCGGCGGCGGTGCTCGCCGTGGTGATATCAACTCACCGGTGCTCGTAGGTGGTGGTCGCGTTTTCGGTCCGAAGCCACGTAACTACAGCTTCAAGCTCAATAAGAAGGTTAAGGCTCTCGCACGTAAGTCAGCCCTTTCATACAAGGCTCAGGAGAACGCTATCGTAGTTCTCGAAGACTTCACAATGGAGGCTCCAAAGACTAAAGATTTTGTAAATATTACTAAAAATCTTAAAGTTGAGGGCAAAAAGCTCCTTCTTCTTTTGCCAGAAGTAAATAAAAACGTATTTTTGTCATCACGTAACTTGCAGCGCGCTGAAGTAATGACAGCAACAGCAGTGAATGCATACAAAGTTCTCAATTCTGAGGTGCTCGTAATCACTGAGAATTCGCTCAAGGCTATCGAATCAATCTTATCAAAATAATAGGAGGCAACAGACATGACATTTATCGTAAAACCATTGGTCACTGAGAAGATGACCAAACTGACAGACAAGTCTTCTGTAGCTAAAACATACAATGTGAAGGGCCAGGAGCGCACAAAGAAGGCAGAAACAAAGTATGGCTTCATCGTGCTTCCGGAGGCAAACAAACTTCAGATCAAGAAGGAGATTGAGACACGCTACAACGTTACTGTTCTTGACGTGAACACAATGGTATACGCTGGCAAGCGCCAGAGCCGTTACACACGCAAGGGTCTCGTGAAGGGACAGAAGAACTCGTTCAAGAAAGCAATCGTTACTCTTAAGGAGGGCGATGTAATTGATTTTTACAGCAATATCTAAAATAAAAAATGGCAGTACGTAAATTTAAACCGGTTACTCCGGGACAAAGACACAAGGTTATTGGCACGTTCGAGGAGATTACTGCATCCGTGCCAGAGAAGTCTCTCGTTTTCGGTAAGCGTTCTACTGGTGGTCGAAACAACACCGGTAAGATGACTGTCCGCTACATGGGCGGCGGCCACAAGAAGAAGTATCGTTTGATCGACTTCAAGCGAGAGAAGGATGGTGTTCCAGCTGTAGTAAAGACAATCGAGTATGATCCGAACCGCTCGGCTCGCATCGCTCTGTTGTTCTATGCAGATGGTGAAAAACGTTACATTATTGCTCCTAACGGACTGGAAGTTGGCGCAAAGCTGATGTCAGGCGCAGAGGCTGCTCCTGAGGTTGGTAACGCTCTTCCGCTCGCAAACATTCCCGTTGGTACTGTGATCCACAACATTGAGTTGCGTCCAGGCCAGGGTGCTCTGCTCGTTCGTTCGGCTGGTAATTTTGCTCAGCTCACTTCTCGTGAAGGCAGTTATTGTGTAATTAAGCTCCCTTCAGGCGAGACTCGTAAGATTCTGAGTGCTTGTAAGGCAACTGTAGGTAGTGTTGGTAACTCTGACCACGCTCTCGAGCAGTCTGGTAAGGCTGGTCGCTCACGTTGGTTGGGACGTCGTCCACACAACCGTGGTGTAGTTATGAACCTGTTGATCACCCAATGGGTGGTGGCGAAGGCCGTCAGTCTGGTGGACATCCACGTTCACGCAAGGGCTTGTATGCTAAGGGTCTCAAGACACGTGCACCTAAGAAGCAGTCTAACAAGTATATCATCGAAAGAGCTAACAAATAAAACAAGAGTAAATTATGAGTCGTTCATTAAAAAAAGGTCCATATATCAACGTGTCGCTTGAGAAGAAAATTCTCGCCATGAACGAGAGTGGCAAGAAGACTGTTGTCAAGACTTGGGCCAGAGCATCAATGATCTCACCTGACTTCGTGGGACACACTGTTGCAGTTCATAACGGAAACAAATTTATCCCTGTTTACATCACAGAGAACATGGTTGGTCACAAGCTCGGTGAATTCTCTCCGACTCGTCGCTTCGGTGGTCACTCTGGTAACAGAAAGTAAGCGGGTTTAAACCATTTAAAATTAAGAAATAAATAATGGGAGCAAGAAAACATATATCGGCTGAAAAAAGAAAAGAAGCCCGTAAGAACTTGTACTTCGCAAAGCTCAACGGCGTTCCTTCTTCACCACGCAAGATGCGCTACGTTGTAGACATGGTTCGTGGTATGGAGGTTAACCGCGCACTCGGCGTACTCCGCTTCTCTAAGAAGCAGGCAGCTGCTGACGTTGAGAAACTGTTGCGTTCGGCTATTGCAAACTGGGAAGCTAAAAACGACCGCAAGGCTGAGGATGGCGAACTCTTCATCACTAAGGTGTTCGTTGACGAAGGCGTGACAATGAAGCGTATGCGTCCTGCACCGCAGGGCCGCGGATACCGCATCCGCAAGCGCAGCAATCACGTAACACTGTTTGTTGATTCCAAAACTAATGACGAAAAATAATAAGTAGAATGGGACAGAAAGTTAATCCAATAAGCAACCGTCTCGGTATCATCCGCGGATGGGATTCAAATTGGTTCGGTGGAAAGAGCTTCGGTGACAACCTCGTTGAGGACAAGAACATCCGTACTTACCTCAACAAGCGCCTTGAGAAGGCAAGCGTTTCACGCATCGTTATCGAGCGTACACTGAAACTCATCACTATCACAATCTGCACAGCTCGTCCGGGTATCGTCATTGGTAAGGGTGGTCAGGATGTTGATAAGCTCAAGGAAGAGCTCAAGAAGCTCTACAAGAAGGATGTTCAGATTAACATCTTCGAGGTAAAGAAACCTGAGCTCGATGCTAACATCGTTGGTAACAACATCGCTCGTCAGGTAGAGGGTAAGATTGCTTACCGCCGCGCTATCAAGATGGCTATCCAGAACACAATGCGCGCTGGCGCTGAAGGCGTGAAGATCCAGATTACTGGTCGTCTTAACGGCGCTGAAATGGCTCGCAAGGAGATGTTCAAGGAAGGTCGTACCCCGTTGCACACATTCCGTGCAGACATCGATTACTGCCAGGCAGAAGCCCTCACTAAGGTAGGTCTTCTCGGTATCAAGGTTTGGATTTGCCGTGGCGAGGTTTACGGTGATCGTGACCTCACACCTAACTTCTCTCAGGAGAAGCAGAATGGTGGCTCTAACAATGGCCGTGGCAACCGTGGTAATCGTAAGAGAAACAATAACCGTTAAAAGTAGAAGATTATCATGTTACAGCCAAAAAGAGTAAAATATAGAAGACCTCAAGACGGACGTGGCAATAAAGGCAACGCCCACAGAGGCACACAGTTGGCGTTTGGCTCTTTCGGTATCAAGACTCTTGAGCCGAAGTGGATCGACAGCCGCCAGATAGAGGCTGCCCGTGTTGCAGTAAACCGTTACATGCAGCGCCAGGGTCAGGTCTGGATTCGTATTTTCCCGGATAAACCAATCACACGTAAGCCTGCTGACGTACGTATGGGTAAGGGTAAGGGTGATCCCGCAGGATGGGTAGCACCAGTTACCCCGGGTCGTATCCTCTTTGAAGTAGAAGGTGTAAGCTTCGATATCGCTAAGGAGGCACTTCGCCTCGCTGCTCAGAAGCTGCCTGTAAAGACAAAGTTTGTTGTAAGACGTGACTACGATAAAAACGCTTAATTTATGAAGATCAAAGAAGTAAGAGAAATGGATGCCAAGACATTGGCAGAAACTAAGGAGAACCTCCAGGAGAAGCTTGCTCAGATGCAGCTCAACCACACCGTTACTCCACTTGAAAATCCATCACAGATTAAGGCAGTTCGTCGTGATATCGCACGCCTCAATACTGAAATCCGCCAGAGAGAACTTAACAAATAACAATGGTCCAGATGGAAACAAGAAATTTAAGAAAAACAAGACAGGGTGTCGTTATTAGCAACAAGATGGATAAAACCATTGTTATCGCCGCTAAGTTCAAGGAGATGCACCCTATTTATGGTAAGTTCGTTCAGAAGACAAAGAAATACCATGCTCACGATGAGAAGAACGAGGCTAATGTAGGCGATACAGTGCTTATCATGGAGACTCGTCCTTTGAGCAAGACAAAGAGATGGAGATTAGTACAAATCGTAGAAAAAGCTAAGTAAAATATGATACAAGCAGAATCAAGACTTACAGTATGTGATAACAGCGGCGCACGCGAGGCTCTCTGCATTCGCGTCCTCGGAGGTACACGCCGTCGTTACGCAAGCGTAGGAGACGTTATTGTCGTTGCTGTCAAGAACGTTATCCCATCAAGTGATTTGAAGAAGGGTGCGGTATCTAAGGCTTTGATCGTTCGCACAAAGAAGGAAATCCGTCGTGCTGACGGCTCTTACATCCGCTTTGACGACAACGCATGTGTACTGCTCAACAACGCAGGTGAGCTCCGTGGTAGCCGTATCTTCGGCCCAGTTGCTCGTGAATTGCGTGCAGTGAATATGAAGGTCGTTTCTTTGGCACCTGAGGTTCTTTAATATTTAAAAACGCAAACAAGTAATGGGTAAGTTACATATTAAGAAAAATGACACAGTCGTTGTCCTTGCCGGTGAGGATAAGGGCAAGACTGGTAAGGTGCTCAAAGTGCTGGTTGAGAAGAACCGCGCACTCGTTGAAGGTGTGAACATGGTTTCAAAGAGCACCAAGCCTTCTGCTAAGAACCTCAGGGTGGTATCGTTAAGCAGGAAGCTCCGATTCACATCTCTAACCTCAGCCTTGTTGACCCGAAGAGTGGCAAGGCTACTCGCGTAGGCATCAAGGTTACCGAGGATGGTAAGAAAGTACGCATCGCTAAAAAGTCAGGGGAGGAAATCAAGTAATGGATACAGCACAGTTAAAGAAATTCTATGCAGAGAGCATCGCTCCTGCACTGAAGGAGCAGTTCAACTACTCTTCGTCAATGCAGATTCCAGTTCTGAAGAAGATTGTCATCAACCAGGGTCTGGGCGACGCTACTCAGGACAAGAAGATTATCGACGTTGCAATCAACGAGATTTCTACTATCGCAGGTCAGAAGGCAGTAGCTACATATTCTAAGAAGGATATCGCTAACTTCAAGCTTCGTAAGAAGATGCCTATCGGCGTTATGGTAACTCTCCGTCGTGAGCGCATGTACGAGTTCCTCGAGAAACTCGTTCGTATCGCACTTCCCCGTATCCGCGACTTCAAGGGCATCGAGAGCAAGTTCGACGGCCGTGGTAACTATACACTGGGTATTCAGGAGCAGATTATCTTCCTGAAATCAACATCGACCAGATCGACCGCATCCAGGGTATGAATATCACATTCGTGACCTCTGCCAACACCGACGAAGAGGGCTACGCTCTCCTCAAGGCATTCGGTCTTCCATTTAAAAACGCTAAAAACGATTAAGCAATATGGCAAAAGAATCAATGAAGGCTCGTGAGGTAAAGCGTGCCAAACTCGTTGCTCGCTATGCTGAGAAGCGTGCTGCTCTGAAGAAGGTAATCGCTACAACTGAGGATCCTTCTGAGGCTTACGAAGCTGCCCGCAAGTTGCAGGCTATTCCTAAGAATGCAAACCCAATCCGTCTGCACAACCGCTGCAAGATTACAGGCCGTCCAAAGGGATATATCCGTCAGTTCGGTCTCTCTCGTATCCAGTTCCGCGAGATGGCTTCACAGGGTCTCATTCCTGGAGTAAAGAAAGCAAGCTGGTAATTTTTTTTCTTTAATATTGTCGGGGTAGTCCCGATTAATTAAACTTTTTATATAAAATGACAGATCCAATAGCAGATTTTCTGACAAGACTCAGAAACGCAATCATGGCTCATCACCGTGTCGTAGAGGTTCCTGCGTCTAACTTGAAGAAAGAGATCACAAAGATCCTCTTCGAGAAGGGCTACATCCTCAATTACAAGTTCGTAGAGGACGGTCCTCAGGGTACAATCAAAGTTGCTTTGAAGTACGACCCTGCAACCAAAACAAACGCTATCACATCGCTGAAGCGTGTTTCTACTCCTGGTCTCCGCAAGTATGTCGGATACAAGGATATGCCGAGAGTTATTAACGGATTGGGTATCGCAATCCTCTCTACTTCTAAGGGCGTAATGACCGACAAGGAAGCTTCTGCCCAGAAGATTGGTGGTGAGGTTCTTTGCTATGTTTATTAATTGGAGGATTTGAATATGTCAAGAATAGGTAAATTACCAATTAGTATCCCAGCAGGTGTTACAGTAACACTCAACAACGGAGTAGTAAATGTTAAGGGTCCTAAGGGCGAGCTCTCACAGAAGGTAGACCCGTCAATCATCGTTAAGATTGAGGACGGTCACGTAACTTTCGAGGTAGACGAGAATAGCCCTGTTAACTACAAGCAGAAGTCAGCTTTCCACGGTCTCTACCGTTCACTCGTTAACAACATGGTTGTTGGCGTAAGCGAAGGCTACAAGAAGGTACTCGAGCTTGTCGGAGTCGGTTATCGTGTTTCAAACCAGGGAAACCTTATCGAGTTCTCCCTCGGTTATACTCACCCTATCTTTATCGAGCTTCCTGCAGAGGTTAAGGTAGAGTCTAAGAGCGAGAGAAACCAGAACCCTATCCTCACTTTGGAGTCTTGCGACAAGCAGTTGCTCGGACTCATTTGTGCAAAAATTCGTTCTTTCCGCAAGCCTGAGCCTTACAAGGGCAAAGGTATCTTGTTCCAAGGCGAAGTTATCCGCAGAAAGTCTGGTAAGACAGCTTCAGCTAAGTAACATTCTTAATTTTTTTAGGATTATGACAACAAAGAAAGTAGAAAGACGAATTAAAATTAAATATAGAGTTCGTAAGCGTATCAGCGGTACTGCAGAGCGCCCTCGTCTTAGCGTTTTCCGTAGCAATAAGCAGATTTACGCACAGGTTATCAACGACTTGACTGGAACAACACTTGCTTCGGCTTCTTCACTCGGTCTCGAGAAGATGCCTAAGAAGGAGCAGGCTGCTAAGGTTGGTGAGCTCGTAGCTGCCAACGCAATCGCTGCTGGTGTTTCAGCTGTAGTTTTCGACCGTAATGGTTATCTTTATCACGGACGTGTTAAGGAGCTCGCTGATGCAGCTCGTAACGGTGGTCTCAAATTCTAAACGATTATGGCAATGAATAAAGTAAAAGTTTTTAATGACGTTGATTTGAAGGACCGCCTCGTGGCTATCAACCGTGTAACTAAGGTTACTAAGGGTGGTCGTACATTTACATTCGCTGCCATCGTTGTTGTTGGTGACGGCAAGGGCGTTATCGGCTACGGTCTCGGTAAGGCTGGCGAAGTTACAGCAGCTATCGCTAAGGGCGTAGAGGCTGCAAAGAAGAACCTCGTTAAGGTTCCGGTGCTTAAGGGCACTATCCCTCACGAGGTTGAAGCTCGCTTCGGCGGTGCTCAGGTGTTTATGCGTCCGGCTGCTGCCGGTACTGGTCTCGTAGCCGGTGGTGCTATGCGTGCCGTACTTGATAGCGTAGGCGTTACAGACATCCTCGCTAAGTCAAAGGGTTCTTCTAACCCTCACAACCTTGTGAAAGCAACAATCGAGGCTTTGTCACAGCTTCGTGACGCTTACACTATCGCAGGTGTACGCGGCATCAGCATGGATAGAGTATTTAACGGATAAGGAGGATAAACAATGGCAACAATAAAAGTAAAGCAGATTAAGAGCAAAATCGGTTATCCGAAGGATCAGAAGGCAACACTTCAGGCTCTTGGACTCCGCAAGATCTCTCAGGTTGTTGAGGTTGAGGATACTCCTAGTGCACGTGGAATGATTCGCAAGGTTCACCACTTGGTAACTGTAGTTGATTAATTAAATCTTAAAAGAACGAATTATGAAATTAAATAATTTAAAGCCTGCTGCAGGTTCCACACATTCACGTCGTCGTATCGGTCGTGGTCCAGGTTCTGGTCTTGGCGGTACTTCTACACGTGGACACAAGGGTGCTAAGGCACGTTCAGGTTACAAGAGAAAGATTGGTTTCGAAGGTGGACAGATGCCGTTGCAGCGTCGCGTACCGAAGGCTGGTTTCAAGAATATCAACCACAAGGAATACTTCGCTGTAAACCTCTCTACACTCCAGAAGCTTGCTGAGGCAAAGAACCTCACAGTAATCGGAATCGAGGAACTGAAGGCTGCTCACCTCACCAACGGCAAGGAACTCGTTAAGGTTCTTGGCAATGGCGAGCTCACAGCTAAGCTTGAGGTTAAGGCTCATGCATTCTCTAAGACAGCCGAGGAAGCAATCAAGGCTGTCGGAGGTAACACAACTATTATCTAATAAAGTAGATGAAAAAGTTTATTGAGACACTAAAGAACTGTTGGAGAATTGAGGATTTGCGTCAGCGACTCCTCATTACTCTGCTGTTTACGGCTATCTACCGTTTCGGCTCGTTTGTGGTGCTTCCTGGCATCAATCCGGGTATGTTGGACAAACTTCAGTCGCAGACATCGGGCGGACTTATGTCACTGCTCGACATGTTCTCTGGTGGTGCATTTTCCAATGCGTCTATCTTTGCGCTTGGAATCATGCCATACATCTCAGCTTCTATTGTCATGCAGCTTTTGGCAGTGGCAGTGCCTTACTTCCAGAAGATGCAGCGCGAAGGCGAAAGCGGTCGTAAGAAGATAACTTGGTACACACGAATACTCACAGTGTTCATCCTTTTGTTCCAGGCTCCTTCTTACCTGCTTAACCTTAAGGCGCAGGCTGCAGCAGCCCTGTCGTCAGGTATCTCATGGACAATGTTCATGATTCCTGCAACGATTATCCTTGCAGCAGGCAGTATGTTTATACTGTGGCTTGGTGAGCGTATCACTGACAAGGGAGTTGGAAATGGTATCTCAATGATCATCATGATTGGTATCATCGCACGTCTGCCACAGGCTTTCGTGCAGGAACTGGGCTCACGATTCACTGCTATCTCAAGCGGTGGACTTGTGATGTTCATCATAGAGATCTTGGTTCTGTACGCAGTAATCTGTGCTTCAATCATGCTGGTTCAGGGTACCCGCAAAATCCCAGTACAGTACGCCAAGCGTCTCGTGGGTAATAAGCAGTATGCGGCGCTCGCCAGTACATACCTCTGAAATTGTTCGCAGCCAACGTAATGCCTATCATCTTTGCTCAGGCTTTGATGTTCATTCCATTGGCTTTCGTACGCTACCAGAGCGACGGTGCCTCGTCTTGGGCAACAGCCCTCATGGACAACCGCAGTCTTCTCTACAACGTCATCTATGTTACGCTGATTGTCGCATTCACATACTTCTATACGGCGATCACACTCAATCCGACACAGATGGCTGAGGACATGAAACGCAATAATGGCTTTATTCCTGGCATCAAGCCGGGTAAGGACACAGCAGAATACATCGAGACAATTATGTCACGACTCACATTCCCTGGCTCGTTCTTCATTGCTTTCATTGCTGTAATGCCTGCACTCGCAGGACTGCTCAATGTTCAGCAGGCTTTCTCTCAGTTCTTCGGTGGAACATCACTTCTCATTCTTGTAGGTGTTGTTATCGACACACTCCAGCAGATTGAGAGCCACATGTTGATGCGTCACTACGATGGACTGCTCAACTCAGGACGTACACGTAACGGTGCTGTTTCTGCGTATTGATTTTCCTCTTAAGAAATGAAAATATTTCTAAAGACAGAAGATGAAATTGAGCTGATGCGCAATGCAAACCATTTAGTTGGTGAAACGCTTGCAGAATTAGCCAAACATATTAAACCAGGCGTGACGACCCTCCAACTGGATAGGATAGCGGAGGAATTTATCCGTGACCACGGAGCCGTTCCTACTTTCAAAAACTTTCCCAATCCTTTTGGAGGGCCGTTTCCCGCAAGTATTTGCACCTCTGTCAACAACGTTGTTGTTCATGGAATACCCGATGAAAAAACAATTTTACATGACGGAGACATTATTTCTATAGATTGTGGCACACTTCTTGCAGGTTACAATGGAGATAGTGCTTACACCTTTTGTGTCGGAAACGTCCGTCAAGATGTCAGAGATTTACTGACAGTGACACGACAATCCTTATATAAAGGCATAGAAATGGCAGTTGCAGGAAATCATGTCGGTGATATTGGTGATGCAATCCAATCTTTTTGTGAAGCCCACGGCTATGGAGTAGTGAGGGAACTCACTGGACATGGTATAGGTCGTGAGATGCATGAGGATCCACAAGTTCCAAATTATGGTAGGCGTGGAAACGGAGTGATGCTGAAAGAAGGTATGTGTATCGCTATTGAACCTATGATTACTATGGGCGACAGAAGAATAGGGCTTCTGCCTGACCGTTGGGGTATTGTTACTCGCGACGGAAAGCCAGCGGCGCATTTCGAGCATACCATCGTAGTAAGACGTGGTAAGGCTGAGATACTGTCTACGTTTGATTTAATTGAAAATCCTCAGTAGTTTTGAGTTACTATGTAATAAGGTAATTTGTAAGAGGGAAGTCGAATTCTAAAACAGAATATAACAATTTATGGCAAAACAATCCGCTATAGAGCAAGACGGCACAATCGTGGAGTCACTGTCAAATGCAATGTTTAGAGTCGAACTTGAGAATGGCGTGCAGATTATTGCTCACATTTCAGGTAAGATGCGAATGCATTACATCAAAATCCTGCCCGGCGACAAAGTAAAAGTCGAGATGAGTCCGTACGACTTGACTAAGGGCAGAATCGTTTTCAGATACAAGTAACAATTTAAAGATATGAAAACAAGAGCATCATTAAAGAAACGTACACCCGACTGCAAGATCGTACGTCGTAAAGGTCGTCTGTTCGTTATCAACAAGAAGAACCCTAAGTTCAAGATGCGTCAGGGTTAATCATGGCGCAGGGTTGTAGGGCATGAACTTGAGAAAGTCGGGTCCTGCTTCTCACTAAAAGAATTAATTAAATTAATCAATTAAATTTTTATTTTTAACAAATGGCAATAAGAATTGTTGGAGTAGATTTGCCCCAGAACAAGCGTGGCGAAATCGCATTGACCTATATCTATGGTATCGGTCGAAGTAGTTCAGCAAAGATATTGGACAAAGCCGGCGTTAGCCGCGACCTGAAGGTTTGCGATTGGAACGACGACCAGGCTGCCAAGATCCGTGAAATTATCGGCGCTGAATTCAAGGTTGAAGGTGATCTCCGTTCAGAGATCCAGATGAATATCAAGCGACTGATGGATATTGGTTGCTATCGTGGAGTTCGTCATCGTAACGGTCTTCCTGTTCGCGGTCAGAGCACAAAGAACAATGCCCGTACTCGTAAGGGAAAGAAGAAGACTGTTGCTAATAAGAAGAAGGCTACAAAGTAAAATTTAGTTGAAAGCAAAGTCCAGGCAGGCCAGCGATTGGTCGGCAGACTTTTAACTTTTAACTTTTAACTAAAAACAATTATGGCAAAGAAAACAGCAACAACTAAGAAAAGAAATGTAAAGGTTGACGCTATCGGACAGCTTCACGTTCACAGTTCGTTCAACAACATCATTGTATCTTTAGCAAATAGCGAGGGACAGGTAATTTCATGGTCATCTGCAGGTAAGATGGGCTTCCGTGGTTCTAAGAAGAACACACCGTACGCAGCTCAGATGGCAGCAGAGGACTGTGGTAAGGTAGCATTCGACCTTGGTCTGCGTAAGGTAAAGGCTTACGTTAAGGGTCCGGGTAATGGTCGTGAGTCAGCAATCCGTGGCGTACACAGCTGCGGTATCGAGGTTATGGAGATTGTAGATGTTACTCCGCTTCCTCACAATGGCTGCCGTCCTCCGAAGCGTCGTAAGGTCTAACATTCCCTTTGCAGGTTTCTTTTTTTTGAAACCTGCATACAATAAAGATACAAACAACAATAAAGTATATAATTTATTATGGCAAGATATACAGGTCCGAAATCTAAAATTGCACGCCGTTTTGGTGAACCCATCTTCGGTGCTGACAAAGTTTTGTCCAAGAGAAACTTCCCTCCTGGACAGCATGGCAACAATCGTCGCAGAAAGCAGTCTGAGTACGCTGTCATGTTGGCAGAGAAGCAAAAGCTAAGTACACATATGGTGTACTCGAGCGCCAGTTCCGTAACATGTTCGAGAAGGCAGCTAAGGCAGCTGGTATTACTGGTGAGGTATTGCTCCAGAATCTCGAGAGCCGTCTTGACAACGTAGTATTCCGTTTGGGTATTGCTCCGACACGTGCTGCTGCTCGTCAGCTTGTTAGCCACAAGCACATCACAGTTGACGGCAAGGTAGTGAACATTCCTTCATTCTCAGTAAAGGCAGGCATGGTTGTAGGTGTTCGCGAGAAGTCTAAGTCTCTCGAGGTAATCGAGGCTGCTCTCGCTGGTTACAACCACAGCAAGTTCCCATGGATTGAGTGGGATCAGACCACAAAGAGTGGTAAGTTCCTCCACAAGCCGGAGCGTGCTGACATTCCAGAGAACATTAAGGAACAGTTAATCGTTGAGTTGTACTCTAAATAATCATTAAATTAATGGCGATATTAGCATTTCAAAAACCTGACAAAGTTGTAATGTTGGATTCCAACGACAAGTTCGGCAAGTTCGAATTCCGTCCGTTGGAGCCAGGATTCGGTGTTACCATTGGTAACTCCCTGCGCCGCATTCTTCTTTCGTCGCTTGAGGGCTACGCAATCAACACCATCAAGATTGGTGGTGTTGAGCACGAGTTCTCATCTGTACCCGGCGTAAAGGAGGATGTAACTAACATTATCTTGAATTTGAAGCAAGTAAGATTCAAGCAAGTAGTAGAAGAATTCGAGAACGAAAAAGTTAGTATTACCGTTGAGAATTCGACAGAGTTCAAGGCTGGTGATATAGGCAAGTATCTGACTGGATTTGAAGTGTTAAACCCTGATTTGGTGATTTGTCATTTAGATGTCAAAGCTTCAATGCAGATAGATCTTACTATCAACAAGGGTCGTGGCTATGTCACAGCCGATGAGAACAGAGCGTTCTGCACTGATGTCAACGTAATTCCAATCGATTCTATCTACACCCCAATCCGTAACGTGAAGTACGCAGTAGAGCCTTATCGTGTTGAGCAGAAGACCGACTATGATAAGCTCGTGCTCGAAGTCACAACGGACGGTTCTATTCACCCGAAGGACGCACTCAAGGAAGCTGCTAAGATACTGATTCAGCACTTCATGCTCTTCAGCGACGAGAAGATAACTCTCGAGAGCCCTGAGCACGAAAGCAATCAGGAGTTCGACGAGGAAGTTCTCCACATGCGCCAGCTCCTCAAGACCAAGCTCACCGACATGAATCTCTCTGTTCGTGCGCTTAACTGCTTGAAGGCTGCAGATGTTGAAACTCTCGGCGACCTCGTACAGTACAACAAAACAGACCTCCTTAAGTTCCGCAACTTCGGTAAGAAATCGCTCTCTGAGCTTGATGATTTGCTCTTGAGTCTGAATCTGTCGTTTGGAACCGACATTTCTCAATACAAATTAGATAAAGAATAAAACAAAATGAGACACAATAAGAAATTCAACCACTTAGGTCGTACTGCATCTCACCGTAACGCTATGCTCGCAAACATGGCTATCTCGCTGATTATGCACAAAAGAATCACTACGACCCTCGCAAAGGCTAAGGCTTTGAAGATGTATGTAGAGCCGCTGATTACACGCTGCAAGGACGACAGCACAAACTCTCGTCGTGTAGTATTCAGCTACCTCCAGAACAAGTACGCTCTTAAGGAGCTTTTCAGCACTGTTGCTGAGAAGGTAGGCGACCGTCCTGGTGGCTACACACGCGTTATCAAGCTCGGCACACGTAAGGGTGACGCTGCTCAGATCGCATTCATTGAGCTCGTAGACTTCGACGAGAACATGGCTAAGACTGCTAAGCTGCTAAGAAGACACGCCGTAGCCGCAAGTCAACTGCTGAGGCAACTGAGGCACCTGCTACAGAGGCTGTTCAGGCAGAGGAGCCGAAGGCTGAATAATCGATGCAAATCGCTTTATCTTAATATTAAGCCTGTTGACCGCAAGGTTAGCAGGCTTTTTATTTAGATGTTTGTTTCGCACAATCATTAAAACCTATCAAATCTGTGAATAAGAAATATCTCACCCCAACAACAAATTTCATTGAAATAGGGGCTTTGCCAATATTGGCTGGTTCCGACCCTACTTCGTCGGTCAATGTTATCAATGAACAGGGTGCCACGAATGTGGACCTTAAGAATAGATACATGAACGATGGCTCAAATGAAGAGATGCGTTCGCCAGAGCGTATCTATTTCGACAACTGGGATTAGTCTACGTACTTGTAGTTAATGCTTCTTTGTTGTTTATGTTAGTGTAAGCAACTCCATATATCATATTTAGAGACAATAATATGCGCAAAGTAATAGGAATAGGCGAGACCCTTCTCGACATTATTTTCAAAGACAACAAACCTGTAGAAGCTGTGCCAGGCGGTTCAACGTTCAACGCCATTGTGTCGCTTGGTCGTGTGGGAGCCGATGCGTTCTTTGTCACCGAGACTGGCGATGACCATGTGGGTGCTCTTGTTCGCTCGTTCCTCTCGTCGAACAATGTCTGCACCGATTATGTGTTAGAACGTAAGGGTTGGAAGTCGCCCGTGTCGTTGGCTTTCCTCGATAGCGACAACAACGCCAATTACACATTCTATCGCGACCCCAATGCCGACCCCGTCGATATACCATTGCCCGATATCAATCCAGATGATATCGTGCTCTTTGGTTCGTTTTACGCCGTTAGTCCTGCCACTCGTGCGCGGGTCATAGCGTTGCTTGAGCGTGCCCGCGATTGTGGCGCAATAATATATTACGATGTCAACTTCCGTCCGTCGCATCGTGGCGATGTGATGAAGGTGACCCCCAACCTCATTGAGAACCTCGAGTTCGCCGATATCGTGCGTGGCTCTCGCGACGACTTCGAGGTGCTTTACAAGAAGGATTCCGCCGAGCGTGTCTACCGTGCCGAGACCTCCTTCTACTGTCCTCGACTCGTCTACACCGACGGCCCTCGTCCCGTGACGGTGTTCTCCGACGGTGGTTTCCGCAAGGAGTACGCCATGCCCGAGACACCTACCGTGAGCACTATTGGCGCCGGCGACAATTTCAACGCCGGGCTCATCTGCGCCATGCTTCGCTACGACATCCGCCGTGCTGACATTGAGCGCGGTCTTACCGAAGCGGAGTGGTCGAAGCTTGTTGAGAGTGCGACGCGTTTTCAGCCGACTGCTGTGCAGGAATATACAACTATGTGTCGAAGGAGTTCGGTGCAAGTCACAGTCTATAGAAGAGTAGCAG
>ENA-OQHY01000096-OQHY01000096.1-human-gut-metagenome-genome-assembly--contig:-NODE-96-length-47643-cov-4.607816_pt1 | contig 47643 bp, 54 predicted proteins | sample MGYA00242570_ERZ504733 | MGnify/ENA primary metagenome ERZ504733 (study PRJEB26092, sample SAMD00036219) | human gut metagenome | host: Homo sapiens | study: EMG produced TPA metagenomics assembly of... | reverse complement strand
CGAAATTTAACGAGTTACAAGAAAAAGAAAAACGAGTAAATGAACTTGAGGAAAAAGGAGTACAGGAACTGGAACGAGTTTCAGGTCTTACCTCCGAACAGGCAAAAGAAGAATTACTGAAATCTGTAGAAGATGACGTAAGGTGGATGTTGCAAGACTCTATAAAGAGCTTGAGAACAGAGCCAAGGAAGATGCCAATAAGAAAGCCAGGGAATATGTAGTCAATGCCATTCAGAAATGTGCAGTGGATCATGTTTCCGAGACAACGATTTCTGTGGTACAGCTTCCAAGTGATGAAATGAAGGGAAGGATCATCGGTCGTGAAGGCCGTAATATCCGTACACTTGAGACACTTACCGGTGTGGATCTGATCATTGATGATACACCGGAGGCAGTGGTACTCTCTGCATTTGATCCGATCAGGAGAGAGATCGCCAGAGTGGCTCTTGAGAAACTGATCGTGGATGGACGTATCCATCCGGCAAGAATTGAAGAGATGGTAGAGAAAGCCCAGAAAGAAGTGGAAGCACAGATCCGGGAAGACGGTGAGAATGCTGCCATGGATGTAGGGGTACATGGAATCCATCCGGAACTTCTGAAGCTTCTTGGACGTATGAAATTCCGTTCAAGCTATGGACAGAATGCTCTGAGACATTCAATTGAGGTTGCACAGCTTTCCGGACTTCTTGCAGGAGAAGTTGGTGTGGATGTGCGTATGGCCAAGCGTGCCGGACTTCTTCATGACATTGGTAAATCCATTGACCATGAGGTAGAAGGTTCTCATATTCAGATCGGTGTGGATCTCTGCAAGAAATACAAGGAGTCCCCGATCGTTATCAACACGGTTGCGTCTCATCATGGTGATGTGGAGCCGGAATCTCTGATCGCGTGTATTGTACAGGCTGCTGATGCAATTTCCGCAGCAAGACCTGGAGCAAGACGTGAGACCCTGGAAACCTATACCAATCGTCTGAAACAGCTTGAGGATATCACCAATGAATTCAAGGGTGTAGAGAAATCTTTTGCTATTCAGGCAGGAAGAGAAATTCGTGTTATGGTCGTGCCGGATCATGTAAGTGATGCAGATATGGTTCTCCTTGCAAGAGATATTGCAAAGCAGATCGAGGCAGAGCTTGAGTATCCTGGACAGATCAAAGTTAATGTGATCCGTGAAAGCAGAGCGGTTGACTACGCAAAATAAGCTTTCAATGGAAGAAAGTTCTGGAAATATCAAAGGCCGGACAGCTTTTTAGCTGGCTGGCCTTTTTTTGTCATGTGGAAAAACGGTCATATTACCGGAAAAACAGGCGTAAACTGGTACAGGGTGAGTAAATGGAGAGTAAGACAGAGAACCGGAAGTGGAAAAATGCCGGACGTTTTCCGGCGGAACTTCTTTTTATGACCGGATTTTTTGCGGGAAATGTGTTGCCGAATCTGATCTGGAAAATGGAGTGGAAGCAGAAAACCTTGGCTTCTTTTTATCTGATCCGCAGCTTTGCAGGAAAAGATATTTCCGGCGGAGCTTATTTCTTGGAAGTGCTGCGACGAAGAGGAGGTTTTTTTCTTCTGTTGTTTTTATGCGGATTTACAATATTCGGAGTGCCTTTGACGGTCGCATATATGCTGTTTTTGGGAATGGAGACAGGAATGATCCTGGCATTATCGGTTCTGGAATTTGGTATTTATGGCGGTGTGGCCGGCGCCGGACTTCTGATGCCGCAGTATCTGGTCTATATTCCGGCGTATTTTTATCTTGCAGGTATCGTATACAGACAATCGTATGGGATCTGGAAAAATTACGGACTTGTGCCGCAGAAAACAGGGGCTTATTTTCGGCAGGGGATCACAGTTTTTCTGCTGTATACAGGAGGAATCCTCTCAGAAAGTTTTCTGAATCCCTGGGTCGTAGAAAAAGTTATAAAGGGCCTGAAATTTTTTTGAGGAAAATTTCCACAATATCTAGTGATGGTTTCCATAAAATCTGCGATATTTGGTGGTTTGTGCCGGAAAGTGTTGAAATTGTGCGGTTTTACGATGAAAAACTGTTTGATTTTATGTAAAATTCACAGTATAATTCAGTCATAAACGAGTATGATTTTAGAGAAAGGGATGCAGAGAAATGGATATAGAGATACGGGAATTTATTACATATTTACATAATAGAAAAAGAACGTCACATAATACAGAAGTATCTTACCAGAGAGACCTGAAGAAGATGGCAGTGTATTTTGCAGATCGTGGGATTTATGATATCCGAGATGTAGGAGAACTGGAGCTGGAAGGCTATCTCAGCTATATGGAGAGAGGACAGTTCGCTTCCTCAACGATCTCCAGAAATGTAGCATCTATCCGTGCCTTGTTTCAGTATCTTTATCAGGAGAACAGGATCGAGAGGGATCCGTCTCTGGAACTGAAGCCGCCCAAGGTTGAGAAGCGGATGCCGGAGATCCTTACTGTGGATGAGGTAGACCGCCTTTTGAAACAGCCGGATCTGAATACACCGAAGGGAATCCGGGACAGTGCCATGCTGGAGCTTTTGTATGCTACAGGAATGCGCGTCAGTGAACTTTTGCGGCTGAATCTGGAGGATCTCAATCTGCGGCTTGGTTATGTAGTCTGTCACGATGAGGATAAGGAACGGGTGATCCCGATAGGAAATGTATGCAAAACAGCCATGGAGAAATATCTGAAGGAAGCCCGTGGAAAATTTGTGAAAGAAAATGAGACGGAGAGTCTTTTTACCAACTGTTCAGGAAAATCCATGAGCAGACAGGGATTCTGGAAGGTTCTGAAGGGATATGCAGAGGAAGCCGGGATCCAGCATGATATCACGCCGCATACACTGAGACATTCTTTTGCCGCACATATGCTGCAGAATGGAGCGGACGTGAAGAGTGTGCAGGAAATGCTTGGACATTCGGATATTTCCACCACACAGGTCTATCTGAATTTTGGCGTTGCGAAAATGCGAGACGTATATATGAAAGCACATCCGAGGCATTGATCTGTAAGAAATAATATAAAAAACGCGTTCAAAAAAGAACCGGCAGCTTCCAAAATGGAAGAATGCCGGTTCTTTTTTTGAACATAAAGTGTAAAAGGATCACAAATATCCGTTTCCTGAACTGCAGATCAGACAGATCTTAGCAATTTTCAGCAATCGTGTAAAGCAGCTTCTCAGACTCATCCCAACCAAGGCAGGCATCTGTGATGGATTTTCCGTAGATGTGATCTCCACCGATCTTCTGATTGCCTGGCTCGATATAGCTCTCGATCATGAGACCTTTTACCATGGAGTGAAGCTCAGGATCTACCTGACGGCTGTGAAGAACCTCACTTGCGATACGAACCTGCTGCTCGTAATGCTTGTTGGAGTTGGAGTGGTTGGTATCCACGATCACTGCCGGGTTGGCAAGGTTCTTTTGCATGGTATTTGTCATAGAGAAGACGAAGATCCTCGTAATGGTAGTTCGGGATGCTTCCCCATGCTTGTTTACTGCACCGCGAAGGATTGCGTGAGAGAGTGGGTTGCCGGTGGTCTCAACCTCCCAGCTTCTGTAAATAAAACGATGAGCGCCCTGTGCTGCAACAATGGAGTTCAGCATAACGCTGTAGTCACCACTGGTAGGGTTCTTCATACCAGCCGGAACATCCATGCCGCTGACAGTGAGTCTGTGCTGCTGATCTTCAACAGAACGTGCGCCTACAGCAACGTAGGAAAGCAGATCAGAGAGATAACGGTAGTTCTCCGGGTAAAGCATCTCATCTGCACAGGTGAAGCCACTTTCGCGGATAGCACGCATGTGCATCTTGCGGATCGCGATCAGTCCGGCAAGAAGGTTCGGTTTTTTCTCAGGATCCGGCTGATGGACCATTCCCTTGTATCCTTCACCGGTCGTACGTGGTTTGTTTGTGTAAACACGCGGGATGATAAGGACTTTATCCTCGATCTTTTCCTGAACTTTGCGAAGTCTTAAAAGATAATCGCATACGGCATCTTCGTTATCTGCAGAACATGGTCCGATGATAGCGAGGAATTTATCGGATTTTCCGGTGAAAACGTCGCGAATCTCAGCATCGCGTTTCTCCTTGAGCGCCTGAAGTTCAGCATCGAGCGGATACTGATTGCGGATTTCCTCAGGAGTTGGCAGTTTTTTTATGAATTCAAAACTCATAGTACTTTATTCCTCCATAACTATAGACATTTCGATTATTTATTATAAACGATTATTGGCCGATTGTCGATAGGGAAATTTTAGCGCTTTCACGTGTAGAAGAGTAAGCAGCAGCTCACCCAGAAAAATTCCGTAAAAATAGCCTCGGATCCCTGTTGCCGGAATTATAAAAACAACGGAGAAAATACGGATGAGAATGCCGGCAATACTGTGGATCAGACAGAGCCCCGGTTTTCCAAGTCCCTGCAGGATGCTGGTGAGCATGGTGTTTGTATAAAGAAAAGGACAGATAAAAGACAGATACCGTATGTAGGTTCCGGCAGTCTGGCTGTGAAAAAGCAATGTTCCGAGGAATGGGCCAAAAAGAAAGAATCCGCTTCCGCATAGAAATCCCAGGAACATGCACAGAAAAAAGGTCTGATCTGTGACACGGCGGATCTGCTTCTGCTCTCCCAGTGCATCAAGCTGTGCGATGGAAGGCATCAGCATCACAGCGGCGGAAGAGGTAAGTGTGGAAGGAAACAGGAGCAGGGGCAGTGCCATTCCTGTAAAGATCCCATAGATCTTCAGTGAGTCTGAGGCTGTCATGCCGGAACGCAGAAGCATCTGTGGGATCAGGACCGCTTCTATGCTGCCGAGAAGTGTCAGAAGGATCCTGTTCAGGGAAATGGGAAAAGACAGTGTGAAAAGGTCCTTTATCAGCGGAAAGATCCTGACGGGAGTCTTTTCGTGTACAGGGTGATTTCCGAAATGAAAGGAAACTACCAGCAGCGACACCAGCGAAGCGGCAGTCTCTCCGGCAAGGGAACCTCCCGCTGCGATCAATGCAGTGATCGGACGTCCTTCGGAAAGAAAGATCAGATACAGGATATAGGTAGTGCCGATCCGTGCAGACTGCTCCGAAAGCTGCACGGCTGCCGGAACAGAGGCTTTTTTCCGGGCATAATAATAGCTGTCAATGCAGGAATGAATGGCACAGAGAGGAATACTGACAGCTGTTATGCGAAGAAGACCGGCAGTCTGCGGTGTTTTCAGAATTGCGGAAGCAAAAAAATATGCGTGCTGAAAAAGCAGAAAACCGGCTGCAGCAGAAAAAAAGACAGCCATAAGTGTTCCTGTGACCAGCGAAAAACGTGCCTCCTTTTTCTCCTGAAGGGCAAGTCTGGACGCGATCAGGCGTGAAAGGGCAGACTGGATCCCTGTATAGGATAAAGCGGCCATAAGTCCCTGGAGAGGAAGAACCAGCTGATACAAACCAAGACCTTCCGCACCAATGGCATGGGAGAGGAATATTCTATAAAAGAAACCTGCGATACGGCTGATAAGCCTGTGCAGGCAAGAATCAGGGTTCCTTTGAGAAATATTTTTTTTGACATGGATAACCTTGAGTCTTTTTTGTCAGTATATGAAGAAGTTGGTCTTGACAGAACCATATGTTTCTGATAGAGTAAACATGAAATCCGAGGAAAACACTGGGAATTGAAAAAGAGGTGAGCGGATGAAACTGTCAACAAGAGCAAAATACGGACTTAAGGCTTTGATAGACCTTGGTCTTTACAGTGAAAAAGAAGCGGTCTCGCTTCAGAGCATTGCGGGCCGTCAGAATATATCAGTCAGCTATCTGGAGCAGCTGATGGCACTTTTGAAGAAAGCGGGCCTTGTGAAGAGTGTCCGCGGCGCAGCCGGAGGATACTTCCTTGGAAGACCGGCAGAAGAGATTTCAGTGGGAGATATCCTTCGTGTCCTGGAGGGTGGCCTGGAGCTGCAACATGTCCGGGAACAGAAGGTGACGGTGGCTGCCAGGGTTCTGATCTCTGCGTGGCTAAATTAGTGTGGAAGAGGATCAACGACAGTATCACAGATGCAGTGGATACACTGATGCTCAGTGAGCTGATCGAAGAAAGCCGGAGAATACACGAAAAATAATTATCCTGAACAGGAGGAAAAGAAAATGGGAAAAATGATATATCTGGACAATGCGGCTACCACAAAGACCGCACCGGAAGTTGTGGAGGCTATGCTGCCGTATTTTACAGAGTTTTATGGAAATGCTTCAACCGTTTATGATTTTGCGGCAAACAGCAAGGCTGCCATCGCAAAGGCAAGACAGCAGATCGCAGATGTGATCGGAGCCAAAAAAGAGGAGATCTATTTTACTGCAGGTGGTTCCGAGTCTGATAACTGGGCTCTGAAAGCGACCTTTGAGGCATATAAAAATAAAGGAAACCATATCATCACAACAAAGATCGAGCATCATGCCATCCTTCATACCTGCGAGTACCTTGAAAAAGAGCGTGGTGCCAAGGTCACATACCTGGATGTAGATGAGAATGGTTTCATTGACCTGGATGAGCTTCAGAAAGCCATCACACCGGAGACCATCCTGATCTCTGTTATGGCTGCAAACAATGAGATTGGTACTCTTGAGCCGCTGAAAGAGATCGGACAGATCGCACATGAGCATGGAATCCTGTTCCATACAGATGCTGTTCAGGCATTCGGCCAGATCCCGATCAATGTAGATGAGTTCAATATCGATATGCTCAGCTCCAGCGGACATAAGATCAACGGACCGAAGGGAATCGGCTTCCTCTATATCCGTAAGGGCGTTAAGATCCGCTCCTTCGTACATGGCGGAGCACAGGAGAGAAAACGTCGTGCAGGTACAGAGAACGTTCCTGGTATCGTAGGATACGGTCTTGCAGCAGAGCGTGCAAACAAGTCCATGAAAGAGCGTACTGCAAAAGAAATCGAGATCAGAGATCATATGATCAGCAGGATCCTCACAGAGATCCCGTACGTACGTCTCAATGGAGATAAAGTAAAACGTCTTCCGAACAACGTAAATGTAAGCATCCAGTTCATCGAGGGAGAGTCACTTCTTCTGATGCTTGATAATTTCGGAATCTGTGCATCCAGCGGTTCCGCATGTACATCCGGTTCTCTGGATCCGTCACACGTTCTGTTAGCTATCGGTCTTCCTCATGAGATCGCACACGGATCTCTCCGTATGACCTTAAGCGAGGAGACGACAATGGAGGATGTTGATTTTGTAGTAGATAAGCTGAAAGATATTACTGCAAACTTAAGAAGCATGTCTCCATTATATGAAGATTTTATTAAAAAGCAGAAAAAATAATAAAAATACTTGCCAGGAGGAAAAAATAATGTATAGTGAAAAAGTAATGGATCATTTTCAGCATCCACGTAATGTCGGTGAAATCGAGAACGCAAGTGGCGTGGGTACTGTAGGAAATGCAAAATGCGGTGATATTATGAGAATATTCCTTGATATCGATGACGAAACTCATATTATCAAAGACTGCAAATTTAAAACATTTGGATGCGGTGCAGCAGTTGCAACAAGCAGTATGGCAACAGAACTTGTAATGGGCAAGACCATTGAGGAAGCTATGGAAGTAACCAACAAGGCCGTTATGGAGGCTCTGGACGGACTTCCGCCGGTAAAGATCCACTGTTCCCTGCTTGCTGAGGAAGCAATTCATGCAGCTCTCTGGGATTATGCAGAGAAACATCACATTAAGATCGAGGGTCTTTCCAAACCGAAGTCTGATATCCACGAGGGTGAAGAGGATACAGAAGAGGAGTATTGATTCCTTTTATTTACGATCATAACCGGGGCATGAGCAAGCTTCAGTTGAACAGAACCGTAAGCCATTGAAAGGACAGGTAAGTAAGAAGCATGACAGGACTTACGAACGAAGAAGTTCAGGAAAGAATTGCGCAGGGCCAGGTAAATAATAACGAAAACCCCAACACCAGGACATATAAGCAGATCATTCTGGAGAATACGTTGACATTCTTCAATTTTCTGAACCTGGTGCTGCTGGTTCTCGTACTGCTGGTTGGTTCCTACAAAAACTCCATGTTTGTAGGAATCATTTTTATTAATACCGTGATCGGGATCATTCAGGAGGTCCGTGCTAAGAAGACGATTGACAAGCTGGCCATCCTGACAGAATCCAAGACGGTTGTTCTGCGTGAAGGAAAAAAATGGAAAATTTCTACAGAGAAGCTGGTTGTCGATGATCTGATATTCCTGAAGGCCGGAGAACAGGTTCCGGCAGATGCGAAGATCCTGGAGGGAAGCCTTGAGGTCAATGAATCCCTGCTTACCGGTGAGGCAGACAATCTTCCGAAGAATCCGGGAGATGAGCTTTTTTCCGGAAGCTTTGTGACGGCGGGACAGGCCTGCTGCCAGATCATCCATGTGGGAAGTGACAAACTATGCGTCAAGGATCACCAGCGAGGCAAAGGAATTCAAGCGCCATAATTCAGAGCTTAGAAATTCCCTGAATGCCATTCTGAAGGTGATCAGTATCATTATCGTACCAATGGGTGCGCTGCTTTTTTATAAACAGTATTATTTTGTGGGAGACAATATCCGGGATTCTGTTGTCAATATGGTTGCAGCGGTCCTGGGAATGATCCCGGAGGGACTGGTCCTTCTTACCAGTGTGGCACTGACTCTGGGTGCGCTGAAGCTGGCCAGAAGAAGACGCTGGTGCAGGAGCTGTACTGTATAGAAACTCTTGCACGCGTGGATACGCTCTGCCTGGATAAGACAGGAACTATCACAGAGGTACCATGTGTGTGGAGGCGGTGGAGAGCTATCCGCCGGTGTATGATGAGATTTCAGAGACAATATCCGGGAAAGATCCTGAATCCGGCGAAGGTGACAGCAATGGAACTGAGAGTTCTGCGACTTCTACAGTTTCAGCAACAGATGCGATCGCAAAGGAGGATGGAAGTGCGAATCTCGTATTACAGGAAAAGTCAGAAGCTGACCCGGAGAAACATAGTCAGGAAGATCCGGAGAAGACCCGGGAGATCGAGCATATCATGGGAAATCTGCTTTCTGTGCTGAAGGATCAGAATGCCACTGCCGATGCACTCAGGGCAAGATTTAAAGTATCTCAGGATATGAAGCTGGATCATGTGATCCCGTTTTCTTCTGACAGGAAGTACAGCGGAGCTGCATTTACAGATACAGGTACTTATCTGATGGGGGCAGCGCAGTTTCTTTTTCCGGAAGGGAACCCGGAGCTGATGGAGTATTGTGGCAGATTTGCAGAGGAAGGTCTTCGTGTGCTGGTTCTTGCCCATAGTGTAAATGTGAGTGAGGGAGCGGAGCTTCCGGAGGGACTGGAACCTGTCGGACTTTTGCTTATTACAGATGTGATTCGTGCAGAGGCACCGGATACGCTGGCATATTTCGAAAGTCAGGGTGTTGATCTGAAAGTGATCTCCGGTGATGATCCGGTGACGGTTTCTGCAATTGCCAGACGTGCAGGCCTTAAAAATGCAGAGCATTATATCGATGCGACAACGATCACAACTCAGGAACAGATGGACGAGGCAGTTGCAGAATATAGTGTGTTCGGGCGTGTAACACCTCAGCAGAAACAGTCAATGGTGAAGTCTTTGCAGGCTCAGAAGCATACGGTTGCCATGACCGGTGATGGTGTCAATGATGTTCTGGCGCTTAAAGAGGCGGACTGCAGTATTGCCATGGCTGAGGGCAGCGATGCTGCCAAGAATATTGCCAATGTGGTATTGCTGGATTCTAATTTTGCAGCAATGCCAGAAATTGTGAATCAGGGACGCCGGGTTGTAAATAATATCCGTACTGCGGCATCTATGTTTCTGATCAAAACGATTTTTTCCGTGCTGCTGTCACTGATCACGATCTTCTTCGGGGATTCCTATCCCTTTGAGCCGATCCAGATGTCTCTGATCAGTGCCTGCGCTGTTGGTATTCCTACATTCCTTCTGGCACAGGAGAATAATTATGAGAAGATCGACCATACATTTTTGCGTCATGTATTTATGAATGCATTTCCGGCTGCTGTGACCATCACGGGCTGTGTGTTCAGTGTGATGCTGGTATGCCAGAATGTATACCATTCCAATGCTATGCTGAATACAGCCTGTGTGCTTGTAACAGGATGGAATTATATGGCGGCACTTAAGACAGTTTACGCACCTCTGAATAAGTATCGAAAGGTGATCATTTACAGTATGCAGGTGATCTTTTTCGGTGCGGCGGTGGTTCTGCAGAATCTTCTGACACTGGGATCGCTGGAATTCGGAATGATCATTCTGGTGTTCCTTCTGATGACATTTTCTCCGATCCTGATCGATGTGATCACGGCCTGGCTCAGAAATATTTACAGCCGTTCGCTGGATAGTGGGGAACAGGGGAAATTTGCTGCATTTATTGATAAGCTGAGAAAATAATAATATGAGAAATAAAAAAGGACACTGCCCGTTGAAAATGGCAGTGTCCTTTTTTGCAAATAAACTGTGAAGCAGTTATCCAGTTATCCGGTGCAGAGCTGTGTAGAGAATGCAGAGTGTGGATATCCGCCTGACAAAGCTATTATTTCGTGTGCATAAGCCAGATAAATCCGAAGGCCGGGATCTCTACAGCCTGTGCGTCTCTCTGAACTCCTGTGAGAAGATCTGTGTAGGTACCGTCCTGTTCGTTGATCCAGGCTACCTTATCCTGGTCGCTGAAGTTGTAGATGCAGATCAGCTTTTCTTCAGAAGTTTCTCTTACCAGGGCAAGGAGAGCTTTTTCCCAGGTTTCCAGTGTATGTGCAGAAACTTCAGGTGCAAATACCGGATGGCTGGCACGGATGGATTCCAGCTGCTCAAGGCTGTTGAAAATGCGTCCCTGGATCGTTTCGGCATCGGCTCTGTTCCGGGCAAGTGCCCAGTTGAAACGTCCGTTGTGGAGCCAGCGGGGATCAGCTGCTTTGGAAATGTCGGCTTTATAGGTGTAGTCATTCAGCTGTCCGACCTCGTCACCGCTTCGAAGTACCGGAATTCCGGGGAGGGAAAGAAGCAATGCATGAAGTGCTACGTCATAGCGGATTCCCCGGCTGACACCCTCCATATTTCCTTCATAATCAAAACGCTCGATTCCTGCAAGAGATGCGGTTGTTCCGCAGAGCTCAGATTTCTCGGTTTCCGGATTTACATAAATTTCACCCCGGGCAAAGGAATCAGGGAAAATACCTGCCAGGAATTCATTCAGATAATCTCTGTGAGGCCCTTCTGTGATAAAGCTTCCTTTCAGGAATCATAGTCCAGATTCCAGCGTACCGTGTTGCGGTTACGGAGGTAATTCTGGAATACCGGTGCCTGCGGAAGGTCTGCAGCTCTGTCGATTCCCCGGCGGAGAAGGGCAGTGTCCTTTGTAGCAACGGTATGCCAGAGATCGGACATCAGCTGGGTGCTGTTTACAATGTGAAGTTCCGGCATATCGGAAGTTCCGCCGAATGCAGCAGCCTCTGCAGGTGGGCGGTCTGTTTCGCCAAGGAGAAGAATTCCGGGGCATACGATCTCACACACCATTCGGGTCATACGCAGCAGAGAGTGAAGCTTCCAGAGATTTTCTTCCGGCATCATCGGAAGGATACCAAGGCTGAATACAGAAGCACCTTCATTTGCAAGCTCCAGGATCTGAAGAAGCATTGCATTGAAATAAGCCGGAGTCTGGAGCACACATGGCGCACCGGACTGTGGGTCATCCACAGAAAGACTTAACGGGATCTCAAGAGCCAGGCGGATACCTGCTTTCCTACAGTTAGCTGCAAGTGTGTACAGATCTTCGGAAGTTCCGATCTCCGGGATAATGCGAAGAGAGCAGTTGGAGGTTGCCTGGAAAAGATCTGTCAGGTACAGAGTGTCTGCTTTGCATTCACTGATATAGTCCAGCTTATCGGACAGCCCGGAAAGAGTATCTGCGAAGTCAGCAGGATTTACAGCCATTCCGGTGAAAGTAGTCTTACGGAACCAGTCAGGATCTGCAGCGCAGTTCTGGTCGGCTTCCTTCATGGAAAGAGAACGCTCACGGTAGATTTCTTTCATCTTTTTTGTGAGGCTTGAGAATGTGCCGGCAACTTCCGGGTGATCGCGGAACAGCTCGCAGTAAAGCCATTTCAGATCATTGTAGTAGTGTTTCAGACGTTTCTCGTAGAGGGCATCGTAAGCTGTGTCCTCCTTGGAAGTTTCGACTTTCAGAGGCTCGGTCTTGGAAGTCTCGACCTTGATCGGCTCGGTCTTGGAAGTCTCGACTTTGATCGGTTCAGTTTTGGAAGTTTCGACTTTAAGCGTTTCCTTCTTTACGGTTTCAAGTTTTTTCACTTCGGCTTTAGCATTTTCAACAGATTTGGCAGCACTGGAACTGGTGCCGGTAGCAGAGGTATTTTTTTTCAGTTGCTTTTCTTTTTTTGCCTGCATGGCAGCTTTCTTTTTCTGGAGTCTTTTTTGTTGACATATAGAATTCCTCCTTAGATAAAATGATATTTTCGGTATAAAAATGTAAACTCTCTCACTGGAGAGAGAAACAGAGCTACAGCTTATGAAAAACAGGACGGCGGTTTTTAAATACAGCATAATAGGAAAAACCACATTCACGGAGAACATCAGCCGCCTTGTCAAAAGCATAGCCGATTTTATCCGGAGTATGGGCATCTGCACCGATGGTGATGATCTCACCGCCAAGCTCACGGTAACGTCGGATAATATTGACACAGGGATTCGGTTCACCAAGCCCGTAGTGATAACCGCCTGTGTTCAGCTCGATTCCCACATTTTTGCGGATCAATGTCCGCAGGATCTCGTCCAGGATCTCCTTATATCGTCCGTAAGAATACTGACGGTTCTGATTTGGACCATAACGTACTACATAGTCGATATGTCCGTACACATCCATCTCGTCAAAAGCAGCGATATTTTCCAGGATGGATTCAAAATATTCCATGTAGCATGCGGATTCCTTACGGCCCTCAAAATAAGAAGGATAATAAGGATCGTATCCGTGCACCACATGGGAGGAACCAATAACGAAATCAAAGGGAACTTCTTTCAGAAGATCGGAAAAAGATTCTGCAAGCTGAGGCTGAAGTCCAAGCTCGATCCCGAAGTTAACCTGGATCTGGTCTTTAAAAGCATCCGCAAGATTCTCAAGTTTCTGGCGGTATGCAGGGATGTTCAGGGAAAAATCAAGATTTTCCGGAGTATCGGGATAATCCGGATCAAAATGTTCAGTAAAACAGATTCCCGTGAGACCCTGGTCTGCGGCAGTCTGGATCATTTCTTCCATCGGTGTATCGGAATCTGCGGAAAAAGAGGAGTGCATATGGCAGTCCCATAAAATTTTCTGGTCCATTTTGTACCTCCATATTCAAGCCTTTATATTCTGTGACAATGATCGTATCTGCCTGTTATGAATCCGGGAAAGTCAAACTCCCAGCGGGAATATAGATATCCGTTTTGGGAATCAGCAGGACAGAACTTTCTATCAGAGAATTATAGCACATTTTTCAGAAATTTTCTTAATATTTATTTTAATGTTCTTTTTTATAAATAGCTCTTGAATTTTTGTTTGGAATTAGGTACAATATGAAACAGGTTGATGTTTCTTTAACAAAGGAACGATTTAAATCACCATTCAATTCATAGGAGGAATTTATCATGGCAGTAAAAGTTGCAATTAATGGTTTTGGACGTATCGGTCGTCTTGCATTCCGTCAGATGTTTGGAGCAGAAGGATTTGAGATCGTAGCAATCAACGATCTTACATCTCCTAAGATGCTTGCTCACTTATTAAAATATGATTCTACACAGGGAAGATATGCTCTTGCTGATAAAGTAACAGCAGGCGAGGATTCCATCACAGTAGACGGAAAAGAGATCAAAATCTATGCTAAGGCTAACGCTGCAGAGCTTCCATGGGGAGAGATCGGTGTAGACGTAGTTCTTGAGTGCACAGGTTTCTACACATCTAAAGACAAAGCTCAGGCTCATATCGATGCAGGTGCTAAGCACGTAGTTATTTCCGCTCCGGCTGGAAACGACCTTAAGACAATCGTTTACAACGTAAACCATCAGGGTCTTACAAACGAGGACAAGATCATCTCCGCAGCTTCCTGTACAACAAACTGCCTTGCACCAATGGCTAAGGCTCTTAACGATCTTGCACCGATCAAATCCGGTATCATGTGCACAATCCACGCTTACACAGGCGATCAGATGACACTTGACGGACCGCAGAGAAAAGGCGATCTGAGAAGATCCCGTGCAGCTGCAGTTAACATCGTTCCGAACAGCACAGGTGCTGCTAAAGCTATCGGACTTGTTATCCCAGAGCTTAACGGCAAACTTATCGGTTCTGCACAGCGTGTTCCTACCCCAACAGGTTCTACAACAATCCTTACAGCAGTAGTTGAAGGAAATGTTACAAAAGAGCAGATCAACGCAGCTATGAAAGCAGCTTCTAACGAGTCCTTCGGATACAACGAGGATGAGATCGTATCCAGCGATATCGTTGGTATGAGATTTGGTTCCCTCTTCGATGCTACTCAGACAATGGTACTTCCACTTGAGAATGGCACAACAGAGGTTCAGGTAGTTTCCTGGTATGACAACGAGAACTCCTACACAAGCCAGATGGTTCGTACAATCAAGCATTTCGGAAGCCTTCTGAACGCTTAATTTTCAGCGAACGAGTGTAGAAGAATAGACTCAGAAAGGGTCCGGTCTGAAGAGGACCGGGCCTTTTTTTCCAAAAGATCAAACAAAAGAATATCTGAGGAAATGACTGTTAACAGAGCGGACAACAATACCGCTCGCCCTTATTCATCTGCTTTTGCAGAAATAAAAGTTAAGGAGATATAGAGATGCTGAACAAAAAAAGTGTTGACGATATCAATGTAAAAGGACAGAAAGTACTTGTAAGATGCGACTTCAATGTTCCGCTTCAGGATGGAAAGATCACAGATGAGAACCGTCTTGTAGCTGCTCTTCCTACAATCAAGAAACTGATCGCAGACGGCGGAAAGGTTATCCTTTGCTCCCACCTTGGAAAACCGAAGGGAGAGCCGAAACCGGAGCTTTCTCTTGCACCTGTAGCAGTTCGTCTTTCTGAGCTTCTTGGCCAGGAAGTAAAATTTGCAGCAGATCCTGAGGTAGTAGGACCGAACGCAAAAGCTGCTGTAGCAGAGATGAAAGATGGCGATGTAGTTCTTCTTGAGAACACACGTTATCGTGCAGAAGAGACAAAGAACGAAGACAAGTTCAGCGAAGATCTTGCTTCCCTCTGTGATGTATTTGTAAATGATGCATTCGGAACTGCTCACAGAGCTCACTGCTCTAACGTAGGTGTTACCAAATATGTAAAAACAGCAGTTGTAGGATATCTGATGCAGAAAGAGATCGATTTCCTTGGAAACACTGTAAACAATCCGGAGAGACCATTCGTAGCAATTCTTGGCGGTGCTAAGGTTTCCAGCAAGATCTCTGTAATCAACAACCTTCTTGACAAGGTAGATACACTGATCATCGGTGGTGGTATGTCCTATACATTCTCCAAGGCTATGGGCGGACATATCGGAACATCCCTCTGCGAGGATGATTACCTTCAGTATGCTCTTGACATGATGAAGAAAGCAGAGGAGAAGGGCGTGAAGCTTCTTCTTCCTGTAGATAACAGAATCGGTGATAACTTCTCCAATGACTGCAATATCCAGGTTGTAAAACGTGGTGAGATTCCGGACGGATGGGAAGGAATGGATATCGGACCGGAGACTGAGAAGCTTTTTGCAGACGCTGTAAAAGATGCCAAGACTGTTGTATGGAACGGACCGATGGGATGCTTCGAGATGCCGAACTTCGCTCATGGTACAGAAGCAGTTGCCAAAGCTCTTGCTGAGACAGACGCAACAACAATCATCGGTGGCGGCGATTCTGCAGCAGCTGTAAATATCCTCGGATATGGCGACAAGATGACACACATCTCCACAGGTGGCGGTGCTTCTCTTGAGTTCCTTGAGGGCAAAGAGCTCCCAGGTGTAGCAGCAGCTAACGATAAAGACTGATAAAAAATAAAGTGTTCCAAGAACACAAAAAAGGAGATAAAACCATGGCAAGAAAGAAAATCATTGCTGGAAACTGGAAAATGAACATGACACCAAGCGAGGCTGTAAAGCTGGTTGAGACTTTAAAACCGCTTGTTGTTAACGACGAAGTTGATGTAGTATTCTGCGTACCGGCTATCGACATCATTCCTGTTGTTGAGGCAGCTAAAGGAACAAACATCCAGGTTGGCGCTGAGAACATGTACTTCGAGGAGAAGGGTGCTTACACAGGCGAGATCGCTCCGGCTATGCTCGTAGATGCTGGCGTTAAGTACGTAGTACTTGGACATTCCGAGAGAAGAGAGTATTTCGGTGAGACAAACGAAGACGTTAACAAAAAAATGCTCAAAGCTTTCGAGCATGGTATCACACCGATCATGTGCTGTGGTGAGACACTTACTCAGAGAGAGCAGGGCGTAACAATGGACTTCATCCGTCAGCAGGTTAAGGTTGGATTCCAGGGTGTTACAGCTGATCAGGCTAAGACAGCAGTTATCGCTTACGAGCCGATCTGGGCTATCGGAACAGGTAAGACAGCTACAACAGAGCAGGCTCAGGAGGTTTGCGCTGATATCCGTAAATGCATCGCTGAGATCTATGATGACGCTACAGCAGCAGAGATCCGTATCCAGTACGGCGGATCTGTAAACGCTGCAACAGCTCCTGACTTATTCGCTCAGGCTGACATCGACGGCGGTCTTGTAGGCGGCGCTTCCCTGAAACCAGATTTCGGAAAGATCGTAAACTAACAAATAAGATTCACTTAAAAAGGGGCTTCGGCCCCTTTTTTTATATCTTTTTATAAAAAAACCAGAAAAACTCTCCCTGACACGGATAGCACAGCTAACAAAAAAGCTGCATCTGATCACAGTCAGAGAGAGTTTTTCTTATCTTCAGAGTAAGGATTGTTTTTCTCTGAAGCTTTTTCTGTATGTTCGTTCCTTTCGTCAGGCTCGGGAACGTGTTCCACAATGTCCTCGATCTCGCAGTGGAGAATGGAACACAGCCTGTCTATGGTATAAATTTCAACATTTTTATTTTTTCGAAGTCTGTCCAGAAGTGAACGGGTGATCTGGTAATGTTCATAAAGATCATACTGAGTGATCCCACGCTCCTTCATCGTGACCCAAAATCTGTCATATTTTATCATATATATATCCTGTCCGATTCATCCTTGAATTAATCTTATTATGAAGGTAAAATTGGAATCACAACAGTGTCCTTATATCGACACTACAGAAAGGAGAAGCAATGAGGAAGTTTTTTAAAATCTTAATTTCAGTGGTGATCACACTGTATTTTTCAGCTACCATGTTCTACTGCTTTGTGGCAGGAACACCGGATGACGGAAAAGGGGCAGTGATCTATATGATGTCAGCAGCAGGCCTGTCGATACTGTTTCCGACTTTTACCTGCGGCTGCATTCATTACATCCTTTATCTCAGAAAAAAAATGGATGAAAGGAGCAAATGATCAGGATTTATGGTATGATAACAATAAATATCTGGCAGGGTATGTCGTTTCAGAAAATGGTTATCTGATAACGGCAGAAACGCATCAGATGGCTGTGCTGTGATGCAGCCGTTACGTATTATAATAGAAAGAAAGCCTGCAGCTGTGCGTAAGACGCTTATATGATCATTTGCGGAGGATTTTATGGGGAATATTCTGGATTATCTTGACTGGAGAGGAGATCTTACCTTTGAGCAGTCACCCTTTAATGAAGTTGACAATCTGATACTGGCGTGTTTTTCCTATCTTGATCTGGATGAGATGGCAGAAGTAAAAAACGGAAATACTCTTTCTGTAGAAGAACTCTTTGCGGCTTTTTCCAGACAGGAAATGAAGAAGGATCTGAAAGCAGAAAGTGCATTTCTGCAGAATACACCGGTGCTCCTTGAAAAAATGGCCTGTGCGGAGAGATTCCGGAAATGTACAGTAGGGGGCTTTGTCAATGAAATCCTTTCCAGTCAGGCTCAGCAGTTTGCGGCAGTGACTATAGGACTGATGATGGAACCACATATATTTCCTTTCGGGGAACCGATGATACCATTGTGGGATGGAAGGAGGATTTTAACTTAAGCAACGGAGTTGTTCCTTCGCACAGAAAGGCGTTGGGATATCTGGAAACGCATGGAACTTATATACAGTCCATGCTGCGGATCGGCGGTCATTCCAAAGGCGGAAATCTGGCTATGTATGCAGCGATGCAGTGCAGTGACATCCTGCAGGAAAAGCTTCTTTCTGTCTATGATAATGATGGCCCGGGTTTTCCAGAAGGATTTTTCAGTCCCGGAAGAGTGGAAAGTGTTTTGCCAAAAGTCACTCGTATCATTCCCGAGGCATCTGTGATCGGTATGTTGCTCAGCCACCAGAAAGATCCGCGGATCGTAGCCAGTACACAGAAGGGGATCCTGCAGCATGATGCTTTTACCTGGGAGGTAATGGGGCCATCCTTTATAGAGAAAGAAAGTTTGACAAGAAGAGCTGCGGCGTCAGATCGAAGTCTTCATAAATGGATCGATCATATGGATGAAAAGCAGAGAGAGCATCTTATCGGGGAACTCTTTTCTGTGTTGGAAGCAACCGGAGCAGATACCATTTCCCAAATCCAGGAAGGTGGTCTGAAAAGTCTGGCTGCATGGTGCGCCAGCTGGATAAACTGGAACCACAGTCAAAAGCTATGGTGCAGGAACTGATCACCGGACTTTTTGGCAGCTGGCTGGAATTGCTTCCTCTGCCGGAACTTGACAAAAAGCGTTTTCTGCCATAACATAGGAGTTACTCTGATAAAAATTGGAAAAAACGGAAAGGGGACATCAGAAAATGAACGAAAAAGTCGTAAATGCGGCCCTTCTTGGTCTCGGAACAGTAGGAACCGGTGTATATAAAGTGATCAAAAGCCAGGAGCAGGAAATGACAGCCAAGCTTGGATGCCAAGTAAAGATCACAAAGATCCTGGTGCGTAACCTTGAGAAAGCGTCCGGGAAGGTAGACGATCCTTCTGTTCTTACAACAGACTGGGCAGATATTGAGGAAGATCCTTCCATTGATATTGTGATCGAGCTGATCGGCGGGATCGAGCCGGCACGTACTTATATCCTTGCAGCACTGAAAGCCGGCAAGAACGTTGTAACTGCAAACAAGGATCTGATCGCAGTCCACGGAAAAGAGATCCTGGAAACTGCCAGGGCAGCGCAGAAGGATTTTCTGTTTGAGGCAGCAGTTGCCGGAGGAATCCCGATCATCAGCCCGTTGAAGAACAGTCTTGAGGCCAACCATGTAACGGAAGTATGGGAATCGTAAACGGAACTACGAACTTTATCCTTACCAAGATGTCCCAGGAGGGAATGGAATTTTCAGATGCCCTTGCTCTTGCTACAGAACTTGGATATGCAGAGGCAGATCCTACTGCAGATATCGAGGGAATTGATGCTGGAAGAAAGGTTGCCATCCTTGCATCAGTTGCCTTTAATTCCAGAGTTACCCTTGATAATGTTCATATAGAAGGAATCACAAAGATCACGGCAAAGGATATCCGTTACGCAAAAGAAATGGGCTGCGAGATCAAGCTTCTGGGTGTTGCACGCTGTCAGGAGGACGGCGTTGAGGCATATGTCTGCCCGATGCTGATCCCGGCAGAGCATCCCCTTGCATCCGTCAATGATTCTTATAATGCGGTTTTTGTACACGGAGATGCAGTAGGAGATACCATGTTCTACGGACGTGGAGCAGGTGAGCTTCCTACAGCAAGTGCGGTTGCCGGTGATGTATTTGAGGTAGTCCGTAATATGAAGGCAGATTGCTGCGGAAGAGTAGGCTGCACCTGCTATAAGACACTTCCGGTAAAAAATATGGCAGATACCCATAACCGTTATTTCCTCCGCCTGCAGGTAGAGGACCGCTGCGGTGTGCTGGCTGAAATCCTGGAGCATTTTGCAAAATATCAGGCAAGCGTGGCACAGATCATGCAGAAAGAAAGCAAGAGACCGGATACCGCAGAGGTTGTTGTGATCACCAAACTTGTAAGCGAGGGCGCTTTCTTTAAGGTTAAGGAAGAACTGGAAAACAGCGCATCTGTAAGAAAGATTTCTTCTATGATCCGTGTATACCAGAAATAATATCTTTCGCGTAAATTTACAGATCAGCCGTATCAGTTGTCGGGAAATTGAAAACAGACAAATTTTTGTCAAAGAAAACGTTGCAAAATTTCTGGATTTTGGTACTATATAAAATGGAAAACAAAAGAATCCTGAATGGTACAGAGGGTTTCAGAATCAGTGAAGAGCTGTGCCGGACAGATTTTCGATCAAAGATAAGAAGGGGAAAATTATGAGCAAAAAACCAACAGTTTTAATGATCCTTGATGGATACGGACTCAATGACAGACATGACGGAAATGCTGTATATGAGGCAAAAACACCGGTTATGGACGGACTCATGAAAGATTATCCGTTTGTAAAAGGCAATGCCAGCGGTCTTGCGGTAGGTCTTCCGGACGGACAGATGGGTAACTCCGAGGTTGGTCATATGAACATGGGCGCAGGCCGTATCGTATACCAGGAGCTTACAAGGATCACAAAAGAGATCCAGGACGGCGATTTCTTCAAGAATGAGGCACTTCTTTCTGCTATGAAGAATGCAAAAGACAACGATTCCGCGATCCATTTTATGGGACTTCTTTCTGACGGTGGCGTACACAGCCACAATACACATCTCTACGGACTTCTTGAGATGGCAAAGAGAGAGGGACTCAAGAAAGTTTACGTACACTGCTTCCTGGATGGTCGTGACACACCGCCTGCATCCGGTAAAGAGTTTGTAGAGCAGCTGGAAGCCAAAATGAAAGAGATCGGCGTTGGCGAGATCGGTGTGATCTCCGGACGTTATTATGCAATGGATCGTGATAACCGCTGGGATCGTGTTGAGCTTGCATATAAAGCTCTTACACAGGGCGAAGGCGTAAAGGGAACAGATGCTGCAGCAGCAGTTCAGGCTTCCTATGATGATGACAAGACAGATGAATTTGTGCTTCCGACTGTTATCGAGAAGGACGGCAAACCGGTTGCAACTATTTCCGATAAGGATTCCGTTGTATTCTTCAACTTCCGTCCGGACCGTGCAAGAGAGATCACAAGAGCTTTCTGTGATGACGATTTTAAGGGCTTTGAGAGAGCAAAGAGACTGGATACCACATTCGTATGCTTCACAGAGTATGATGATACCATCCAGAACAAGCTGGTAGCATTCCACAAGGTTCTTCTTCACAATACCTTCGGTGAGTACCTTGCAGCTCACGATATGACACAGGCACGTATCGCCGAGACAGAGAAATATGCACATGTTACATTCTTCTTCAACGGTGGTGTTGAGGAACCAAACAAAGGAGAGGACAGAATCCTTGTAAAATCCCCGAAGGTTCCGACCTACGATATGCAGCCGGAGATGAGTGCACCGGAGGTTTGCGAGAAGCTTGTAGAGGCGATCAAATCTGACAAATATGATGTGATCATCATCAACTTTGCGAACCCGGATATGGTTGGCCATACAGGTGTTGAGGCAGCTGCGATCAAGGCTGTTGAGACTGTTGATGCGTGTGTTGGTAAGGCTGTAGAGGCAATCAAAGAGGTTGACGGACAGCTCTTTATCTGCGCTGACCATGGTAACGCAGAGCAGCTTGTAAATTATGAAACAGGTGAGCCATGGACAGCTCATACAACGAACCCGGTACCGTTTATCCTTGTAAACGCAGATCCGAAATACACACTTCGTGAGAACGGATGTCTTGCAGATATCGTTCCGACTCTGATCCAGCTTATGGGTATGGAGCAGCCGAAGGAAATGACAGGAGAGTCTCTTCTTGTTGAGAAATAAATAAGCTTCACGGAATCCCGGCAGATTTTTACGGATCTGCCGGGATTTTTCATCCGATTGTTTCTGTTTCCACACATGAAAAAAATTTTCAAAATCATCTTGTAAAATCATTCCATTTCAACTATAATCCCTCTGATACATAAAAACAGGTAACTTTTGAGCAACTGTAAAGTTACAGAAAGAATAATAAAAAGAATAACAAAAAGCAGCACAAAGTTTATGAACGATCAAATTAAATGGGGGGAAAAAAGATTTCATGAAAACAGACATGACACAGGGAAAACCGGTAAAAGTGCTCCTGGGATTTACGATCCCGGTATTTATTGGTAATGTATTTCAGCAGTTCTACAATATGGTAGATGCGGTGGTTGTAGGAAAATTTGTAGGAACAAAGGCACTGGCGGCAGTTGGCTCAACAGGAACTATCATCTTTTTGATCATAGGCTTTCTTCTGGGACTTACTGCCGGTTTTACCGTACTGACTGCACAGAAGTACGGTGCGGGAAAAATGGATGAGATGCGTCAGACCGTGGGAAATGCACTGATCCTGACAGCGCTGGTCTCGGCAGTGATGACAGCAGTCAGCATGACAGGTATGCATGCACTTCTGAAATTTATGCATACGCCGGATGATATTTTCAAGGATGCATATGCTTACGTTATGATCATCTGCGGAGGGATTTTTGCCCAGGCATTATATAATATCCTGGCCAGTATCCTCCGTGCACTGGGAAATAGTAAGGTACCACTGTATTTTCTGATCTTATCTGCAATGCTGAATATTGTGCTTGACCTTGTATTTATCATCGTGTTTAAGTTGGGAGCGCCTGGAGCAGCCTGGGCTACCATTATTTCCCAGGGAGTTTCAGGAGTCTTATGTCTGGTATATATCTGGAAGTTTGTGCCGGAGCTCCGTATGAAAAAAGAAGACTGGTATTTCAGATGTAACCTCGCAGCCAAGCAGATCGGTGTGGGAATCCCAATGGGACTGCAGTATTCCATTACGGCGATCGGAACCATGATGGTACAGTCAGCCTTAAATATGCTTGGCTCTTATGCGGTGGCGGCGTTTACAGCAGGAAGTAAGATCGAGCAGATCTTCACCCAGGCATATGTGGCACAGGGAACTGCCAGCGCTACCTACAATGCACAGAATATCGGAGCCGGAAAGCTTGAGAGAGTGCGGGAAGGCTTCCGGGCTTCGCATTTTATAGGAATTGTATATTCTGTTGTTGTTGGTAGTTTTCTGTTCTTTGCGGGAAAATATTTCGCATATCTGTTTATCTCAGATAACATTAAAGAAGTGCTTCCTATGGTAGCAATCTATGTAAAATGTGTGGCACTGTTTTTTATTCCTCTGTATTTTGTCAATGTACTGCGAAACGGTATCCAGGGAATGGGATATGGTCTTCTTCCTATGATGGCCGGTGTGGCTGAGCTTGCAGGAAGAGGGATCACCGCTACCATTGCAGCCGGAAAAAGCAGCTATATCGGTACCTGTCTTGCAAGTCCGGTGGCCTGGATCTTTGCGTCAGTGCTCCTTTGGGTAATGTATTTCTATGTTATGAAAGATATGGCGCGGAAGCTGTACGGTACAAATAAGTTATAAAAAACCGTGAAATGAGATGCAATTTCCGGAAAGTATGATATAATGAAAAAGCTGGTGAGTAAGACCAGAAAGTATCAATGGAAAGATGCCTTTTTTGAAGGCACATGAACATAGAGGTGAATAAATATGAGCAACGATGAAAAGAGGGATATCGAGGACAGGATCAATGATGCCATGGCAAAGATCGTCAGTGATACTGCAGGAGAGCCTCAGCCTGAAAATAAAAATAACAGATCAGCTGCTCACAAGTCGGCACGACCTTCGAAATCAGCAAGGCCAAGGAAGATCACCTACGTACCTATCGATGAATCTGAATTTGAACCTATTGTTATACCCGAAAAGAAAAAGCATAAGGCACTGAAGGTGACCGGAATGATCGCCGCCATGGTTTTGGTAGTGGCAGGCTGTGCATATGCAGGAGTATCTTATTATTACACCAGTCATTTCTTTGAGGGCACAACGATTAACGGGATCGACAGCTCCAACAGGACTGCATATGAGGTTGAGCAGGAGATCGCAAAAAAATGGAAGGCTATTCCATCCAGGTAAAGGCCAGAGATCAGGAACCGCAGACGATAGAAGGAACGGATATCAGTTATCGTTATATATCCAGTGGTGAAGTTCTGAAGCTTTTGAAAGCGCAGAAGCCTATGAATGGGTGAGAGGATTTTTTGAAAAGACGACTTACACAGCCAGTGAGCAGACAGCTTTTGACAAGTCAAAGCTGGAGTCAGAAGTGAAAGCACTGAACTGTGCCCAGAAAGAGAATCAGGTAGCACCGGAGAATGCGTACGTAAGCTTTAATGATTCCGAGTTTACGATCGTGCCGGAGACAGTGGGAAGTGAACTGAAGGTAAAAGAAGCCTATCAGATGATCAGTGATGCTATCAGCAGCGATGACGGGGAAGTAGATCTTGGCAGTAACCCGGATGCTTATGTGAAAGCAGATGTGACCAGCGACAGTGCAGATCTGCAGGCAACGGTGGATGCATATAATAACTTTGCGAGGGCAAGCATCACCTACACATTTGGAGATGAGACAGTAACACTTGATGGAAGCACCATCAAGAACTGGCTGCAGTTTGACGAAAAGGGCCAGCTGATCCAGGATGATGCATCCTTCAAACAGCATATCGTGGATTATGTGGCACAGCTTGCAGCGGATCATGATACAGTAGGTACAGAGCGACAGTTCCAGACAACAAGCGGAAGAACCGTTTCGGTTTCCGGTTCTGCATATGGCTGGAAGATCGATCAGGACGGAGAGGTGGCACAGCTTACCCAGGAGATCCAGTCCGGAGCTCAGACGACCAGAGAGCCGGTTTATTCCATGAGAGCCAATTCTTATGGTGTGAATGATCTGGGAAATACCTACATTGAAGTGGACCTTACAGAACAGTATATGTGGTATTATCAGGATGGAAATGTGATCTTTGAATCAGATATCGTATCCGGACTTGCAAGTGATCCCAAGAGAAAAACACCTCCTGGAATCTTCACCTTGTATTATAAGAAGAGCCCGGATGTGCTACGTGGCACCAAGAAACCAGACGGAACCTATTCCTATGAACAGCCGGTAACCTACTGGATGCCGTTTAACGGAGGCATTGGATTCCATGATGCAGACTGGCAGCCGTATTTTGGAGGCGATCGGTATCTAACCGGAGGTTCCCACGGCTGTATCAATATGCCGCCGGATAAAGCGGGAGAGCTTTACAACATTATCCAGTATAATGTTCCGATCGTCTGTTTCTATTGATCGGATCTGTAGTCAAAAAACAAACAGGAGCCAGCCGGTGATCCGGTGTGTGGCTCCTGTTCTTTAGCAGGAGGAAAATATTATGTTTGATCAGTCATTCAGCTTTATACTTACAATCGCAGCACTGGTAGTAGGAGTTATGCTTTTTACCGGACACGGTTCCTTTTTTATGAAAGGCGGAAACACACAGGCCAGAGCCCAGAAGTACGATGAGAAAAAAATGGAAAAAGTTTCAGGAATCTGTCTGATACTTATCGGAGTGGCTACAGGAGTTGACGCATTCACCACAAGTGTAGCAGCAAAGATCGCCTATGTAGTAATTCTGTTTGTGATACTTGCGGTATTTCTGTTTGTACTCAGAACAAAATGTATCAAAAAATGATCAGAAGTATCAGAACTATCCTTTAGGTAAAAAAGCAGAACTCCCCGTGAAACGGTAACCTGTCTGATCAGGCTCCGGTATCCGCGGGGAGTTTTTCTGTCTGTATTTAGTTTAATTTCGTTCGGCTGGTCTGCCGGAATGTCAGAGTAAAGATGATTCCCTTTACGATAGAAGTAAGGGAAAGTGCCCACCAGATACCATTGAGTCCCATTCCCGCATGAGTCAGCAGCATGGCAAGCGGGATTCTGGCCCCTGTCAGGATAATACTGATGATACTGCAGAGCTTGGTCATACCAAGGCCGGACAGTGCACCGATGGTCATCAGCTCAATGGCCATGAAAGCCTCACAGAAGCCGATGATGATCAGGTAATTTACAGAAATCCCAAGGGATTCCGGATCATGGAAAAACAGTCCGGAGATCGGGCGTGGGAGCAGCACAAAGGCTGCAGTTATGATAAGGCCCCAGATTGTCAGGATACCAAAGGAAATACGGTAGCCCTGGCGGATGCGGTCGTATTTTTTTGCACCGAAATTCTGTGCGGTAAAAGCATTTAAGGCAGAGGCAAAGCCGTCCGCGGTGTTCCAGGAAACGGATTCGATCTGTCCGCCCACACGCTGGACAGCAATGGCAGCAGCACCGAAGGCGGAAACCATTCTGGTCAGTACCATGGAGATCATACAGTAGAGCATGCTCTGGATAGCGGTTGGAAAACCAATGCGGAAGATATTTTTATAAAATTTTCCCGGAAAACGTGAAAAAAGATGAAGTTCACGAAGTACATTTGTTTCCAGCCCGGAAGTAAAGATCCGGAAAACCAGTACTGCAAAAACCAGGAACTGTGCAGTTACTGTGGCAATGGCAGCACCTGCCGTTTCAAGCCGTGGAAAAGGTCCAATGCCAAGGATCAGGAGCGGATCCAGGAGCATATTTCCCACAAGTCCAAGAAAATTGGCCATCAGCGGAGACCTGGAATCTCCCTGGGCTGTAAAAAGTCCGGTGAGAGTCAGGTTCAGGAAGGAAAAATGATCAGTCCGCAGGTGATCAGCATATAAGATCTGGCAGAAGAATATGCTTCCGGGTCTGTCAGATTAAAAAATCCGATCAGAGGATCAAGAAATATAATACTTGCTGCAGAAAATAAGAGACCGAACAGAATGGTCATCTGCAGGGCACTGGCCGCGTAGGAACGTGCCTCTTTATAATCCTTCCGGCCGCAGGACTGTGCTGTGTTTACCTGTCCGCCCATTCTCGGAAGGGCTACCAGTCCCTGGGAAAGCCACACATACATGCCGCCCACACCGACACCGGCAACTGCCTTGGAGCCCAGAAGCCCGATCCAGGCATATCTGTGATATTATAGGCAGTTCCAAGAAGGAAGATGCATGATAGGAAGAGCAAGCTCTGAAAGCGTTTTCAGGATCGGACCGGAAGTAAGGTCTATGGATTTTGATTTTTTCATACTCATCTGCATATCTCCGTAAGGTCAAAAGGCCTGGTGATCCGGTAATCCGGTTTATCCACCTGACCGAAACCGTATTCAGCAAAGATAAAAGGAACTCCTGCTTTCTGGCAGGCATTAAAGTCTCCTATAGTATCACCGATATAAACCGGATCGGAAAGATTATTATCCTCGCGGATTTTCATGATATTTTCCGCTTTGGCCATGCCGGTGTCACCGGGACAGAGATGGCCCTTGAAATAGTGTCCGAAGCCTGTGGATTTCAGGAACACTTCAATATATCCGGCCTGGCAGTTACTGACGATAAAAAGAGGAAAACGGCTGGAAAGAATCTTCAGTGTTTTCTCAAGATCCGGATACAGCGGAGCACATTTGCGAAGCAGTGCCTCGTGCTCTGCCTGGCAGCAGCCGTCGATGATACGAAGCTGTTCTGCTTCCGGAAGCTCAGGGAAAAGAGCCTTTGCGATATCCGGCAGCAGCTGGCCGAAAAGCCCCATCAGTCGTTTGGCGCTTACGTCGGTATCCATGTGCTCCGTATGGATAAGGTAATCACTCCAGGCCTCAGCTACGATCCCGGTGGAATCCCAGAGCGTACCGTCAACATCAAAAATAATACTGTCCATCAGAAAAACCTCCCCAAAAAACTATGATATGTAAAAAAAGCAACCCTTTGTACTGGACATAGTACAAAACAAGTTACTGTTCACTCCGTTCTCAGCAATACGCTTCGCGATGCACAGAATTTATGTTAATCGCATAAATTCGCGCGGTATGTCTCGGGTTTTCTGTGGCCTTCGCTCACAAAAAACACCTCGCGGAATATTACCAGTGAACAGTTATCAAAACAATTCTATATGAGAAAAGAAAAAAAAGCAACTGCGCTTTTGAAGATTTTATGTTATAGTAAGGGTTACGAGGGAAAAACTATGAATTATAAGAATACGATCAGAGGTATATTCAAAGACAGGCCGAACCGTTTTATCGCTCATGTGCAGATCGGGGATCAGCTGGAAACGGTCCATGTGAAGAATACAGGCAGATGCCGGGAACTTCTTGTTCCGGAAGCAGAAGTGATCCTGGAAAAGAGTGATAATCCTGCCAGGAAAACGAAATACGATCTGATCAGTGTGAACAAGGAGGGCCGCTGGATCAATATGGATTCCCAGGCCCCAAATAAAGCAGCAGAAGAGTGGGTGGCGGCCGGAAATCTTTTTCCGGAGAAAGTGACTGTCAGGAGAGAAAAGACATACGGAAATTCCCGTTTTGACCTGTATGTGGAATCCGGGAAGCGAAAGGCTTTTATCGAGGTAAAAGGCGTCACTCTGGAAGAAAATAATATCGTGCGCTTTCCGGACGCACCTACAGAACGGGGGATCAAGCATCTCTGTGAGCTGATGCATGCAGCAGCTGACGGCTATGAGGCGTATCTTCTTCTGGTGATCCAGATGAAGGATGTAAGGTATTTTGAACCAAATCGGGAGACACATCCGGAATTTGGAGAAACACTTAAGGCGGCAGCAGATGCCGGTGTTCACATCCTGGCCTATGACTGTGCCGTCACGGAAGATTCCATGAAGATCTGTGATCCGATACCGGTAAGATTATAGAAAGGAAATGATATGCCTGAAAACATTGCAGAACCCCTTCTGAAATGGTACGATAAAAACAAAAGGCTCCTGCCCTGGAGAGATAAAGACAATGCCTATTATACCTGGGTATCTGAGATCATGCTCCAGCAGACCCGAGTGGAAGCGGTGAAACCTTATTTTCAGCGCTTTATCCAGGAACTTCCGGATGTAGCAGCCCTTGCGGCGGCACCGGAAGAGAGGATCATCAAGCTGTGGGAAGCCTTGGCTATTACAGCCGTGTCCGCAACATGCAGAAAGCGGCTGTTCAGGTCATGGAAGAATATGGAGGCAGGATCCCTGAGGATTTTGAGACACTTCTCTCGTTAAAAGGAATAGGAAGATATACGGCAGGTGCCATTGCGTCCATTGCCTACGGAAAGAAAGTCCCTGCAGTAGATGGAAATGTGCTGCGGGTATACGCAAGACTCACCGAAAACCGTGGAGATATCATGAAACAGTCTGTACGGAAATCGGTGGAAAATGATCTTACAGAGCAGATGTCTGAGGACAGACCAGGGGATTTCAACCAGGCTATGATGGAGCTAGGAGCTGTAGTCTGTGTTCCAAACGGAGCAGCAAAGTGCGAAGAATGCCCGCTGGGGCATTTTGCCTTGCCAGAAAGCATGGAACTGTAGAAGAACTTCCCGTAAAAGCACCGAAGAAAGCCCGCACCATAGAACAGCGAACGGTCCTTGTGATCCAGGATGGAGCAGGTACAGCAATCCGTAACGTCCGGATACAGGACTTCTGGCAGGCTTTATGAACTTCCAAATGTGGAAGGACATCTGACGGAGAAGGCGGCACTTGCCCGGGTAAAAGCATGGGGCTGGAACCACTGCGGATCGAAGCACTGCCGGATGCGAAGCACATTTTTTCCCATATTGAATGGAGGATGTGTGCTTATCGTATCGCTGTATCCTCTCTGGAAGAAGCACCGCAGGGGGAGTTCCTGTTTGTGGATAAGAGAGAATCCGATAAAAAATATGCAATACCATCTGCGTTTCGCGCATACACCAGATATATGAAGGAGGAAAACTCATGAAACTTTTGAGCGTAGCAATACCATGCTATAATTCAGAGGCTTATATGTCAAAATGCATCAATTCCCTGCTGATCGGAGGAGAGGAAGTGGAGATCATCATTGTAGATGATGGCTCCAGTGACCGTACTGCCGAGATCGCAGATGATTATGCCGAGAAATATCCAACTATCGTAAAAGCCATACATCAGGAAAATGGCGGCCATGGACAGGCAGTCAACACAGGAATCAAAAACGCAACAGGACTTTATTTCAAGGTTGTGGACAGTGATGACTGGGTAAATCAGGACGCTACTATGAGGTCCTGAAAACACTTTATGAACTGACACGTGGGGCTGAGACCGTGGATCTTCTCATCAGTAATTTCGTTTATGAGAAGCAGGGAGTTACCCGCAAAAAGGTCATGCAGTACAGACACTGTTTTCCGACAAACCAGATTTTCGGATGGGATGAGGTACGCCACATGAAAAAAGGCCAGTATCTCCTTATGCATTCCATGATATACCGTACAAAACTTCTCCATGACTGTGGAATGGAGCTTCCGAAGCATACGTTCTACGTAGATAACCTGTTTGCGTTTGAGCCGCTTCCCTATGTAAAAAATCTCTATTATCTGGATGTAAATTTCTATCGATATTTTATTGGAAGAGATGATCAGTCTGTCAATGAGAAAGTGATGATCAAGCGTATCGATCAGCAGATCCGTGTAAACAAACTGATGGTGGACGCCTATCTGAAGGCTAATGTGAGCAACCGCAGACTTCGTGCTTATATGTTCAGCTATCTGGATATCATCACAACCGTTTCTTCGATCATGCTGGTAAGAGCTGCAACGCAGGAATGCCTGGATAAAAAACAGGAGTTGCAGGATTACATCAAAGACCAGAATATGGGACTATATCGGAAACTTCGGAGAAGTCTCTTCGGAAGGGTGTCCAATCTTCCCGGAAGAGGTGGAAGAAAGATGTTTGTGGCAGCCTATAAGATCTGTCAGAAGTTTTATGGATTTAATTAAAAAAGCCCCCAACGGGGCTTTTTTTTATAAATTCCTGTTCCGGCTTCTTCTTGCGCATATGGGATAGAGAGCGCTGTTCCTCGTAATCATCCACTCTCTGTGGATAGAACAGGAGATGTCCGAACAGTGCCAGTGTGGTACCAAGACATACATCGATCACGGAGTGCTGCTTGATAAACATGGTGGACAGGATGATCAGAACAGAAAGGATCAGAGCTCCTCGCTGAAGCCATTTCCTGTCTTTTAGTGCCTGGCAGTGATGAATGGCAAAATAAACAGCCAGGGAATTAAATACATGGATACTTGGCAGGATATTGGTGGGAGTATCTGTCCGATAGATCTCAGCCACCAGTCGTGTAAAGATGTTGCTTCTGGGGAATACCGCAGGGCGGAGATACTGAACGTTCGGATAGATATAGGAAACAACAAGGAAAACCGTCATTCCCATCATCAGGTTGAAGATCAGCTGGAAATATTCCTTTTTATTCTTATTGCGAAACAGGAAATACACAACCGTCATTACCACATATGGAAACCATAAAAGGTACGGAATAATAAAAATCTCGCAGAACGGGATCATATCATCAAAAACAGTATGTACAACATGGTAGGCTCGTACAGGCCGCTGCTCCAGATATCCAAACAGAATAAGATAGGCAACGAAATAGATCGCTATGATAAAACCGTGCCTGTATTTTTTATTTTACTCAACATTTTGCCGCTCCTTTTCTTGAGGTATGGCTGATGTCAGCCTTAAGCTTCTTTTTTGTTAAGTATCTACCTGCTACTATAACACAGGCATTATGATTTTTAAAGGTTTCTTTTCAATGGTCACAGAAAATTCACGCTGGATTCCGCCGGATTCTCCGTCTTTATGCACAGGAAGGGAATGGGCACTTGTAATATGTACGTTCCTGCACTGTAAAATATGTACACCGCGAATGCGGGTATGTTTTCCCCAGAGAGCGCTCGGCAGGCAGAACAGCATTTTCAGCTTGGAGATTCCTTCAATAACGATCACATCCAGTAAACCATCCTCCGGACTGGCGTCTGGACAGAATTTAAAGCCTCCGCCTTCATATTTCTGGTTCATTACAGCCGCAAACCAAGTCCTGCTGAAGGTTTGTGGTTTGTTTCCGTCAAGTGTTATCGTGACCGGGGACGGAGTAAGGAAGAGAAATTGCTTCAGTGCCACCATAAGGTAGATGAGTTTACCCATATGGAGACGGTTGAGAAATTTTTTGCCAGGTGTGATCAGGACTTCCTGACAGATTGCCGCATCGTAGCCCATTCCTGCACTGATGCCGAAACGGTAGGAATGGCTGCCAAGGTGGAGAACAGGAACATCCATGAAAATGGTCCGTCTGTTCTCAAGAATAGAGCGAAGCGCTTCAAAAGGATCAAAAGGCAGGCCCATACTGCGGCAGAAATCGTTGCCGGACCCGACCGGGATAAATCCGAAAACAACCGAAGACAGATCAATGATCCCGGTAAGTACTTCATAAATAGTGCCGTCACCGCCTACTGTTACCAGAGTTACCGGATCCTCCGGTGTTCCGGCGGCACTGATCCTCTGTGCCAGTACTGTGGCGTGTCCCACATATTCTGTGAGAAAATACTGATATGAGATCCCCTGACTTTCCATGATGCTGCGAAGCCGGTTCCAGACATTACGTCCCTCACCGGATCTTGAATTGGGATTCACAATAAAAGAATACATAATAAAAAACCTCCAAACAACTCTCTGCTTTATCATAACATTGACGTTCGGCTTTTACAAATTAAAATTTCTTAAGGATTTCTATATTTTACATAAACTTAACCTTTTTTCTATGTTGGATTTTACGAATGCACTTTATACTTGCACGTATCAGATGAAAAATGAAGCTGGAGGAAAATTATGATATATCTTGTGGAAGATGATGAAAGTATCCGTGAACTTGTTGTATATACATTAAACAGTCAGGGTCTGGAGGCACAGGGTTTTGAACGGCCATCACTTTTCTGGAAAGCGCTGGAAAAAGAACTGCCTTCACTGGTGCTTCTGGACATTATGCTTCCGGAGGAAGACGGACTGTCTATTTTAAAAAAAATCCGTATCCGTCCGGATGTGCGGAAACTTCCGGTGATCATGCTTACTGCAAAAGGAAGTGAGTTTGATACCGTGGTAGGTCTGGACAGCGGTGCAGATGATTACATTCCGAAGCCGTTCCGCATGATGGAACTGATCTCCAGGGTACGTGCCCTTCTTCGGAGATCAGAGGACAATGGCGCAGAGGAGTATCGTATGGAAAATCTTTATGTATGTCCGGGAAGACATGAGGTAACTGTTGATCAGGAGCCTGTGAATCTGACACTGAAAGAATACGAGATGCTTTGTCTCCTTTTGAAAAACAGTGGTACGGTTCTTTCCAGAACACAGCTTTTAAATCAGATCTGGGGATATGAATTCGACGGGGAGAGCAGAACCGTAGATGTACATATCCGTACCCTTCGCCAGAAGCTTGGCCCGGCAGGGGATCTGGTGGAAACAGTTCGTGGAGTGGGCTATAAGATCAGCGGAAAATGTGCATGAACAGCTGCTGAGAGTAATATGAAAGTAAAGAGCATTTCGACGGAAAAAGGCTTCGGCCCTTTTCTGGACGAAGTGCTTTTTTCATGCTATAATAGTTGAACCCCGGAGCCATTAGGAAACAGGCTCCAAAGAGTAAGAGGTGAAAGAAAAAAATATGAAATCATTAGTAATTGCGGAGAAGCCATCCGTTGCCAGAGACATTGCCAGAGTCCTCCACTGCAGTCAGAAGAGGAACGGAACCCTGGAAGGAAAAGACTATGTAGTGACCTGGGCCCTGGGACATCTGGTAACACTGGCAGATCCGGAAGAATACGATAAAAAATATACCAAATGGGAGCTTTCCACGCTTCCCATGATGCCGGAGAAAATGAAACTGGTTGTGATACGCCAGACCTCCAAGCAGTATAATGCGGTGAAAACCCAGCTTTACAGGAAGGATATCGGGGAGATCATCATTGCCACAGATGCCGGACGTGAGGGAGAATTGGTAGCAAGATGGATCCTTGCAAAGGCAGACTGCCATAAACCTATCAAGCGTCTGTGGATCTCATCCGTAACGGACAAAGCAATCCGTGACGGCTTTGCCCACCTTAAAAACGGCCATGATTATGATGATCTTTACCGTGCGGCACAGGCCAGGGCGGAGGCGGACTGGCTGGTGGGAATGAACGGGACCAGAGCACTGACCTGTAAATATAATGCCCAGCTTTCCTGCGGACGTGTGCAGACCCCCACCCTTGCCATGATCGCAAGAAGAGAGCAGGAGATCCGGAATTTAAGCCGGAGGATTATTACGGGATCACTCTGCAGGCGGGAAATGTACGCTGGACCTGGCGTGACGGAAAAAGCGGAAGCTCCGCACCTTTAAGAAGGAGCGTGCCCAGGAGATCCAGACAAAGGCAGGAAAAAGCAACCTTACCATAACAAAGGTTTCCAGAAAGCCGAAGAAGACCTATGCGCCGGGGCTTTATGACCTGACCACTCTTCAGAGAGAAGCCAATCAGAAATACGGCTTTTCTGCAAAGGAAACTCTGAATATCATGCAGAGGTCTACGAGAATCACAAAGTCCTTACCTACCAAGAACGGATTCCAGGTATATCGGAAAGGATGTCGTTCCTACCATTAAAGAACGTCTTCAGGCATGCGGAACCGGTCCCTACCGGAAACTTGCCGGAGCTCTTGCCAATAAACCAGTCCAGGCCAATGCAAGTTTTGTAGACGATAAAAAAGTCAGCGACCATCATGCTATCATTCCCACAGAACAGTTTGTACAGCTGGATCATATGACAAACGAGGAGCGGAAGATCTACGATATGGTTGTGCGTCGTTTCTTAAGTGTTCTGTATCCGCCGGCTGTTTATGAGCAGGTTAATATGGAAGGAACAGCAGCAGGAGAAACTTTCGCTGCAAGCGGACGTATTGTAAAAAGTGCCGGATGGAGAGAAGTCTATGAAGGAGGCTGGCAGGATGAGGAAGAAGAGGATTCATCGGATAAGCTGAAAGACCAGCAGCTTCCGGAGCTTACGGAAGGCCAGAAACTTACCGTGGAATCCGCATCCCTTACAAACGGAAAAACAAAACCACCGGCCAGATTTACAGAGGCCACACTTCTTGGTGCCATGGAAAATCCGGTTCATTTTATGGAAAGCCACGACAAAAAAGCGGCAAAAACCCTTGGTGAGACTGGTGGACTTGGAACGGTAGCCACAAGAGCGGACATCATCGAGAAGCTTTTCAACAGCTTTATGATGGAAAAAAGAGGCAATGAGATCTACATTACCTCCAAGGCGAAACAGCTTCTGGAGCTGGTTCCGGAAGAACTGAAAAAGCCGGAGCTTACCGCAGACTGGGAGATGAAGCTCAGTGATATTGCAAACGGAAAGCTCCGTCAGGATAAATTCCTCACAGGGATCCGTAAATATGCCTGTGAGATCGTAGATGAGATCAAAGGCGGACAGGGAACCTTCCGCCATGACAATATGACAAACAAGAAGTGCCCTAACTGCGGCAAACATCTCCTGGCAGTCAACGGAAAGAATGCCAAAATGCTGGTGTGCGAGGACCGGGAATGCGGATACAGAGAGACAGTATCCAGGACCACCAATGCGCGCTGTCCGAAATGCCATAAGCGTATGGAGATGCTTCTGAAGGGAAAAGAAGAGACCTTTGTATGTCAGTGCGGCTATAAAGAAAAGCTTCATCCTTCCAGGCAAGACGAGCCAAAGAGGGTGCAGGTGTGAATAAGCGTGATGTGCAGCGTTATCTTAAGAAACAGCAGAAAGAGGCCAATGAGCCGGTGAACAATGCATTTGCGCAGGCGTTGTCAGGAATTAAACTGGATTAAATAAATTGCCTGTCCAGATATCCGGGGTTCGGATGAGCGGAGGACCGGATGCAGATACGTCGGTCGGAGAAATGTGTCTGGCAGAACAGGACAGCAGAAAGAGAGGAAAACGATTTGGGATTACAGGATGACAGAATGTCAGGAAATATTCAGGATATCGCAAGACTGATCACAAGACTTCTTCTTAAGGGAGATATGCCGCAGTATACACTTCCTGCAGCAGAGGCAGATTATACAGAGGCAGACCAGCTTTTTAAGAAGGTTATCGGACTTGCTGATGAGGGTGACATCAACGGAGCGGAAAATGAGCTTCTTATGAACATGGAGGAAGATGATCCGGATTATCTGGAGCTTGCCCTTACCTTTTATCTGCATCTCAATGATATGGACGTAGATTACCTGGATGATCACGATTATTCCAGGGAGGAGATCCTGGACGGGTTGAAAAGCCTGGCTGAGGACTGGGGAGTTACAGGACTGGAGCACTTGTCTAATGCGGCGGGAGGTTACACTGGAGGAAATTTCCGACGGTCGTTTATACGAGGCAAATGACATGGTAAAGGCAGACTGTCAGGACTGTAAGGGCTGTTTTGACTGCTGTACGGGAATGGGAGATTCTGTTGTACTGGATCCGCTGGATGTATGGCGGTTAAGTCAGGGACTTCACTTAAGTGTGGACCAGCTGCTTGCCGGAAAAATAGAGCTTGGCGTCACAGACGGAAATATTCTGCCGCATCTTAGGATGACAGGGGCAGAGGAACGATGCGTATTTCTGAATGGCAACGGAAGATGCTCCATTCACAGTTTCCGTCCGGGCTTCTGCCGTTTGTTCCCGCTGGAAGATACTATGAGGACGGTGGTTTTAAATACATTCTTCAGATCCACGAGTGCAAAAAGACCAGCCGCAGTAAGATCAAGGTCCGGAAATGTAGATACTCCGGATTTTCGAAATTACGAAAATTTGTCTGTGACTGGCATTATTTTCTTCTGGATGTCCAGTCGGTTCTCTATGAGAGCGAGGACAGTGATCTGATCCGAAACCTGAACATGTATGTGGTAAACCAGTTTTACAGGAAGCCTTATGATGAGAAGCGGGATTTTTATGAGCAGTTTTATGAGAGACTTGCGGCGGGAAAAGAACTCCTGAGCCTTGGAGTGTGAAACAGACCAGGCAGCGAGGTGTCTGAGCTTATCTGCCTGAAGGTCTCTCGCGCGGAGGAAAGAAAGGATTTTTTGACATATGAACTTAAATCAGCTCACATATTTTGTGACTCTTGCCCAGATCGAAAATTATACCAGAGCAGCCAAGAGGCTGGATATAACCCAGCCAAGCCTGAGCCATGCGATCTCCAACCTTGAAAAGGAACTGCAGGTTCCACTTTTTGAGCGTCACGGAAGAAATGTGACCATGACCAAATACGGGGAAATGTTTCTGAAATATGTGCAGGACTCCTTACATATCCTGAATCTTGGTGTGGAGAGGATACAGGAAGCGGCAAGGATTCCGGGAGGAAGTATTTCCATCGGGTATATCCATACCCAGGGACGCAGATTTATCCCGGAGCTTGTCCGGGGGTTCCTTAATGAACAGGAGGGGAAGAAGATTGATTTCCGTTTTCAGAATGCAGCTACCGGAAGTCTGATCCGGGGTCTGAAAGAAGAGAAATTCGACGTGATCTTCTGTTCCCGGGCAGAGGGTGAGAAGGAGATCAGCTTTGTGCCGGTGTCAGAAGAAAAGCTGGTGGCTGTAGTGCCTGAGAACCATGCTCTTGCAGACCGAAATTCAGTGACCATAAAAGAGCTGGGGCAGTATCCGCAGGTGACCTTTACCCCTGCAAGCGGACTGTATTTTGTGATCCGGGAGCTTTTCGAAAAGGAAGGACTTTCACCGGAGACGGCCTTTGAGGTAGAAGAGGATGGTGCACTGGCAGGTATGGTGGCGGAGGAATTTGGTGTAGGCATTGTGCCGGATGTACCGGTGATTCATACACTTCCTGTGAAAATCTTAAATATTGAGAATCTGCACTGCCGTCGTTACATATACATGGGAATGATGAAAAAACGGTATCCAAGTGCGCTTGTGGAGCAGTTCCGGGATTATATATACAAGCATTACCGGATCTATGAAGTGATACAGTAGAATCTTGGTGATAAAATTTCTGTAAAAAATCTCTGCTTCTATAATAGGGCGGAGATTTTTTTGACGCAGATCCGAGCGTGAATACTATAGCAATTCCATAAATTACTGCAAACAATTCAGTCCCTCATAGCGTGAAGTCCTGCGTCAGATATCTTTGCCGTGCCTAAAAATTATAAAAATAATCTATAGATCACATGCGTAAATTCAATGAAAATTTGGGTTGAGATAAAAATGACCAGTTGGTATAATAAGGACAGATACTTGATTTAAAGTGATAAAGTGATGACGGAAATCCGTAATAAAATGAACGAAGTAAAGGAGATATTATGAACCAGTTAGAAGTATTAAGAGAAAGCCTTGGACAGTGCGATGAGATCATCCTGGACGCACTCCTTATGAGAAACAGGATCGTAGAGGACATCATGGTATACAAGGAAGCTAACGATCTTCCGGTACTTCAGCCGGAACAGGAGGCGAAGCAGAAAGGATGGCTGGAAGCCAGAATGGAAGGCAGACGTCATAAGAAAGAGGTCAATGATGTTTTTGCAAGCATCACACAGAACAGTAAAAGGATTCAGTCCAGAAATCTTTTCAATTATAATATCTTCCTGATCGGATTTATGGGAGCTGGTAAATCTACGATCTCCGATTATCTGAAGAATGTTCTTGCCATGGATGTTGTGGAGATGGATCAGTGTATCGTGGAGAGACAGGGAATGAGCATTTCCGATATCTTTGAGACTTACGGTGAAGAGTATTTCCGTGAGCTCGAGACAAATCTTCTGATCGAGATGCAGTCCAGATCTAATGTTGTAGTATCCTGTGGCGGTGGTGTTCCGATGCGGGAGCGCAATGTTACCGAGATGAAAAAAATGGCCGTGTTGTACTTCTGACTGCAAAGCCGGAAACTATTCTGGAACGTGTAAAGGATAATCATGACCGTCCTTTACTTGAGAACAACAAAAATGTTTCATTTATCGCTGATCTGTTGGAAAAACGTCGCGCGAAATATGAGGCAGCAGCAGATATAGTTGTTGAGACAGACGGAAAGAGTGAGCTTGAGATCTGCGAGGAGCTGATCCACAGACTTCGTGAGGCAGAGGCAAATAAATAACTGCTGATCATAAAACAGAATAGTTTTACATATAAAAGGGACAGCTGTCCGATAAACCGTACAGAAACAGAACGGAGATCGGGCAGCTGTCCTTTATGATATAAAAGATCCGGACCATATATTTGCAGATGAACAGATCGTTTAATTGGTTTTATAAAAAATCTCCCTCGAGGTTTCCTCGATCACAAATTTTTTAAAGGCTTCCACGACCGGCGGATGGTATACATCCTTCAGCATGGCCATGTAGAAATTCCGCTGCCAGCTTGGAGAGACAAGGGGCAGGATCTTAAGGTTCAGAGAGTGAAGGATCGGGATATCCGGTGCAATGCAGATGCCGAAATCATTGGCAACAAATCCTGCGGCAACCTGATCCTCATCGATCTCAAAAGCCACATCCGGGTACTGACCGATGCTCTTAAATAACTGGTCAATGATCTGGCGGAGACCGCTTCTCTTCTTGAAGATGATCTGCTTGTATGGAAGCGTTTCCTCCAGATGGATCTCGGATTTCTCAGCAAGAGGATGTTCCGGCGGAACGATGACGACCAGATCCTGCTTGGCAACCGGAATAAATTCGATCAGTGGTTCGTCGTCAAATTTGGAACAGAAGCCGATATCGTATTTCTTCTCTTTCAGTCCGGTGAGGATATCGCCGGTAAGAACCTTATCACAGAACAGATTGAAATGGATCTGTTTTCCCTTATTGGCATTAAGAAAGCTGCGGATGATCTTTGGCATAAAGTCAACACCCAGAGTTCTGAGAAAAGCCACATCGATCTGTCCTTCTCCCTTTCCTGCAAGCTGGAGACCGTTTACGGAGGAATCCAGCCGGTTCAGGGTTTGTTCCACATCCTCCAGAAAAGACTTGCCATATTTGGTGAGAGAAACATTCCGTCCGTTTTTTTCAAATAATTTCACTCCAAGCTCTTCCTCCAGAGAAGAGATCGCGTGACTTAGGCTGGGCTGTGTGATGGCCAGAACATCCGCAGCTTTTGTATAATGTTCCAGATGAGCCAGTGTCACGAAATAGCGAAGATGATACAGATTCATTTTTCAATACTCCTTTCGTAAGTTTATCTGAATGTTTTACTTCGAACAGATCCCCGGTAAGTCTGACAGACATAAGAGATTTGCCGGGCCGTATGCAGTGACGGCGGCAATACGGCTGAATATGTTTTATATAGTATAACATGATATATTGATAAAATCTATGGATTCTCCTGGTACAATCAATTTGTTTTGTATTTAACAAAGTTATATAATGCTTATAGAAAAAAGATACAAAATAATTTAAAAAAAACAAATAAAATTATTTAAATTTTCAGGAGGAATTATCATGTCAAAAGAATTTCCAATCACAATCAGTTCCTGGACACTGGGAGATCAGTGCAAATTTGAGGACCGTGTAAAAGCTGCCAAAGAGGCTGGCTATGAGGGGATCGGCCTGAGAGCAGAAACCTACGTAGATGCCCTGAATGAGGGACTTTTCGACGAGGATATCCTGGCGATCCTGGATAAATATGACATGAAGGTAACAGAGGTTGAGTACATCGTGCAGTGGGCAGAGGAGCATCGTTCCTATGAGCAGAAATACAAAGAACAGCTCTGCTTCCATATGTGTGAATTATTTAACGTAAAACAGATCAACTGCGGACTGATGGAGAACTATTCCGTAGAGTACACAGCACAGAAGCTTCGTGAGCTTTGCCACAGAGCAGGCAAATACATCATCGGTGTTGAGCCAATGCCATACAGCGGAATCCCGGATGTGAAAAAGCTGGGCTGTTGTAAAAGCTGCTGACTGCGAGAATGCGAAACTGATCCTTGATACATGGCACTGGGTAAGAGCAAACCAGCCGATTGAGCTTTCCGTACTTGAGGGAATCCCGGCAGACAAGATTGTATCCATCCAGATCAACGATGTATGGGAAAGACCATATGCAACAACGATCTTAAGAGATGAGTCCATGCATGACCGTCTTGCTCCTGGAACAGGAATCGGAACAACAGTACCGTTCGTAAAAATGATCAAAGAAAAAGGCATCAGACCAAATGCCATCGGCGTAGAGGTTATCAGCGATGCAAACCTTGAAAAAGGTATCGGGTATGCTGCAAAACATACATATGAGAACACAAAGAAGGTACTGGAAGAGGCTTGGCCGGAAGTACTGTAATTAATATAAGAAACTAATATTTCAGACGGACCCCTGTTTCCGACGTCATACCGGTGACAGGGCGTTACCGTGAAAGAAACAAAAAGATTGTTTCAAAGGAAAGGAGAACGCATATGAAATTCAATGCGATGTTTCAGCCGATCGAGATCGGTCCTATGACAGTAAAGAATCGTTTTGTTGTTCCGCCAATGGGAAATAACTTTGCAAACACAGACGGAACAATGAGTGAGCAGTCCGCTGCATATTACAGAGAAAGAGCAAAAGGCGGATTTGGTCTGATCACCATCGAGGCTACTGTAGTTCACAAGGGTGCAAAGGGCGGCCCGCGTAAACCATGTCTTTATGACGACTCTACGATCGAGAGCTTCCGCAAGGTTATCGACGGATGTCATGCAGAAGGAGCAAAGGTGTCCATCCAGCTTCAGAACGCAGGTCCGGAAGGAAATGCAAAGAACGCAGGAGCACCGATCACAGCAGCAACCAGTATCCCGTCAGTGTGCGGCCGTGATATTCCGAAGCAGCTTACAACTGAGGAAGTTTATGAGCTGATCAAAGGCTACGGTGAGGCAGCAAGAAGAGCAATGGAAGCAGGAGCAGATGCTGTTGAGATCCATATGGCACACGGTTATCTGGTAAGTACCTTCCTTTCTCCGAGAACAAACAAGAGAGTGGATGAGTTTGGCGGATGCTTTGAGAACCGTATGCGTTTCTCCCGTCTGATCATTGAGGAAGTTAAAAAAGCAACACAGGGAAAAATTGCAGTTCTTGCAAGAATCAACTGTGCAGATGAGGTTCCGGGCGGACTTGATGTCCACGACAGTGCAGCGATCGCAGCATATCTGGAAAGCTGCGGGCTGGACGGACTCCATGTATCCCGTGCCGTTCATATCAAGGATGAGTTTATGTGGGCACCGACTGTTATCCACGGTGGATTCTCTGCAGCAGAGGTTGAGGAGATCAAACGTGCGGTAAATATCCCGGTGATCACAGTTGGACGTTATACAGAGCCACAGTTCGCAGAACTGATGGTAAAAGAAGGAAGAGCAGACCTTGTAGCATTCGGACGTCAGAGCCTTGCAGATCCGGCTATGCCGAAGAAAGCACAGGAAGAGCGTCTTGAGGATATGACTCCTTGTATCGCCTGTCTTCAGGGCTGTGTTGCAAACATGTATGCAGGAAATCCGGTATGCTGTCTGACAAACCCATTCCTGGGTCATGAGGCAGAGCCGCTTGAGAAAGCGGAAGAGCCGAAGAAGGTTATGGTTATCGGTGGCGGTGTTGCAGGACTTTCCGCTGCATTTATCGCAAAAGAGAGAGGACATGAGGTAACACTTTATGAGGCAGGAGATGTTCTCGGCGGAAACATGAGACTTGCTGCATATCCGCCAGGAAAAGGTGACATCACAAACATGATCCGCAGCTACATCCATCGCTGCCAGAAGGATGGCGTTAAGATCGTGATGAACTGTGAGGTAACTCCGGAGCTTATCAAAGAAGAGAAGCCGGACAGCGTGATCATTGCCACCGGTTCCAAGACTCTGATCCTTCCGATCGAGGGAATCGACAATCCGGCTATCATCCACGGCTCTGATCTTCTGGATGGCAAGAGAGCAGCAGGCAAAAAGGTTCTCGTTGTCGGCGGTGGAATGGTTGGATGCGAGACAGCTGCATTTTTAGGCGAGCAGGAGCATGATGTAACTGTTATCGAGTTCCGTGATACCGTAGGTGCAGACGTGATCCACGAGCACAGAGTATATCTGATGAAGGATTTCGAGGACTACGGAATCAAGGAGATCACCGGAGCAAAGGTATGCAAATTCTATGAAGACGGGGTAGAATATGAGACCGCTGACGGAGTACGTCACGAGTCAAGAGGATATGATTCTGTGATCCTTTCCATGGGATTCCGCAACTACAATCCTCTGGAAGAGAAGATCAAAGACCTTGTACCTGAGACACATGTGATCGGAGATGCTATCCGTGCAAGACGTGCACTGGATGCAACAAAAGAGGCTTATGAGGTAGCTTCCAGGATCTGATCTGCCAGTCGCTGATCGTATTGATACAAAAGAAAATAACTATCCGATAAACCGGACAGTATAAAGATTAAAAAGATGGCCCGACAGACACCGGAGAAAATATATCCGGTGTCTGACAGGGGAAAATGCAGGAGGTAAAAAGAAATGGAACAGAGAATTAAAGGAACAACTGGTTTACTTGCACTGATCGGAAGCCCTGTAGGACATTCCGGATCCCCGGCTATGTACAACTTCAGCTTCCAGTACCATAACCTGGACTATGCTTACATGGCATTTGATATCAAAGAGGATCAGGTTCCGGCAGCTCTTGATGCAATGCGTCTGTTCAAAATGAGAGGCTGCAATGTAACCATGCCTTGCAAGAACAAAGTAGCTCAGTGTGTAGACGAGCTTTCACCGGCAGCAAAGATCATCGGTGCTGTAAACACCATCGTAAATGAGGATGGAAAACTTGTTGGACATATCACAGACGGTATCGGATTTGTCCGCAACCTGAAAGAGCACGGTGTTGATGTAAAGGGCAAAAAGATGGTAGTCCTCGGAGCAGGCGGAGCAGCTACAGCTCTGACTGTACAGTGTGCCCTTGACGGAGCAGCATCCATCGCGATCTTCAACCCTGACGATCCATTCCTTGACAGAGCAAAAGGAACTGCTGAGAAGCTTGCAAAAGAAGTACCGGACTGCAAAGTAAGCGTATATTGCCTTGACGATCAGGATAAACTGAGAGAAGAGATCGCAAACGCAGATATCCTCGCGAACGGAACACTTGCAGGAATGAAACCACATGATGACATCACACTGGTTGATAAATCCATGTTCCATAAGGATCTTGTTGTTGCTGACTGCGTATACAATCCGGCCGAGACAAAGATGGTAAAAGAAGCAAAAGAAGCAGGCGTGAAGCTTGCGGTAGGCGGAAAAGGAATGCTTCTGTGGCAGGGTGCAGCATCTTACAAGCTTTACACAGGTCTTGAGATGCCGACAGATGAGTACCAGAAATTTCAGGCTGAGAACGAAGGGAAATAAGAAAAATGAGCCAGACAGGTAAGAAAAATTTAGTGATTACTTCTATCGCGCTGTATTTTACATATTTCATCCATGGAATCGGAGCTTCCATCATGGGGCAGTACAAGCCGGAACTTGCGGCTCACTGGGGAGCAAAGGCTTTAAGTGATGGAACTATGGATGTCAGCATGGTAGTATCTGTAATTGCCGCACTTGGACTTGGAAGACTGATCTCTCTTCCGTTTTCCGGTCCCCTGTCCGACAAATTCGGACGCAGATTAAGCGGAATCATCGGCGTGATCTGTTATGCAGCATACTTTATGGGAATCGCATTTGCTCCATCTATGGGAGTTGCCTACGCTTTTGCCATTGTAGGCGGTATCGCAAACTCCTTCCTGGACACCTGCGTAAGCCCGACATGTATGGAGATTTATGTAAACAATCCTTCTGTAGCGAACCTGTTTACAAAATTCTCCATGTGTATCAGCCAGTTTCTGCTTCCTTTCCTCATCGGATTTGTAGCAGCGGCGAATATGTCCTACAGAACCATCTTTATTGTTGCAGGTGCTGCGATCTTTATCGATGGAATCCTGATCCTGTTCCTGCCATTTCCGAACAGAAATACAGCAGGTACAGTAAAGAAAGAAAAAGCAAAATTAAAGATCACTCCTGCAGCTCTTGCAGCAATCCTCATCGGATTTACAAGCTCTTCTACATTCATGCTGTGGCTGAACTGTAACCAGGAGCTCGGAAAGCTTTATAACTTAAGTGATCCTTCCAAGATCCAGTCATTCTATGCAGTAGGAACCTTTGCAGCAATCCTGTGTTCCTCTGTATTTATCAAAAAAGGACTGAAGGAGATCAATATCCTGATCATTTATCCACTGATCTCTTTCATCATGCTGGGACTTTGCTACTTTATCCAGAATCCGACAATCTGTCTTATCGGTGGATTTGTGATCGGTTTTGCAGGCGCAGGCGGTGTGCTTCAGCTGGCTGTTTCCACAACTGCGGAGTTCTTCCCGGAAAACAAGGGAACTGCAACATCCATGGTCATGATCGCATCCAGCGTTGCGAACTACACCATTCTGACACTGGCTGGCTACATTACAAAGACTGCCGGAACCAGTGCTCCGAGAATGATCCTGCTTCTCAATATGGCAGTGACATTCGTTGGAATCCTTCTTGCACTGTTCGTTAAGATGAACCGTGGAAAAGAAGCCTGAGAAGAAAAAATGTGAATAACTGTTCCGATTTGGATGAAAATGACTGAATCGGAGCAGGGCAAAGTTCCAATTCGGAAACAATTTCCGGATTGGACTTTGCTGTTACTGAAAATGTTTGTTAATTAACAAACTTCCAAAACAGAAGATACTATATATGTATTTGCAAAAAAATGACAAAGGAGAATCGTTATGGCACGTGCAGCAAGACAGCGAAGAGAAAACGAACTGCCCTACATTCCGTTTGGGCCATTTCAGATTCGTTTTCCGTTTATTCACTATAAAATTGAGTCCGTAGAGTTTATCCAGGGCCTGATCCTTGGGGTTACGGCACTGGCGGCGGTTCCTTATCTGGAACAATATCTGGGATTGCCTTATGAGCTGGCATGGAGCTGTGTGATCATAGAGACCATGCTGTATATGCTACACAGCTTACTTGGTGATCCGGTTGTACCGGGATGGATCACACCGACCCTTCCGCTGACAATCGTATTCCTGGAAGGCTTCCCTATGGGAAAAGAACGTATCCAGGCAATGATCGCCCTGCAGATGCTGGTTGGTCTCGTGTTCATATTTATGGGCATCACCAAGCTTGCGGATAAATTTGTCCATGCAGTACCAAATTCTGTTAAGGGTGGTATCCTTCTTGCTGCGCCGGTGACGGTTATGGCAGGACAGCTGGGAGAGGGCGGCAACATGCATAAGTATCCGCTGGCGATCGTTGCCGGTGTAGGCCTTCTGATCCTGATCAGCTTTTCAGATAAATATCAGGAGAAGAGAAAGAACAACAAATTCCTGGATCTTGTTGCCAGGTATGGAAACCTTTTCCCGTATCTGATCGCCATGGTGGTAGGTCTTCTTGTAGGAGAACTGGATGCGCCTGGTTTGGAGCTGGGAACCTTTATCAAGATCCCGCAGTTCAAAGAGATCATCTCACAGGTAAGTATCTTTGGTGTGGGAATCCCGCCGGTCTCCATGTTTGTCAAAGCGCTTCCTCTGGCACTTGTATGCTATGTTATCGCATTTGGTGATTTTGTTACCACAGAGACACTGGTTACAGAGGCACGCCAGTCCAGAGATGATGAGTACATTGATTTCAATTCCAGCCGTTCCAACCTGGTCAGCGGCATCAGGAACCTGATCCTTTCCGTCATTGCGCCGTTTCCGCCGCTTTCCGGTCCGTTATGGGTTGGAATGACAGTATCTGTTTCCATCCGTTACAAGGAGGGAAAGAAAGCTATGAAGTCTCTGATCGGCGGTATGGCATCCTTCCGTATTGCAACGTTTTTAAGTGTGCTGATCATTCCGGTTGTAAGCTTCTTCCGTCCGATCTTCGGAGTCGGTTCCTCCATTACTCTGATGTTCCAGCCTTTGTCTGTGCAAGGATCGGTATGGATTACTGCAGAACAGACCGTGACAAGATGATCGCAGGTGTTATGGCAGCTGTGCTTGCAACCCAGGGAACTGCATGGGCATCCGCATGGGCCCTGGCTGTAGGCTTCGGCCTGAATATCTTCCTTTCAAACTGGGACCCCAGAAAGAAAGAGGAGAATGCCATCGAGGATAAAAATTGATTAGAGGAATAACAAAGATATAAAAAACAGAAAAAGAAGAAGTGTGCTGGATGGGTCAGCACACTTCTTTTTTTGTCATGAGATTTGTTGTTTTTAATTATTATTTTAATAGATTTGCTATTATGGGATTAAAATTGCAAAAATTTGTTACATCAATTGGGTTTAAAAACTGGTTTATAATTCGCGTTCTGTTACAAAAATCTACCGTAGATCCTTTTTATGGGAGGTTACAGGATCACAGGCTTTTGTGGATAATGTCAAGAACCTGTGCAAGCTCGTTGACATTGATCTGTCCCGGTGCGGAAGCTTTGGTAGCTGCACCGAAGGTAAGGGCGGAACCGAAGGTTTCACCAGCGAGACGGCTGACAACACCTGTACCTGCCATGGACATGGTAATGATCGGGCGGTCGGCGAACTGCTCGGACATTTCCAGCGTGGCACTTAAGAGTGTAAGCACGTCCTGTTTGTTTCTTGGCATAACAGCCATTTTCGGGATATCTGCGCCATAGTCCTGCATCATGCGAAGACGGCGCACGATCTCATACTTCTCAGGAGTTGCGTCAA
>ENA-OQHY01000095-OQHY01000095.1-human-gut-metagenome-genome-assembly--contig:-NODE-95-length-47656-cov-7.242652_pt1 | contig 47656 bp, 57 predicted proteins | sample MGYA00242570_ERZ504733 | MGnify/ENA primary metagenome ERZ504733 (study PRJEB26092, sample SAMD00036219) | human gut metagenome | host: Homo sapiens | study: EMG produced TPA metagenomics assembly of... | reverse complement strand
CTCAATATCAATCGAATTCAAGATAGCTCCTTCCTTTCCTCTCTCTAATAACGAAAAAAAGAAGGAAATTTTTAGAAAAGATGCACATTTTGATAATTTCACATAATTCAATCTGATTTCACAACATTTACCAAAGTTATACTAAATTCATAACAACATAGAATGATATTCTATAAGTGCTTAAAGATAAGGCAATGAATATAGAAATAAACCAATATTCATATCTCTCTCCTAAAAATAATAATAAACAAAAAGGAACCATTCTAGACACCAACACTAGAATGTTCCTTTGTATATTCATTATCTATCGCAAACGAATGATCCATCGGACCTGAGCCTTTACCTAAATCAAGCATTGCACTTAACGCACCTGAAATATAATCTTTTGCACGTTTTACCGAATCATCCAAATCAAATCCTTTCGCAAGATTTGATGCGATTGCGCTCGACAAAGTGCAACCCGTACCATGTGTATTTGAATTATTGATACGTTTCCCTTTAAACCAAGTAAATGAATCATTTCTATATAATAAATCATTCGCATCATTGATTTGATGACCGCCCTTAACTAGAGTAGCGCATCCAAAAGTTTCACTGTTTTTTTTTGCCGCTTCAACCATACTTTCCTCATCCATAATATCCATTTCTGAAAGTACTTCTGCTTCCGGAATATTTGGAGTAATCAAAGTAGCTAAAGGCAACAATTCTTTTTTTAATGTTTCAATCGCATCTTCACTAATCAATCTTGCACCACTTGTCGCAACCATTACAGGATCGACCACAATATTTTCTGCCTTATATTCCTTAAGTTTCTTTGCGATCATTTCAATTCAAACTAGAACTTGATACCATTCCAATCTTTACAGCATCCGGATAAATATCTGTAAAGACTGCATCTAGTTGTTCCCTAAAAATTCAGGTGTTACATCCATAATACATGTAACTTCCAGTGTGTTTTGCGCTGTTAATGCCGTAATTGCACTTGTCGCAAATACATGGTTAGCACACATTGTTTTGATATCTGCCTAAATGCCTGCTCCTCCACTCGAATCACTTCCCGCAATTGTTAATGCACTTTTCATTTAAATCTCTCCAATCTTTTATTTTTATCACTTTAAATCCAATTTTTCTTGCCACATCTATACAATAATCTGCATCCTCAAACACCACTATATCTTCTGGTCTTTGTTTTAAAACTTGCGCACAAGCTAAATAAAAATTCGGATCATCCTTTGACTTATTCACCTTTGAACAAGTTATAATATCTTCAAAATTGTTTAACACACCCAGTCTATTCAACGCAATTTTTACTAGCTCTTCATCACAACTTGTACCAATCACATTGACTGAATCATAATGTGAAATAAAATCTTTAAACCCAGGCATAAGCTTCACTTCATACTTATAAAAATCCGATATAAGATTCAATACTTCTGAAATGATTTGTTCTTCTGATTTATTGATTCCATAATGCTTCTTCAAATATGTTGCACTCTGTTCTAAACTCATATTTGAAACAATTTCATCAAGATTATTTTGGGGAATCATACCCAAACTTTGAACATATCGACTTGCCAAAGTATTCCATACTTCCATTGAATCTAGTATTGTTCCATCCACATCAAAAATAAAATAATTCATTTTTTCACCACCAAAAAAAAGCTGCAGAAAAACCAATCTGCAGCTCCCTATCAAAAAGATATATTCCCTACGTTGGCATTATCCAAATCAGGTTATTGGGTCTAGGACTAGCCTACTCTCAGCCTAAAAGCTCCCCACTTTTAACAGTCATATTATAAATCTTTCGTCGCAACTAAATCAACACCCGTACCACAAATATCAGAGACAATTACATCTTCACGATGTACTGGCGCCTTCACAACTACATGATTCAACTCTTTCATCACATCAAAGATTTTTTCTTTTGGAATATCCCCATTCGTCTTCACACTTAATCTCTCAATTTCAGCACCTACAATTTTAACTGTACTTGTCACCACACGAGTTGGATGTGTACACTCTTTTTTTCCGTAGATTGCACCTCTAGGACATCCATTTCCAGTTACTTTATAATCATTTTCTTCATCCACCTTTAAGTGACAACCCTTAGGACAAGTTATACAAATTAACTCTCTCATTGCACATCCTCCTTTACAGATACAACCAATTCTTTATCTGCCTTTTCAAGCAACACTTTAGGAATCGATATCTTCTCCATTTCACTTGGTATCACATGTTCCTTTTTAAACTTCGCAATTACAGTATCCCCATCCTTCACAACAATATTCACCTGTTGTGCAGGTCTTCTTACACGGAAAGATAGTTCAACACTCTTTTCTACATTATCCTTACGAATATATTGCGGAACTACATACGAAATATTATCTCCATTTATCTCTTAACGACACAATTCTTAGATACTTCGCCATTTGAAACATATCGACCAGCACCCATTCCAGCTTTTTCACTTTCCAAACTTACAAAATCCACTAAATCATGCACATGCACAACATTGCCTGATGCGAATACCCCTTCCATAGAAGTCTCCATATTTTCATAAACAATAGGTCCATGTGTTCTAGAATCCATTTCAACCCCTAAATCATTTGACAACTCATTTTCTGGAATCAATCCAACTGACAATAAAACGCAGTCACAATCAAATTCCATCTTGGTTCCTTCAATTGGATTTCTATTTTCATCCACCTTAGAAACAACAACTTTTTCTACTCTAGACTTACCCACAATATCCGTAATTGTATGGCTTAAATACAATGGGATATCATAATCATGTAGGCACTGAACAATATTACGATTCAAGCCATTCGAATAAGGCATAACTTCAACAACTGCCAAAACTTTTGCGCCTTCTAAAGTCATTCTTCGAGCCATAATCAAACCAATGTCACCACTACCCAAAATCACAACTCTTTTACCAGGCATATACCCTTCAATATTTACATATCGCTGGGCCGCACCTGCCGTAAATACACCAGAAGCTCTTGTGCCTGGAATCGCAATGGCACCACGCGTTCTTTCACGACAACCCATATTTAAAATTATTGATTTAGCCTGAATCATTAAATATCCATGAATGCTACTTGAACAATACACCATTTTATCTGGCGTAATCTCAATAACCATTGTATCCAATAAGATATCAATATCTGTCTTATTGACTTCATCAATATATTTACCGGCATATTCTGGGCCTGTTAATTCCTCTTTAAAGTGGTGTAAACCAAAACCATTATGAATACACTGATTTAAAATACCACCCAACTCTTTATCTCGTTCAATAATCAAAACAGATTTTGCACCATTTTGTTTGGCTGCCATCGCACTGGCAAGACCTGCAGGACCACCACCAATGACTACTACATCATACTTATTATTCATCGTCATTCTCCTTTGTTCTTCCACATAAAATATAAGAACCATTCTTATCTAACATGATATCTAGTTGACTAACGCCCAACTCATTGGCAAGAATCTCTTGTACTCTAGGTCCACAGAAACCAGACTGACATCTTCCCATACCTGCATTACATCGACGTTTGATTCCATCTAAACTCACTGGTTTTGGACTACGACGAATCGCATCAATAATTTCTCCCTCGCTGATTGTTTCACAACGACAAATAATACGACCATACTCAGGATGTTTTTCAATATATTCTTTTCTTTGTCCATGTGACATTTCTTTAAAGCGAACAACTTTTCTTGTAGAAACATAATCCTTCTTTAAATTTAAAAAATAATCCTTTTCCTGCATCATTCTCACAACATCTAATGCGATTGCACTTGCACTACTTAAACCAGGACTTGCCATACCTGCAATCGAGAAGTAATTATGCACATCTTTATCTTCACCAACAATAAAATCTTTTTTATCACTTCTTGCACGCAAACCTGCAAAAGTACGAATATTTTCTTGAAGTTTCATATTCGGTACAGATTTCACCGCATTTTCACGAATTGTTTTTAAACCTGCAGCGCTTGTTGAATAATCATCCACATCTGTATTTGTACTTGTAGGACCCACGATCAAGTTTCCATCGACTGTAGGAGCTACCAACACACCCTTACCAATCTTTGTAGGACACTGGAAAATAACATAATGAACCAAGTTTCCTTGTGATTTATCCAATAAATAATACTCACCCTTATTCGGCGTAATCTTATAATTTGGCTTCTTGATAAGTCCAGTCACATGATCACACATAACACCCGCACAATTTACAACTAACTTAGCCTTGTATGTATCATTCACGATAAAGATATCTCCATCTTTTTTTATACTCGTAACCTCTTCATTCAAACGAAGCTCTACACCATTTTGAATTGCCACTTCACTTAATGCGATCGCAAACTGCCAAGGATTGATAATACATGCACTTGGTGCATATAAAGCGCTTGTACAAGCTGGATTTAAATTTGGTTCCATTTTTGATAACTCAGGCTGCTTAATAATACGCTGATTTTCAACACCATTTTCAATACCACGCTTATATAACACTTCAATTGTCTTATCATCCTCTTCACTAAATCCAACAACTAAAGAACCAATATTTTTACAAGGTACATCTAAATCTTTACATAAAGAAGGAATAATCTTATTACCCCAAATATTATATTTTGCCATCAAAGTATTTGGCTCTGGATCATAGCCCGCATGAATAATTGCACTATTGGCCTTGGTCGTTTCATCTGCCACATCATTATTTTTTTCTAACCACAATACTTTTCCACTATATTTACTCAATTCAAAAGCTAAAGAGCATCCACTGATACCCGCTCCAATTATTATACAATCATACATAGTTCACACCTCTTTCAAAGTAACGATACGCCTATTTTTATTTCCTTTCAAACAAGTAAAACCAACTGATTTTATTAATCAAATTATTGATTAATAGCTAGACAATCAAATAAAATGGTGTAAGATAAAAATAGGCTTTGATTAATAATTTGATTAGTAATCAATAAATTAATCAAAATAAATCAAAAGAGGTTCATTATGGGAAAAAGAAACAAAGTAACTACACGCGATATAGCCAAAGCTATAAATGTATCGCAATCCACTGTATCTATGATTTTAAGTGATAATAAAAATGTATCATTCAAAGAAGAAACTGTTAAACTTGTCAAAAAAACAGCCAAACAAATGGGATATAAAAAGCCAGAAGTAAAAAAAAGATATTCAAATACTAAGAATACGATTGTCGTTATTTGTTCGAATTTATCAAATTCATATTATTCTATGGTCGTTTCAAGCATCATTCAACAAGCAAACAAGACCAAAACACAAATCCTTACAATTTCCACACTTCGTAAAGATGAGCTCGAAAAACATGCACTTTCAAGCTTAAAACTATTAAAACCATGTGGAATCATTCTTCTATATCCCCCAAAATTTGTTGATGAATGGAATGCACTTTCCAAACAAATTCCATGCATCATTATTGGAGATAAACCAAAAAATCTCGATTGTGATTCGATTGAACTCAATAGTTTTAAATGTGGAAATCTATTAGGTAATCATTTAAAACAACTAGGACATAAGAAAATTGCGTATATTTCAAGTCCATTAGATACAACAGAAATAGGTAGAAACGAAAGATATGAAGGTGTAAAAAGTGTAATATCCAACACACAAGTATTCTTTAGTTCTTCTAAACAATTTGATATGTACAATTGAAAAAGGGAATATGAAAACGGGTATCGTTTGACAAAACAAATTTTAGGTGATAAATACGATGCCTACATAGGAAATAATGACATGACAGCTTTAGGTATCTTAGCCTGTTTAAAAGATCACAACATCAAAACAAGTGTAGCTGGATTTGACAATATTCCAGAAACAGATTTCCCACAAATTCAACTTACAACCGTCGATCATGGTGCTTGTGAAAAAGGCAAGGAAGCTGTAGACATTCTTCTAGAACAAACAAAAAGCGAACGAAAACGTATCGTCCATATGGAATATGAACCTCAACTAATCATTCGCTTATCGACTTTTAATCGCAAGAAATCATCATCTCAATAATTTTATCATTTGTTTGAAGCATTCCTTGAGAACCTAGAGTTCCAATATTTTGAATTGTTTCATCCACACTATGAGCAACGATTCCATCTCCCGCATAGAATTGTTGCTTATTTTTATACATATAATATCCCATGATACCGGCATCTATACTAGAAGCAATCTTAGCTGCACAACTAGCCTTTGCCCCATCACAAATGGTTCCCGAAAGAATAGCTAACGCATTCACAATGGTATGTTGAATTTCTTCATATGTTCCATCATGTAAGTAAGCAATACCAGCTCCTGCTGCAGCTCCAGCACTAACAGCCCCACAGAATGCTGATAAAGTACCAATACCTGTTTTAATATAAATAGCAGTCAAATTCGATAAAACTAAAGCACGATACAATTGTTCTTGCGTAGAATTCAATTCTTTGGCATATACAACAACCGGCACGCAGCAAGTAATCCCTTGATTTCCACTTCCTGAATTAATGACTACTGGTAGTTCACAACCATTCATTCTTGCATCCGACCCAGCCGCCGCATAAGCTTTGGCTCTTGTCTTTACACAATCCAAATCCATATTCAAAATCACATGACCAATGTTTGCACCATACGAATTATGAATTCCCTCATTTGCGATAGCCATGTTACAAGCAATTTGACGATCCAATATTTCTTTTACATCCTCAATATCCACAGTTTTGGCAAAATCCCAAATTTGTTTCATGATCAAAGCACTATGATCCGCCTTATGTTCTAAGCTTGTCGTCTTATCTTCAAAGACAACTTTCCAGTCTTTTTCAATCTGCACAATATTCGTATGCGTATCTACAATACGAACACTTGCATGTTCTTGTTCATAATAAACCTTAATTTCTAAATCAAATACATGACCTTGTTCAATGTGCTGCACTGTAATATTTGTGTTCTGAACATATTCTGGTAATTCTTCTATTTGTTCACGCGTCGCACTAGAAAGTACTTCAAGTTTTGCGTCGGCATCCCCATATAAAGCTCCTGCAGCTGCTGCAACTTCAATCCCTTTTAAACCATTTGTATGAGGCACGATAACACTCTTCACATTTTTAATAATACTTCCGCTTGCCTTAACAACAATACGATCTGGTAAATGATCTAGCACTTGCGTTGCCTTAGCACACGCATAACTAATCGCGATAGGCTCTGTACAACCCATAGCCATCACTAATTCTTCTTTCAATATTTGTACATAAATTGAATATAATGAATCCTCTTCATTCATCTTCTTTCACCCACACACACGCCAACTTGTGATCTTCCATTTCTGTCATGCCAAAATAAATTGTATCCTTTTCTTTCACACCAAAATCCTGGCGCAAAGCCGTTAATACACTTCCATACATCTTTCCATCTTGTATTCCTTCAAGACGAACCCAGCACGCCTCTACATCTTTTCCTTCTTCTAAAAAATATACCATGATATCATCTGGATACTCTAAATGTCTGGATGAATCCAACTCTTTATATAGACGAAGCTCTTCTAATTCTTTAGAAACTTCTGTAGCCTTTTCAACCATATCAATCTTATCTTGGAACAATTCCACATTCACATTATCCAAGATTTGAATATCCATTTCCTGCACATCAAAACGAGGAATCTTACAAGATACACCAATCGGCACAATACGATATTCAATATTACGTTTCTTTGTTTCCAAAGCTACGATTTCAAAAATAAAGCCCGCATTATGATCGATATAACCATACATTAATGCACCATATAGATTATCTAACTTTAATCCCATCTTCTCTAAAAGCTTAACCATTTTCACGCCATGAATCTCTACCATTTTTTGATCCATATCACGAAAACTCATCTCATATACTTTCATCTACTCACCCTCATATACATCTTTTAATTCTTCAAAATTATCTTCCAATACCTTGTTTAATTCAATAATATCAAGATCTTCATCCACAGGAAAATCCGATAAATTCATATCATTCGCTTTCACATATTCTTTAAATAATTCCATGGATTGATAATAATAATCCTGAAACTCTTTAAAACCATCCCATATCGCAAAGCCACGACCATTGACCACATTCGCATCTTCTTCTATATCATCCACTTTTTCAACTTGAATTTCAATCTCAAAAGGCTCTTCTAGATCATAAACCATCTTAAAAGTATCTCCCTCTTTGAAATCTGGTTGAATCGATGAAGCACAAGGTAACTTATTAAATTGTTCATCCTCACAATTTGGACACGCAAAAGGAATACCATTCGACTCAATCACAAAATCAGCATATTCTTCAGATAAGTAAGATGCCAATGTATAATAAGCTAAATCCGCCAAAGATAATGAGTTAGGTAAACTCATGTAGCGATACATTAAATTATTAAATCCCAAGACTTCTGTATATACTTTTATCATGATTGACTTACCTCTACTGAATAATTTCCAAAATGAATATTCGCTTTTTCATACTCTTTTATAAGTTCATAACGAATTTTTGCGAGCATATCAAAACCCTCTAAACTCGTTTTACTTGGAACAACAACACGCAAATCAATGCCTGTTGTAGAAAAATTGATTACTTTTACTTCAATTGGATCCTCGCTTTGAATTTCATATTCATTCATTGTTTTTTCAACTAAACTCTTTAAAATATCTATCGCCAAATCAATATCCGTTCCATAAGAAACCTCAATCTCTAAATAGTTATTTTTTCGTGTATCTTGAAAAATGCATTTTCAATCGTAGCCGAATTCAATGTTGCATTTGGCACAATAATACGATTACTTTCATATGTACGAATAATCGTATGGCGAAAACGAATACTTTCAACATAACCAATTAATTCACCTTGATTGACTTTAATCAAATCGCCTTCGACAAATGGCTTAAACGTTAAAATCATTAAACCACTGCATAGATTTCCAAAGGCATCTTTAGCGGCAACACCTAAAACTAAGGCGACCACTCCACTCGATGCAGCAAGATAGGACATAATAGGTTTTGTCTGTTCAAATTGTCCAAGAAAAATCATTCCATTAATAAAAACCAAAATATATTTTATTAATCTGGCAAAACTAGCCTTATTTGTGACATCCTTTTTATATAATACTTTACGAATTCCTTTATAGATTCCAATAGAAACTATAATAGATACAACAGTTACAATAATGATTGATTTCATGTATATCATCTCCAATACAACTTTTTTTTGTTCCTCTGTCGTTTTGATCAATAAACTTCTTTTTTGTGTATAAAAACTCTTCTAAATCCATATAAATATGCAGAAGCATTGCCTTTGATTCAAATTCAATTCGACTTTTAGGAAGAGCCTCCCCCTGCTTGTTTTTGAACATCTGATGAAGTGAAGTAATTTGAGGCTGCGGATCATTTTTTCATGAATAAACGGAATTAAATATTCAATATAATTCGCTAATTCATTCGCCTCTTTTGGCATCTTACGAATCTTTCGAATCTTATAGTGCAACATATGCAGAATGTCACATTGTAAAGCACGCATTTCAAAATAACGAATATAATAATCTGGCAAATTCGTAAACGTATTATCCTGATATTCCATCGCAATATGGATATATTTTTCAGCTTGCTCTTTTATATCCTCTAATTCTTTCCAAATTGTTGTGTTTCTTTCTTCACTTTGAATATAGTGAACAATTTGATACATCAAGCTCTGAATCTTATCTTCCATATAAATCATACAAGAATTCAAATACTCCTCTTCTCCACTATAATCATGAACCAGGTTCAATAAGAAGGCAATAATGGCTCCAATTAAAATCAAATAAAACTCATTCATCATAAAGTGAAGACTAAAATCCAAATAACTCAAGTAATGCACGGCAATCATCGCATTTACACTTAATGTATTCTGGCACTTCATTTTTTCACTGTACCCAACTAAGCACGCAATCACAAGTCCAAAAGCTATCCAATGGCTTGGAATTAATTCAAAGAAAATAAAACAGAATAAAATTGTCACAAAGAAGGTGGAAATCCTTCTAAGAACAAGCCTCATTGTTCCCCACTTTGTCGTCAACAAAGATAACAACGCAATCGTTCCTGCACTTGTTGGATTATCCAATTTGAAAAAATAAGCTAAGATAATCGCAATTGCACTTCCTACACCTATTTTAAGTGATAGTATTAATACTCTTTTTGTGTCTCTTTTCATATGCCTACATTTTATGCGAAATCAAAAAAAAGGACAATAATAAATATCATTGTCACTTCTTATCCAATACATTTTCATTACAAAAGAGTATTATTCTTTTATTAAAATCGATTTTAATAAAATTCATTTCAACAAAAGTTATAATGTTACTTCTTTTCCAATACATCTTTCACTTTTTGTTTACCACTCTTTAATAAACGAGCCACTCCCTCTTCACTCATTTTTAAACGATTCGCGATATCCTTCTCTTTCAGTTTCCCTAGACAATGCATGATTGTCACTGTCTTTTGATTTTCTGGCATCTCATTTAAACAATCATCCACATCCGATTGTCTATATTGAGGAAGTCCACGCAAAGCTGTAGTTACATCCGCATGCTCTTTAGCCTGCATATACTCACGCAATTGTTTATTCAACAAGACCGTGATCCACTTCAAAAAATTCTTATCATCACTCAATTTATCCATATTCATAAATGCGTATGTATACGTTGCCTGTAAGATGTCATTGATTTCTTTTTCTTCTAAACCAATATATCGCTTGTAAATCGTTTGTATCAAATGATTTCGCGTCAATGAAATAAGCTCTTTTTTCGCATTCGCATCCTTATTTCTTACACCTACTATTATCTTTTTATCAATCATCATGTATTTATCCTTTATATACGTCGTTTTTAGTATACAATATACCATTTGATAAATCAAAAAAAAGGCAATCCAATGATTGCCTAAGCTCCATAATATTCATCTAACGCTAAATTATTTTTATACAAATACGTTGCCAAATCTTGACCCACATAACGCAAGTGCCAGCTTTCAGGCGCAATTTTAGTTTTATCTTCCTTATCATCAGGATAACGCAAAATGAAGCATACATATGCATATTTTCTAACAACCAATCATAGTGCGAATTATATCGAACGGCATCTAAATCACTACAATCATTATCCATACGAATATCCACTGCTAATCCAGATTGGTGCTCACTATATCCTGGACGAGTCCAATAACGATCCGCATACTCTTCGCCATTGCTTGCAGCTCCCCTATTAAATAAATCTGTTTGGTATGCATAAGAACGATAAGCTGAACAAGCATTCAAAATGAACCCCTCATTTGATGCTGCCTCAATCAACTTTTCAAATGCCTCTGCCGCTTCTTTTCGCATGCGCACATTTTCATTTTCACCACTCGAAGGTACCTGAACTAAATCACTTGGTTCATAATCTGCTGGTAATCCTGAATACTTATTCACAAGAATATAGATTGAATCTAAATCCGAAACCGTTACTGTATTCTCATATGGGTCACCACTTTGATTTATTTTTTTCACCTTTGGTAAATTTGTTTGTTGTCTTCTTATTCTCTTTTTTGTTTTCTGTGTCTTTTTCTTGTTTTAGGTTCACTTACCTCTTTATCACTAACTTTTTTTGCGATCATCGAAATCAACAACGCAATAATCAAAAGTAATACAACAATCACAAAAATCACTGACTTTCTTACTCGTCTTCTTCTTTTCTTCAAATCCAATTCCTCCTCTACACCGGTATAAACAAGACTTTATTATATCCACCACAAATCATGCCTAATGTAGCACTTTCTGCATTGGATAAATCATACTCTTTAATCATAACTTTCTTACATTCTTTGGCATCTAAAATAGCCTGATATTCAACTTTTCCTCCACCAATCGTATCAATGACTCCATCTTTATGCACTAACATCATGCTGCCAACCCCTCTTGGTGCTGAGCCCTTTTTATCGATGATGATACATAAAGTTCCATGCATATTGGATTCTAATAATTCTTTCGAAACACTTGAACTAAACTTTGTATTTTTTATTTCAATAAGTTCCGCCAAAATACTGATCGATATCTCAGCCGGCGTCTGTGCCTTAATATCTAAACCAATTGGAGCATGCACATTCGATAATTCTTCCTTCAAATATCCTTCTTCAATCAAAGCATCAAATGTCTTTTTTACTTTTCCTTTACTTCCAATCATACCCAAATATAAATGAGACTTATGAATCGTCTTTTCTAGACAAAGACGATCATCTTTATGTCCTCTTGTTACGATCACATAACAAGCATTCTCTTCATCTGGTAATACAGAGTCCATTTGATCATAATCGATACAATGAATTTCATTTGCGGTTGGAAAACATTCCCGATTCGCAAATTCTTTGCGATTATCAATCACAATCGTATATAGTTCTAATATACTAGCCATTTTAGCCAAATACTGACTGACATGACCACAACCTAAAATTACTAGCTTAGGCTGCATATTAAACCATTCCTTTTGGATGAGATTCACATCCATATTTTCTTCTAATAAAGCCTTTACACAACGCGTATACAAATCACTAGCTCCATTCACATGAATTGTAACAGGTTTATTTAGTTTCTTTAAATAAGCACGTATTAAATCTTGCATAATTCTAGGTGTTACAAGTTCACTTGGATCTAAATTCGCAAGTTCGTAGCGATGTACCACATCTTTTACTGGTTGATTTAATCCATTTAGATTTGAAATCAACACAACCTCATCCGTATCTGAATCAATGACTGGTTCATTAGCGCTAGGAAACTTCAAAGGTAAATGTTTAGAACCATCCGCCTCTATCAGTATCACATCCACCACTTGTTTTAATTGATTTAACAATTCTTCATCCAACGCCTCAATTTTCAAGTCACCACAACGATTTCCCGCATGACAATATCCATATGTTTCAATTCTTTGCATGATTTCATCATAACCAGGATCGACTAATGTATCTTCTTCAATCAACATATGCGTCGTTGTACACATTAAAACAGTCTTATTTAAAGAAACATATTTATCTTTTAACTCGTGGATATACGTTGTTTTTCCACCCGAACCAATTACACTAATAATCATTTGAAATCTTTTGAATTGCACGTACCACAAAATCAATATCTTCTATTGTATTTTGAAACGATATAGACAAACGTACAATTCCCCTTTCTTCTGTCTTTAAATGTTTATGCATCAAGGGCGCACAATGCGCACCACAACGCGTCACAATACCATACTTATAATTTAATAAATCGCTCACATAAGCACTATCTTTACCTGGAATATTTATTGCCACAATAGGTGTCGAATTTTCTAAAGATGAATAAAACTCTACATAACCAGATAAACCTTCATATAATTTTTGAAGTAAAAAACATTCCTTTTCCACAATCTCTTTTTGATGAGATTGAACATATTGAATCCCTGCATTTAAAGCCGCAATCCCTACAATATTTTGCGTACCCGCCTCTAAATGTTCTGGATATGCCTCAGGCATTTGTGGATTAAAAGAATCTATACCTGTTCCACCAGAAATCAATGGTTTTACTTCCATGTCTTTTACACAAAAGCCACCAATACCAGCAATCCCTAATAAACCTTTATGGCCGCTAAAACATAAAACATCTATATTTTCCATAGACACAGGAATGTGACCTGCACTTTGAGCTGCATCCACCATAAATAGGACACCACATTCTTTACAATACTGTCCAATTAAATCCACATCAAAGATTTCACCTGTCACATTGGAACTGTGTGTCATAATAACCATTCGAGTGTCCTTTTGAATATGATTTTTAATATCCTCTAAATAAGGAGCACATATCGTTAATGTGATTATTCCTTTTTCTTCTAACTCATATAAAGGACGAAGCACACTATTGTGCTCTGCATAGGTAGTAATCACATGATCTTTTTCTTTTAAGATTCCTTTAATGCAAGTATTTAAACTCTCGGTATTTCCACCATTTAAAATAACACGATGAAAATCAGACAATCCAAAAAACTGTGCAATATTTCTTCTTGCTTCAAAAATCAAACGTGAAGAATCCATATTTGAACTACGATTCGCATTGCCTGCCACATCGAATGCACTCATTACAGCTTGTTTGACTTCCTCTAATTTAGGAAAACTAGTCGCAGCTTGATCAAGATAAACCATGCAGTATCGCCTCCAAAACGCCTCCACCAATACAACGTGCCTTGTCAGAAATTGTAAAACAATTCTGATATTCATCCACTCTAGGATCAATATCTGCCATTTTAAATCCAGATGTTACATTGTACCCATCCTGAATTAATCCTCTAAGTAAACCTGACATGCTCGCATACACGGGTATCTCTCCGATATACGCAATAATTTCTCCTTTTTCAACGATATCTGTAATCTTTTTGACATTGTGACAAACACCTGCACAAGGAGAATGAATCACTCTTTCTTTTGAATATCCCTTAATATTTCCAGGAACGCCCGTATTTGGCAAAGCATATCCCTGGTAGATCAATCGTCCTAGATTATGCCCACGCATCGTTTCTACAACCACATGTACATCTTTTCCTGCACAAAAGCCAGGTCCTAAGCCAATTGTGATGGGTGCCATATCTATTGTCGTACCTAAATTCTTCTTGGCAAGAATCGCATCCACCAAGGCAATATGTTCTATTTTAGAAATCATTTCGCCACTAGGATCAATCATCATGGCGACTTGATTTTTAGACATCACTTTTTTAGCTTCTTCTATCGATGAAACCAAAACACACGTCATATCTTCAACCGTAAACTTTTGTTCATACACAGCCTGACAAAAGGCAACATTCCTTCGTATTGCGCTTGGCTTTTCAACTTCTAACACCAATACTTGAAATCCACTTTTCACAAGTTTATATATTGTCCCCGTCGCTATGTCTCCTCCACCACGCACAATAACACATTTGTTCATAATCCTTATGGCTTGATAATTTTATCAGCCTTCTCCATTCTTTCTACAATATCATACATATTTGTGACTGAACCCACCTGAAGTTCTTCTTTTAAATGGAAGAAATCTAAACAAGTTCCACAACTTACAATTTCTACTCCATTGTTCGCTAAATATTTTAAATCTTCTAAAGTTTCACTCTTTGTCGTTGTGATTTTTACACCCTCATTATAGAAAATCATTTCATCTGGCAAAACATCTTGTTTTGTCAAAGAGAAAATAAATGATTTCATTAAAATCGCACCTAAATCCGGATTGGAACCCATCACATTACTGGCGAACACTACAACCGTTTTAGGCTTAGCCAAGCTACAATCTGCATAAGTATATTCTACTTCAAAATCAGCTTCTTCATCACCCTTTGAAATTTCAACAATATAATCCTTACCCTCTTTTTTAGAATTTACCGTATAATTTTTTACTTTCGCAAACTTCGTTAAGTTTTCAACCGCAATCTCATTATCCACAATTGTTGAAACTACATTTTCTTCTTTTAAAGCTTCCTTTGTCTTTACAACTGGAAGTGGACACTCCAATCCTCTACAATCTAAAGTTTTCATATCTTACTACCTCACATATACATTATATTCATTTTTCTCAATGACTTCACCCACAACATACAATTCAAGATTATTTTCCTTAAAATCTATCTCTAGATTTTCTAAATCCTCTTTAGATACACTAGCTAATAAGCCACCACTTGTTTGTGGATCAAATAAAATTTCCTCTGTAAAAAATCACAATCAAAATAAATCTTACCCTCTACACTATTGCGATTGGTTTGTGCTGCCCCACTTAAATAAAACTCTTCGACATACTTTTGACAGTCATCAAAATATGGAATCGAATCTTTATAAATCACTGCACTATTTTTTTCGTCTAACATCTCATTTAAATGCACCAACAAGCCAAAGCCTGTTACATCCGTTAGAGCATGCACATCATATTTTTTTAAAATATCACACGCATACTTATTTAATGTAGTCATACTTTTAAAAACTCTTTCCTGCATTGATTTTGAACAATCATCCATACGCAACGCATTCAAAGTCAAACCTACCCCTAAAGGCTTCGTCAAAATCAAGACATCCCCACATTGCGTACCATTATTTTTCTTTACATCTATTGGATTCACTAAACCCGTTACACTCAATCCATATTTAATGGAATCATCACGAATAGAGTGTCCACCTACCAAAGCACACTTAGCTTCAACTAACTTAGAATTTCCACCTTCGATAATCTTACCTAAAATATTCAAATCTTCATTTTCTGGAAAACACACAATATTTAAAGCTGTTTTAGGCGTACCGTTCATCGCATAAATATCACTGAGTGCATTTGTAGCCGCAATTTGACCATACAAATATGGATCTTCAACCATAGGTGGAAAGAAATCCAAAGTAGATACAAACGCATGATTCTCATCGATTTGATAAACAGCTGCATCATCTCTTGAATCAAAGCCAACCAAAACATGACTATCTTTATAAGAATCAATTTTTTCTAGAATATGACTCAATTTTTTAGCGCCCAATTTGGCACTACATCCCCCACTCTTACAATATATTTTTTCATTCATTAAAAATTCACCTTTACTATATCCTCATACAAAACGTTTTGTTCTTCTAAAAAAAGTTTCCACTTTTCCTCATCTAGATCTTTCGACATAAAACACATGCCACATCCTGCCTTAACACAACTTGGAACAGGTATCATACGTCCGTTTTTTGTCTTTGACTCCAAATCTAGAACATCTTGAATACTTTTAAAAGTAATAATCAATACTTCCTCTTTATTCATCTTCAAATACTTCCTTAAACACTTGTTTTGAATATATTTCGATTTTTTCTTGAAACAATTTATATTTACGTACCAATTCTTTTCCATCTAAAGTTAAGCAAGAGCCTCCACCATGACTTCCACCACTCGTTGTAGAAACCAACTCATACCCTAAATCTTCCTGGGCTCTTTTGATGATTTTCCAAGCCTTTGAATTTGACATTCCCATTTCTTTATAAGCCTTTGATAGAGAACCGTACTTATCACATAACTCCAATAGTTCTACAACGCCTTTACCAAAATTTGGTTCGTTATTACCAATTTGAATTTTTAGTTTATATCTCATTTTCCAAATCCACAATTCGGATATGTGCAAATATCACATCCTAAGCACAATCCACCTTCACCTAAATCACATAACTCTTCATATGTCACTGCATCTTTGGCAAGCAAACGACAAAGTATTAAATCAAATACCGTTCTTTTGGCATACATCACACATCCTGGAAGACCAACAATTGGAACTTCTCCTTTATAGGCAAGTAAAAACATAGCACCAGGAAGAACTGGAGAACCATAACTAATAATATTCGCTCCTGTATTTTTAATCGCAAGTGGTGTTCGATCATCTGGATCCACACTCATTCCACCCGTACATAAAACAATGTCCACGCCTTGTTTTAAAGCTTCATTGATTTTTTCTGTCACCATTTATCGTCATCATCACAAATCGCATGATACACCATTTCACAACCAAACTCAGCTAATTTAGCTTGAATAACTGGTGTAAATGTATCTTGAATTCTTCCTTTATATACTTCACTTCCTGTTGTGATTACAGCTGCTTTTTTTAATACAAACGGTTTAATTTCAAGAATACTAGATGTGATTAATGATCTAACTTTATCCATTTTTTCTTTTTCAATTACTAAAGGAATAATACGCATACCCGCAAGTTTATCTCCCGGATTTACTACTGTGTTTGAGTGTCTAGTCGCAATCATCATCTGTCCAAATGAATTTACTGTAAACAAAGCCTTACGATCTACTTTAAATAGTCCGTGAATCTCACTTTTTAATTCAATTTTCCCTTCTTTGATCTCACCATACGACATATAATCATTCTTGCACATGTCTAACAAAACCAAAGCCGCATCATTTTCATGCATCATACTTTCGTCGTTTTCCCAAACATATAAATGTTCTTTTCCAACTGATAATAATAATGGAATATCTTCTTCTGTCACGATATGACCCTTACGAAAAAGGGCATCTTTTGTGACACCCTTAATGATCTGTGTTATATCATGACAAAGTACATGCCCTACGGCATCCGTTGTCTTGATTAATTTCATTTTTTATTCTCCTTTTTTAAATCCGTATTTTTTAAATACTTTTAAAGCTTTATCGCTCTTTAAGAATTCAATCAATGAATTGGCTTCATCTTTATGCTTTGTAGTCGATACACGACCTATTGGATATAGCACTGGCGTAGCTAATAATGAATTATCGCACTCTGCCACTACTTCTACTTTATCACTACTTGCAGCATCTGTCGCGTAAACTAAGCCAATTTCTGCATTTTGTGTTTCAACTTGAGACAATACTTCCGTTACATTTCCTGCTAAGCTTAAACGATCTTGAATAAAATCCCATACACCTAAGTTTGTCAAAGCTTCCTTTGCGTAGCTTCCTGCAGGAACTACTTCTGGATCTCCAATCGCAATAATGGAAGCATCCCCAATATTGTCAAATCCAGTGACTGTTGTAGTGCTATCTTTTCCTTTGATCAACACCAATTTATTCTCTAATACATTTGAAATTGAATCGGCATCCACTAAAGCTTCATCTTTTAAAACGCTCATCTGTGTTGTAGCTGCACTAAAAAATACATCGGCATCTAATCCTTTTTCAATTTGAAGCTGTAATTTTCCACTACTATCATAGACCCCTTCAATCGTTACATTTGGATATTCTTTTTCAAACATTGGAATCAATTCATCTTCAAACGCGTTTTCCAAACTTGCGGCAGCCGCAATTGTAAGTTTTACTTGTTCATTTGGTTCATTAAAACCACACCCAAATAAACTTGTGACCATAACTCCAGCCAATAAAATACTTAAGCCTTTTTTCATATGATCTCTCCTTGTTTAATTTTATATTTAAGGTCACACAAATAATTTACTTCCTCTTTATCGTGCGATACAAAAATAACCGGTTTTGAAATTTGAAGCTCACTTTTAAGTTCCTGTAATAAATCTTTCTTCAAATCTTCATCTAAAGCACTGAATGGTTCATCCAATAAAAGAACATCGGGTTCATAAGCCATTAAACGAGCCAATGCCACCCTTTGTCTTTGTCCACCCGATAATTGTTTGGGATATCTTGAAGCAAGTTCACTAATTTGAAATTGTCTCATCACTTTCCTAACCACGATATCCACGTCTTTTACTTTTCTAGCCCTTAATCCCACACTAATATTTTCATATACATTCATATTTGGAAATAGAGCATAGCTTTGAAACATATAGCCTACATTTCGTTTTTGAATCGGTACATTTATTTTCTTTTCTGAATCAAATAAAACACGACCATTCAAGACAATCCGTCCTTGATCTGGCGTTTCAATTCCAGCTATACATTTTAATGTCATACTTTTACCGGATCCTGAAGCGCCCATAAACCCTAGAATATTGTCATCCACTTGAAAGGAAACGTCTAAATCAAACTCTGCAAGTTTCTTATATATTTGTACTTCCAACATTTAGAAACTCCTTTTCTTTCGAACATAAAACTGATATAGATTCAACAAGATCACAGCTGTAAAACAAATACCAATCATCACCCATACATAAAAAGCAGCCGATTCCATATCCCCACTCATCACTTCACTATATACAGCTACAGGAAGTGTTCGAGTTTTTCCTATGATGTTTCCTGCAAGCATGGCGGTTGCCCCAAACTCACCTAAGCCACGCGCAAACGCAAGTACACCACCACTAATAATTCCTGGCAAGGCATTGGGTATCAATACTTTCAAGAAAATGTTCCATTCGCTCATTCCTAAAGTTCTTGCGGCATATACTAAATCTGTGTCCACTTGTTCAAAAGCACCTCTAGAATTTCGATACATGAGTGGAAATGAAATGACCACAGCTGCAATCACAGTCGCACTAAAACTAAATGCGATGCGAACACCAAATACATTCATAAAGAATTTGCCTATGGGTTGATTTACGCCAAAAATCATCAATAAGAAAAAGCCAGCTACTGTAGGTGGTAAAACCATAGGCAAAGTAAAAATTCCATCAAAGACCATTTTCAAAGCTTCACTCTTTCTTGAATAAATCCACCATGCGGCAAGTAAACCAAGAATAAAAGTAATCACAATTGTGATACTTGCGGTTTTTAAAGATATCCAAATTGGCGTTAAATCCAAATTACTTCCTTGCGCACTCACTCGCTTCCCCTTTCATGATTTCTAAACCATGTTTTAATGGTCCTAAAATAATATCCAGACTTTCCTTTACTGCCTTAGGACTTCCTGGTAAATTGATAATCAACGTTTTATTTCTTAATACACTTGCGCCACGAGACAACATCGCCTTATTTGTATACTTCATCGATTCATAGCGCAATGCTTCACTAATACCTGGAACATTTCTAGTCATGACTTTCATTGTGGCTTCTGGTGTCACATCACGAATACTAAGTCCTGTGCCTCCGGTTGTAAGAATCAAATCGTTTTGGCAACGATCACTTAATTGATGAGTTGCGAAACAATTTCATTTTCGTCATCCGCAATCACTGTCACACTTGTCACATTGTATCCATGTTCTGTCATAATCTTTTCAATCAACGGACCACTCTCATCTTTTCTTTGCCCTACACTTGCCTTATCACTTAATGTCAATACGGCTACACGCATTCTAGAATCTTTATTTTCAATGACTTCAACGGTATCCCCAACACAAATGTGACCGCCATGTATTACACGTGTAAATACACCTTGATGAGGCATGATACACTGTCCTACTTGATGATAGATGGCACAATGAGAATGGCAACTTTTACCGATTTGCGTCAGTTCGAGTAATACATCCCCCATTTTAAATTGTGTTCCTACAGGATAACTTGTGAATTCAATACCTGAAACAAGTAAATTTTCTCCAAAGGCACCATCTTCTACATTGGCACCTTTAGCCTTAAATTCTTCACGCTTTTCATAGGACAATAAAGAAACTTGGCGATGCCATTTACCTGCATGCGCATCCTTTTCTAGTCCATGATCTTCAATGATTTCAATATCTTGAACCGGATGTTTTTCTGTTCCCTTTTGTTTGCTGATACAAATTGCCTTAATTATTCCTTCCATACAAAATCCCCGCTTTTTCCTCCTGATTTAGAAACCAAATGCACATTTTTTATTTCCATATCTTTACTTACAGCTTTACACATGTCATAAATTGTCAAAAGACAAATATTTACACCTGTCAAAGCTTCCATTTCTACACCTGTTTTCCCATTACACTTCACTGTGCAATAGGCATAAATCAAACAATTCTCTCTATCAATCTCAAAATCAATATTGACCTTATTGATCATTAAAGGATGACATAATGGAATCAAATCACTCGTCTTTTTTACGCCCATGATTCCGGCAATACGAGCTACACCAAGTACATCTCCTTTTTTCATATCACTATGTTCTATTTTTTCAACAATCTCTTTATTTACTAATATACTTCCAACGGCACAAGCACTTCTAGAAGTGATATCCTTCTTGCTTACATCTACCATACGTGCATTACCATGCTCATCAAAATGTGTTAATTCCATTCTATCCTCCAATTTCATTCATCACCGTCGATGAATGTTCTTCTTCAAAATGATGTTCCTTGGGCTTTTTGAATATCCATTCTCTCATCACTTTTTCTAGTTCTTCCAAATTATTTAGATAAGGTTTTAAATCCACACCATCCATATGGAATAAACATAATTTCAAACGTCCTACACTGCTTAAGCGTACACGATTGCATTCACTACAAAACTTATTATGCAACGCTTCAATAAAACCAATATATCCCTGAAACTCTGGTATTGTATAATAATGGGCTGGGCCATTACCAAGCTTATGATCATATACATTTAATATGTAATTCTTTTGCACATATTCAATGAATTCATTCATTTTTGTGTTTCGATCACTATTTTTTAATGGCATCAATTCAATAAAGCGTAACGCAATCTTTTTATCTTTGATAAGTTCTAACATAGATTCAAATCGAGAAATTGAAAATAGATTGTCCACAACACAATTTACTTTCACCCTAATACCAATCTGATAGGCATATTCTAAATTCAGCAAAACCTTCTTCAAATTGTTCTTTTTACATATTTTCAAATATTCCGCTTCATCAAGTGTATCGATTGAAAAGTTAATACAGTCAAGCCCTATTTTTTTTAGTTCATCTAAATCTGTAAAAGAAAATAAACTTCCATTTGTCGTTAAAGTCACTTGTTCTACACCATCTATTTCTTTCAATCTACGAATAAAATCAATATAACCTTTACGAAGTGAGGGTTCTCCACCCGTGATTTTAAATCGAGTAATACCCAAAGAAATAGCACATCTACAAATATTTAAGATTTGTTCATACGTCAATATATCCGAATGACAAAGATGTTTTGAGATGTCTGGCTTACAATAGTAACAAGCATAATTACATCTGTCAGTTAATGAGATTCGCATATAATTTATATTTCGACCAAATGAATCTTGCATAAAATCCTTTCCGTTATTCTCGAGTGAGAATAACCAACTGTTTCAATTTTATCATTGAATTCACATTTTATCTACTTTAAAATGGAATCATGAAACGATGTACATGGTGTAATCTAAACAATCCAAAATATATTGAATATCATGATTATGAATGGGGAAAACTGAATACTGATGAAGAATATCTATTTGAAATGTTGATCCTTGAATCTTTTCAGGCAGGTCTTAGTTGGCAGTGTGTTCTAAATAAAAGAGAAGCTTTTAAAGAGGCGTATGATGATTTTGACATTGATAAAGTCATTGAGTATGACGAAAAGAAAATCGAACAATTAAGTAACAATCCAAATATTATTCGAAACAAATTAAAGATCAAAGCGAGTATTTCAAATGCTAAGATTTTTAAATCCATTCAAGAAGAGTATCAAACTTTTTATAATTATTTATGTACTTTTACACATGGAAAGATTATTTATGAAATAGGAAAAACTACATCGACTCTTTCGGATTCCATCTCAAACGATCTAAAAAAAAGAGGCATGAAGTTTGTAGGAAGTACCATTATATATTCCTATCTTCAAGCCATCGGTGTGATTTATTCTCATGAAAAAGATTGTTTCTTATACAAAGACTAATCCCATGTTTTCCATACATTTGGTTCATAGCTACTGTCGCCAATTTGCCATTTCGCACGATTGCGTTTTTAATATGTGTTGATTGAGATACACTTTATCTTCTTTATCCGACAAGTAATTCAACATTGTCAATAATTCTTTATCCTTCGCCTTTGAATCAATCATGGAATCGATGCCAACTTGTCTAAGCACGCTCTCAAATTCTTTCTTACTCATTTCTTTTTCGTCTAAATTAATAAACTGAAACTTAATATTTCTTTCTTTAAAATAGCGTTGTGCTTTCTTTGTATCAAAACACTTATTCTTACCAAAAATCTGTATATTCATTACTTTAACCTTTCTACTCTTTTTTGTATTTCATCATATAGTGCCTCAATCTCAAATCCTACATAAAAATGTCCATCTTCATATAGAATTTCTCCATTGACCATCGTACATTTTACATTAGATTTAGATCCACTGTATACAATATTTTTTGCGATATTATTCATTGGCTGCATATTCGGTTGATATAGATCTAAAATAATTAAATCTGCCAACTTTCCAGCTTCAAGCACACCACAATTTAAATTTAAAGCTTTAGCTCCATTTACAGTTGCCATTTTCAACACTTTGTAAGCATCGACTGCAGAAGCATCACAGTTTTTATATTTAGCTAGTCCTGTCACCAAAAACATTTCTCTAAACATATCTAGACAGTTATTACTTGCCGCACCATCTGTTCCTAGACATACATTTATATTTCGTTGAAGCATTGCTTGAATAGGAGCTATACCACTAGCTAGTTTTAGATTGGATGCTGGATTCGTGACGATATTTAAATGTTTTTCTTTAAACAAATCCAAATCATGTTCACTCATATGCACACAATGAAAAGCCCCTCCACCATAGTCATATACACCTAGATCACATAAGTACTCAACAGGAGAGCGTCCCGTCTTTTCTTTGCATGTATTTACTTCATATTCTGTTTCACTTAAATGTGTATAAACGGGTGCTTTATATTTATGAGATAATGCAGCTACTTGTTGAATCTTTTCTTTGGAGTTGGTGTATTCATGACTAAAGCCAAGGACATAAGAAATCAAACTATTTTCTTGATTATATTCATTAAAACAGCGTTCTACATCTTCTACAGATAGACAAAAATCATTAACAGCTCCACATAAGACTGTACGATATTTCATGTCTAAGCTTGCCTTAACAATAGCTTCAGGATTTAAATACATATCAAAATTTGCGGTAATTCCACTCGTTAGATATTCTAATATAGCTAACTTAGAAAAATAATAAATATCTTCTTCCGAAAGTTTTGTCTCAATAGGAAATACCTTTTCGTTAAGCCATTGTTGAAGTGGCATATCGTCGGCTATTGATCTTAAAAATGTCATTCCAGAGTGTGTATGTGCATTAATAAATCCTGGCATAATTAGATTCTTTTGTACATCTATTTCTCGATCAAAACAAAAAGAAGAATCTTTTACTTTTCCTACATATATAATCTTATTATCTTCCACCCAAACTTCACCTAAAAAGATATCAAAATCTTTCATTGTGAGTACTCGTGCATTATAGAATCTTGTACGCATATGCATCCCTTCTTTCTAATCTAATCATCCCACAAAACCAACAAGAAAAAAAGCAAATATCAAATTGCATATTCACTTTTCAAATTATATTATTAAATTAATAAGGAGTTTTTTTATCATGAAATACGATTTTACTACACTATTAAACCGTCAAGGCCATGATGCACTCGCTCTTGATGTATTACCTATTAAAGATGTAGAGGTAGATCCAAATTTTTCTAGGATTCCTATGTGGGTTGCAGATATGAACTATCCTGTTTTCGAAAACATTCAAAGACACATGATCAACCGCATCAATGAACCTCATTTTGGTTATTTTGAAATGCCAGAAGATTACTATAAAGCCATTCAGTTCTGGCAAAAAGAAACACATGGCATAGATGTAGAAAAAGAAGCTATCGGATATGAAAATGGTGTTCTTGGTATATTATCAAGTGCTTTACAAGCTTTTACATCTAGCGGTGAAGCCATTCTAGTACAATCCCCTTGTTATATTGGATTTATTCATACATTAAATAATCTAGGAAGAAAAATTATTGATAGTCCATTAATAAAAGAGAATAACTGGTCACTTGATTATGAGGATATTGAAAAGAAGATCATCAAACACAATATTCATTTTGCGATATTTTGTTCTCCACACAATCCAACGGGAAGAGTATGGAAAAAGGAAGAAATCCAAAAATTTATAGACATCTGTAAAAAGTATGATGTTTTAGTCTTTAGTGATGAAATCTGGTCGGATCTAGTACGTAAAGAAAATGCGCATATTCCTACACAATCTGTAAGTGAAGATGCCAAGAAAAGAACGATTGCCGCTTATGCTCCAAGTAAGACATTCAATCTTGCAGGTTTAGTCGGCTCTTACCATATCATTTATAATAAATATCTTCGGGATCGATTAAATAAACAGGCTTCTTTATCTCACTATAACTCACCTAACATATTAAGTATTCATGCTCTTATGGGTGCTTATTGTAAGGATGGATTGGATTGGGTTAGCGAGCTTAATGAGGTAATTGCGAATAATGTAGATTTTGCGATTGATTTTATCCACACCCATTTCAAAGGTATTGAAGTCATAAAACCAGAAGGAACATATATGTTGTATCTAGATTGCACAAAGTATTTAGATACACACGATATCACCATGGATGAACTTTTAAAGAAAGGCGTTCGCTATGGTGTATGTTGGCAAGATGGGCGTCCCTTTATGAACCCCAATACGATTCGAATGAATTTAGCTTTACCAACAAGTTTAGTAGAAGAAGCATTTTCTCGTTTAAAAGAATTTGTTTTTTAAAGAATGAGGAATTTAGATTATGAAAAGTACAACCAAAAAATTAGTATCTTGTGCTCTATGCATTGCGATAGGCGTATTGCTTCCCATGGCCTTTCATGTGATACCAAATGCCGGAAGCATATTTTTACCCATGCACATTCCTGTATTGATTTGTGGATTATTTTGTGGAACCCCATACGGTTTGGCATGTGGAATGATTACACCCTTTCTTTCCAGTATGACAACAGGAATGCCTCCAGCTATGATTTTGCCCCAAATGATGATTGAACTAGCCGTATATGGTTTAGTTACTGGTTTATGTTCGAAATATATTCCACAAGAAAATGAAACGTCAAAATTATACATGAGTTTAATTATTGCGATGCTTGCAGGAAGAATCGTGAATGGTTTTGTGAATACATTCATCCTAAGTACACAAGGCTATACACTATCTGTATTTATGACGGCAAGCTTTATTACTTGTCTTCCAGGTATCATCATTCAATTGATCGTTGTTCCAATTTTAGTTCGTATATTAAATAAAACAGTAGCTTAATCGCTACTGTTATTTCATCTCGATCAATTCGTATTCTCGATTTCCCAAGCCAATCTTTTGTGCATGTTCCAAACAAGATTTCCATTCCGATTCCGGTGTTGAATTTGAGAAATGGTCATGATGGTCACAGAAGTTTGGATCATGTAGATGTTTATCTAATTGTGATCCTGGCATTGGTTTTGCTTCATACATAAATCTACGCAGGCTTGATCTAGGGCAAGTGGATCAAAAGATGCCAACATTCCAATATTTGGTAAAATCGGTAAATCATTTTCAGCATGACAGTCACAGTTTGGTGAAACATCCACAATCAAAGAAATATGGAAGTTAGGACGTCCATCCACAACAGCTTTTGTGTATTCCGCCATACGCTTATTCAATAATTCATTCGCATTATAGTTATTGAAGGAGATCGCATCAAAGTTACATGCCCCTAAACAGCGCCCACAGCCAACACAATTTGTTTCATTAATATGCATCTTATGTGTTGTTTCATCATACTCCAATCCATTATTTGCGCATTCTTTAAGACATTGTTTACAACCACGACATAATTTTTCATCAACATGCGGAATACCTGAACAGTGTTGTTCTTTTTTACCAGCACGTGAACCACATCCCATACCTATATTTTTAATGGTTCCACCAAATCCAGTTGATTCATGACCTTTAAAGTGTGTCAAAGAAATAAAGACATCGGCATCCATTATAGCTCGACCAATCTTAGCTGTTTGACAATATTCTCCACCAACAACAGGCACTTCGACATCATCTGTTCCTTTTAGTCCATCTCCTATCAAAATGGGACATCCTACAGTAAGTGGTGTAAAGCCATTTTGCCAAGCACACTCTAAGTGTTCCAAGGCATTCTTTCTTGATCCTGGATACATTGTATTACAATCGGTCAAGAATGGTTTTCCCCCTAATTCTTTTACCACATCCACAATGGCACGTGCATAATTTGGGCGTAAATATGCAATATTTCCTAATTCTCCAAAGTGCATTTTGATTGCGACAAACTTTCCGTCTAAATCCAATTCGGCAATTCCTGCTTTCTTAGCCAACAATTGCAATTTTGTAGGTAAACCCTCACCTAATTTACGTGTATGAAAATCCGTATAGTATACTTTTGATTTTTCCATCAAATATCACCTCACTTTTATTTTACAATCCCCAAAAAAATGATACAATGCAAAAAATGAAAAAAAGGAAGTGTGATTATGAAAGAATTATCAAAAAGAACCAAGACATTTACAGATTCTGTAATTCGAAGAATGACAAGAATCGCAAATCAATATGATGCGATCAATCTATCGCAGGGATTTCCTGATTTTGATCCACCAAAAGAAATATTGAATCGACTCGAACAAGTTGCTCATGAAGACTTTAACCAGTATGCGATTACTTGGGGTGCCCAAAACTTTAGAGATGCCTTAGCCAAGAAACAATCAAAATATATGAATCTAGATTTAGACTCGAACAAAAATATCGTTATCACTTGTGGAAGTACCGAAGCTATGATGGCGGCCATGATGAGTGTTTGTGATCCAAACGACAAAGTGATTGTCTTCTCCCCATTCTATGAAAATTATGGTGCAGACACTATCCTTTGTGGTGCTGATCCTATTTATGTTCCTTTACATCCTCCTGTATTCAACTTTGATAAAGAAGAATTAGAAAATGCGTTTAAACAAAATCCAAAAGCATTGATTTTATGCAATCCAAGCAATCCTTGCGGAAAAGTCTTCTCAAAAGAAGAGTTGGAATATATTGCTAGTCTTGCCATAAAATATGATACATATGTGATTACGGATGAAGTATATGAACATATTGTATATGCCCCATACAAACATACATATTTTGCCTCTTTACCGGGTATGTTTGAAAGAACCATTTCTTGTAGTTCCCTATCTAAAACGTATTCCATTACAGGGTGGCGTTTAGGCTATTGTATTGCCCCAGAAAATATCATCGAACAAATCAAGAAAGTACATGACTTTTTAACCGTTGGTGCGGCAGCTCCACTTCAAGAAGCAGCTGTAGTAGGGCTTGAATTTAGTGATGCTTATTATGATGAACTACAAAAGCTATATACACACAAGAAAGATTTATTCATCAATGGCTTAAAAGAATTGAACATTCCGCATACAGAACCGCAAGGAGCTTACTATGTCATGGTCGATATTAGTGAGTTTGGATATGATTCGGATTTAGACTTCTGTGTGGATCTCATTAAAAATGTGGGTGTAGCGGCAGTTCCTGGATCTAGTTTCTTTAAAGAAGAAGAAAATCGCTATATTCGTTTCCACTTTGCGAAAAAAGATGAAACTTTACTAGCGGCATTAGATCGATTAAAGGATATGCGCACAAAAATGCCTTATAAGAAAACCGTTGGGTAGTAATCCAACGGTTTTATCTTTTATCACAATTACTTACGAATTTTAAAAATGTTCAATACACATATTTAACGAAATTCACAAATGTTTATCTGTATATTTTAACGAAAATGAGAAATGTTTCATTAAAACATTTCGGTGATTCCGTTGTGACTTTCAAAAAGCCAATTTCTTCCATTAAAAGTTCACATTTTTTCCACTATATTTCCTTTATTTATCATCACAAGAAAAAAAGACTCACCGAAGTGAGCCAATTATTAAAATTGAGATTTAGGATTCTTACCTTGAATAAAATCACGAATATCTGAACATAATTCATGAACATTATCTTCACCAAGATAAATCATATGTCCACTTTGGTACCCTTTCCAGAATACACGATCTTTTGGAAGTCCAGCATGATCATTGTGTGCCATGCATATCCAAATTCAGTACATAGATCAAACCATCCATTCGCAAAGAATGCTCGCATTCCTGGTCTTCGCGTCAAGGCATAACGTAATTCTTCTGCGGTTGTACCTTTCTTTTCTTCTTTATCCCAATGCATATAATAATCGGTTCCTGGAATAAAGTTACGGTCTAATTTTACATTTAATTTTGGAAGTAGATCTCCTGTAAATGCAGCATAGAAGAATGTATCGTAACGATCAGCTGTCGCATCATCCCACAATGCCTTTTTGATTTCATCTTGTTCAGGCTCTAATAAAGGACGAGTGACACGACCATCATAACGAGACACAGCTTTTCCTTTTGTCTTTAATACTTCCTGACGATAGTCATCATCATCAATTTTTAAGCCATGACGAATCAAGTATTCTCTAGAAACACCTGTATAATAGCTTACCTTATCCAAGATATGTTCTTTTTCTTCTTCCGAAATGGCTTCTCCTTTATAAAGTGCAAGTACATAATCATGGTCTGCGAAATCCTTAGCTTCTTTTACAAATTCTTCCACACTTTGATCTGTTGGATGATTGTGATACCAGTTTACACCTGCATATGTTGGGAATCCCAATACACTTGTTTCAACAGGTAAGCCTTCGCCAAAGTATTTACCTACAGTAACTGTATTTCCAATAAATACAATACCATCAAAGGCAATACCATAGCCTCTTTCTCTTCCCATTGTGGCAGCAATTCCAGCAGCGACTGCACTACGAGTACATCCATAACTTTCGCCACATAAATATTTTGGTGACAAGCCACGATTATAGCGGCGAACCCAAGCTTCAAGAACTGTCAATAAGGCTTCTGCATCTTGTTCAATGCCAAAGAAATCTTTCTTCTTACTTTCATCAATCAATACACCATATCCGGTTCCAACAGGATCAATCAATACAATATCCGCAATATCAATCAAACAATCTGGATTATCGATGACTTTATAAGGTCCAAAAGCACTTTCACGATCCACTTCATCATACTGCATACGACGTGTTCCTAAAAAACCTGCATGTACATACATACAACTTGATCCAGGACCTCCATTATACGCAAAGACAACAGGACGATTGGATGTATCTTCTACATCACTTCTAAAATAGGCATACGTAAAAATCGATGCGACAGGATTTCCATCTGGTCCATAGATGACATTGTCCTCACAAATTGTATGATATGGAATTTCTTTTCCTGACAATGTAATTTTTCCATCTGACTCAAAACGAGCTGGTTTAAAAGTATCTGGTTTAAAGCTTTCTGTTTTATACATAATTCGTTTCCTCCACAATAATTCCATTATAGAACGTAGTGAAAAATAGTCAATGTAAATTATTACATTTTTGTAAATATAATGAAAAAGAGAGAAACTATTCATTTCCCTCTTCATCATACGTATCTAAAAAGTGATGTCTTGCGTGATCATCCTTATAGGCTATCACTGTTTTAAGGCTTACATTTTCTACGCTCTTAAAAATATTTTGCTCTACAAACGGATTGACTTTCTTCAATTCCTTGATTAAGTTTTTCATTTCTAAACGCTTTGATTTGGATTGTGTTAAACATGTTTCATTGGCACAAGCCTGAGTGAATTTGCATGCACATTGAATGAAATACAGATTGTTGTGTTTAGCCCAAGCCTTAATATCATCTTCATGAATCAAGTATAAAGGTCGAATGACTTCCATACCCTTAAAGTTATTTGAATGTAACTTTGGCATCATCGTTTGAATTTGTCCCCCATAAAGCATAGACATTAAAATGGTTTCAATCACATCATCATAATGGTGTCCCAACGCTATTTTATTACACCCTAAATTCTTAGCATAGTTATATAAATGACCTCTTCGCATTCTTGCACATATATAACATGGATTCTTTTCAATATTAAAAACATTGTCAAAAATATCACTCTCAAAGATTTCAATTGGAATATTTAGCCTTTGAGCATTTCTTTCAATCACATCACGATTTTCTTTTGAATAACCTGGATCCATTACAATATATTTCACATCAAAAGGAACTGGTGAATGTTTATGCAGTTCTTGAAAACACTTTGCCATCAACATCGAATCTTTTCCACCCGAAATACATACCGCAATACAATCTCCTTCTTTGACAAGCTCATAATCACGGATGGCTTTGGTAAATTTTGACCAAATCTTTCTTCGATACGTTTTAATAATACTTCTTTCGACTTGAGCACAAAAGTCATCCGACACATTTGTGTTCATCTTATCCATAACAATTGAAACATATCCACCATCTACACTATACGCTTCATATTTTTCCTGCAATCTTTGTGCCACTATATCACTGACATAGCCTTGTGCGCAAACGACAATAATCTTCTTAGTTGAATCAAATTCTTTGGATAAAACACTTTCTCCACTTAATACAATACTGTTCTCGATTGGATTTTTAAAGGCTTCTTCGGCATCACGTATATCAATTAAGATATATTCTTCTTTATTTAATTGTTTTAATTGTTCTACTGAAATTTTCATGAGACTATTCTAACATAATATTGAATTTTTGGATGAAAAAGCGCAAAATATGAACAAAAAAAGGAAATTTGATTATGACACAAGATATGACACAAGGCAAAATCATGCCTATGTTAGTTCACTTTACCATTCCCTTAGTATTGGGAAATCTATTCCAATTAACATATAATGCCGTTGACAGTATTATTGTAGGTACTTTGTGGGGAAAGAAGCTTTAGCTGCTGTCGGAATTTGTAATCCAATCACGACATTATTCATCCTATTTCTAAATGGACTTTGTATGGGCGCAAGCATATTGATTGGCATGTATTATGGGGCTAAAGAAGAAGAAAAACTTGCTCGTCAAATGAGCACGACTATGCTTGCAGGGCTTGTATTTTCACTTGTATTAACACTTGTCTGCATATTCTTTTCACCACAAATTCTTAAATTTATGCAGGTAGATCTATCCATTTTAAATGTGACTACTACCTATCTTCAAATTATCTTTGCCGGTTTAGTCTTTACCTTTTTATACAACTTTTTTGCGAGTACACTACGCGCTTTAGGCAACAGTAAATCCCCCCTATATTTCTTAATTATCAGTTCCATTCTAAATATCTTTGGAGACTTATTCTTTGTGGTTGTTTTACATGCAGGAAGTAAAGGATGTGCCATTTCTACTGTAATTAGTGAAGCTTTATGTTGCCTATTCTGCATTCTATATATTCAAAAGAAAGTGCCACTTCTACAACTGGGTAAAAAATGGCTGGTATTTGATATTTCATTATTAAAAAGAACCATTGCGTATGGCTGGGCCAGCGCAATGCAGCAGGCGACTGTACAACTTGGAAAGCTTGGTATTCAAATGATTGTCAATACGATGGGCGTATCGGTTGTAGCTGCCTTTACGGCCGTCAATCGAATTGATGACTTTGCGTATACCCCGGAACAAAACATTGCTCACTCTATGACCGCTTTAATGGCACAAAACAAGGGTGCCGGAAATAACAATCGTATGCAAGAGGGATTTCGTTGCGGAATGGTCTTAGAATTCATCTACGGTATATTTATCTTTCTAGTATGTTTTATCTTCGCAAAACCATTAATGTGTCTATTTGTACAAGATGAAGAAGTTATTATGCATGGAGTGACTTATCTACATTTAATTTCCATCATGTATATTCTTCCTGCCTTCACCAATGGAATCCAAGGTTTCTTTAGAGGGATTGGCGATTTAAAAATTACACTCATTTCAAGTCTAGTGAATATGACAGTTCGAGTTATTGTGGCTGCTCCACTTGTATTTAGCTTACATCTAGGCATCGAGGCTTTACCATACTCATATCTAGCTGGATGGATTGGTATGTTGGTGGCTGAACTTCCATTGCTTATTCGAACATATAAGACGTATTAATCGCATAATCCTTTTAGATCAATCTTATATACAGAATTATTCAATTTCCTATTCTTCAAAAACATAATCATATATATTGGAAGATAGATTCTTTTATCTTTTACTTCCACATTGCCTTGAGAAAACACCAAGGCTTTTTTAATATTGTAGTTTTCTGTAGACAACACATTATTTAATGCTGAATGTCTTTTATAGTCTTTTCCTGATTTAATTTCTAATGGCAAGATTTCTCCATCAAGTTCAACCACAAAATCAAGTTCACCCATTTTTTTACTATTGTAGTAATATAAACTAAATCCTTTAGAATTTAATTCTTGTGCCACCACATTTTCAAACAAAGCCCCATTATTAGTAGAAGATTCATGATTTAATATGGCCATCTTCACATAGTCTGAATACATATTCGTCAATAATCCAACATCTGACATAAATAGCTTAAACAGATTTCGGTTTTCGCTGATCATTAATGGAAGCTTAGGCTCAGACACATTATATACAGGTATGACTACACCTGCATCTTTAAGCCACAAGAAATCATTTTCTACTTTATTAAAAGACATTCCTTTACCCACTTTATTCAATTGAAACCTTTTGTTCTTTTCATCCAATTGTCCAGGTAGTGCGTCATATATCTCTTTTAACTTTAACTTATATCTCTCTTCATACTTCGAAAAATCAAAGCGATACAAACGTGTGATATCTTGTTGTACTTGTGATACTCGATTTAAATCGTTCATTTCTAAATATGTACTTACAGCTTGTGGCATGCCTCCCACAATCAAGTATAGATTAAAAATATCCAACATCTTTTTATGAATAAATTCATCTACTGTTTTTCTTTCTTTATAACATTCTTCTAATATATCAATAATATTTTTCTGTATACCAAGCGCATCAACAAATTCATGAAAAGCTAAAGGATACATATCAAGTATCTGCATGTAGCCTACAGGCGCTGACTTCAACCCATTTAATTCAACACCTAATAAAGATCCACTAAGTACATATTTGTATGTTCCATCATCCACCAAAAATTTAATTTTAGTAATAAAATCTTTTACTTCTTGAATCTCATCAAAGAAGATAATCATACCTTTCGATAATGGTTTATTGGCAACAAGAGATAAACGCATCAAGAAATCCTTAGTATCTGTACTATTTTTAAACAACTGAACCAATTCTGGTTGTTCAATGAAGTTAAATTCAATATAATTTACATTCTGATTCTTTAAACAATTTCGAATCACATATGTTTTTCCAACCTGTCTAGCTCCCGTTACTAATAGTGCATTATTCCCATCTTGTATCCATCTTTCAATTTCACTTTGTATATAGCGTTTAATCATGGTATCACCTACTTTTCCAACTTTATTTTAGTTCTTTTTAACAACTTTTCCAACCTTTTATATGCCATTTTTAACAACTTTTCCAACTTTTTGATTCAATTATTTAGAAAACTTTAAGATTTATCACCAAAGTTAATTAATATTTATTCGTTATATTAATCATGGTGATAATTTATGACAAATAAAAACATACAAAACATAACACATTTTGGATTTATCCTTATGATTCTTATTTGTGTTTATTTCTTTTCACAAGGATACTTCACAAATCCACAGCTTCTACAATCTGCACTATCTAAGGCAGGCATTTTGGCACCCCTACTTTTTATTCTTCTACAAATCATTCAAGTGATTATTCCTATTATTCCCGGTGGTGCATCAAGTGCCTTAGGTATTACAGCTTTTGGAGCAGTAAATGGATTTATATATAACTATATAGGTATTTGTATCGGATCCATATGCATCTTTTTACTTGTTCGTAAATATGGTCATAGAATCATTCTAAAATTATGTAAAAAGAAAGATTACGACAAATATTTGAAGTATACATATGATCAAAATAAATTTGATACCTTCTTTATGTTAGCTATTTTCTTACCTTGTGCTCCCGATGATCTCTTGTGTATGCTTGCAGGACTGACACATATGTCGCTCAAAAAATTTGTCTGGATCATTCTTTTGGGTAAACCCTTATCTTTAATGGCTTATTCTTATGGTCTTACGCAGTTGTTTCAAATTATCGAAAGGTGGTTATAATTATGTTATACATTGGAATATTATGTGCATGCATTGGATTTTATTTACATTATTAAATTAAAAGGAGAACTTTATGGAACATACAATATTAGTGGTAGAAGACGAACAAGGGATTCGTGAAGCCATCGGAATTTATATGAAGAATCAAGGATACAATGTGATTCTTGCCGCAAATGGAAAAGAAGGTTGGAAAAGATTGAAACAAATGATATTCATTTAGCCATTGTAGATATTATGATGCCTATTATGGATGGCATTTCTATGGTCATGGAAGTAAGGAAACATCATGACTTTCCGATTCTATTTTTAAGCGCAAAAAGTGAAGATATCGATAAAATCACAGGTTTAAATATTGGTGCCGATGACTATATCACCAAGCCATTTCAAAGTATGGAGCTAGTCGCAAGAGTACGTTCGCATTTAAGAAGATACGAACAAATCTTAAATCTAAAAAATGAGACAAAGAACGAAGATGAGTATATGATTGGTGATCTTGTGTTAAATAATACGACAAAAAGAGTGACGTTAAATTCAAGGGATATTAAATTAACGCCAAAAGAGTTTGATATTTTAAAACTATTGATTTCGCACCCTGGACAAGTCTTTTCTAGCCAACAAATCTATGAATTGGTATGGAAAGAAGAAGCTATTAACACAGAAACGATTATGGTTCATATTCGTAAATTACGTGAAAAGATTGAGGCCAACCCTAAAAAGCCAATCTACATCAAGGTTGTATGGGGGCAGGGCTATAAAATGGAGAATATACAATGAAAAAGAAGAATATTTTTTTAACAATACTATGTGCTTTATGCATCATTAGTTCTTGTATAGTGACAAGTTTTTATCCAAATGTTTCTACAGCTACTCCAACAAAGCTTCCTGAAACTTTAGAACAAAATCTTACAGCTTTTATTCTAGCTAAAAAATTGGAACAAGATCCAAAGTATGAATATATTACTTTTGAGAAAGATACACCGGAAGATATTCAAAAGGATATAAAAAAAGGGTTAAACTCGTCTTTAACTAGCGCAAAAAATATTTTTGAGAATGATCCAAACTTCTTTTATACGTGTGATGTGAACAATAAAATCACTTCAAAACAATTTAATGTGAATGTAAAGAAAAAAGATACAAAATATTATGACACTTTGGATTCGAATACTTTAAATGTAACGGATAATATTGTGAATCTTATTAACTATAACAGTGAAAAGTATTATGAATACTGTGATGGCACATATTATTGTGATGGAGAGCCATTTCCAGGCTATACACTTCATATGCCAAGTGATGTCGTATTAACATTCTATATTCCAGCTGTTTTAAATTATGATAATACAAGTCTAATTGACCTCTTAGATTTAGATGCCGATCAATATACCTATTTCTTTGTCACTTCCTTCTTGATTTGTAGTACCATTATCGCTCTATATGTCTTTCTTAATAAATATGCGTATGAAAAAGAAGCCTACATCTTTAGACATGTGAATAACTGGTTATTTGAACCTGCATTCCTATTATTTCTAACAATTGATACCCTACTAGCTAGTGGTACATGTATATTAACTACCTATTCGATTGAAGGTACATTCTTACACATTCTAAATCGTTATCATATTGAATTGAGTCAGCCTATCGTATATGGAGCCAACATTCTTGCGTGGTCTATCACACTATTCTTTATCGGTCTATCCGTATATTGGTTAAAATGTCAATTTACAACATCGATTAAAGATTGGTTCTTTCATAGAACTTTAATTGGTAACTTTATTCTTTATTTCTCAAATAAAGTGGAACAAATCATTTCAACCGATTTATCGGATAAAATCCTTAAAAAATATATTATTTTCTCAACATGTCTAATTTTGATTCTTGCATTTATATCATTGCTTAACATTCCATTCTTCTCTTTCTTTGTTGTCGTTACAGCATTAATTGGCATTAGTGTTGTGGGCTATAAGAAGATCAAAAATGTGCAAAGTCAATACCAAGACATATTACATATGACAGAAGATCTATCGAGTGGTAATTTTGAGAATATTAAGCCTGCAAATTCTGGACTTTTCCAATTTTTAAACAATAACATCTATCAAATTAAGGATGGTTTTGAACAAGCTGTAAAAGAACAAGTACAATCACAAAATCTAAAGACAGAATTGATTTCAAATGTATCACATGATTTAAAAACACCATTAACAGGTATTAAAAATTATGTAGAGTTATTAAACGATCCTAGTATTAGTGAGGAAGATAAAAAGAGTTATTTAGAACGATTGAATCAATATACAGATCGTTTAAGCATTCTAATCACAGACTTATTTGAAGTATCCAAAGCCAATAGTGGTAATATTGATTTAGAATATTCTGATATTAACATCATTGAATTTATGGAGCAGGTATGTGCTGAAAATGAAGAGCTTCTAAAAGCTAAAAATCTTCAGCTTGTGACAAATCTTCCAGAAAAAGAAATTCATGTATGTTTGGATGGAAATAAGACGTATCGTATTTTTGAAAACTTATTTACGAATATTTCTAAGTATGCACTTGAAAACACACGTGTATTTTTGGATGTGAAAGATATTGGTAATTCAGTTATGATCACAATGAAAAACACTTCGAAAGCACCGCTTGATTTTGATAGTGATATTACCGAACGTTTTGTGCGTGGAGATAAATCAAGGCATGAAGCAGGCAGTGGTCTAGGACTAGCCATCGTAAAGAGTTTTACCGAAGTACAGAATGGTACATTTATGATTGAAACAGATGGGGATCTCTTCAAATCCATTCTAAGTTTTCATAAATCTTAAAGAATAATTATAAATGAAATAAAGTGGTTTAAAGTGAATAAGCTTTAAGCCACTATTTTTATTTGTTTATAATTAGAAAATCCATTATGTCTTAAACTGTTAATTAATTAGAATACACCACATGAATTCGTGTATAATAGAAGAAGCGGACTTTTGGAGGTTATTTATGATTTTAGAACAAATTGATAAAGACTTATTGAAAATGGCAGAAGAATCGGATGTCATTTTAAAAGATATTTATAAAAAAATTGATGATGTATGTTTATACAATTCAGATCGTATCTTAGCTGCATTCATTGAGAACCACGTTTCTTATTCTGACTTTGCGGATATCAACGGATATGGTAACTACGATGAAGGTCGTGATAAGATTGAACGTATTTTTGCGACAATACTCGGATGTGAAGATGCTTTGGTACGCCCTCAGATTATGAGTGGTACAAACGCTTTATATTTAACTTTATCTGCCTATTAAAATATGGAGATACAATGATTTCCATTTCGGGTGCTCCTTATGATTCTTTGCAGGAAATGATTGGTTTATGTGGGGATTCTACACAATCCTTAAAAGCCAACGGTGTAAAGTATGAACAAATTGATTTAGTAAATGATGATTTTGATGATGATAAGATTATCTCTCGTTTAAAAGAAAACAATGTAAAATTAGTGGAAATCCAAAGATCTAGAGGATATGCCCACCGTTTATCATTAACCATTTCAAAGCTTGAGCGTATCATCAAAAAGATTCGTGAAGTAAACAAAGACGTTATTATCATGGTGGATAATTGTTATGGTGAACTTGTTGAAAAATTAGAGCCAGGACACATTGGTGCCGATGTTGTGGTCGGATCTTTAATGAAAAACTTAGGTGGAGGAATCGCCTCTACCGGAGGATATGTAGCTGGTAATAAAGAATTGATCAATATGGTCGCTGAACGCTTAACAGCTCCTGGAATCGGTAAGGATTTGGGTGCAAACTTTAACTTGAACAACTCTTTCTTTAAGGGTATCTTCATGGCGCCAAATGCCGTTAAGAGTGCTTTAAAAACCGCAGTTTTTACAGCCTATATGTTAGAAAAATTGGGCTACAAAAACGTATCGCCTGCTTATAATGATGAAAGAACGGATATCATTCAAACTTTAGAACTGGGTTCCAAAGAAAATCTTGTTAGCTTTACACAAGGCATTCAATCCACAAGTCCTATTGATTCATTTGTTCGTGTTATGGCCGCTCCAATGCCTGGCTATCCATTTGATGAAGTTATGGCAGCTGGAAGCTTTACACAAGGAAGTACAATCGAATTAAGTGCAGATGCTCCAGTCATCGAGCCATATACTTTATATATGCAGGGTGGATTAACATTAGAATATGGAAAACTCTCTATTCTTCTTGCCCTAACAAACATGAAAAACAACTAAGATGCCAAGTGCATCTTTTTTCGTTTCAAACAATATGCAACGATAATGGAATCGTTGCATTATTCTATGCAACGATAGTAGAATCGTTGCAAATAGATTCAAACGATACTATAATAAACATAAGGATGTGGTAACAATGCGTGAAACTAGAACTTTGGAATTTAAAGAAAGTATAAACAGTAATTCGTTTTTAAAAACAATAAGTGCCTTTGCAAATTATTCAAATGGAGAAATCATTTTTGGCATTTGCGATGATGGAACTATTAAAGGTATTGATAATCCAATTGATGCTTGTTTGAATTTAGAAAACAAAATCAATGATTCAATTAAACCTATTCCGTCTTACACTTTAGATATCACAAAAGAAAATACAATTGTTCTAAAAGTATTCGAGGGAACTTTTAAGCCATATTTGTATAAAGGAAAAGCATATAAAAGAAATGACTCATCTACTATCGAGGTTGACCGATTGGAATTAAACCGACTCGTCCTTGAAGGTTGAATCAATCTTATGAAGAACAAGAATCTACTCAACAAGATTTGACTTTTCAAACATTAGAAGATGAACTTTCTAAAAAGCTTGATGTAGAACATATTAATACCGATATACTAAGAACATTAGGCCTTATTAAAAACGGAAAATACAATAATGCAGCTGCACTAATCGCAGATTCTAACCATTATAAAGGCATTGATGTCATTCGTTTTGGAGCAAACATCAATGAAATAATGGATCGAGAAATACTAGATCATATTTCCATTTTAGAAATGTATCATCGTGTTTTAAACATGTATAAAAAATATTACCAATACGAAAAAATTGAAGGTAGTCTTAGAATCAGTAAAGAAAAAATCCCAGAAGAAGCATTTCGAGAAGCTTTAGCTAATTCTCTAGTACACCGCTTATGGGATATCAACGCAAGAATACGCGTTTCTATGTTCGAAGATAAAATTGAAATCACTTCTTGCGGAGGCCTTCCTCGTGAAATAAGTGAAAAAGAATATTTAGATGGACAAATTTCATTTTTAAGAAATCCTATTATCGGGAACATCTTTTTTAGGCTGAATTATATTGAAATGTTTGGTTCTGGAATCAAAAGAATAAATGCTTCATACAATAATTTTCAAAATAAGCCTGAATTTAAAATTTATGAAAACTCAATCACTGTCATATTGCCTATTGAATCAAATTTGATTTCATTAAGTGAAGACGAAAAAGCAATTGTTTCAATTCTAAAAAACAATTTAAAACTATCTCGTACACAAATAGAAGATGAAACTCAATTCACAAAATATAAAACAATTCGAATTCTAAATTCTCTTATTGAAAAAAGTGTAGTTCAAAAAACAGGAACCGCAAGAAATATCAAATATATACTAAAATAAGCCTCATTTGAGGCTTAATTTTTTTAACAACTACCCATCTGTCCACCATCGATACGAATAATGGAATTGTTGATGAAGTTAGCTTCATCACTAATTAAGAAACGAACAAGATAGGCCACTTCTTCTGGTTTTCCATAACGTTTCACCATGATTTTTTCTGTTTCTTCCTTTAAGAACTCTTCATCATAGCCATCGAGTTCATTATCGGTTCCAATAAAGCCTGGAGCAACACAATTCACATTGATATAGGGTCCAAATTCAGCCGCAAGATTGTGTGTCATTGAAATCAAGGCTGCTTTTGAAGCATCATAATCGATACACATTGGATAATACGTATTAATTCCATTGGTACTTGATATATTGATGATTCTTCCATATTCTTGATCCAACATATGTTTATAGACTCTTTTACTACAATTAAAAGCACCTACAACATTTACATCGAATGTTCTTTTAAATTCTTCGGCATTTTTTAAATGAAACAAATTGGAAAGATCCACAGCCGCATTATTAATTAGTATATCTACGCCACCCATCTTCTCTTCAACTTCACTAACCATGATATTGACTTGATCTACATCGGATACATCTGCACAAATTGTAAGACAATGAACATGATATTGAGATTCAATTTTTTCTTTTAATTCTTTGGCAGGCTGTTTAGAAGTTAAATAATTAATGACAATGTCATAACCATGTTTTGCGAGTTCCAATGCGATTGCACTTCCAATACCACGAGCACCGCCTGTAATTAATACAACTTTATTCATAGTTAAAAAAAGAAGAGCGATTAAGCTCTTCCTGCATATTTTCCATCTGTTGAGAATACAACGATTTTTTCACCTGGTTCGATGAACTGTGGAACTCTTAATGTTAATCCAGTATCTGTAGTTGCATCTTTAGTTTGGTTAGATGGTGCACCTTTGATGGCTGGATCTGTTTCAGCTACTGTCAATTCAACTTTTTCTGGAACAGAAACAGATAATAATTCTCCTTCGAAGAACATCAAAGATACTTCAGCACCTTCAACAATAAAGTATTTGTTGAAATCAACTTGTTCAGCTGTTAATTCATAAGTATCGTATGTTTCTAAATCCATGAAGTAATATGTAGAATCTGCTTCATATGAGTATTGAGCTGCTTTTTTAGAAATGTTAGCTTGTTCAAATTTAGTTGAAGCATTGAAGTTTCTTTCTTGTGTATTCCCTGTTTTTAAGTTTTTCATCTTAGTTTTTAAGATAGCTGCACCTTTACCAGGTTTAACATGTTGGAAATCTAATACTACCCAAGGATCACCATCAACGATTAAAGTTAATCCTGTTTTAAAATCACCTGCAGAAATTGCCATAATTTTTCACTCCTATTTTCTATAAATATTTTTTACACGCTTTATTGTACCATATCCTCATCATTTTTAGAAGAATGAGTGTGATACTTTCACTCTACTTTATTTTCCTTAAATAATTTCATCATTTCATTCGTTAAACTAAATTCTCCCGGTTGAAGAATGATTTCATCTCTTTGAACCCAATCTGCATATTTCAACTCATTAGTATCCATAGATATTTCATCATTCCCTTTTACATTACAGAAGAACCCCAACAAAATATCATTAGCACTTCCCCAAGGCTGAGATTTATAGTAACGAATATTGTTGACTTTGATTCCTGCCTCTTCCATAACTTCACGTTTTACCGTTTCTTCTACGGTTTCACCAATTTCAGTAAACCCAGCAATCAACGCATTATACTTAAATCCCGTACGATATTTTGTCAGTAACAACTTATCTCCATTGATTACACCTACAATCACAGCCGGCATAATTCTTGGATAGACTGTATTGTGACACTCTGGACAGACCATCGCTCTTTCTGTTGTTGAATGCACCATCTTATGTCCGCATCTTCCACAGAATTTAGTATCTCGATACCAATCTGCCAAATGCTTTCCAGTAATGGCCGCAAACAAATTGTCTTTTGGACCAATCCCTTCAATACGCAAACTTCTCTCTTCAATATAACCATATCCTGATGGAATTTGATTGTCTTCTAATCGCATATCACATAAGAAATATTTCGTACTATCAATTGAAAACAAATAACGATACTCTACATTTTCAACTTGTATATCACTTACTTTAGGAAAAACAACTTCCTTATTCTCAAAACAATTTAAATGAATTAAAATCTTTCCATTCACAATACACAACAATACATCCTTTTGCGTTGCCTGTATATTGGGATCAAATTCATTGTGTAATTTATGTGGATAAATATCTTGTACCATTTGTTCTACCTCGCGGATATCATTCTATCACATTTTTATTTTCCATTCTCTTTAATTCTGGCATGATTATTACTAACATTGTTACGAAGCAAAGAGTTCCACCAACCACATTCGATACAGGTTCTGCCAAGAAAACACCATCTGTACCCATATGAAGATATAATGGCATGATATATGTAAGAGGAACGACAATAATGACTTTTCTTAATATCGAAAAGAAGATGGCTTGTTTCTTCTTATTCAATGACTTAAATACATTCTGTCCAATATACTGCAAATCCATGAATATGAAGGCTGCAAAATATTGGTTCAAAGCTGGTACGGTATTCCTTATTAATACAGGATCTGAACTAAAGACTTGAATCAATATATGTGGAATCAAAATAATGGTGCTCCAAACTATGGCTGTATAGCCAAAGACAAGTATAGAAATTACCTTAATGGCCTTTCGAATACGTTCTGCTCTTCTAGCTCCATAGTTGTAGCTTAAAACTGGGCTAGAGCCATCATTGATTGCGTGAATCGGTGTTTCAACTAATTGTCTCACACTTGAAATGATAGTCATAACTGAAATGTATATGTCTCCACCCGTTATAGATAGCACGTTGTTGCAACAAATCGAAACCAAACTGTTTGTCAGCTGCATAATAAAACTACTGCTTCCTAAACTAATAATATTTTGTGCATAACTTTTACAATCGATCCACTCCTCTTTTTTTAGTAATCTTACTTTTAATTCCGAACGATTCTTTAAAAACCAATACACAAAGATAGCTGAAACACATTGAGAAATGAGGGTTGCGATGGCAGCGCCTTGAATGCCAAGCCCAAACAGGAAAATAAATATTGGGTCTAGCACTAAATTCATAATGGCACCAATCAAAACCGAACACATACCTGCCGTTGAATAGCCTTGTGCATTGATAAATGGATTCATACCCAAAGTAAGCATGGAAGGTAGTGTTCCTATTAGATAAATCATCATATATGGATAGGCATATTTCATGGCAGATGTAGATGTTCCAAATAAGGTTAATATAGGCTTCAACAAAGGATAAAGAACAATCATTAAAACAATCGAGCACAATACTAACATCGTGAAGGATGTATTCATGACTAAGTTTGCCTTTGTACTATTCTTTTCTCCACGGCTAATGGAGAATAATGGAGCTCCTCCACTGCCAAATAGATTTGCGAATGCATTTATTATCACAATTAAAGGAAAACATAAGCCAATTGCACCCAATGCGTATGTTCCAACACTAGGAATTCGAGCAATATAGATACGATCCACAACGTTGTATAGAAGGCTCATTATTTGTGCTACCAATAAAGGGAAAGCAGCATTTACTATATTTCTTGTCACTGTATCATTTTCAAAATCAATCCGTTTCATAAAAACCTCACTAACGACTAAGTATATCACTGTATTTAAGATAAGTTTAAGAAATTTATCATTGTTTACTTATGTTTTGAATGGTATAATCTGTTGACTACAGGGAGAGGGCATATGTTTACTACAAAACACTTTATATGGATAGGAATTTGTATTCTTTTTATCCTAATTATGAATCACTATGCGAAAAAAGAAGATTTCACGCTACAAAACGCTTGTTACTTCTTTATGTTTATATGTTTACTTAGCGAAACCACAAAAATGATGTCAGATATGATTCCAAGCACACATGGAGGAATGCATTTAAATCCGCAATCCCTTCCATTCCATATCTGCAGTATCTTATTGTTTATTGCGGCCTACATCACTTTTGGAAAGGATGGTCCACTAAAACAAAAAATGATCAACTTTTTTGCGGTTGTCGGTACTTGTGGAGGAATCGCCGCTATCTTGATTCCAACGTATGGCGTTGAATTTAATGTAGCCAATGTATATCAATGTTTCATGTATCATGCAACATTAACATGGTTTTCTCTATATTTGATTCGTTTCAAACATGCGAACTTAGGTATGCAGGCATTTAAAAACAATTTAGTCGTATTATTTGCGTTATTAATTTTTAATTTATATATGAATTCTATTTTGGCAGTTTATGATACAAACTTTATGTTTATTGTAAGACCACCATTAGAAGGACTTCCATTCCTTAACCTAAATCATGGATACTATATCTATTTATTTAGAGTCATCATGCTTGGAGTGATTGGACTTAGTCTATTCCATTTACCATTCATAGTAAAAGAAAGAAAAAGCTGTGAGACAGAAAGCGACTTCAATATCGCTTAGTCCACAGCTTTTCTTATACCAAAAAAACTCCATTTTATTTAGGAGAACTTTATTATGAAACAATGACTGAATCTATATTAAATCTAGGAACACGCTTAATTGATGATGGATTTGATGAATTCATTATGATTACGGCAGATCCTCATGTATTAAGTAGAAACAAAAGGAAAAACATGCAAAACACACGTTGTAGCTGATGATGTGACAAGCGATGCATTACGTGATCTACTATATAATGAACTACATTTTGGTGTTCGTACTCTAATCTTTGTAGCCAACTTCTTCTTATTACCACGAGTTTGTTTGGCATTAAAAGATTATCGTAACCTAATGCCAGATACAATTGGATTAATTGTCTTTGACAATACAGAATGGACAAACTTTTCAAGTCCCACCGTACATGTTGTACTTATGGGTATTTTTATTTTTATACCTTAAACATTACGTGCATTTTCATTTTTCATCAGTTATAACTTATGATTTTATATTTTTAACACTATTCATCACTTATAAATGTGTTAAACTATAATTAAAGGAGGCTTTAAATTATGATCAAACGTGAACTATATATGAGTCGCATCCGTCCATTCATAGGAACTGACTTAATCAAAGTCATGACTGGGATTCGCCGCTGTGGCAAATCCGTCATGTTAAAGCTAATTCAACAAGAGCTGATGTTAGCATATAAATAGGACTAGTCAAAAAGAGAAAATTTACACCAGTGGTACAATAGAAAGAGGATGATTCAAAGACAAAGGAAGGCAAAAGAAAATGGCAAATAAAAAGAAACAGTTTGATCAAGAATTTAAACAAAATGCAGTCAATTATTGTTTAACACATCCAGAACTAAGTCGTAAAGAATGTGCTAAAAATTTAGGTATTGGAGATAGTACTTTATACAGATGGAAGCAAGAAGCTAAAGCCAATAACAACCAGGCAACATTTAAAGGTTCAGGGAATCTAACAGAGGCTGAGCTTGAAAACAGACGTTTAAAACGTGAATTAAAGGATACGCAAGATGCTCTTGAAATTCTAAAAAAAGCCATCAGCATTCTGGGAGAATAACACAAGTTCTGTACTGTCTTGTTTCTGAAGAGTCTAAGGTCGACAAAGACTTTTCGGTGACTGGAGTGCTAAGTAAGCTACATTTGTCAAAATCAGGATATTACAATTATCTGCATCGAAAACCAAGCAAGCAATCTATATCTAAGGAAGAGAGAATGCAAGCGATTCAAACTATATATGATGATAATCATCAAATTTATGGTGCACCAAAGATAGCGAAAGAGATGCAAAAGAAAGGCGAAAAAATATCACAAAGAACTGTAGGTGTATATATGCGAGAAATGGGTATCAGAGCCTGTTACATTAAACCATATGTAAAAACAACCTTTGATAGTGATTTTTCAACAAAGCTGCATAACATTTTAAAAAGAGACTTTTCGCCAAGCAAGCCAAATGAGGCATGGTGTACAGATATAACGTATATATTTACCTTGGAAGGATTTGTATACCTTACAAGTGTAATGGATCTATATTCAAGAAAAATAATTGCATGGACATTATCAAGAACATTGGAAGTGGAAGAAGTATTGAAATGTATAGAGATGGCTAGAAAGCGGAGAAAAACAGCGAATCCTGTAATTATTCATTCGGATAGAGGAGTACATTATACAAGCAAACTTTATAAAAAATTAACGGCAGGACTGATTCTAAGTTATTCAAAAAAAGGCACACCATGGGATAATGCATGTATAGAATCTTTTCATTCAGTAATTAAAAGAGAATGGTTAAATCGTACTTTGATTTATGATTATGATCATGCATATGATTTGTGTTTCGAATATATTGAAACATTCTACAACACGATACGAATCCATAGCCATTGCGGTTATGAATCACCAAATCAATATGAGAATAATTATTATTCAAAACATTAGAATTTAAAATTTATCTATTTTATGAGTCCTTTTTCTTGACGTAGTACCAGTACAATAGAAAGAGGATGATTCAAAGACAAAGG